>QFCE01000861.1_pt1 | contig 161657 bp, 174 predicted proteins | sample 5346091 | NCBI WGS metagenome assembly QFCE01 (sample SAMN09062252, study PRJNA434731) | Human gut metagenome, whole genome shotgun sequencing project. | isolation source: stool timepoint A chromium assembly | host: Homo sapiens | collected 2015
CTGTGATTTAAGTGGTGGGAGCATGTCACGTGTCTGCAATAAAATGGTGATTGCCTTTGCAATCGTTACCTTGTTTTGCCTGAATGGATGCAATAAAAAAACAGTATCGGCACTTTTATCTACGCTCTGTGTGCTGGCAATGGTTATGACAGTTTTCTCCCTGGTTGTACATCATACAGAAGAACTGGATTTTTCTACTATGGAATATCTGGATCTCAGAAGTATCGATAATCCGGAAGAAATATTTTATGCAGAGATATTACTGTCCGGGCTGGGTGCCATTATGGATGTTGCGGTAGATATATCAACTGCATTAAGTGAAATTATAAAACAGAAACCAGAAATATCATTTCGGCAGCTGTTTCGATCAGGCAGAGAAATCGGACATGATATTATGGGGACGATGATTAATATATTGCTGTTTGTGTTTATCAGTGGATTGATACCAATGTGCCTGATTCGTATGAATAATGATGTATCGTTTCTGACAATTATTCGTTTGCATATTCCGTGTGAACTTTGCCGCTTTTTTGTGGAAAGTATCGGTATTGTACTTGCAATACCAGTTTCCGTGCTAATTACCTCCGGAATATTAAAAAGTAATTTGAAAAAGAGGACAACGTTATGTTAGTGATATTTGGTTTAATATTGGTTGCTTTGATTGCCATTGTCGGGGGCGACAGAGGAGTGATGTCTCTAATTGCATTGGCAGGGAACCTGCTTATTCTGTGCATTGCGATCTGGCTTATTGCCAGCGGAGTACCGGTTTTTCCAGTGACGATTTGTCTCAGTGTGGTTATTTGTTGCATTACGTTGTTTTACCAAAACGGAATAAACCGAAAAACGCTATCTGCGTTTACGGCAGTGCTTATTACAATATTCATTTTGTTTTTTGCAATTTATTATGTTGTATGTAAAAGTGGTTCAGGTGGTTTGAATGAGATTCAGTCAGTTAGTGAAGATGTATTATATTACAATATGAATTTGAATATCCCCATGCAGAAAGTCATGGCTGCCGTAGTTTTGCTCAGTACACTGGGGGCTGTTACGGACATGGCATTGACTGTTTCTACTTCACTCTATGAAGTGAAGATACATAAACCAGATATGAGTAACACAGAACTGTTTCAGAGTGGAATGCAGATTGGAAAAAGCATATTGGGAACAACGGTTAATACGTTACTGTTTGCTTATCTTGGTGAATCCATGATTTTGTTTGCATACTTGCGAATGCAAAAACAATCCTTGGGGATTCTGTTAAATTCCAGGCTTTTGTTTCAAAATTGTATTTTTATGATTTTTGGAGCACTATCCTGTGTACTTGTCATACCGATATCTACTTTATTAATGAAAAAATTATGTGGAGGAAACCATGACAGATAAATTACAACTTTAGAAAGAAGAATATACAGGCGAAAAAGCAGATTCGCAAAAATGTGGGTCTGTTTTTGTATATATAAAAATAATTACCGTACAAATATGGTGAAATTTTTGAAAAAGTACGAATTTTATATGCAGTAAAACAGAAAATTTTATGCTATACTGTCTCTATACTATATTTTGCAAAGGACAGAAATTATGATTATTCATACAGGGATGCGTACTGACATTCCAGCATTTTATGCAGACTGGTTTGCGAACAGAATACGGGAAGGATTTGTCTGTGTGCGAAATCCCTATAATCCAATTCAAGTGACGGAATACAGTTTAGATCCTTCCGTTGTAGATCTGATTGGATTTTGTACAAAGAATCCGGAACCAATGCTAAAATATATGGATTTATTGCAGCCATATGGCATGTATTGGTATGTAACAATTACACCTTATGGAAAAGAAATTGAACCGATGGTTCCGGATAAAGAGCGTGTGCTTTTGTCATTTCAGAAATTATCTGAGATTGTAGGAATTGATTCAATTGGCTGGAGATATGATCCCATTTTTGGAGATGACACTTATACGGCAGATTATCATATCCGGCAATTCACGCATATTGCATCTGTACTGGAAGGATATACCAAAAACTGTGTGATCAGCTTTATTGATCTGTATCAGAAAGTGCGAAAGAATTTTCCGGAAGTGCGGGCAGTGGAAAAAGAAGAACGTCTGTATCTTGGTAAGGCAATGATTGAGATTGCAGCAGAACATGGTATGACGGTCCGCCCATGTGGAGAAGGTGATGAACTGGCAGTATATGGAGCAGACTGCAGCGGATGCATGACAGAACAGATTTATGAACAGGCATTGCATACAAGCATGGATTTTCCAAAGAGAAATCAGCTTCGGAAAGAATGTGCCTGTTTGTTGGGAGCAGATATCGGAGCCTATAATACTTGTCTGCATCTGTGTCGGTATTGTTATGCAAATTATGATGCGGATACGGTAAATGCAAATTATGCCAGACATGATCCGACCTCACCGTTTTTGATTGGAAATCGGATGCCGGATGATAGGGTGCATAAGGCGGAGCAGAAAAGCTGGATCAATGGTCAGATGACATTGGCTGATTTTATGTAAATCGAGGTGCAATATGAATGTATCAACAATGGCTGCCATCAATAGTATAACAGGTACCTTACAGAAATATACAGGAGGTTCTAAATGAAACAAAATAAAGCATTACAAGTGCTTTTTGATAACAGAGTTGTTGGAACATGAACAGAATCCTGACAAACTAACGGTGATTGACAGACTGGCAATCGTTGGAAAATCAGGTATGGGTGCATTGACCTATTATCCAGAGCAAAGTTTTTCGGAAGAGAATGACAATACGGATTTGGACGAATTAGCTTTTCAATGTCAGAAGATTTTGCACACAGAATATTCGGATAAACTTGATGAATTATATCGCCTGGGTGGAACGAGTGGTGGTGCCAGACCTAAAATTATGACTACGATAAATGATGAGGATTGGATCATTAAATTTTCAGCACATGTAGATGGTGAGAATGCGGGAAAAATGGAATATGATTATTCTTGTTGTGCCAGAAAATGCGGAATTACAATGAGTGAGACAAAATTGTTCCCATCAGAGGTCTGTGAAGGATATTTTGGGATAAAACGATTTGATCGTATATCGGATATATCTGGAACAAAAAGGGTGCATATGTTGACAGCAGCAGCACTTTTAGAGTTAGATTTTGAGCAACCAAGTCTGGATTATCATAGTTTGATGAAATTAACGAAAATAATTACAAGAGATAACAAAGATGATGTTGAAAATATGTTCCGACGTATGTGTTTCAATGTTTTTGCACATAACAGAGATGATCATTCTAAAAATTTCACCTATTTGTATGATGAATCTGCAGATAGCTGGCGATTGAGTCCGGCATATGATCTCACATACAGCAACACATATTATGGGGAACATACGACTACGGTAGATGGAAATGGTCGTAATCCTGGAAAGAAAGAGCTTCTTGCAGTTGGAACTATGGCTGGAATGAAAAAAGAACTCTGTATGGATATCATAACTGAGATAAAAAGTTGTATAAATGGAATGCTTGAAATGTATTTAAAATAAAGATTTGAAAAAAATGTAGATTAAAATATGAATTTTATGGAGTAACGAGAATGACAGCAGAAGAATTTAGAAATACAATAAAAAACGAATCTTATATTGGTGGTGGAAGTCCTTTGCATCTGGAGTTCCATGCATTTTCCCAACGTGCAATGAAACTAACATGTGAAATGAATTACAATTATCATACACCAGAAGAATTGCGAAGCTTGATGAGTAAACTGACGCAGTCAGAAATTGATGAAACATTTGGAATTTTTCCACCATTTTATACAGACTGTGGAATTAATATCCACATCGGAAAAAATGTGTTTATTAACAGTGGGTGTAAGTTTCAGGATCAGGGAGGTATTTTTATCGATGATGGTGTCCTGATTGGTCATAATGTAGTGATTGCGACATTAAATCATGATATGAATCCGACGAAGCGCGCATCAATGATTGCACAACCAATTCACATAGGTAAAAATGTCTGGATTGGATCAAATGCAACTATTTTAGCAGGAGTATCTATTGGAAATGGCGCTGTAATAGGTGCCGGTTCTGTGGTAACAAAAGATGTGCCGGAGAATACCGTCTATGCCGGAGTTCCTGCAAAAAAGATAAAAGATATATCAGATGGGAGATAACGCCTTTATAGGTGGTAAACAACAAGTGTAGATCAGTAATGGGACTCAATCTCCCATCTGATATAGCCTCTGGCAGAATTGCAGAGATGCACAGAAGAATATGTCATGCGCTGCATGACGTGCATCTCGCAGTACGAATGCCGAGGGCATTCTTGAATAGATGAGTGATGAAAAATGAATGTCGTTAAGAAAAAAGCATATTATCATTTACCGGGGTTGTTTGAATTTTATGATCTATATCGAATATTCCTTCCTCTTTATCAGGAGCACAGAGAGTATTTTTATGACTGGTGCGAGATCAGTTCCATTTACGGTGCACCGGAAGGCTGTCTCTGGGGCGGTGGAAGAATCGGATGTGGAGATGAAAATCCGCAAGAAGTTTTAAAATTGATAAATGAATATGGCATATCTGCCCGATTGACTTTCAGTAATTCCATGCTTAGAAAAGCACATTTATCAGATAGAAAGTGCAACGAATTATGTGCCTTATTTGAGCAAGGAAGTGAAGATGGTAATTCAGATAATAATAGTGTAAAAAATGGTGTTATCGTCCATTCGGAATTACTGGTGGATTATTTAAAACAAAACTATCCGAATCTTTATTTAGTATCTTCCACAACGAAAGTATTGACCGATTTTCACGAATTTGCGGAAGAAGTAAAACGAAAAGAGTTTCAGTATATCGTACCTGATTTTCGATTAAATAAATCCTTTGATCAGTTAAATACATTGACGCTATCAGGAAAAGACAAAGTAGAATTTTTGTGCAATGAGTGTTGTTGGATTGGCTGCAAAGATAGAAGGAAATGTTATGAGACGGTCAGTCTACAAAATCTGGATGAAAACTGTCCAGATCATCGTTGTACAGCACCAAATGCTGCATATGGATATCGTTTTTCAGAGGCGATGAAAAATCCAGCATTTATCAGTATTGGCGATATTCAGAATGTGTATGTGCCAATGGGATTTACAAATTTTAAAATTGAAGGCCGGGGATTAGGTAGTGCCATTGTATTAGAATTTTTATTGTATTATATGACAAAACCAGAGTATCAACTGCAGGTCAGAGAAGCAATTTATCTGGATAGTATGTTGGATTTATTTTAATAAACAAAAAGTATCGACAGAACATATCCAATCTGGCAAAATCTTGGACATAAGGATGTTTATTATATTGTTTCAGCAGGACTTGGAACAGATATCATTGAACGTTCCCTTGGAGATTTGGATGGATTTGTGGAGCATTTGGATCATTCTGTGGTGAAGGGAAGAATTTATGCGCCAAATATCATGGAGGCCGGATTGGTAAAAGAATGTCCACAGGTTTTACAACAGGCATATGATATGGGAAAACATGTATGATTGAGTGGATTACTATATGATAGAATCAAAACTGACCGTGAATTTGAGAAAGAAAAGTTATCAGTAAAACATTGAATCTGGATCCAGACAGATTCAAAATCTGGATAATAGGCTTACGTTAGATGCGTTCCTAGAATGGTATATGAAGGCGAAATGCTATAAATGATTGACAAATACATATAACATCGTTAATATAAAAAAATAAATGAAATAAATGAATAATAAGTTTGTCTCAACATAAAAGAAGACTATAAATTTTACTGTTTCTGAACATAACAGTTTGGTTTATAGTCTTTTTTGGTGTATGATAGAAAATAGGAAGTAGAGGAGAGGTTGGAAAATGTCTATTATTTTTGGAATACTGGCAGGTATTGGTGTCCCGATTCAAACAAGCATCAATGCAAGATTACGGAAAAAAGTAGGTTCCCCTTATCGGGCATCGCTTGTATCTTTTGCAGTTTCATTGATATTTTTAGTATTGTTATTATTGATTTTAGGACAGGGTGTACATATTCCATTTGATAAAATGTTGCAGGAGCCAGTCTGGATTTGGTTTGGTGGAATCTGTAGTTTTATATATGTTACTGGAAATATTTTACTGTTTGCAAAATTGGGCGGAACGCTTGCGGTTATACTGCCGGTTCTAGGGCAGATTCTGGTGGGGCTGGTAATTGATCATTTTGGATTCTTTTATTCATTGAAAACACCGATTTCCGTATTTCGGATCTTTGGAGCGGTTTTGGTTGTAGCTGGCGTAGTAATTGTATCTCTGGCAAAAAGAGAAGCCGGCAAAAATAATCCGAAAGAAAATGCACATGCGGATATCTGGCTATGGAGAATATTTGGTGTATTGTCCGGTGCATTAAGTGGTGTGTAGACTGCCATTAACGGACATCTGGGAAAAGTTGTCGATTCTCCGATTAAAGCGTCTGCTATTTCATTTACAGTTGGATTAAGCTGTTTATGCGTTATTTGCATCGGTTTACGATTGATGCAGGGGAAATGTGCGGTGGTGCAGACACGGGAACATATGAATGAGAAAAATCCATGGTGGATGTGGATCGGAGGCGTATTCGGTGGCATTTATGTACTTGCAAACGTAGAGTTGGCAGAAATTTTTGGAACGGGACTGGCAGTTATCATTATTCTGATCGGTCTGACAACCGGAGGCATACTAGTAGATCATTTCGGGTTATTTGAATCTCCGAAAAAAACGATGAATGTACAGAAAATCGTTGGTGTTTGCGTGATGGTGTTTGGTGCTACTTTAATAAAATTATTGTAACAGTGAAATGAAATCATAAAATGATACAATGCAGTAAATCTTTGTACAATAAATAAAGGGTAATTTATGAAATCAATATCTATTTATGCATTAACCAGAAAACAGAATATTGAACATTTACAAAAACTGGAGCAGCAGTTATCCGGCAGAGAACACATGCTGAAAATGAAAGAGTGGGAACTGGAAAGTATGCGCGCACTGGTGGAGCGGCTGGAACTTCATATGCAGGATGTATCAGCACTTCGACTGTTTTATTCTTTTCAGATTCCACGTCTAGGAAAAGAATTTGATTTGTTGCAGATCAGAGAAAATCAGATCATCAACATTGAGCTGAAAAGTGGAGCAGTTTCTGAGGAAGCGATACAAAAACAATTAATTCAAAATCGATATTATCTGTCCGCACTTGGTAAACCGATTCAGTCTTATACTTATATCAGCAGTCAGAATCGCCTGATGCGGTTGACAAATCACGATCATGTAATAGAGGCAAGTTGGAATCAGTTGTGTGCGGCTTTGCAAAAAGAGGGCAAGGACTATTCTGGTGATATTGAAAATCTGTTTCGGGCAGAATGGTATCTGTTTTCGCCGTTGACAGAACCGAATCGATTTTTAAACAAAGAATATTTTCTGACGGCACAGCAGCGGGATATCAAACGTCAGATTTTAAAGAAAATCTGCGAGGAACAGACCGGATATTTTTCTTTCAGTGGTCTGCCTGGGACCGGAAAGACATTGCTTCTTTATGATATTGCCATGAAACTATCCAACCGACAGCAGGTCTGTATCATTCATTGTGGGGAAGCAGGAAAGAAATGGAAAATTTTACATAAACGTTTACAGCGAATTGATTTTTTGTCAGATAATCAGTTGGAAACACAATTTTCGTTAGAGGATTATCATGCGATATTGGTGGATGAGGCACATCTGCTTTCGGTTGAAAAATTAAATGTATTACTGGATATGAGTGAAGATCGTCCGATCATTTTTTCCAGTGATTCAGAAGAAATGATCTCACCGAAAGAAATAGATCAGAGCACGATGAAACGAATGGAAGAACTGCCGAACCTACAGACCTTCCGCTTGACAAATCGGATTCGAACTAATGCGGAACTTTCTTCTTTTATTCAAAATATGATGCACTTGCCTGTAAGGAAAAATCAAAATGAATTTCCGCATGTGTCTGTGGTGTATGCAAATGATGCAAAAGAAGCAGATATATTGGTGCGGGATTACATACGGCAGGGATATCATTTTCCGCAGATGGAAAGGGCAGAGCTTGGGGTTACAGCGATTTGTGATACGGTGAAAATGGTTGTAGTGTTAGATGAACGTTATTACTATGACGATGAACTGTATTTCAGATCCATACATCCGATGCGAAATGGACAATCTGAAGTACGGAGCTTATTTCACCTGTTGAATCAGGCAAAGGAAAATCTGACTTTTGTAGTTAAGGGGAACGAAACGGTGTATGGTATTTTACTTGATATGAAATAAAATTTGAACGCAAAATAAGCATTCCCCCGCGTCAAGTGAACGAATGGAGAGAACTAAATGAAAAGGGATGGCATGATTTATGAATTTTAAAAAGATAGATATTGAAAATTGGGCTCGTAAAGAACATTATCGGTATTATACAGAAAAATTGAAAATAGAAGTAAATATGACAGCACCAATTGATGTTAAAAATTTATTGGATTTCTGCTATATTCACAACTACAAATTTTATCCGACTGTAATATATATTGTTACCAAAGTTCTTAATAAAATAGAAAATTTCAAGATGTTTCGGGACAACGAAGGAAATTTATGCGTATGGGATAAAATAAATCCAAATTATACAATTTTTCATCAGGATGACAAAACTTTTTCCGATTGCTGGTCGGAATATGAGGAAGATTTTGAAAAATGCTTTCAGAATATAACAACAGATATGCATACTTATAAGGACAAAAAAGGAATTAAAGTAAAAGAACAACAACCGGCAAATTTTTATTGTATCTCCTGTACACCTTGGACGGCTTTTACTGGTTATGGAAGCAGAGTGGCAAATGGGGAACCGGCTTTTTTCCCAATTATTACGATGGGAAAATATGAAAAGAATGGTAATAGAATAGATATGCCCGTAAATATTACGATTGCTCATGCTGTAGCGGATGGCTATCATATCGGGTTATTTTTTGAATATCTGCAAAACGAAATAAATGCACTCAAAAATTGGGATTGTTGATATTCTAATAGCAGACAAACTTGGCAGATCCACCATTTACAAAGAATTGGAGAGAAGAACACATGAAACTTGGACTTGTACAAATTATAGGTTAGATTATATGAAAAAGAAGAAATTTATTTTTATTATACTTGTGATAGTAGTCGTCATAGTTATTGGCATTTTCTTTCGATATCAGCATACTTCTCCGAAAAGATTAGCTGATTTATCCGAACAAAAATATGAACAAGTGCACAGCTCCATAGATTATGATCAGGATGGCATTGACGATCAGACAGACATCCTTCAGGGAGCTTTGGATTATATTAACACAAAACCGAAGTATAAGAGTAAATATTATAACAGTGGTTATTCGAATGATAATTATGGTGTGTGTACGGATGTGGTAGCATTTGCAATGCAGGCTGCCGGTTATGATCTGATGCAGCTTGTAAATGAAGACATTCAGAATCATCCGGAAGATTATGATATCCAAGAGCCAGATTCAAACATTGACTTTCGCAGAGTGAAAAATCTACAGGTGTTTTTTGCCAATAATGGAGAAAGCCTGACCACCGATGTTTCCAAAACAGAGCAGTGGCAGGGCGGAGATATCATCATTTTTCAAAAGCATATCGGGATTGTTTCAGACCGGAGAAATAAAAATGGTGTTTCATATGTGATTCATCACAATGATCCGTGGCAGAAATCCTATGAACAGGATATTTTGGAAAAACGGGATGATATTGTGGGACATTATCGTTGGAAGTAGAATGTCATATAAGGCTAACATCAGCTACCCGGAATTAAGTCCTATAAGCAGGAAGTAAAAGGAGCCGAAAATGGCTCCTTTTTAAAATGTAATACGCATCTGATACCATTCTGCGCCGCCATGATCGGATTCAGAAAGTCCTTCATTTACAAAACCGAATTTTGCATAGTAGTGCAGCAATTTTTCTTTACAGGTCAGAACAAGTCCTTTTCGGCCCTGCGCTTTTGCGTCTGCAATGCAGGATTTGATCAGTTCACCAGCATAGCCATGTTTGCGATAATCAGGAATCGTATTTACACCAAAAATCATCTGCCATGCGCCGTTAGGGTTGTGCAGGGAAGCGTCATGGAACATTTCGTCGGTCAGAGTTTCTTCATCTGTTACAAATCCATCCACAAAGGCAATGAGTTTATCTTCATCAAACATCAACCAGAAATGGTCGTTATAATATGTCAGTCGTTTGGAAAATTCTTCTCTGGAAGCCGCTTCTGCCGCTGGAAAACATTCTGCTTCCACAGCAGTGATCGCATTTAAGTCATTCATAGTAGCAGTTCGTATGGTCATTTTTTCACCTCAAAAATATTTTAGTATCATGTTTCTCTATTATAACATTGCATGTTGGCAATGTGTAGTAGAGGAATGGAAAAAATATGTATTTGCAAATCATATGTGTTATAATATCCCTATAGTTTTTGGATTCAGAAGGAGAAAATTATGGAACTCACAATGCTTGGAACCGGAAGTGCGCTTGTGACGGAGTGCTACAACACCTGCTTTGTATTACAGGAAGATCAGCAATATTTTATGGTAGACGGTGGTGGAGGAAGTACGATACTGCATCAGTTAAAACACGCCGGAATCAACTGGAAGGACATCAAAACCATTTTTGTGACGCACAAGCATATTGATCATATTACCGGTATCATTTGGATGTTGCGTATGATCTGTCAGCACATGAGACAGGGCGAATATGAAGGTGAGGCCACGGTCTATGCGCATGAAGAATTAATTGAACTGCTGAAAAATCTGGCAGTGAAACTTCTGCAAAAGAAAGATGTTGCGTTTATTGGAAAACGACTGCATCTCATTCCCGTTGCAGATGATGAGTCTGTCAGCATTTTATCTAAAAAAGTTACGTTCTTCGATATCCAGTCAACGAAAGCGAAACAATTCGGTTTCTGCATGGAACTTGGTAATGGAGAAAAACTTACCTGTTGCGGTGATGAGCCATATAATCCATGTGAAAAACAGTTTGCAGAGAACAGCACATGGTTATTGCATGAAGCATTTTGTCTGGAGAGCGAAGCAGATATTTTTCATCCGTATGAAAAGCATCATTCCACAGTGGCAGATGCAAGCAAACTGGCAGAAGAATTGCATGTAAAAAATCTGTTGTTATATCATACGGAAGACATAAATCTGCTACGAAGAAAAGAACTTTATCAAAATGAAGGACGAAAGTATTTCAATGGAATTATTTTTGTGCCGGAAGATTTAGAGACGCTGGTTCTCTAAAGAAAATAGAAGGAAACGTTATCTAGTCACTATTTTTATAAAAACAAAAAGAACATAAACATAATAATATAGATAGACTTAATAAATACGATACGTGGAGGATATTATTTATGAAATGGATGATCGCATCAGATATTCATGGATCAGCATATTATTGCAGAGAATTGCTGGAAGCATACGACAGAGAAAAAGCAGACCGGTTATTATTGCTTGGTGACATTTTGTACCATGGCCCCAGAAATGATCTGCCAAAAGACTACAATCCAAAGGAAGTGATCGCACTTTTAAATCAACACAAACAGGATATTCTCTGTGTGCGGGGAAATTGTGATACGGAAGTAGACCAGATGGTGCTGGAGTTCCCGGTTCTGGCAGATTATTGTGTAATCGCAGATGAGAAAAATGTAATTTATGCCACACATGGTCATCATTTTAATGAGGGCAATCTGCCACCTCTTCAGAAAGGAGACATTTTACTGAATGGACATACCCATGTACCAAAATGTGTGGAACATCCGGATTATATTTACATGAATTCCGGATCTGTTTCTATTCCAAAAGAGGAAAGTTGGCATGGATATATGATATATGAAAATGGCAAATTTATATGGAAAAATTTACAGGGAACAGAACAGATGCGGTATTGCTTTAACTGATTTTTTATGTAGCTATTTGGTAGCATCTGTTGGAGGAGACATTTATGAGAAATATCGTATTTCACAAAGAAACAAAAACATTTCATTTATATAATGACAAAATAAGTTACATTATGTGCGTATTAAAAAACGGACATATGGGACACCTTTATTTTGGAAAAAGAATTCATGATAAGGCAGATTTTTCTTATCTGGTCGAAGAATGTCAGCGTCCCATGACTTCGTATATATATGAGGGTGACCGGAATTTTTCTCTGGAGCATATCAGGCAGGAATATCCGGTATACGGGACAACGGATTACAGACATCCTGCAATTGAAATATTGCAAAAAAATGGAAGTCGAATCTCAGAATTTGTGTATGAAGGATATGAGATTACAGCGGGAAAGGTAAAATTACAGGGGCTTCCGGCTACTTATACAGAATCAGACGAAGAAGCAATGACACTTCGGGTTTATTTGAAAGATGCATTGACCGGAGTGCTGCTGGAACTTTTGTATACTGTTTTTTCTGAGTATAATGCAATTGCACGGAGCGTTTGTGTGAAAAATACGGGAACAGAAACGGTGCATCTGTTAAATGTAATGAGTCTGAGTCTGGATCTCCCAGATCAGGATTATGTGTGGATGCAGCTATCAGGAGCATGGGCGAGAGAACGCTATATAAAAGAAAGAACATTGGAACAGGGAATCACAGCAATTGACAGCAGGCGCGGAAATTCTTCTCATGAGCACAATCCATTTATGGTTTTACGGAGAAAACATACGAATGAATATCGGGGAGAAGCAATCGGATTCAGTCTGATCTACAGTGGCAATTTCCGTATTCAGGCGGAAGTAGACACGCACAATGTAACAAGAGTAACAGCGGGAATAAATCCGAAAGGATTTGACTGGAAACTGGAAGCTGGAGAAATGTTCCAAACTCCGGAAGCAGTCATGGTCTATTCAGAGAGCGGATTAAATGGAATGAGTCAGACATTTCATAAGCTTTACGGAAGACGTCTGGCCAGAGGCTACTGGAGGGATCGATGCAGACCGATTCTGATCAATAACTGGGAAGCTACTTATTTTGATTTTACAGAAGAACGTCTGGTTGAAATTGCAAGTAAAGCAAAGAAATGTGGCGTAGAATTATTCGTTTTGGATGATGGCTGGTTTGGTGCCAGAAGAAATGACCGCGCTGGACTGGGAGACTGGATTGCAAATATGGAGTTACTGCCAAATGGAATCAGTGGACTTGCAAATCGAATCGAAGAACTTGGAATGAAATTTGGTCTCTGGATTGAACCGGAAATGGTGAATAAAGATTCTGATCTGTATAGAAAACATCCAGACTGGATCTTACAGACACCGGGACGACGAGTATCTCATGGAAGATATCAATATGTACTGGATTTTTCAAGAAAAGAAATTGTGGATTATATTTATGGGATGATTGCAAAATTGCTTTCTGAGTCAAACATATCCTATATAAAATGGGATATGAACCGGAGCATTACGGAATGTTACAGTATCGCATATCCGGCGGATCAGCAGGGAGAAATTTTTCATCGCTACATTTTGGGCGTTTATGATCTGTACGAACGTCTGACTTCAGCGTTCCCGGAGGTGCTTTTTGAGTCCTGCGCAAGCGGAGGAGGGCGTTTTGATCCAGGAATGCTTTATTATGCACCACAGGGATGGGTTAGTGACGATTCAGATGCTGTAGAACGGTTGAAAATACAATATGGGACATCCATGTGTTATCCGCTCAGCAGTATGGGAAGCCATGTATCTGTAATACCAAATCATCAGGTTTTTCGTAATACACCGTTACATACAAGGGCAAATGTTGCGTATTTTGGAACGTTTGGTTATGAACTGGATTTGAATAAGTTGTCTGATGCAGAGATAGAAGAAGTGAAAGCACAGATCCGATTTATGAAGGAATATCGTGAATTACTTCAGTTCGGTACATTTTACAGATTGAAAAGTCCGTTTAACGGAAATGAAACGGTCTGGATGGTTGTCAGTGAAGACAAAAGCAAAGCACTTGTGGGCTATTACAGAGTTCTGAATGGTGTAAATCTGCCATATAGTTGCGTAAAACTACAGGGATTGGATCCGGATAAACTGTATGAGAATGAACTGGCAAATACAGAACATTATGGTGATGAACTGATGAACCTTGGATTGATCACTACGGATGTGAGTGCAGGAGAAGTTCCGCAAGGTGCAGAGCCATGTACGGATTTTGAATCCAGAATTTATTTATTAAAGGAAAAACAGAGTACGAACTAAAGAGACTGTAATTAATTCTGTGTAAACTCTAAAAGAGCTATATATCCTCTTGGATTGATGTTAAAATAAATATCAATTCAGGAGGATTTTTTTATGGCACGAAGAAGAAAAATGGATCCAGAACGCAAAGCGTTCATCAACAGCTTGTTGGAACACTATCAACCAAAGGATGCTCAGGATATCCAGGACATGCTGAAAGACCTGTTAGGCGAAACGCTGCAAGGTATGTTAGAAGCTGAAATGGATGATCACCTTGGATATTCCAAGTATGACTACAAGAACAAAGAGACAGACGATAGCCGTAATGGTTATAGTCCTAAAACTGTCACCTCTTCAATGGGAACGATTGATCTGGATATACCACGAGATCGAAAGGGAGAGTTTGAACCGCAGATTGTGAAAAAGAATCAGACAGATATCTCAAACATTGAAGATCAGGTACTTTCTATGTATGCAAAAGGAATGACGACAAGGGATATCTCCGCTCATCTCAAAGATGTTTATGGTGTGGATGCATCCGCAGAAATGATATCACATATGACAGATCGAATCCTTCCTATCGCAAAAGAATGGCAAAACCGGCCACTGGAAAGAAAATATGCCATTGTTTTTATGGATGCGGTACATTTCCATGTTCGGGAGGACAATCGAACGGTAAAAAAGGCAGTTTACGTTGCTATAGGAGTTAAACTGAACGGAAAACGTGAGGTCCTCGGCATGTGGGTAGGAGGAAATGAAAGTGCAAAATACTGGTTGTCCGTCCTCAACGAGATAAAAAACCGAGGTGTAGAAGATATCATGATCGTATCTGTGGATGGATTGACCGGATTCGGGGATGCGATTCATGCAGTATTCCCACAGGCGGAGATCCAAAGGTGTATTGTGCATCAGATTCGTTATTCTACAAAATTTATCTCTTACAAAGATTTAAAACCATTTATGGCGGATTTAAAGCTGGTTTACAAAGCTGATACAGAAGATCTTGCCCTCACAGCCTTGGAAGATCTGGAAGAAAAATGGGGCAAAAAATACCCTGCTTCCATTGGATCCTGGAGAAATAACTGGACACAATTATCCACATATTTTAAATATCCATCTGAGATACGTAAATTAATATACACTACAAATTCCATTGAAAATTTTAACCGCCAGCTACGCAAGGTTACGAAATCCAAGACTATTTTTCCGACCGATGATGCACTTTTCAAGATGCTCTATCTGGCAATGATGGATGCTACAAAAAAATGGACCGGAAAGGCTTGGGACTGGGGTCTGACACTGGATCAGTTATGCATCTATTTTGGGGATCGGATCCAGCCAGAGGATATCGATTAAGCACAGATTCAATCGCATATCAAGGGTAAATAAACGCCCGATTTTCTCGGGCGCCCTTGACATGCAATAGAATCCATGCTACTAAATAAACAACAGGCTGAACAGCAAAGTATGCCATTCAGCCCATTACATTATATTTTTGTATTCTATAAACCTATGATTTTATCATCAATCTGAGAGGTTTACACAGAATAATTTACACTACCGAACTAAAATATTTTTTGTATTTCATCTGAAACTGAACCTGGAATTTGAACATGGCATGAAATATCTGAGATAAAAGCCCCGGCAGCAGAGTGATAAGAACATTCTGTTACCGGGGAAATTTTTGAACTGTCGTTCAAGAAGTTATCGTTTGTGCAAATCACAAACTTATTTTTGGTTTTCTTTTGCCAGTTCCTGCATTCTCATTGCACGAACTTTTAACGGCAGACCGAATAATGTAATGAATCCATCTGCATCGTGATGATCGTAAAGGTCACCAGTTGTAAAGCTTGCCAGAGACTCACTGTATAAGGAGTATGGAGAAGTAGTGCCAGCTTTGATGATGTTTCCTTTATAAAGTTTGAATTTAACTTCACCGGTTACATATTTCTGAGTGGATTCTACAAATGCCTGAACTGCTTCACGAAGCGGTGTGAACCATTTTCCTTCGTATACGATCTGGGCCATGCGGTTACCCATATCTTTCTTTGTATCCATAGTAGCACGGTCAAGCGTCAGTTCCTCTAACTGTTTCTGAGCCTCAAGTAAGATGGTTCCGCCAGGAGTCTCATATACACCACGGGATTTCATACCAACGACACGGTTCTCAACGATATCGATGATACCGATACCATGTTTTCCGCCGAGCCGGTTCAGCTCACGGATGATATCAGCAACTTTCATCTCTTTGCCATTTACTGTTTTCGGAACACCGGATTCAAATGTCATTGTGACGTATTCCGGTTCATCCGGTGCTTTTTCCGGAGAAACACCTAATACAAGAAGGTGGTCATAGTTCGGCTCATTGGCAGGATTCTCCAGTTCCAGCCCTTCATGGCTGATGTGCCATAAGTTGCAGTCACGGCTGTAGCTCTGATCCATAGCGAACGGAAGATCGATGCCATGTGCTTTACAGTATTCAACTTCGCCTTCACGGGAATCAATGGTCCACTTCGGATCACGCCATGGAGCAATGATCTTGATATCCGGAGCCAGTGCTTTGATAGAAAGCTCAAAACGGATCTGATCATTTCCTTTTCCGGTTGCACCGTGGCAGATAGCAACAGCACCTTCTTTTCTGGCAATCTCAACTAATTTTTTTGCAATACCCGGACGAGCCATAGCAGTACCAAGTAAGTATTTGTTCTCATATACAGCACCTGCCTGAACGCAAGGAAGGATGTAATCCTCTGCGAATTCGTCACAGATATCTTCGATATATAATTTAGCAGCACCTGAGTACTGAGCACGCTCCTCAAGTCCTTCTAACTCTTTGCCTTGTCCGCAGTCGATGCAGCAGCATACTACATCATAATCATATGTTTCTTTTAACCAAGGGATGATGGCTGTTGTATCAAGTCCGCCGGAATATGCTAAAATAACTTTTTCTTTCATTGTAATAGATCCTTTCTTTCTTATCGTTAAGCAGGTCTGTCGCAGACCGTTTCTTCTGATTTTTTCTGAAAACAAACATATCTTTTGCTTTCGACCTGATTCATCATACTACAATCGGATTCAGAATGCAAGTGTAAATTTATACATATTTTGTTTATAAAAATACATCTTTTTATTCAGTACGCACAGAATGGCAAAAAAAGGAAAAAGTCCTTTCCTTTTGAAAAAACTTGTGTTATTATTTGATGCAGGACAAAAATACATAGAAAAGGCAAGAATGAATGGAAAAATGAATAAATGTATAAATATACATCCTTGTGTATAAAAAACACAGAGTTGAAAATCAATACTTTACGAATTGCATGAGAAGTATTATTATAGGAAACAGTTCATTCGACAAAATTAAGGAGGCTGCAAATGATTAAAGCAGGTATTATCGGAGCAACAGGTTATGCAGGAGCAGAACTTGTACGTATTCTGATGGGACATAAAGAAGTTGAGATTGTCTGGTATGGATCCAGAAGTTATATTGACCAGAAATATGCATCTGTATATCACAATATGTTTGAGATTGTAGATGCAGCATGTCTGGATGATAATATGGAAGCACTTTGCGAACAGGTAGATGTGATTTTTACTGCAACACCGCAAGGGTTTTTGGGATCTGTTCTGACAGAGGAGATTTTATCCAAAACAAAGATTGTAGATCTGAGTGCGGACTTCCGTATCAAAGATATCGCTACATATGAAAAGTGGTATAAGATTGAGCATAAGAGTCCACAGTTTATTGAAGAAGCAGTATATGGTCTGTGTGAAATTAACCGTGATAAAGTAAAAAATGCCCGTCTGGTGGCGAATCCGGGATGTTATACAACCTGTTCTATTTTAACTGCTTATCCGCTTGTAAAAGAAGGTCTGATTGATCCGGATACACTGATCATTGATGCAAAATCCGGTACTTCCGGAGCTGGTCGCGGTGCAAAAGTTGCAAATTTATTCTGTGAAGTAAATGAAAATATGAAAGCATATGGTGTGGCAACGCATCGTCATACTCCGGAAATTGAGGAGCAGCTTGGTTATGCAGCTGGTAAAGAGATTGTTATCAACTTTACACCTCATCTTGTTCCGATGAACCGTGGTATTCTGGCAACAGAGTATGCCACTTTAAACAGAAAAGCTGACGGATCCCTTCCTACTTATGAAGAATTGAAAGCTGCTTATGATAAATATTATGCGAATGAGAAATTTGTTCGTGTGCTGGAAAAAGATGTTGTGCCTGAGACAAAATGGGTAGAGGGCAGCAACTATGTGGATGTTAATTTCAAGATTGACGAGCGTACCGGAAGAGTTGTTATGATGGGGGCCCTTGATAATCTTGTGAAAGGTGCTGCGGGACAGGCAGTTCAGAATATGAACCTGCTGTTTGGTCTGGATGAAAGCGAAGGATTGAATCTTGTTCCGATGTTCCCGTAATTATAAATATGTATGGAAGGAAACAAGATTTTATGGAAATAAAGATTCGCCCGATGACGATGAAAGATTATGATGAAGTATATGCACTGTGGATGACCATAAAAGGATTTGGAATCCGAAGCATTGATGATTCCAGAGAAGGGACAGCGCGTTTTCTGAAACGGAATCCGACTACCAGTATTGTGGCAGAAGCGGACGGCAAACTGGTAGGGGCGATTTTATGCGGACATGACGGTAGAACCGGCTGTTTTTACCATGTGTGCGTGAATGAGGCTTATCGTAACCACGGCATTGGAAAGCAGATGGCAACAGCGGCAATGCGTGCCTTACAGCGTGAGCAGATCAACAAAGTAAATCTGATCGCTTTTAAGAAAAATGAACTCGGCAATCACTTCTGGCAGGACGAAGGCTGGAAAATGAGAGACGATGTGAATTATTATGATTTTATATTGAATGACGAGAATATTACAAAATTCAATGAATAAGATAAATTAAATTTTAGAACAAATAATAAAAAACAGCAGATACAACGATACCGATGTGAAAATGTATCTGACAGGAGGATTGGATCATGAAACAGATTACAGGTGGCGCGACAGCGGCAAAAGGATTCCAGGCAGCTTGTACCGCGGCAGGAATCAAATATGAAAATCGTACTGATATGGCAATGATTTACAGCCAGGTACCGTGTCGTGTGGCAGGAACATTTACGACAAATCTTGTAAAGGCAGCACCGGTACTCTGGGATCGGGATATCGTGAAAAACAGTGACTATGCGCAGGCTGTTGTTGTCAATGCAGGTATTGCAAATGCCTGCACCGGACAGGAAGGATTGGATTATTGTCAGAAGACCGCCGATCAGGCAGCTAAAGTACTGGGAATCCCGGCGAGTGCAGTTTGTGTGGCATCTACCGGTGTCATTGGCAAACAGCTTCCGATCGATCGTATTATGGCAGGTGTTGATGCATTGGCACCAAAGCTTGCGGACGGTGTGGAAGCAGGAAATGCGGCTGCAAAGGCGATTATGACTACAGATACACATGAAAAAGAAGTTGCTGTTACATTTGAAATTGGCGGTAAAACCGTTACGATCGGTGGCATGTGCAAAGGTTCCGGAATGATTCATCCAAATATGTGCACGATGCTTGCCTTTGTTACAACAGACCTTGCGATTTCCAAAGAGTTATTACAAGAAGCACTTTCTGAAAATGTAAAAGATACCTTTAATATGATTTCCGTAGACGGAGATACATCCACAAATGATACACTGCTTCTGATGGCAAATGGTCTCGCAGAAAATCTGGAGATTACAGAAAAAGGTGCTGATTATGATGCATTCTGTGAAGCTTTGAATTTTGTAAACACAACACTGGCAAAAATGATGGCAGGAGACGGTGAAGGTGCAACTGCATTATTTGAAGTAACAGTTGTGAATGCAGAGACAAAAGAACAGGCGCAGGTACTTGCAAAATCTGTAATCTGCTCCAGCCTGACAAAAGCAGCGATTTTCGGACATGATGCAAACTGGGGAAGAATCCTTTGTGCCATGGGATATTCCGGAGCAGCATTCGATCCGGATAAAGTAGATTTGTATTTTGAGAGCAAAGGTGGAAAAATAAAACTCATTGAGAATGGCGTCGCACTTGATTACAGTGAAGAAGAAGCCACAAAGATTTTATCCGAGCCGGAAGTAACCGCAATCGCAGATTTGAAACTGGGTGATGCACAGGGGACGGCATGGGGCTGTGATCTGAGCTATGATTATGTAAAAATCAATGCGGATTACCGTTCTTAATGCAAGTATATTTTAACGATAGGTATTAATTTGTTTGCAAGAGATAAGAGAAAAAAGTGATTTGTTACAGGAGGACAGATAAATGAAGGAAGATAAATATGAAGCATTGCGGGCAAAGGCTGAGGTGCTGATAGAGGCATTACCCTATATCCAGCGTTTTAACCGCCGGATCATCGTTGTAAAGTATGGTGGAAGTGCCATGCTCGATGAAGAATTAAAGCAACGTGTTATCCAGGATGTTACACTGCTGAAACTGGTTGGTTTCAAACCAATTATCGTACATGGTGGTGGGAAAGAAATCAGCAAATGGGTGGCAAAAGCCGGAATGGAACCGGAGTTTGTAAACGGTCTGAGAAAAACAGATGCTGAGACAATGGAAATTGCAGAGATGGTACTTGGAAAAGTCGGAAAATCTCTGGTATCCATGGTAGAGAAACTTGGTGTTCAGGCAGTCAGCATCAGCGGTAAAGACGGTGGTTTGCTGAAGGTTGAGAAAAAATATTCCCAGGGACAGGATATCGGTTTTGTAGGCGATGTAAAATCCGTGGATCCGAAGATTTTATTTGATCTTCTGGAAAAAGATTTTCTGCCAATTGTCTGCCCGATTGGTTTGGATGATGATTATCAGACATACAATATCAATGCCGATGATGCAGCTTGCGCCATTGCAACAGCAGTTCATGCAGAAAAACTTGCATTTTTAACTGATATCGAAGGTGTTTACCGTGACCCGAAAGATCCGTCCACACTGATTTCTGAACTGACTGTTTCGGAAGCAAAAAACCTGCTCGACAGCGGTTATGTAGTTGGCGGTATGCTTCCAAAATTAAATAATTGCATTCATGCAGTGGAAAATGGTGTTTCCCGGGTACATATCTTAGATGGACGTATGGCTCATTGCCTGTTACTGGAAATTTTCACAAACAAAGGAATCGGTACGGCAATTCTTGGAGATGAGGAGGCAAAATTTGACCATGAATAAACAGAATTATATTGATCATGCGGAACAGGCACTGCTTCATACATATAATCGTTTTCCTGTTGTATTAGATCATGGGGAAGGTGTATATCTGTATGATACAGATGGAAAAAAATATCTTGATTTTGCAGCAGGTATCGCTGTCTGTGCTTTTGGATATGGAAAAAAAGAATACAACGATGCACTGAAAAATCAGGTCGATAAATTATTGCATACTTCTAATTTATATTATAACGTACCGACAATGGAAGCAGCTGAAAAAGCACTTGCTGCAGCAGATATGGATCGTATCTTCTTTACAAACAGTGGTACGGAAGCAATCGAAGGTGCATTAAAAGCAGCAAAAAAATATGCCTACAGCAGAGATGGACATGCAGGTCACGAAGTGATCGCAATGCAGCATTCTTTCCATGGCAGAAGTCTTGGTGCATTATCCGTAACCGGAACAAAACATTATCAGGAACCTTTTGAACCACTGATTCCGGGAATTCGTTTTGCTGAGTACAACAATCTGGAAAGCGTGAAAGCACAGATCACAGATAAAACCTGTGCCATTATTATGGAAACGGTACAGGGCGAAGGTGGCATTTATCCAGCTGACCCAGAGTTCTTAAAAGGCGTACGTGCTCTTTGCGACGAGAAAGACATTTTACTGATCCTGGATGAAATTCAATGTGGTATGGGACGTACCGGTGCAATGTTTGCATGGCAGAATTATGGTGTGAAACCGGATATTATGACTGTTGCAAAAGCACTTGGCTGTGGTGTGCCGGTGGGTGCATTTCTTATGACTCAGAAGGTGGCAGATAAATCTCTGGCACCCGGTGATCACGGAACAACTTATGGTGGAAATCCGTTTGTAGGAGCTGCAGTCAGCACAGTATTTGATATTTTCGAGAAGGATCAGATTATAAATCATGTACATGAAATTACACCGTATCTGGTGCAGAAACTGGATGAACTGGCTGCGAAATATGACTTTATCACAGATCGTCGCGGTATGGGACTTATGCAGGGACTGGAAATGGAAATACCGGTAGGACAAGTTGCTGCAAAAGCACTGGAGAAAGGTCTGATCATCATTACGGCAGGTTCCAACGTAGTTCGTTTTGTCCCACCATTGGTAATTGAAAAAGAACATGTGGATGAGATGGTTACAAAATTAGACGAGGTACTTGCAACCTTCTAATCCTTCTATCAGTCGGTTAAAAATCGAAAGATTGTCCGTCTTGAAGATGATTTCAGCAGACAGTTGTGTTTTCTATTTGAAAGCATAGCTGTCTGTTTTTGACAGAAAATACAGACCGAAATAATCCTGTTTTTGGATAACAATTCCGGTATAAAAAAAATCTTTTGTGGCATTCTGATATGTACATGCATAATTTGCAGTATGAAGAAAAAATAGGGTTGTTATTTTTCCTATCCTGCTGTTTACAAAAAAATTATGCAAATATTCAATGCAAAAAGGAAATGAAATTATGATCGGAATTTTAATTGCAATTTTATCAGGAATACTGATGAGCGTTCAAGGAGTCTTCAACACAGATGTGACAAAGCAGAGTAGTCTCTGGGTAGCAAATAGCTGGGTACAGTTTACGGCACTGGCTGTCTGTCTGGTTGCCTGGGGCATCACGGATCGCAGTTCATTTGCTGCGCTCGGGAAAGTTCAACCCAAATATGTATTAATCGGAGGTATCATAGGTGCTTTTATTACCCTGACGGTAGTTAAAAGCATGCATACGCTCGGGCCTGCACAGGCGGTCCTTTTTATTGTTATCGCACAGATGATCAGTGCCTATGTCATTGAGCTGTTCGGTTTGTTTGGGACAGAAAAAGCAGACTGGTCTGTGCAGAAACTGATTGGAATGGCAGTGGCTGTCGCTGGGGTAATCCTTTTTCAATGGGAGCGAACGTGAATTTTTCTAAAATCTACTATGAAAAAGTTGAAAAACTGCTGGTTCTGTACAATCAGTGTGCAAAATAAAAACAGGACTTGTAATATTTGCGATATTTGATAAAATTGTTACAGGTATTTGAGAAATCCTTTGCTTTTCAGAGTAAAGGAGATTTTATATGAGACAATTGTTGGTTGTATGCTCTGTGATATTGCTGTTGGGAACATTTTCCGGCTGCCGGACAGATCCGCAGGATATTCTGTTGGGAACGGAAGAATCAGTAACCGAAGAAGTATCCGGCGAGATTCCTGTTTTAAAATCTGAGTCGGAGAATGTAAAACAGGAAGAATCAGAAGAAAATGCATCTTCGGAAATAAAGGATTCTGAATATCCGGAAGCAGACGACACCGGAAAGACGGTGTTTGTCTATGTCTGCGGAGCTGTCTGCCAGCCCGGAGTTTATGAACTTTCAGCACAGAGCCGTGCATACGAAGCAGTTGCCATGGCGGGTGGCCTGCTGGAAAATGCCCGGTCTGATGCTGTCAATCTGGCTGAAGTGCTGACGGATGGTCAGAAACTGCATATCCCCTATATAGGAGAGGATGCTGTGGCAGAAGCATCCGGGCAGACGACAGCGACAGATAGTAAGGAAGCGACAGACGCAACCGTTAATATCAATACGGCGACAGTTGACATGCTGATGACTCTGAAAGGGATTGGACAGACCCGGGCAGAAGATATCATTGCGTACAGAGAAAAACATGGTTCCTTTCAAAATAAAGAAGATATCATGAATGTAGATGGTATCAAACAGGGAACCTATGACAAAATAAAAGATAACATAAGTGTTCAATGAGGTGACGAAATGGCGAAAAAAGTGCTGGTGGTAGATGATGAAAAATTAATCGTAAAAGGAATCCGGTTCAGTCTGGAACAGGACGGTATGGAAGTGGATTGTGCGTATGACGGAGAAGAAGCTCTGGAAATGGCACATAATAAACAATATGATATTATTTTACTGGATATTATGCTTCCAAAACTAGATGGATTTCAGGTATGCCAGCAGATTCGTGAATTTTCCAATGTTCCCATCGTCATGCTGACGGCAAAAGGCGATGATATGGACAAAATCCTTGGCCTGGAGTATGGTGCCGACGATTACATAACAAAACCATTCAACATTCTGGAGGTAAAGGCCCGGATCAAAGCGATCATGCGCCGGACTTCCCGCAAGGAAATGGAGAAAAATCCAAATGTGATCGTGGATGGTGATGTACGTCTGGACTGTGAGAGCAGACGATTGTTTATCCAGGGACGTGAGATCAAGTTGACCGCAAAGGAATTTGACCTGATGGAATTGATGGTAAAGACACCGGAAAAAGTTTACAGCAGGGAACGTCTGCTTAACCTTGTCTGGGGATATGAGTACCCGGGAGATTTCCGCACGGTGGATGTACATGTGCGTCGTCTGCGTGAAAAAGTAGAAGCAAACCCAAGTGAGCCAAAGTATGTTCACACAAAATGGGGGGTAGGTTACTATTATCATTCTGACAAGCAGAGGTAATGGAATTGAAAGCAATGATCGCATATTTGAAAAGTCTGAAATTTCGCATTTTTCTATTAATTATTTTGTTCGGAATCGCTCCGACATTTTTACTGCGTACAGGTATTCTGTCGGTCTATGAAAAACGGGCCGTCAATACCCGTACCGTAGATATTACCAGTCAGGCAAAGCTGCTTGCCAGCCAGATTGTGGCAAATAACTATCTGCAGGATACTTCTTCCAAAAATATCACAACACAATTAGATCAGCTGTCAACTATTTATGATGGTCGTGTGATGCTTATTGACAGTTCTTTTACCATAGTAAAAGACACTTATGCACTGGACGAGCAGAAAACAATTCTTTCAGAAGAAGTCATGCAGGCATACAATGGCGAGACTGTGCAGAAATATGATGCAGATAACCATTACATTGAGATGACGTTTCCCATGCATGATGAATCCGGGAAAAATGTGATCGGTGTAATGTTGGTCAGTGTCTCCACCGACAGTATTGCTGCCACCCTTGCCATTTTGAAACAATATGCCCTGATGATCCAGTTTCTGGTCGCAGTCATTGTTGTCATCGCCGGATTTGCAGTTTCTACTGCTTTTGTGCGTCCGTTCCGTCGTCTGACAAAGTCCATAAAAGATGTACAGGACGGCTATGAAGCCGATTTTATCAGTGTTAATTCATATTCTGAAACGGAGACGATGTCTGCAGCCTGTGACGAGATGCTGCGACGTCTGCAGACATTGGATGAGAGTCGCCAGGAGTTTGTATCTAACGTGTCCCACGAATTGAAGACACCATTGACTTCCATGAAAGTCCTTGCAGACTCCCTGATGGGACAGGAGGATATTCCGGTAGAACTTTATCGGGAATTTATGACAGATATTGGTGCAGAGATTGACCGTGAGAATAAAATTATCAATGATCTGCTTTCGTTGGTAAAAATGGATAAATCTGCCGGAAATATCAATATTACAGGCGTTCAGATCAATGAACTGCTGGAGCGGATCATGAAACGTCTGCGTCCGATCGCACAGAAACAGAACGTGGAACTTGTTATGGAGAGTTTCCGGCCGGTAGTGGCGGAAGTAGATGAAGTCAAACTCACCCTTGCCCTGACCAATCTGATTGAAAATGCAATCAAATATAACAATCCGGATGGATGGGTGCATGTTTCACTGAATGCAGATCACCAGAACTTTTTTGTAACGGTGGAGGATAATGGCATCGGAATTCCAAAAGAAGCACAGAACAGGATTTTTGAACGATTTTACCGTGTGGACAAATCACATTCCAGGGAAATCGGCGGAACCGGTCTTGGTCTTGCTATTGCAAGGAATGCCATCATCATGCACCGCGGTGCCATCAAAGTACACAGTATGGAAGGTGAGGGAACCACGTTTACCGTACGGATTCCTCTGACTTACATCAGTTGATACCACAGACACATATCTTACGGAACAAAGAACCGGCAGAAAGTGTTCTTTGTTCTGCCCGTCATGAAAGGCATTAAAAATGAAACGATTAAACATAACAGCTATTCTGTTTTTGGTATTTCTGTTTCTGTTTTCCGGCATTGCCGCAGGTTGTGGAAAATACAAATCGGAAAATACCGGATATGCGCTGTTTTATCTGAACAAACAGCGAGAGAAAATTGTGAGCAAACCTTATGATCCTGAATCTACGGATACGGATGCACTGATCAAGGAATATATCGCCCGTATGTCTGAGGACAGTGATGATGTAGAATATCAGAAGATTTTTCCGGATAATGTAAAAATTGCACGATATGAATATACCGATCACCAGCTGTATTTGTATTTTAATAAGGCATATGGTGATATTCCGGCACCGGAAGAAGTGCTCTGTCGTGGGGCAGTGGTGCATAATATGATGCAGATCCATGATATCGATGGTGTATCGATCTATGTGGATAATCTTCCGCTGACTGATGCAAATGGAGTAGAAGTCGGCATTTTGACGAATGATTCCTTTGTGGAAAATCCGGGAGAGCAGATTAACAATATCCAGGAAGCAAATCTGACATTGTATTTTGCGTCTGCTACCGGAGACGGACTGGTAAGGGAAACTCAGCATGTATATTATTCCGGCAATACGTCCATTGAAAAATTGATCATGGAACGGCTGCTGGATGGTCCGAAATCATCCAATGCCCGTTCTGCTATCCCGGATACAACACAGCTGGTCAGTGTCTCTGTTATGAATGGAGCCTGCCTGGTCAATCTGGATGATGGATTTCTGACCCAGAATTTTGAAATCAAAGAAGATGTGATCATCTATTCCATCGTAGATTCTCTGACGGAACTTGATACCATTAATACAGTACAGATCGCCGTAAATGGCAAGACAGATATTACCTACCGGGATAAAATGTCCCTCGGTGAATATTATAAGAAAAATCTGGATCTTGTCATTGAGGATGGAGACGACGTAGAGGTTGTGCAGAAACAGGAGAAGGAGGGATTGCTTGATACTGGAGAATAAGCATCATATCTGCCTGTTAGCAGCCGCATTGACCGCCGGAATTCTGTTGGCCGGAGAACATCCTTCGGTACAGCATGTTTTTTCGGCGGTTCTGTTATTATTTGCCTGTGCAGCAGGGTTGTACAAAAAGCATCCCTCACGTGAACAAATTGTCATGCTGTTTTTAGTGACAGGTTTTTGTCTGCTGGGAGCCGGTATCACCCGGCAGCATCTGACATCCTATACCGGACGTCAGAAAATCATTTCGTCCACTGCACAGGTTACACTTTGCGGAACTGTAACCGGCAAAGAAATCAAATCTGATTCTTATCTATATCATCTGAAACAAACCTATCTGAATACAAATCAGACACCCGTGTTTCTCGGGCATATTATTTTTTCGAATGAAACGGATGTAATTCCAATTGGTGCCAAAATCAAGATTACCGGCAAGGTACAATGCTTTTCTCCTGCACGTAATGATGGAAATTTTGATTTTGCTGACTATTACCAACAGCAAAATATCCTCTGCCGCCTCAGAGTAGAAAACGGAGAGGATGCGATACAAATAAAAAAAATCCCTGCTCTGTTATGCAGGGAACAGTTATATCGTCTGCAAAAACATATTGTTCAAATTTACACGGAACAGATGAATCAACGGGATGCGGGTATTTTATGTACTCTGGCAGCCGGGACAAAGTCTTTGCTGGATCCGGAAATCAAACAGCAATATCAGGAGGCCGGGATATCCCATCTGTTGTCTGTCTCCGGTCTGCATATCTCGATTCTCGGCTTCAGCGTCTATCGATTTTTACGATTTCTACGCAGATCTTATCCCTGTTCAGCTGCAGTCAGTACATTTTGCATCCTTTGCTTTTCTTATATGAGCGGTTTTGGGATTCCTGCGCAAAGAGCGATTGTCATGTATCTGTGCATGATGGGGGCACAGATTTTCGGACGGACTTATGATGGAGCCCATGGACTTGCATTGGCAGCAATTCTTCTGCTGATCACCAACCCATTGACACTGTACCAGACAGGTTTTCTTTTTTCTTTTACGGCAATGCTGGCCATTGTTCAGTACAGCAGATTGTTTCCGGAACAAGAAGATGAAAAACGTACAGACCATGAGGGGAATCGGAAATCTATCAATGCGTGGATAAAAAATAGCCTAAGAAACCGGCTGACAGATTTGAAAAAAAATTTACTCTTTAGTCTGTGGCTGCAGCTATGGCTTCTGCCAATGACTGCCTGGTTCTATTACGAAGTACCTCTTTATGCCATGTTTCTGAATCTGCTGATTCTCCCTTTCAGCAGCTGGCTGTTGGGAGGAGGACTTATAGCTGCATTGATCTATGTATGGATGCCGGGAATCGCCGGCTGGATACTGGTGACATGTCATGCAATTTTAAATCTGTATGATGCCGGGATGCGTATCCTTCGCCTGTTTCCGGGGAATCTGCTGCTCACCGGTCAGCCGGAACCATTCTGGATCATCACCTACTATATCGTTCTGGCGTTTTTTTGTCTGTGGAAACTGTATCGGAAACTGTTTGCCCATAATAAAAATGTGCGTTGGCTGTCCCTGAAAGGACTTCCTTATGGCATTCTTGGCATCTTTCTGGCAGCAACCCTTCTGGTGCATCCGGCAGAAACGCCGGGTATCTTTCTACTTGATGTCGGACAGGGAGATGGCATCTTTCTGACAGATGGACATGGTGGTCATATATGGATTGATGGTGGAAGCAGTTCAGAAGCCGCAGTGGGAACTTACCGTATGCTGCCATTCCTGAAATATCACCGTGTAAATGCTGTGGATGTATGGATTGTTACCCATCCGGATGCGGATCACATTTCCGGACTTGAGGAACTGCTGGAGCAGGGTTATCCGGTACATCGGTTGTTACTTGCAAAAGCGTTGTCAGAAGATTCTTCCTGCCAGAAACTGGCGGAACTGGCAAAGAAACAAGGAACCAGTGTTTCTTATGTAGACACAGGAGATACATTGCATTTGAAAGAAATGACATTGCAGTGCCTGTATCCGGATGCCGATGAGACAGCTGCTGATTGCAACGGTCTCTCACAGGTATGGGAATTGAGAAGTCATGCATTTTCGATGCTGTTTACCGGAGACCTTGGGGAAGAACAGGAAAAACTATTATTAAAGCGACAACGTCTGCATCCGGTCACAGCATTGAAAGTGGCACACCATGGTTCCCGTTTCTCCAGCTGTGAGGAGTTTCTGAATTACATTCATCCAAAAGCAGCTTTTATTTCCAGCAGTGCTCATAACCGTTATCATCATCCTTCCCAAGAGGCATTGGAACGCCTGGAAAAGGAAGGTTGTGATATTTATTGTACAAAAGATTGCGGACAAATTTCGATTCTGTACCGGAAAGGTCAGTGGCAGATTAGACAATAGAAAAACAGCTGTCTTGACAGGTGTAAACTATGATAGTATAATGGCGGAAGCATTAAAAAGAGGAAAAATACTATGAAAGAATATTATGACGTCATTATCGTAGGTTCCGGCGCAGCCGGTTTATACTGTGCTTTAAATCTTCCGGAACGGAAACGAATATTATTAATTACAAAACAGGAGGCAGATCAATCGGATTCCTTCCTGGCGCAGGGTGGTATCTGCATGCTTCGAGGGGAAGATGATTATCAGAACTATTTTGAGGACACCATGCGTGCCGGACATTATGAAAACAATGCCCGTGCCGTAGATCTGATGATCCGCAGTTCCAACAGTATCATTCGTGATCTGGTGGAGAGAAAGGTGGATTTTACCAGAGATGAGACTGGTAATCTGATGTTTACCAGAGAGGCTGCCCACTCACAGCCGCGTATTCTGTTCCATGAAGATATTACCGGAAAACAGATCACCCAGACCTTGCTTAATGAAGCAAAAACAAAAGAAAATATTGAAATCTGTGAATATATGACCATGGTGGATCTGATTGAAAAAGACAATGTCTGCGGTGGTATCATCATCATGGATACGGAAAACAATGTATATCCTGTGTATGCAGAACATGTGGTTCTGGCCTGTGGCGGACTCGGCGGATTATATCAGAATTCCACAAATTTTCCGCACATTTCCGGTGATGCACTTGGAATTGCTCTGAAACATCAGATTCAGCTGGAACATATGGATTACATACAGATTCATCCGACTACACTGTATTCCCAAAAACCGGGACGAAGATTTCTTGTATCTGAATCAGTCCGTGGAGAAGGTGCGCTGTTGTTGGATAAAAACGGACAGCGTTTCACAGATGAACTGCAGCCGAGAGACAAAGTCAGTCAGGCAATTTTTGCTCAGATGGAAAAAGAAGGTTCCGACTGTGTCTGGGAGGATATGCGTCCTCTTGGCAAAGATGTGATTTTAAGTCACTTCCCGAATATTTATCAGCAATGTCTGGAGGAAGGATATGATCCTTGTAAGGAGCCGGTTCCGGTCGTTCCGGCACAGCATTATTTTATGGGCGGTATCAAAGTGGATCTTGGAAGCCGTACTTCCATGAAGAGACTGTATGCCTGTGGTGAGACAAGCTGTAACGGAGTCCATGGAAAAAACCGTCTGGCAAGTAATTCACTGTTGGAATCACTGGTATTTGCCAGAAGAGCAGCAGATGATATTCTGTTTGGCACAAAAACAGAATTCCGGTGTACACAGGTGGATATACGACAGTATGAGGATCGGGAGCAGATTCTGTCAGAATATCATGCCGCAGTACGAAATGAAATAGAGAGGGTAAAGAACAGCCATGAATGATATAACGATGAAACTGCAGGCGGACAATCTGATCCGCCTTGCATTACAGGAAGATATTACCAGTGAAGATGTATCCACCAATGCCGTTATGCCGACGGCGCAGATGGGCGAAGTGGAGCTGATCGCAAAAGAGGACGGCGTAATCGCAGGACTTGATGTGTATGCCAGAGTTTTTGAACTACTGGATGAGAAAACGGTGGTTACCTTTTATTGCAAAGATGGAGATGTTGTAACATGTGGGCAGCGGATGGCCACTGTACATGGCGATATCCGTGTACTGCTTTCCGGTGAACGTGTAGCATTGAATTATCTACAGCGCATGAGTGGTATTGCAACTTATACAAGACAGGTGGCAGATCTGCTGAAAGGCAGCCATGTGACGCTGTTGGATACACGAAAGACAACACCAAACTGCCGTATTTTTGAAAAATATGCTGTCCGTATCGGTGGTGGATGTAATCACCGTTATAATCTGTCTGACGGTGTGTTGTTAAAGGATAATCACATCGGAGCAGCAGGCAGCATCACAAAAGCAGTTCAAATGGCAAAAGCATATGCACCTTTTGTCCGCAAGATTGAGATTGAAGTAGAGACATTGGAACAGGTGAAAGAAGCAGTGGATGCCGGTGCGGACATCATTATGTTGGATAATATGACTCCGGATATGATGAAAGAAGCGGTACAGCTCATTGACGGTCGTGCCCAGACAGAGTGTTCCGGCAATATCACCAAGGAGAATATTGCAAAAATCTGTGAGATCGGTGTTGATTTTGTATCCAGTGGTGCACTGACTCATTCTGCACCAATTCTGGATATTTCCATGAAAAATCTTCATCCGGTGGAAGCGTAAACAAATGATACCTTTCCGTCTGACATTTACATACAATATTAGATTACAGTGTAAAATATGCAGCGTACCGTGAGTTTGAGAAGATTTGCAAAAAAAGAAAGTGAGAAAATAAAATGACAATAGCAGAAATTCAGCAGGAGATCATGCGAATGAAAAAGGAACAGGATGTCTGTATTCTGGCACATGCATACCAGAGTCAGGATATTCTGGAAGTTGCTGATTATATGGGAGATTCTTATGGTCTCAGTGTGCAGGCTTCCAAAAGCAAGTGCAAAAATGTGATTATGTGCGGTGTCCGTTTTATGGCGGAAACATGCAAAGTATTAAGCCCGCACAAACGTGTATGGCTGGCAAATCCGATTGCCGGATGTCCGATGGCAGAACAGCTGGATCTGGAGTTTCTGCGCGCATTAAAACAGAAATACCCGGATCATGCAGTGGTTGCCTATATCAATACAACATCTGAATTAAAGACTGAGTGTGATGTATGTGTCACTTCATCCTCAGCTGTGGAAATCTGTAAAAAGCTTGATGCAGATAAAATCCTTTTTGTCCCGGATCCAAACCTGGGTCATTATGTGGCAGAACAGATTCCGGAGAAAGAATTTGCCTTTTATACCGGAGGATGTCCACGCCATATGATCGTAACATTGGAACATGTCAGAAAAGCAAAAGAGCTTCATCCGAACGCATTGCTTCTGGTGCATCCGGAGTGTCGTCAGGAAGTGGTCGCCCAGGCAGATTATGTTGGTTCTACTACTGGTATCATGAACTATGCAAAGAATTCCGAGTGCAAAGAATTTATTATCGGAACAGAGAACAGTATCGTAGAGCATTTACAGTTTGACTGCCCGGATAAGCAGTTTTATCCACTGACGGTGCAGCTTACCTGCATGAATATGAAGATCACTACACTGATGGACATTTATAATTGCCTGAAAGGCTGTGGTGGTGAAGAGATTGAATTGCCGGCGGATATCATGGAAGGTGCCGGAAGATGTATTCACCGTATGGTGGAACTTGGTGGCTGATGTACAACGGCACATTTGCAAAAAGCCTGATGGGGCATTTTACAAATGATGTGTATAAATTGTAACACATGCATACATATGGCGGGAGAGTTTTTCTTTCCCGCCTTGTGTTTTTTGGGGATTCATATTATACTTTGAAATATGAAAACATTACAGGAAGATTTAAAAACAGGAAATTTTAAACATTGTTATTTATTATACGGCGAAGAGCCATATCTGGTACAGCAGTATAAAACACGCTTGAAAAATGCGTTATCCGTGGAAGGTGATACCATGAATACTTCGGTATTTTCCGGAAAAGATATTCGCCCGGAGGCGCTGATCGATCTGGCCGAAACATTGCCATTTTTTGCAGAACGCCGTGTCATTCTGGTGGAAAACAGCGGATTTTTCAAAAAAAGCACGGAAGAACTGGCTGCATACATGACAGAACTCCCGGAAACATCCTATTTTATTTTCGCAGAAGAAGATGTGGACAAGCGTGGAAAGATGTATAAGCAGGTCAAAAAACACGGCAGCGTGGTAGAATTCAAGCGTCAGACGGATGCTGTGCTGATGCAATGGATCCTTGGAACATTAAAAAAAGAAAACAAAAAAATCACGCGTTCCGTTATGGAATTGTTTTTAAGTAAAACAGGAAACGATATGGAACTGATCACACAGGAACTGGAAAAGCTGCTTTGTTATACGATGGAGAAAGACATCATCGAAGCGGAAGATGTGGAGGCTATCTGTGCAAATCAGATCAGCGGAAAAATATTTGACATGGTGGAAGCTATTGGACGCAAAGAATCAAAACGGGCACTGGATCTGTATTATGATCTGCTGATGCTGAAGGAACCTGCCATGCGTATTTTATTTCTGGTCACCAGACATTTTCAGATTCTGATGCAGCTGAGCGATATGATGGGAGGTGGTTTTGACTACAAATCCATGGCATTAAAAGTCGGTGTGCCGGAATTTGCCGTTCGTAAATATGCTGGACAGGCGAGAGCCTTTGAAGGGAAACGGCTGGAACAGATTGTACAGGAGTGTGTACAGACGGAGGAAAATATCAAAACCGGACAGATGGCAGATCAGCTTGCCGTGGAGCTGCTGATCATTTCCAGTATGGGGTGACGGCGGTTGCTGTTAAAAAAATAACGCAGGCAAGAAAGGTGTGGCAACGGGAGAGGGATTCTATAAATATAATTAATAAATTTCCATATAACCAAAACAGAAATACCGGAAAAGAGCAGCATAATTGTTCTTTCCGGTATTTTTCTTATTTTTTATACAGTTCATTTTTGTATAATTCATTAATTTAAAAATCATTCCGAAACCAGCTCCAACCCAGTAATATCTGGCTGAATGGTGAGCGAGTAGTTTGTATAATATACCACAAATCCCGGTTTGGCTTTGTTGGGTTTCTTTACGTTCTTTTTCTGCAGATAGTCAATTTCTACTTTTTCATTGCCACGGCCCTTGGAATAAAAAGCTGCCAGACGGCCGGCTTCTTCAAAGGTACGATCCGGCATTTCTCCGGTTTTTGTCTTCACAAGTACATGGGAACCCGGCATCCCTTTTGCATGGAACCACCAGTCGTTGCCCTCTGCAAATTTGAAGGTCAGTTCATCGTTCTGGAAGTTATTTTTTCCAACATAAATGTCAAATCCGTCGGTAGAACGGTAGTGATATGGTCTGCTCTTGCCCTGGGTTTTCTTCTTAGAATATTTGTGTTTGATATAACCACTCTCCATCATTTCTTCCTTGATCTGCTGCAGGTCAGCTTCTGTCTCTGCAATATCGAGAGCCGTAGCAATGGAATCCAGGTGATCGATTTCAAGCTGTGTGTCCTCGATCAGATCAGTGAGTGCTTCATAAGTACGTTTCAATTTTGCATACCGGTCAAAATATTTTTTCGCATTATCCAACGGTGAGATTGTTGCATCCAGAGGGATATGGATTGTTTCATTTGTATAATAATTCAATGCGTCAAATCCCTTGCATCCTTCCTCTAACTGATAACCGTAGGTATGGATCAGTTCGCCGTACACTTTATATTTTTCGCGTTTATCAGTGTCTTTTAACTGCTTTTTCTGAAGATCATATTTTTTGCGGTTTCGTTCTAATAGTGTATTGATCACATGACGCAGATCTGCAGATTTCTGACGCATACGGGTGTAAAGACTGCGTTGCGCATAATAGTTTTCCAGTACTTCTGAGATAGAATCATAAGGTAGGATTGTATCCGAAGCGTAGGAAGTCAGCGGGATTGCCGCATACTCAATTGGTTCATCCTGATGCATAATGATGTTCGGGTAAAAACGACCTTCCCGGATATCTGACATGGCAGCCAGAAAAACTTCTGTCAGTTTCTGTTGTTTGGATTCTGTCAGTGAAGCGCATGGAGCATCACCGTCCACATTTGCACGATAGCAGAATTCATTGGCTGCCAGCGGACTGATACCGGTATAAGAAGTATAGATTGCTTTGGAAGCACTGCATGGTTTCTGCAAGGCATGTTCCATAAAATGCTCCCCATTTTCTTTCAGAGGATTCATTTTATCCTGCTGAGCAGGTATAAAATAGGTACGTCCCGGAAGTACCTCTCGAACAGAACTTACCTGTGCGGAAATATGTTTGATACTGTCAAGTATCATGTCATTTTCATCACAGAAAATGATATTGCTGTGTTTTCCCATCAGCTCAATGATCAGTTTCTTGTGTCTGAGATCCCCAAGATCATCCAAATGTTCAATTTCGAATACAAGAATACGCTCCATATCAGGCTGCGTGATTGAAGTAATCCGTCCATTAGCCACATGCTTTCGAAGCAGCATACAGAAATTTGGTGCTGTCATCGGGCTTGGTTTATTTGTTCTGGTAATATATACCAGCGGCAAAGATGCACTGGCAGACAAAAGCAGACGTTTCTGACCGTTTGGACCTTTCAGAGTAAGAAGCAGCTCATCCTTCTCAGGCTGTGCAATCTTGCTCAAACGTGCATTTGTGAAATTTTCCTGTAATTCTTTTGCCATACTGGCAACTACGATTCCATCAAGAGCCATAAAACTCCTCCTAACTATCTTAACGCTCTGAATCACATTTTCTGATAATTTATAAGCTTTTATCATTTTACTGCAATGGTTTAAAAGTTCCCATAAAGAGTATGTGATTCACTAATGAAAGAATGTTAGCATGATTTTCGTAAAAAAGCAAATTTAAACTGGAAAAAACAGTAACGGTGTGTTATTATATTGGATGTTTGACCATAAGAAATTTGTGCGTGGGATTTTATATAAACAGATATAATTGCACGGATAAGTTGAGAAACATAACGGATAACAGAAGGGAGTTTTCGTATGCAGACAGAACAACAGAATCCACTTGCTACACAAAAGGTAAGTTCTTTGATTCTCAAATTTACCATTCCGGCGATCATCAGTATGATGGTAAGTTCTTTATACAATATCGTAGATCAGATTTTTATCGGACAGGGTGTTGGTATGCTGGGAAATGCTGCGACAAATATTGCATTTCCGGTAAATATCATCTGTACTGCTGTTGCACTTTTACTGGGAATCGGCAGTGCATCAAATTTTAATCTGAAGTCGGGAGCCGGACAGACGGAAGTTGCAAAAAACTATGCCGGAAATGGCCTGACCATGCTGGTGGTATGTGGTGTGATCATCACAGCAGTAACACTTGGTTTCCTGACACCATTAATGCATATTTTCGGTGCGACCGAGGAAGTGCTTCCTTATGCCATTGATTATACCGGGATTACAGCCATCGGTGTACCGTTTCTAACACTGACTACCGGCGGCTGTCATCTGGTGCGTGCGGACCGGAGTCCTTCTTTTTCCATGGCTTGTATGCTGACCGGTGCGATCATCAATACGATTCTGGATCCATTGTTTATTTTTGCTTTTCACTGGGGAATTAAAGGTGCTGCCTGGGCAACGGTTCTGGGACAGGTGGTTTCCGGAGTGATGATTCTTATCTATTTCTGGAAATTTTCTAAAATGCAGCTGACCCGTCATCATCTGATGCCGCACATGAAATATCTCGGTGAGATCACAGCCCTTGGCATGGCTTCCGGTATCAATCAGGTTGCCATGGCAATCATTCAGATTACTATGAATAATATCCTGCGAAAATACGGAGCTGTTTCTGATTATGGAGCAGACATTCCGATTGCCTGTGCAGGAATTATCTCCAAGGTAAATATGATCTTTATGTCTATCGGAATCGGTATTTCCCAGGGATGTCAGCCGATTTTCGGCTTCAATTACGGAGCGGAAAAATTTGACCGGGTGCGGGAAACATACAAAAAAGCTGCCTGGGCAGCTATTATTTCCGGTATTGTATTTTTTGCCTGCTTCCAGATATTTCCACGCCAGATCATTGCTTTGTTTGGTGGTGGAAATGAAGCATATTACCGGTTTGCGGAACGGTATTTCCGTATATTTATGTTTATGACATTTATCAATGGCATTCAGCCAATGTCCTCCGGATTCTTTACATCTATCGGAAAGGCAAAACTTGGTATGATCGTGTCCCTGACCCGGCAGATTTTGTTTTTACTGCCACTGATCTTGATTCTTCCTGTATTTATGGGAATTGATGGTGTTATGTATGCCGGACCGATCGCAGACCTGGCTGCTGCTGTCATTACCATCTGGTTTGTATTTCGACAGTTTCAGGATATGAAACAAAAGGAATCCGGATCAGGTTCACACCTTTCACGTGCATTGTAAATTTCCACATTTCAAACGGAATGTCTCCTGATAGAAACGGAAATGTTTGACTTCCGTGAAAAAACATTTTATAATAAATTGATTATGCAGAACAGAAAATGTCTGTATAAATAGAATACGAGATAAAGCAGGTGCAGACACATGATAAAAAGTATGACAGGATTTGGACGGTGTGAACTTTCCAATGAAAAGCGAAAGATTACCGTGGAATTAAAATCCGTAAACCACAGATACCTTGACATCAATATCCGCATGCCCAAAAAGCTGAATTTTTTTGAGGCAGCTATCCGTTCTTTGCTAAAAGAATATATGCAGCGTGGAAAAGTGGATGTTTTTATCAGTTACGAAGATTTTTCCGAACAGACGATGGCGGTAAAATATAATTCCGCGATTGCAAAGGAATATTTGTCATATCTGCAGCAGATGGCAGAAGAATTCCAGTTGGAGAACGATATTAAAGTCAGCACATTGTCACGTTATCCGGAGATTCTGACGATGGAAGAGCAGGCACCGGATGAAGATGAACTCTGGTCTATGCTTGCCCAGGCAATCCGCGAAGCATGCACCCAGTTTACCGTTGCCCGTACCTCGGAAGGTGAACATTTAAAGGCAGATCTGGTTGAAAAGTTACATCACATGGCATCCAATGTAGAGAAGGTGGAGCAGCGTGCACCGCAGATTTTGACAGAATATCGCGCAAAATTGCAGGAAAAAGTGCAGGAACTGCTGGGTGATACCCAGATTGATGAAGCGCGTCTGTCCACGGAGATTATTTTGTTTGCAGACAAAATCTGTACTGACGAAGAAACAGTCCGGTTAAAGAGCCATATCACATCCATGCTTCAGGCACTGGAAGGAGACGAGGGAATCGGACGAAAACTTGACTTTATCGCTCAGGAAATGAACCGTGAAGCAAATACAATCCTGTCCAAATCCAATGACCTTGAGACATCCGGTATTGCCATTGAATTAAAGACAGAGATTGAAAAAGTACGGGAACAGATTCAGAATATTGAGTAGCGGTTGCATGCAGCTATACAAATGGAAAGAAGGAGCTATTATGGCAGGATTGATCAATATCGGTTTTGGAAACGTAGTAAATACAAATAAGATTGTAACGATCATTAATCCGGACTCAGCTCCGGCAAAGCGAATTGTACAGCGGGCAAAGGATTCCGAACGGATTGTGGATGCCACACAGGGACGAAGGACAAAAAGTATTATCCTGACGGACAGTGAACATGTTATCTTATCTGCACTTCAGCCGGAAACACTGGCGGGCAGATTTCAAAATAAGGAAATGTAGTAAAGAGGAGATTGAATCATGGCAGATTCAGGATTATTAATTGTAATATCCGGATTTTCGGGTTCCGGAAAAGGGACGATCATGAAAGAACTGATCCGTCGTTACCCGGAAAAATATGCATTGTCAATATCAGCTACCACGCGTCAGCCGCGGGAAGGTGAGCAGGATGGCCGGGAATATTTCTTCAAGACAAAAGAAGAATTTCTTTCTATGATTGAGCACAATGAACTTCTGGAGCATGCACAGTATGTTGGAAACTATTATGGAACACCAAAGGCATATGTACAGCAACAGCTTCAGGCACACAAGCATGTAATTCTGGAAATCGAGATTCAGGGTGCGTTAAAGATCAAAGAACAGTTTCCACAGACCCTGTTGTTATTTGTGACGCCGCCATCTGCTGAAATTTTAAAAGAACGTCTTACCGGACGCGGAACAGAGACAGAAGAAGTTATCCACTCCCGTCTGTCACGGGCTGTGGAAGAAGCTGACGGCTGTGAAGTATATGATTACCTGGTTGTAAACGATGAACTGGACGAAGCCGTAGAAAACGTTCATGAGATTATCTGCAGCGAGCAACAGCGGATGCGGCACAATCTTGACAGCATCGAAACAATAAAAAATGATTTAAAACAGTTTGTGAAAGGAGATTTATCATGATACATCCATCTTATAATGAATTAATGAAAGTCGTAAATAACAATGCAGAGTATGGTGAGGAGCCGGTAGTAAACAGCCGTTATTCCATCGTTATCGCATCTGCAAAACGTGCACGCCAGATCATCGGTGGTGCAGAGCCGTTGGTTCCAAATGCTGCCGGCAAAAAACCTTTATCTATCGCTGTAGAGGAGTTATATACAGGAAATGTAAAGATCCTCGGTGAAGATGATGACGTGGAAGAGGAAGGCGATCGCTAATTCTGCCTTTTTACATGCTGCCTTTTTTACAAGGCAGCATTGTTGTTTCTGCACATCCCATGGTCGAAAAATACCTGGGATATTTTTAAAATAACGATAAATGGAGGAACCAAATGAAAGTATTATTTATTTCACTTGGCTGTGATAAAAACCTTGTCGATTCCGAATTTATGCTTGGAAAATTAACACATCACAAATTCACGGTAACGGACGATGAGCAGGAGGCAGACATCATCGTGATCAATACCTGCTGTTTTATCCATGATGCAAAAGAAGAAAGTATCCAGTCCATTCTGGATATGGCACAGTACCGCACCGGTGGAAACTGTAAAGCATTGATTGTTTGCGGTTGCCTGGCAGAACGTTACCGGGATGAGATTCTGAAAGAGATTCCGGAAGTAGATGCTGTGCTGGGAACCAATTCTACCGAACAGATCTGCGATGCCATCGAGAAAGTACTGCTTGGTGATAAATATGAGGCATATGAGCCACTGACCGGCATTGAGACACATGAAGCAAAACGCAGCGTGTCCACCGGTGGACATTATGCACATTTAAAAATCGCAGAAGGTTGCAGCAAACACTGTACTTACTGCATTATTCCGTCCATCCGTGGAGATTTCCGTTCTGTACCGATGGAAGAGATCCTGAGTCAGGCACAGGATCTGGCAGAAGCCGGAGTCAAAGAACTGATTCTGGTCGCACAGGAGACGACACTGTACGGTATTGATCTGTATGGTAAAAAATCTCTGCACATTCTGCTGAATGAACTGAATAAAATTCCTGGAATTTACTGGATCCGTCTGATGTATTGTTATCCGGAAGAAATTTATGATGAATTGATCGAAGCGATTCGAGACAATGAAAAAGTATGTCACTATATTGACATGCCGATCCAGCATATCAATTCCGATATTTTACGCCGCATGGGCCGTAAGACAAACCGCGAGATGCTGGAAGGAAAAATCGCCGCCCTGCGTGCCGCTATTCCGGATATCGCGATCCGGACGACGTTGATTTGTGGTTTCCCGGGTGAAATGCCAGAGCAGCACGAAGAGCTTATGGAGTTTTTGAATGAAACGGAATTTGACCGTCTGGGTGCATTTACTTATTCTCCGGAGGAAAATACACCCGCAGCAACTTTCGACCATCAGGTAGAAGAGTCTGTCAAAGAAGACTGGCAGGCAGATGTTATGGAGCTGCAGGAGGAAATTATTCTGGATAAAAATGAGAGCATGATCGGGAAAGAAATTCTTGTTATGATCGAAGGAAAAGTGGCAGATGAAAATGCTTATGTAGGCCGAAGCTACCGTGATGCTCCGGATATCGACGGTCTTGTTTTCGTAAACACCGATACGGAACTGGTAAGTGGTGATTTTGTCAAAGTCCGTATTACCGGTGCCTATGAATATGATCTCATCGGAGAACTGATGTAAAACATCTGATACGAGATAGGAGGAACTTATGAATTTACCTAATAAACTTACGATTTTTCGTGTGATTTTAATTCCATTTTTTGTATTTTTTCTGTTAACGGATGTACTTGGTGCAAACGGTGATTACTTGGCGCTTGTGATTTTTATCGTAGCCAGCCTGACTGATATGCTGGATGGAAAAATTGCCAGAAAGTATAATCTGGTCACAAACTTTGGAAAATTTATGGATCCGCTGGCAGATAAGCTGTTGGTATGTTCCGCTATGATCTGTCTGGTAGACTTAAAATTGCTACCGGCATGGATTGTGATCATTATCATTGCCCGTGAATTTATCATCAGTGGATTCCGTCTCATTGCAGCAGAGCATCAGATTGTTATCGCTGCAAGTATGTGGGGCAAATTTAAGACTACATTCCAGATGGCAATGATTATTTTACTGATTCTGAACATGAACGCTGATGTGTATGTGGCAGGCGTTGGAATCATTCATGTACTGGCTCTGATTGCAACTTATGTGGCATTGGTACTGACCATTGTATCACTCCTTGATTACCTGTATAAAAACAAAGCAGTTTTAAAAGAGCAGGATTGATCAGATGCAGGACACAGCTTTTCATTTATTATCATTAGGAGGCCCACTATGAGGATTATAGCAGGAACGGCCCGCAGTATGCCTTTAAAGACGATTGAAGGCAAAGATACGCGGCCAACAACCGATCGAATTAAAGAGACTTTATTTAATATTTTACAGATGGATGTGCCGGGGGCTGTATTTCTGGATCTGTTTGCCGGAAGCGGCGGCATCGGTCTGGAAGCAGTCAGCCGTGGTGCAAAAAAAGCAGTATTTGTTGAAAACAGCAAGAAAGCAGCGGCATGTATCCAGGAAAACATCCGTTTTACCAAATTTACATCCAGCTGTGATTTGAAGTGTATGGATGCATTATCCGCACTGCGGATGCTGGAGCGCCGATATGTATTTGATATCATTTTTATGGATCCGCCTTACGGGCTTGGACTGGAATATGAGGTGTTGGAACATCTGAAAACTTCCTCCATTCTGACAGAGGATACTCTCATTATTGTGGAAGAATCTCTGGATACCGATCCATATGAAATGGAAAAATATGGCTTTCAGGTTACACGTGTGAAAGAGTATAAATCCAATCAGCACGTGTTCTTGAAAAGAATTTAGTAAAGGGGTATGCGATCACAGGAATCGCTGACACACAAAATGAAAAAAGCAATCTATCCCGGCAGTTTTGATCCGATGACGCTGGGGCATCTTGATATTATTGAGCGCTCATCTAGAATTGTGGATGAACTGAATGTTGCAGTTTTAAAGAATAATGCGAAAAATCCGTTGTTTTCTGCGGACGAACGTGTTAGTATGATAAAAGAATTTACGTCACATCTTCCGAATGTTACCGTGACTGCATATGATGGACTTCTGGCAGATTATGCAGATCAGATCGGAGCAAATATTATTGTGCGTGGGTTACGTGCGGTGACAGATTTTGAGTATGAGTTACAGATTGCACAGACCAATCATGCCGTCAATCCCAAGATTGATACTATTTTTCTTACCACAAGTCTTCAGTACGCATATTTAAGCTCTACGATTACAAAGGAAGTAGCATCCTACGGCGGCGATATATCAAAATTTGTGCCGAAGGAGCTGGTAGACAGAGTGTACAGCAAATTTAACATAAAGCGATAAAGGAGAGATTTAAATGACAAGCCGTATTGAACAGATCATTTCTGAAATTGAGGAATATATTGACGGTTGTAAATTTCAGCCACTGTCAAATTCCAAAATTATTGTAAATAAAGAAGAACTTGAGGAACTGCTGACAGAGCTGCGCATGAAAACGCCGGATGAGATCAAACGCTATCAGAAGATCATCAGCAACAAGGATGCTATTCTGGCAGATGCACAGGCAAAAGCAGAAGAGATCCTTGCTCAGGCACAGATTCAAACCAATGAACTTGTCAGTGAACATCAGATTATGCAGCAGGCATACGCACAGGCAAACGAAGTAGTATCCATTGCAACTAACCAGGCGCAGGAGATTCTTGATAAGGCAACAGAGGATGCTGACAGCATCCGTACTGCAGCCATCGAATATACAGATAACCTGTTAGGTAATCTGGAAAACATTGTGGTTCATGCCATCGATACAAACAAGGCAAAATACGAGGGATTATTGTCTTCTCTCCAAAATTGCTATGATATCGTAAAAGCAAACCGGAACGAACTGACTCCGGAAGAGGAAGCACCAGCTGAAGCGGCTGAGGAAGTTTCCACAGATGCTGCACAAGAAGAATTCGATGTTATTGGTGGTTCAGATAACAAACCAGAGCAGCTGTAAAAAGTGTTGCCAGCATGGCATTTAATAATTTAAAGATTACATAGGTGCGTATGCTGCTCTGTAGTTTTGCCAGCATGGATGCTGTCTGGCAGATGCCGCTGATACCGCCAAAAGAAACCATTGCCATGGCAGACAGATACTTGATTTCTGCCGGCCATTCTGTGCCGGAGACAGTATAGATTCCATTCGTAATTTCCAGCAGCCCGATAACGCAGCCTGACAGTGCTGTTCCGGGAAGCGGAAGATGACCTGCGAAATCCGCTGCAATGGAAAACAACATAATATATCCGGCGAGTTTTATCATTGTCGTAAAACCGTTCATAATGCCGTCATCAATGATTTTTAAAGTTATTTCAGATCTGGATGCCGGCATTTTTTCTGAGTTTTTTTCCGGCGGATTTTCTGGTGCCCCCAAAAGCATAAACCAACCAAGAAGCAATGGCGTGCCATAACATATAGCAAGGAACATCCAGTCCGGCATTACACCTTCCGGTAATGCTGCCAACACATAATTTACGACAAACGCAGGCCCGAAATTATTACTGATACAGCTGACCCTCACAGCTTCGTTTTTGCTGATTTTTCCGAGGTCGTACAGATCCGCACATAATTTGCTGCCAAGAGGAAAACCAAACAGATATCCGGCGATCACCGGATAAAACAAGGGAGGACGAAGTGGATAGATGCCTTTTAGAAACGGGCTGATCCGTTCCAATATCGCATCATACATACCGGTGCGAAGGATAATTCCTGACAAGATACCAAAGGGCAGCAACGTCGGCAATACCGAATGATACCACAGATATAAGCCGTTTGCGGCAGATTTTGCCAGCAGGTCCGGACAGATGATACCATAGCCGATACAGATTGTAATACATAGAATAAATAGTTTCTTTTTCATAGTACAGTTTATTTTTCATATCTTAAAGTAATTCCTGACTGGAGAAAAAGAATGAAAAGGAGACAAAATTCTTTTATTACTGCAAAAAGAAAGGTATTCCGAATCCGATTGATCGCACTTCTGCTGCTGATAGTCTGGAACAGCCTGCTTGTAAACCGACTGCGAACGGTCCGGCAGATAACGACAAAAAAAGTACTGGATAAACAGATTCTGTCGGAACTGCAGTATTTTCCACTGGCATTTCAAAATGAGCATAGAGAAACTACATGGAAAGCGGAAGCGGTCATCTGCAATTATGAAGATTCCTGGCAATCTGCCCGCACTTTCGGCGGAGCCCGCAAGCATGAGGGCACGGATTTGATGACCATCCGAAATGAGCGTGGCATTTATCCGATAGTCAGTATGACCGATGGCACACTGGAGCAGATGGGATGGTTGAAGCTTGGAGGCTGGCGTATCGGCATTCGCAGTGCGTCCGGCACATATTATTACTACGCACATCTGGAATCCTATGCGCCGGATCTGGAAGATGGTATGGCGGTGCATGCCGGGCAGCTTCTTGGATTTGCAGGAGATTCCGGATATGGAACAGAAGGCACAACCGGGCAGTTTGCCGTGCATCTGCACGTAGGCATTTATATCCACCACAATTCGGATAAAGAGGAAGCCATCAATCCTTATCCATATTTGAAGCAGTTGGAGCAGCATCGCATTTATGCTGATTATCCGTAAACAACTTGCAGATTTGAAGGCATACCTCTATAATGATATAGATAAAAAATTGTGACAGAAAGAAAAACACATATGATTCGCATTGATAAATTTCTCTCTCAGATGCAGGTAGCAACCCGTTCTGAGAGTAAAAAACTGATTAAAATGAAACGTATTACAAAAAACGGTGCACTTGTAACGGACGGTGGAGAAAAATGTGATCCGAAGAAGGATTGTATTTGTCTGGATGGACACCCCATCGCTTATCAGGAATACCATTATCTGATGCTGCACAAACCGGCTGGATGCGTTACTGCCACCGAAGATCGTCGGGATAAAACCGTAATGGATTATCTGCCGGACAATCTGCGCCGTGGGCTGTCCCCGGTGGGACGGCTGGATAAAGACACCGAAGGTTTGCTGTTGATCACAGATGACGGTGCATTGAATCACAGTCTTCTGGCACCGGGACGTCATGTTCCGAAAACCTACTATGCCAGAATCCATGGAATTGTGACAGAGTCTGATATTACAGCCTTCAAGAATGGGCTGGACATTGGTGAAAAGAAAATGACCGCACCGGCTGCTCTCAAAATTCTGCATATTGCAGAAAACGAACAGACATCCGAGATTCTCGTGACGATCACAGAAGGAAAATTTCATCAGGTAAAACGGATGTTTCAGTCCGTAGGTAAAAAGGTATCCTATCTGAAGCGGCTGTCCATGGGAAGTCTGCATCTGGATGAGAAACTGACACCCGGTGCCTGGCGGGAACTGACATTGGAAGAAATTACAAAATTGAAGGAAGAAACAATATGATGATAGAACAGAAAGAAGCTGTTATCTTTGATCTGGATGGAACCATGACAGACTCCATGTGGATCTGGGAAGAGATTGATCAGGATTTTTTCCGGCAACAGGGTCTTCCCATGCCGGAACATCTCCATGAAGAAATCGAGGGAATGAGTTTCACAGAAACGGCACAATATTTTATTCGAAAGTATCAGCTTTCCAAGAATGTGGAAGAAGTAAAAGAACTGTGGAATCGTATTGCTTTGGACAAATATATACACGAAACCACACTGAAACCGGGGCTGGATGAATTTTTACAATTACTGAAAAAACAGCATATAAAGATTGGCATTGCAACCAGTAATTCCAGACTTCTGCTGGATGCTTTTCTGGATGCGCGCAATCTCACAGGTTGCATTGATGCCATTACTACCAGTTGTGATGTCAATAAAGGGAAACCGGAACCGGATGTATATCTGAAAACAGCAGAAAAACTCGCGGTTTCCCCACAACATTGTCTGGTGTTTGAAGATATTCCGATGGGGATTTTGGCAGGAAAAAGAGCCGGTATGACGGTCTGTGCCGTGGAGGATGACTATTCTGCATTGCTGCGGGCAGAAAAATACAGACTGGCCGATTATTATATCACAGATTACAGGCAGGTTCTGGATCATACTTACGAAGATTTAAGAGGATTTAAATAGATGAAACAATTTTTACCAATCAGTCGTGCCGATATGCAGGCACAGGGAATAGAGCAGCTGGATTTTGTATATGTCATTGGTGATGCCTATGTGGATCATCCGTCTTTCGGGCATGCGATCATCAGCAGGATCCTGCAGGCAAATGGATTTTCTGTTGGAATTATTTCACAGCCGGACTGGAAAAATCCGGACAGTATCAGTATCCTGGGTGAGCCAAAAATCGGTTTTATTGTAACCGGTGGAAATATGGATTCCATGGTCAATCATTATTCCGTATCTAAAAAACGCCGTCAGAAAGATGCGTTTACGCCGGGCGGAATCATGGGCCGGCGGCCGGATTACGCAACCGTGGTATACTGCAATCTCATCCGCCGCACCTACAAACACACACCGTTGATCATTGGAGGACTGGAAGCCAGCCTGCGCCGTCTCGGACATTATGACTACTGGTCAAATAAAGTGAAACGTTCCATTCTGTTGGATTCCGGTGCGGATCTGCTGTTATATGGAATGGGAGAACGCAGTATCGTGGCTGTGGCAGAGGGGCTGCGCAGTGGCATTGATATCAAAGATCTTACTTATATCGACGGCACGGTATACAAGACAAAGGATCCGGACAGTGTATACGATGGTATTACACTGCCATCTTACGAAGAAATCTGTGCCAGCAAAGAATCCTATGCCCACAGTTTTTATACACAATATTGCAATACGGATCCATTTACAGCAAAACGGCTCATTGAGCCTTATCCAAATAAATGCTATGTCGTGCAAAATCCGCCATCCAAACCACTGACTACCAGTGAGATGGATGCCGTATATGCACTTCCTTATATGAGAACCTATCATCCGTCCTATGAAGAAGCAGGTGGTGTTCCGGCAATCGAAGAGGTGAAATTCAGTCTGGTCAGCAATCGTGGCTGCTATGGTGGCTGCAGTTTTTGTGCCCTGACGTTTCATCAGGGAAGAATTATCCAGACCCGAAGCCATGAATCCATCCTGAACGAAGCAAAGCAGATGGTCTGGGAGCCAGATTTTAAGGGCTATATTCATGATGTGGGTGGTCCTACCGCAAATTTCCGTGGCCCATCGTGCGATAAACAGCTGACCCGCGGTGTCTGCAAGAACCGGCAGTGCCTGTTCCCGAGTCCATGTCCGAATTTAAAGGTAGATCATTCTGATTATCTGAGCCTGTTACGGGAACTGCGCGTGCTTCCGAATGTGAAAAAAGTATTTATCCGTTCCGGTATCCGTTTTGATTATCTGATTTGCGACAAGGATAAAACTTTTTTCCGGGAATTATGTGAACATCATGTCAGCGGACAGTTAAAAGTTGCTCCGGAACACATTTCTGATTCAGTATTATCACTGATGGGAAAACCACCGGTAGCAGTATATAACAAGTTCCGGGAAGAATATAAAAAAATCAATGAGCGGATCGGAAAGAAACAGTATCTTGTTCCATATCTGATGTCTTCTCATCCCGGATCCACTCTGAAAGAAGCTGTGGAACTGGCAGAATATCTCCGGGATCTTGGTTATATGCCGGAACAGGTACAGGATTTCTATCCAACACCATCTACGATTTCCACCTGTATGTATTACACCGGACTGGATCCGCGCACTATGAAGAAAGTGTACGTCACCAACAATCCGCATGAGAAAGCCATGCAACGTGCCCTCATACAGTACCGCAATCCGAAAAACTATGATCTGGTATATGAAGCGCTGCATCTGGCTCACCGCACGGATCTCATTGGGTTTGAACCAAAATGCCTGATCCGGCCAAAACATAATGGGCAACAGAATCGTAATTATCAGAACCATGGACGCAATAATGGAACCGGAGCTTCACATCCGAAAAAGCGGAAAGCAATCCGTAACGTGCACAAGAAAAAACAGAAATAATTGGATTTTTCAGGCAGACAAAATGATACATTTTGTAATCCAAACAAAAAACGCATCCTAGAAGAATTTAAGAAAGTGAAATGCTCATGAAAGAATTTTCCATATCATCCAAAGAAGCCGGACAACGCATGGATAAGTATCTGTTCAAAATATTAAATCAGGCTTCCAAAGGATTTGTTTATAAAATGCTGCGTAAAAAAAATATTGTGTTAAATGATAAAAAAGCAACCGGACAGGAAGTATTGCAGACTTCTGATCAGATTAAAATCTATCTGTCCGATGAAACCTTTAACAAGTTTGCCTCTGCTCTTGCAGAAGCACCAATGGGAAAACAGGCTGCAGATCTTCATTCCGAATCTGCAGCTGCCGGTCCGGTTGCAAAAATGTCCACTGTGCACCATCCAAAACCGGAAATCGTATATGAGGATGAGGATATTCTGATCCTGAATAAACCGGTGGGTATCTTATCACAGAAAGCAGAAAAAAACGACTATTCCGCCAATGAAATGGTCATTGATTATCTGTTAGAAAGCGGGCAGCTGACCCGTGCGGAATTACGCACGTTCCATCCTTCCATCTGTAACCGGCTCGATCGCAACACTTCCGGACTTCTGATTGCAGGAAAGACGATCCGTGGTCTGCAGGAAATGGCAGAGGCTTTAAAGTCACGCAGCATGCAGAAATATTACCGTTGCCTGGTGGCCGGACAGCTTACACAGGATGCACATTTGAAAGGATATCTGTCAAAGAATCACCAAAACAATAAAGTAACGGTTCACAAAGAGGCTTTTGCGGATGCTTCTTATATTGAGACAGCATATCATCCGGTGAAAGTGTATAAAAACATGACACTGTTGGAAGTACATCTTATTACCGGGCGTTCCCATCAGATCCGTGCCCATCTGGCCAGCATCGGACATCCAATCCTGGGAGATGGTAAATATGGAGATAAAAAAATAAATCAGACGGTAAAGGACAGCTGCAGGATCCGTTCTCAGCTGCTGCATGCCTATCGGATGGAATTTCCGGACGGCCGGATTGTCACTGCACCGGAACCCGCGTCCTTTGCACGGGTACAGACAAAACTTGCAAAAGAGAAGAGGTAGAGAAACCATGCATTTATATATTATGAGACACGGAGAGACATTCTGGAACAAAAAAGGGTTGATTCAAGGCTCTTCTGATATCGCTTTAACCCCATATGGGGAAGAACTTGCCCGCGATACCAGGGACGGATTCGACCGGGAAGAGATAAGATTTCAGCGCATTTATTCCAGCCCCTATCAGCGTGCCGTAAAAACAGCGGAAATTATTGCAGAACATCAGAATATTTCCGTAAAGGTGGATCTCCGGGTACGTGAAATGTGCTTTGGAAAATACGAAGGAGATAAGATCAGTGAAATCCGAAACAGCAAAGATCAGAATCTGATTTACTGTTTTTCCAAACCGTCCATGTATGTAGCGGATGAGACCGGCGATAATTTTTCTGATGTTTATGCACGTATTGAAGATTTTTTGAAAAATGAAATTCTTCCATTGGAACAGGATCCATCCGTGGAAAATGTTCTGGTGGTGTGCCACGGAGCCGTGATCCGTGCCTTTCTGACTTATATCAGACAGATGTCCATGGATGAATTCTGGAGCATTCATCAGCCGAATTGCAGCGTCAACTGTATTTTGGTACAGGATGGAACCTTTCACGTGGAAAAAGAAAATATTCTTTACTATGATGATCCGGAACTGACGCATCGGGGGATTTTATAATGCCAACCTGGAATTCAAGAGGGCTGCGAGGTTCTACACTGGAAGAATTTATCAATCGTACCAATGAACGGTACCGTGAAAATCATCTGGCCCTGATCCAGAAAGTCCCAACGCCTATTACCCCTATCAAAATGGACAAAGAGAGCCGTCATATCACGCTGGCTTATTTTGAACAGAAAAGTACCGTGGATTATATCGGTGTCGTGCAGGGAATTCCTGTATGTTTTGATGCCAAGGAATGTCAGGTCAATACGTTTCCGCTGCAGAATATTCATCCTCATCAGGTGGAATTTATGCGGGATTTTGAGCAGCAGGGTGGTATTGCATTTTTTCTGATCTTTTATCCCCATCTTGACCGGTTTTATTATCTGCCATTTCGGCAACTGGCACAGTTCTGGGAGCGGATGCAACAGGGCGGCAGAAAGAGTTTTCGTATGGATGAACTGGATGAGACGTTCTTTTTTACCGGTCACTCCGGACTTCTGGTGCCATATCTGGATGCGCTTCAGCTGGATTTGAATTTAAGGGATTGACATTTTAGCTTTATTTTTTTATAATGTTTAAAGATTTTTACATATTAGCATGGTAGCACACTAAAGTGTTTGGGAATGATCAATCCGATTTTCATATTTTTTATGTAAAAAAATAAAAATGGAACAAAGAGGGGACATAGCAGTGAAAAATCAATTATTACATACGCCCGAAGGTGTCAGAGATATTTATAATGAGGAATGTGAACGCAAAATCATTCTGGAAGGCCGTCTGCTTTCTGTATTAAAATCTTACGGCTACCATCCGATTCAGACACCGACTTTTGAGTTTTTTGATATATTTGGTAAAGAGATTGGTACCACGCCTTCGCGGGATCTGTACAAATTTTTCGACCGAGAAGGCAACACACTTGTTCTCCGCCCGGATATCACACCATCCATCGCGCGATGTGCATCCAAGTATTATATAGAACAGGCGATTCCCATCCGTCTGTGTTATACCGGCAATACGTTCCGCAACAATTCCAGTTATCAGGGACGTTTAAAAGAAAACACACAGTCCGGTGCCGAATTGATCGGGGATGGCAGTGTAGAGGCAGATGCAGAGATGCTGGCACTTTCTGCACAACTTTTAAAAGCAGCCGGTCTGAAAGAATTTCAGCTCAGTGTTGGACATGCAGATTTCCTGCGGGGCTTATTTGAAGCAGCCGGTCTGGATGAAGATGTCATGGAAGAGATCCGGAATCTGCTTCAGAACCGCAATCTGTACGGTGTGCAGGAAGTGGTGGCACAGTATGTGACAGATGAAAGTTTAACACAGTTGTTCGGTCTGCTGACAGATGTCATGCTGGATAAGGAAAAAATCTCCGCTGCAAAAGTATGGGCACAGGAATTTCCACGGGTGTTAAACGCACTGACCCGTCTGGAGCAGCTGGATGAACTGTTGGAATTATATAAAATCCACAAATATGTATCTTACGAACTGGCTATGATCTCTGGTTTTGATTATTATACAGGTATTATTTTTGCCGGTTATACTTTTGGCAGCGGAGAAGCCGTTGTAAACGGCGGACGTTATGACAATTTGTTGAAATCCTTCGGCAAATCCGCACCGTCCATCGGGTTTGCGGTTGTCATTAATCAGTTGATGGCCGCACTGCAGCGCCAAAATGTACGGATTCCATTTGAAAATACGACAAAATGGTTTATTTACAGCCAGCAGTACCGTCAGGATGCTATTAAAGATGCACAGGTACTCCGAAGCCGTGGTGAACAGGTGGAACTGATGCCGCTGACTGAACAGAATACAAAAGCTGTTTATGAAAAATATGCAGAAGAGAACCATATTCAGGACATTATTTTTTATATGTAGGAGGGCCGGAGAATGAGATATTTAACATTTGCACTTGGAAAGGGTCGTCTTGCAAATAAGACACTTGAAATGTTTGAAAAAATCGGAATTACCTGTGAGGAGATGAAAGATAAAGACACGCGAAAACTGATTTTTGTCAATGAAGACTTAAAACTGCGTTTCTTTCTCGCCAAAGGACCGGATGTACCGACTTACGTGGAATACGGTGCTGCTGATATCGGTATCGTCGGAAGAGATACCATCTTACAGGAAGCCCGCAATATTTATGAGGTGTTAGATCTTGGATTTGGAAAATGCAGGATGTGTGTCTGCGGTCCGGAATCTGCCAGAGATTTGTTGCAACATCATGAGCAGATCCGTGTGGCTACCAAGTATCCGAAGATTGCCAAGGATTATTTTTATAACAAAAAGCATCAGACCGTGGAAATCATCAAACTGAACGGTTCGATTGAACTGGCACCGATCGTCGGTCTGGCAGATGTCATCGTCGATATTGTGGAAACAGGTTCTACCCTGCGTGAAAACGGGCTGGCTGTGTTAGAAGAAGTGTGTCCGTTATCTGCACGTATGGTGGTAAACCCGGTAAGTATGAAGATGGAGCAGGAACGCATCAGCAAGCTGATCACAGATCTGCGCCAGGTAATGAGCGAAGGAGAAAAGTAAGATATGCGTACATTAAAACTGACAAAGGAAACCATTCAGAATATACTGACCGATCTGTTAAAGAGAAGTCCTAACAATTATACCCAGTATGAGAGCAGCGTAAACGAAATCATCGCCAATGTCCGCAGTAACGGTGATCAGGCAGTATTTGACTATACACAGAAATTTGACGGTGCAACAGTAACAGCAGACAATATCGAAGTGACAGAGGATGAGATTGCAGAAGCTTATGAGCTGGTAGATCAAAAGCTTTTAGAAGTAATCCGCAAAGCAAAAGAAAACATCCGTGTTTATCATGAAAAGCAGAAACAATACAGTTGGTTTGACAGTTCTATCCCTGGCACCATGCTCGGTCAGAAAGTAACTCCGATTGCCAAAGCCGGTGTATACGTTCCCGGTGGAAAAGCCGTCTATCCATCTTCTGTACTGATGAATATCATGCCGGCCAAAGTAGCAGGTGTAGAGGAGATCATCATGACAACCCCATGTAACAAAGCGGGCAAAGTCAATCCATCCACGCTCGTAGCTGCAAAAGAAGCCGGTGCAGACCGTGTGTTTAAAGTCGGCGGTGCACAGGCTATTGCCGCACTTGCCTTCGGCACCGAAAGTATTCCAAAAGTTGACAAGATTGTGGGACCTGGAAATATCTATGTAGCCCTTGCAAAAAAAGCCGTATTCGGTCATGTCAGCATTGACTCCATTGCAGGTCCGAGTGAGATTCTTGTTCTGGCTGACGAAACTGCCAATCCACGTTTTGTTGCGGCTGATTTACTGTCCCAGGCAGAACATGATGAGCTTGCATCTGCCATTCTGATCACTACCAGTGAAAAGCTGGCAGAAGAAGTATCCAAAGAAGTAGATGGTTTCTGTGAAGTGCTCTCCAGAAAAGCGATCATTGAGAAATCTCTGGAAAACTACGGTTACATCCTGATTGCCCCGGATCTGGATACTGCCATTGAGACAGCGAACGAGATTGCTTCTGAACATATGGAAATTGTGACCGCAAATCCATTTGAGGTTATGACAAAGATTAAAAATGCAGGTGCTATTTTCCTTGGTGAATACAGCAGTGAACCACTGGGGGACTATTTTGCAGGACCAAACCATGTTCTTCCTACTAACGGAACTGCAAAGTTCTTTTCTCCATTAAGCGTGGATGATTTTATCAAAAAATCCAGCATCATCTCTTACTCCAGAGATGCTTTACATGCGGTATACAAAGATATTGCACAATTTGCAGACTGCGAACAGCTGACTGCACATGCAAACTCCATTCGCGTCAGATTTGAAGACGAAGATAAATAAAGACCGGAGGATGAAACAATGGCAGAACAACGCTATGCACAGGTACACAGAAAGACAAATGAGACAGATATCAGTCTGACTCTTACATTAGACGGAAACGGAAAGCAGGATATTGCTACCGGAATAGGCTTTTTTGATCACATGCTTTCCGGATTCACCAGACATGGTTTCTTTGATCTGGATTTGAAGGTGGCTGGTGATCTGGAAGTCGACTGTCATCATACAATCGAAGATACCGGGATCGTCCTTGGAAATGCCATCCGGGAAGCTCTGGGAGACAAAAAAGGAATCAAACGATTTGGCAGCATGATACTTCCTATGGACGAGACACTGGTTCTGTGTGCCATTGATCTGTCCGGCCGGCCATATTTTGCTTTTGATGCAGAATTCACCACAGATCGTGTTGGTGACATGGATACTGAGATGGTACGGGAATTTTTCTATGCTGTTTCCTACTCCGCAGGGATGAATCTGCATATGAAAGTACTTTCCGGGACAAACAATCATCATATCATTGAAGCATTGTTCAAGGCATTCGGCAAAGCACTGGATGATGCTTCCTCTTATGATCCGCGCATAACGGATATTTTATCCACGAAAGGCAGTTTATAAACAATGAAAAAGAATTTAATTGCAACAATTTATTTAAAAAACGGAAAACTGGTCAGCGGTTTCAATGATTACACGGAACAGGATGATCTGATGGAACGGATCCGTCTCTATAATGACAACGGTATCGACAAAATTTATCTTTTTGACCTTTCCGACAACGATGCAGAACATGAACTGAATCTTCATACCATGAAGGAAATCAACCGCGTTTCTGAGATTCCGGTATATGCAGGCGGCAACATTAACCGTCTGGAGGATATCAAAAAAATATTATATGCCGGATGCAAGAAAGCTATTTTAAATCCGGTAAAAGATGTGACGGCACACCTATCCAAAGAGGGAGCTATGCGATTTGGTAAAGAAACTCTGGCATTGTCTATCCACAATGTAGATCTGTTTTTCAAGCAGAAAGAGGATGTTGAAAATAACACCAGTGAACTGATCGTTCTGGATCCGGCGTTGATGGGAACGCTTGGAAATGTTACCGATATGTCCTATTCCATGATCCTGACGGAAACAGATAATGAAAGCATCTGCAAAGCATTACAGTCAGATGATACCATTAACGGCATTTCATCCAAAACGATCAGTGCACCAGATACGGATATCATGGCTTTAAAAGCATATTTAAAAGAACAGGATATTGAAACAGGACATCTGGAGACCTCCTGTGAATGGTCGGAGTTCAAATTAAATTCCGATGGCCTGATTCCGGTTATTGTACAAGATTACAAAACCAATGACGTGCTGATGCTTGCCTATATGAACGAGGAAGCATTTTATACCACATTGTCACTGGGTAAGATGACGTATTACAGCAGAAGCCGTAACGAACTCTGGACAAAGGGTATGACCTCCGGACATTACCAATATGTAAAGGCTCTTTCCATTGACTGCGACAAAGATACGATTCTGGCAAAAGTTTCCCAGATCGGTGCTGCCTGCCACACCGGCAAGCGCAGCTGTTTCTACACAGATCTGGTCAAAGAAGAGTACAAGGAGAAAAATCCGCTAGAAGTATTTGAGAATGAATACAATATCATCCTGGACCGTAAACTTCATCCGAAAGAAGGATCTTATACAAACTATCTCTTTGACAAAGGAATTGACAAAATTCTGAAAAAAGTCGGAGAAGAGGCTACCGAAATTGTGATCGCAGCAAAAAATCCGGATCCGGAAGAAATCAAATATGAGATCGCAGATTTCCTGTATCATATGATGGTCATGATGGTAGACAAAGGAATTACCTGGGATGAAGTATTGGAAGAATTATCTCAAAGATAAAAACCAGAATTTGTATCTGCCCGCATACAGAAATTCAGAAAGATGCTTCTCCCTGTGCGGTGAACACAGATGTTCTGAATCAGAAGACATCTGCATATGTAAATAAAAGCAAGGAAAGTTTATCATTACACCAGAGAAAGGCTGTAATAATAAACTTTCTTTTTTTATCAACACTTTTTTCGAAAGGAGTGTGTGTATGCATCCGGAGCAATATGAAGATCGAAAACGATACATCAATGCCATAAAAAGCAGTTTTTCTACTTCCGGGCAGCCACTAAATGCAAATGAGCAAGGCGGTGATAACAACCGTTCTGAAAAAGTTCCCCACAGTTTTTTAGGTGTCCGTTTTTTTCTTGCACTCTGCCTGTTTCTTGCCTTTTTTGCCATTAAACAGACCGACACTTCCTGGAAAGGATGGGATGCAAAGAAAATCACCCGGCAGCTTCAGTCTACCATGGATGTATCCGGCATTTCTGACTGGTTCAAAATACTTCCATAATTTTGAAATTTTATACTTTCTTTATTGCTTCTGTTTTTAGATAAACCTATAATAAAAGCATAATAAGTTACTGCGAGGAAAAAAGGATGTCTTATATCGAATTTCAGAATATTACAAAAGAATATAATACCGGCGGAAATGCTATTTTTGCATTAAAGGACGCTTCCTTTTCAGTGGAAAAAGGAGAACTGGCGATCATACTCGGTGCTTCCGGTGCAGGAAAAACAACCGCACTGAACATTCTGGGCGGCATGGATACCGCAACTTCCGGTCATGTGATGGTAGATGGATCCGACATCACCACCTATGGAAAGAAACAGTTGACCCAGTACCGTCGGACCGATATTGGCTTTGTATTCCAGTTTTACAATCTGGTTCCGAACCTGACCGCACTGGAAAATGTGGAATTGGCTTCTCAGATCTGCAATGATTCCCTGAACGCAGAACAAACACTTGTGAAAGTAGGTTTGGAGCAACGCATTAAAAACTTTCCGGCACAGTTATCCGGAGGCGAACAACAACGTGTATCCATTGCCCGTGCACTGGCAAAAAATCCAAAACTGCTGCTTTGCGACGAGCCTACCGGTGCACTGGACTACAATACCGGAAAACAGATCCTTCAACTTTTACAGGATACCTGCCGCAGGGAGAAAATCACGGTACTGATCATCACCCACAACTCTGCTCTGGCACCGATGGCAGACCGGCTGATCCAGTTTAAAAATGGCACCGTAATCAGTGAAACCAGCAATCCGACTCCGGTTCCGATTGCAGAAATAGAGTGGTAAACAGATGAAAGCTTACTGGAAAGACATAACACGAACAATAAAAAAAGAAAAAAAACGGTTTTTCTCCATTCTTCTGATCACATTTCTTGGAGTTACCATGTTTGCCGGATTATCCGCCGGATGCCGGGATCTGCGCGCATCTGCAGATGATTATTATGACAGACAGAATCTGTATGACATCCGGATTCAATCCACCCTCGGACTGACCAATGAGGATGTGAAGGCAGTCTCTCAGGTAAAAGGTGTAGAAAAAGCCTGTGGTACTTACAGTGAAACCGCCTTGGTACAGGCGGGCGATCTGCAGCAGAAAGTAGAGGTAACACTGCTTGATATGAAAGGATTTAACCAACCCCTTTTACTGGAAGGTACACTTCCGCAGAGTGCATCAGAGATTGCCGTTTCACAAAATTATTGTATCGATGCCGAAAAAAAGATCGGTGACCAGGTAACACTAACGGCGCAGCGCACTTCCGGAGATGAGGATACCTCCGCACTAAAACAGCATAGCTATACGATTACAGCAATCATGCAGGATGCTGCAGACCTGATCGCAGATGACGGTGCTGCGTCCTTCCGCTCCTCCCAGTCAGCAAAATATTTCTTCTACGTCACTTCTGATGCACTGGACAATGAAGTATATTCTGCCATTGAACTGAGTGTTCGCGGTGCAAAGAACCTTTCCTGTTTTTCGGAAGAATATCAGGATAGGGTAGATGCTGTCAAAAAACAGATTGAAAAAGAAATCAAGGAAAAACGTGAGCAGGCCCGTTACGATGAAGTTGTTTCCGATGCTGCTGCAACACTGGCAGATGCGCGTCTGGAAGCAGATACTCAGTTCGCAGATGCAGATGCGAAAATCACAGATGCGAGAGCGGAACTGGATGATGGGAAAATACGGCTGGCAGATGGCTGGCAGCAACTTCAGGACGGAATCCGCCAGTTAAATGAGCAAAAAAAGAGTGCGGCCGAGCAGTTCCGGCAGGGATATGTAAAGATTTCTGACGGTTATACACAGCTTGCTTCCGGAGAACAACAGTTAACTTCCGGAAAGGCAGAATTAAAGGAACATCAAGTTCAATTAAATCAGGGCGCAGCAACATTACAGCAGCAAAAAACAGCTGTTATGCAGGAATTATCCAATGCGGAAATACAGCTGACTCAGGGACAGCAACAGGCATCCGACGGAAAAGAGCAGATTCTGGCTCAGGTCTCTCAGATACAAACGCAAATGGGAGATGCATGGCCACAGGATTCCTGGAAATCCTATGAAACAGCAGTAGAAAACGGTAGCACATACAACAGTGAGAAAACCACTTTTCAGACTGATTTGAAAACCAGGATAGAAGTTCTGAATGCTGCACTGGATACACAGATTCTTCAGCTGGATCCGAATGCCGCCGACTATGATATGCAAAAACAGGTACTGGAAGACCGGAAGACACAGTTACTGCAGATTCCGGATGGCATGTCTACACTTGAAACACAATATGAATCCCTACAGACAACTCTGTTTCAGTTAGAAACGCAAAAGGCAGCTATCCAGACGAAAAAACAGGAGGCGATCCAACAGTTTACCGATGCCGAAACAGAGCTGAATATACAGCAGCAACAATTATCCGGAGCTGCCGCTCAGTTGGAACAACAGGAACAAAAACTGACCAGCGCCAGACAAGAACTTGGGGCAGGTCTGGCAGAGTTGAAACTTCAGGAACAAAATGCCAATACCCAGTTTATCAAAGCAGATCAGGAAATTCAGAAAAACACAGACAAACTGAATCAGTCTGAGCAGGAACTGGCAGATGGTTCCGCAAAGCTGGAAGAGCAGATGCGGAAATTAGAACAAGAACGAAGCAAGGCATATGCAGAACTGGCAGATGCACAGGCAGATATTGATGCCATTCGTATGACGAAATGGTATGTGCAGGATCGCAGCTCCATCAGCAGTTTTTCCACCATTCAGAGTGATGCAGATTCCATTGAGACGATTGGAACGGTATTTCCGATTCTCTTTCTTTCGGTTGCGATTTTGATCAGCCTGACGACCATTACCCGTCTGGTAGAGGAAGAACGCGGACAGATCGGTATATACAAAGCACTTGGTTTCTCAGATGCACATGTATATGGAAAATACCTCACCTACACGTTATCCGCATGTATCTGTGGCGGACTGCTGGGAGATATCGGTGGTTTTATCCTGATGCCGAAATTCCTGTTTATGGTTTTCGATGTCATGTATAAGATTCCATCTTACCGCTTTCTGTTCCATGCAGGTTATGGAGTCTGCGGTATCCTGCTGTTTGTAGCCGGAGCCCTGATTGCAGCAATCTGCGCATGTCACAGTGAACTGCGGCAGTGTCCGGCAGCACTGATGCGCCCGAAAGCACCGAAAGCCGGATCCAGGGTATTTCAGGAAAAAATCCCGTTTTTGTGGAAACGCCTTTCTTTCCTGAATAAAGTTACATTCCGCAATCTGTTCCGTTATAAAAAGCGTCTGATCATGACCATCAGCGGCATCCTTGGATGCACCGCACTTCTGGTGGTAGGTATGGCCATCAAGAACTCCGTAACGGATCTGATGCCAAAACAGTATAACCATATCTATCGCTATGACATGATGGCAGTTGTTATGGCCGAAGATTATGATAATTTTACAAAACAAATCGATACAGATTCGAATATTTCAGATTACCTCGGACTTCAGATGGATACGGTACAGGCGAAAAATGAAAGCCAGACAGTGGAAGAAACAGTTCCGCTCTATGTAATTCCGAAGGATGCTTCCATTGCAGATTATATCAATCTGGAAGGCCTGGATGGCAAAGAAAAAGATCTGTCTGATGGTCAGATTTTTGTTACTCAGAACCTGTCAGAAGTAATGGGATTTACTGCAGGAGATTCTCTGCAGATCCAGAACAGTGACCTGAAAGAATGTACTTTTTCTGTGAATGGCATTTTACATAATTATCTCGGAAATGCGATTTATATGCGGCAGAGTACTTATGAGGCACTGATGGGCGATTATACACCGAATGCGATACTGGCACATTTATCTGCTTCCTGTGATGATCCGGTATCCTATGCGGATACTCTGTCCCGGGAAAGTGATGTCGTATCCTGTAGCAGCGTACAGACCATGCGTGATGAATTCACAAAATCCTTCAGTCTGATCAATTGTGTCGTTGTTTTGGTAACAGCCTTGGCGGCAGGCCTTGCCTTTGTTGTATTATTCACGCTGGCTACCACCAATATTTCCGAGCGAGAGAGGGAACTGGCTACCATCAAAGTACTTGGCTTTTTCGACAACGAGGTGCATCTGTATGTCAATAAGGAAACACTGATCCTCACAGTGATCGGTATTATACTCGGACTTCCGGTGGGGCGTTTTTTCAGTGGTCTGCTGACTATGGTTTTAAAAATGCCTTCTATATACTTTGCGGTTTCCGTACATCCGACCACCTATCTGTTTGCCGGAGGTATGACGTTTCTGTTTGCACTGGCAGTGGATTTCATCACAAACCGGATGTTAGACCGTATCAATATGGTAAATGCATTGAAGAGTGTAGAATAAACTTCAACACAGAATAGAAAAGAACCCGTAAAAGCGTCATGTTCTCATTGACGCTTTTTACTGTCTTATGCTAGAATGGAAAATTGTGCAGGAAATCAAAAAAAGCACCTGCATAATTTGAACGCAGAATAAGCATTCCCCCGCTTCAAGTGCGTAGAGCACTAAGCGGTGGTTAAGGGGGATGCTTATGTCCGCTTTACAATCAAAAAGTATACAAAATAGAACAGGAAAAAAAGAATGAATAATAAACTTGCGTTAAAAGACGAAATTTTATTGACCATAGATAAACCTGCCCGTTATATCGGAAATGAGGTAAATATGGTCCGTAAAAATCCGGAAGCGGTGAAGATACGTGTTGCCTTCGCATTCCCGGATGTATATGAAATCGGTATGTCACATCTTGGCATCCAGATCCTGTATCATCAATTCAATCTACGGAATGATGTGTACTGTGAACGTGTCTATTCCCCCTGGCCAGATCTGCACAAGATTATGAAAGAACAGCAGATTCCGCTGTTTGCACTGGAAACCCAGGATCCAATTAAGGACTTTGATTTCTTATGTATGACACTGCAGTATGAGCTTTGTTATCCAAACATTCTCCAGATTCTGGATCTGGGTGGAATTCCTCTGAAATCTGCAAACAGAACAGATCATATGCCAATCGTCATCGGCGGTGGCCCCTGCGCATACAATCCGGAACCGATTGCTGATTTTTTCGATATCTTCTATATCGGAGAAGGCGAAACCGTATACGATGATCTCTTTGATCTCTATGAACAGATGAAAGAGGATGGCAGTTACAGCCGCCAGAACTTTTTACACGAAGCAGCTAAGATTCCGGGACTGTATGTACCGTCTCTCTATGAGGTATCTTATAAAGAAGACGGAACCATCGCTTGTTTTCAGCCGGTTTATGAGGATATTCCTACTGTGATCCACCGTCAGGTAGTGGAAAATATGTCCGAATCTGTGTATCCGGACAAACCGCTGGTACCATTTATTAAAGTCACACAGGATCGCGTTGTTCTGGAAATTCAGCGAGGCTGTATCCGTGGCTGTCGTTTCTGCCAGGCCGGTATGGTGTACCGTCCACTGCGGGAACGCAGTCTTGAAATGTTAAAAGAAAAAGCTTATCAGATGCTGACCAGTACCGGACATGAGGAAATTTCCTTGAGTTCTTTAAGTTCCAGCGATTACACCTATCTGGAAGAACTGCTGACTTTCCTGATCGATGAATTTAAAGATAAAGGCGTAAATATTTCCCTGCCATCCCTGCGTATCGATGCGTTTTCACTGGATGTTATGAGTAAAGTACAGGATATCCGAAAAAGCAGTTTGACTTTTGCTCCGGAAGCCGGTTCCCAGCGTCTGCGTGATGTCATCAACAAAGGTCTGACCAAGGAAAATATTCTGCATGGTGCCGGACTTGCCTTCGAAGGTGGATGGAATAAAGTGAAATTATATTTCATGCTGGGACAACCTACAGAAACCATAGAAGATATGAAAGCCATCGGTGAACTTGCAGAAGAAATTGCCGAGCGTTATTATGAAATCCCGAAGGATCAGCGAAATGGAAAATGTCAGATCACAGTAAGTACCTCTTTCTTTGTGCCAAAACCGTTTACACCTTTCCAGTGGAGCCCGATGTGCACAAAAGATGAGTTCCTTGGACGGGCAAAGATTGTAAATGAGACCATCAAATCTCAGTTAAATAAGAAGAGTATTCGATATAACTGGCATGAAGCAGATGTCACAATGATCGAAGGAATCCTTGCCAGAGGTGACAGACGTCTTTGCAATGCACTGATCCGTGTCTATGAAAAAGGAGGCATTTTCGCAGCCTGGTCTGAATTTTTCGACGATCAGATCTGGCAGGATGCGTTTGCGGAAGAACAGATTGATACAGACTTTTATACTACCCGTGCCCGTCAGGAAGATGAAATCTTCCCATGGGATTTTATCGATGCAGGTGTAACGAAACAGTTCCTGTTGCGTGAATGGCATGCAGCCAATGAGGAAACGGTTACTCCGAATTGCCGCCAGAAATGTGCCGGTTGCGGAGCCATGAAATATAAAGGAGGCGTATGCTATGAGAATCAGAATTAAATTCCGTAAGTACGGTGTTATGCGTTTTATCGGACATTTGGACATCATGCGTTATTTTCAGAAAGCCATGCGCCGTGCCAATATTGACATTGCTTATTCCGAAGGATTCTCACCGCACCAGATCATGTCCTTTGCGGCACCTTTAGGCGTAGGCATCACCAGTGACGGAGAATACCTGGATATTGAAGCAAAATCTACGAAATCCACGCAAGAATCCATCGCTGCATTGAATGCGGTTATGGTTGATGGTATCGAAATTACGCAATATGTTGCCCTGCGGCAGGATGAAAAAAAAGCAATGACGGCAGTGGGAGCGGCAGATTATATTGTATATTTTAAAAATGAGATTGATTTTACCCAGGAGGAACTGGAAGAAAAAATCCGTATCTATTATGAAGAACGGAGCAATATCGAAGTGACAAAGCAGACGAAGAAGAGTGAGCGTGTCATCGACCTCAAGCCGCTAATCTATGTGTTCCGTCCATATGTGGAAAAAGAACTTGGCTGGCAGGGATTTTTCCTTCAACTTTCTGCCGGAAGCACTGACAATATCAAACCAGAACTGGTATTACAGGATTTTTATCAGTATTTTGGGGAAAAATATCATCCATTTAATATGCAGATCCACAGAGTAGAAACTTACGAACACACCGAGGACGGATTAAGACCGCTGTATCAGGCAGGTGATGTCATTGAAGCATAAAGTCATTATCACAGATACCTCTGTCAACAGTCATCAGGTGCGTATGTGTGCCACCGTTTCCGAACGCCGGATGCTGGAAGTACGCTGCCGAAAACTCGGGCAGGAATCCATCCTGGGAAATATCTATGTAGGACGGGTACAGAAAGTCGTTCCGAATATTCAGGCTGCATTTATTGAAATCAAGCCGGGGCTTTCCTGCTACTATTCCATGGAAGAAAAGGCTGCACCTGTGTTTGCAAAAAAAATCCCATCTTCCAGACTGGTACAGGGAGATGAACTTCTGGTGCAGGTAACACGGGAGAGTGTCAAGACGAAAGCACCGACTGTTTCTGGTAATCTGAATCTGACCGGCCGATATCTGGTAGTGACCAGCGGCGACTGCCGGCTCGGCTTTTCTTCCAAACTGACAAAAGCTGAAAAAGAGCAGTTCCGTACACTGCTGGAACCGGAATGGGATGGTTCCTATGGTATTATTGTCCGTACAAACGCAAAAGAAGCCGAGGCGCCGGTACTTCTGGCAGAACTGCAACAATTAAAAACGCAGTTGCAGTCAATCTGTGATACTGCAGCCATGCGGACCTGTTTTTCCTGTGTCAGCCGCACACCGGAAAGTTATATGGGCTATCTGAAAAACAGTCGACAGGAAGGATTGATAGAGATTGTCACCGATCTGCCGCAGGTGTATGAACAAATAGAGCAGCAACAGTTTTCCGAACCGGTTTTTGCACAAATACCGGTTCGGTTGTATGAGGACCCCTTACTTCCACTGGCTGCACTTTATAATCTAAATAAACAAACCGAAGAAGCGCTGCAGCCAAAAGTCTGGATGAAATCCGGTGGCTATCTGGTAATTGAGCCGACGGAGGCACTGACTGTAGTGGATGTCAACACAGGAAAGAGCGTAAATAAAAAGAATCGGCAGGAACATTTTCTGAAAATTAATCTGGAAGCAGCAGAAGAGACAGCTGCACAGCTTCGGCTCCGCAACATATCCGGAATTGTCATTATTGATTTTATCAATCTGGAACAGGAAGAAGACCGGAATACCGTCATGGAGCATCTGCGCCGCTGTGTAAAAGTAGATTCTGTTCCGGTTCAGGTGATCGATATGACAAAACTGAACCTTGTGGAGCTCACAAGAAAAAAAGTTGAAAAAAGTTTGGCAGAACAGTTGACAGAATAAAAACAGTCTGCTATTATACTAAAGATGCCGCACAACGAGGTATAAGACTGCAGGATCTGCAGCACCGAAATTGGCGAGTAATGATAAATAGGAGGTGCCATATGTACGCAATTATAGCAACAGGTGGTAAACAGTACAAAGTTTCTGAAGGCGATATCATTACCATTGAAAAGCTTGGAGTAGAGGCTGGTGAGACAGTAACTTTCGATCAGGTATTAGCAGTAAATGACGGAAGTCTGAAAATCGGTAATCCGACTGTTGAGAATGCTACCGTAGAAGCATCCGTTGTAGCTAACGGACGTGGAAAAAAAGTAATCGTTTACAAATATAAAAGAAAAACCGGTTACCATAAGAAAAACGGACACAGACAGTCCTTTACAAAAGTTAAAATCGAAAAGATTAATGGTTAATTGAAAAGGTAACATGTAATGGTAAAAATAACAGTTTACCAGAACCATGATCAGCAGTTTGTTGGTTTTGATTGTTTGGGACATGCAGAATATTCCGATGAAAATGATATCGTATGTGCTGCGGTATCCGCAATGACGATCAACTGCATAAATTCCATTGAAACATTCACAGAAACATTGTTTTATTGTGATACCAATGAGGCAGACGGAATGATATCTTTTCGAATTACGGAAAAGAATGGAACAGATGCACAGCTTTTGCTGAAATCGCTGATTTTAGGTTTCGAGAACATGGAGAGTAACTACGAAGAATATATTGATTTGATCTTCGAGGAGGTGTAGGAAACATGATGAACATGAATCTTCAGTTCTTTGCTCATAAAAAAGGTGTAGGTTCTACAAAGAACGGCCGTGATTCCGAGTCCAAGAGATTAGGAGCAAAAAGAGCAGACGGACAGTTTGTAAAAGCTGGAAATATTTTATACAGACAGCGTGGTACTAAGATTCACCCGGGTGTGAACGTAGGTATCGGCGGAGATGATACATTATTTGCAAAAGTAGATGGTGTATTAAGATTCGAGAGAAAAGGAAGAGACAAAAAACAGGCTTCCGTTTATCCAGTAGCAACGAACGAATAATGAATCCATCAATAGACTCGACTTTCATAGCCGGGTCTATTTTCTACTATAAAAAAAGGAATAGAAACTTATGTTTGCAGACAGTGCAAGAATTATTATAAAATCAGGAAAAGGCGGAGACGGACATGTCAGCTTCCGCCGGGAAAAATATGTGCCCAACGGCGGTCCTGACGGCGGAGACGGAGGAAAAGGCGGAGATGTCATCTTCCAGGTCGATGAGGGACTGAATACACTGACCGATTTCAGACACCGCCGCAAATATGCTGCGGAAAACGGGGAAGAAGGTAAAAAGCGAAACTGTCATGGTAAAAACGGTGAAGATATCATCGTAAAAGTCCCGGCAGGAACCATCATCCGTGATGCACAGACAGATAAAGTCATTGCGGATATGTCCGGTGGAAATACCCGTCAGATTATTTTGCGTGGAGGTCGTGGTGGAAAAGGAAACCAGAATTATGCGACAGCTACCATGCAGGCTCCGAAATATGCACAGCCGGGACAACCGGGGATTGAACTGGAAGTTCGCCTGGAGCTCAAGGTCATTGCCGATGTAGGTCTGGTAGGTTTCCCAAATGTTGGAAAATCCACTTTACTGTCCAGAGTGACAAATGCGCAGCCAAAGATCGCCAACTATCATTTCACAACTTTAAACCCGAATCTGGGCGTTGTTGACCTGTCAGAAGGTCAGGGCTTTGTCATCGCAGATATTCCGGGACTGATTGAAGGGGCATCTGAAGGAATCGGTCTTGGACATGAATTTTTAAAACACATTGAGCGCACCCGTGTCATGATCCATATGGTGGATGCGGCTTCCACAGAAGGTCGTGATCCAATCGCAGATATTTATGCCATCAATAAGGAACTGGAAGCTTACAATCCGGATCTGGCGAAAAAGCCACAGGTGATTGCAGCTAACAAAATTGATGCGATCTATGCCGGGGATGAGGATCCGGTGGAAAAGCTGCGACAGGAATTTGAGCCACAGGGCATTCGCGTGTTTGCCATTTCAGCAGTCAGCGGAAAAGGACTGAAGGAATTATTATATGCAGTAAATGAGATGCTTCAGGGCATGGATCGTGAACCGGTTGTATTTGAACAGGAATATGATCCGTCTACTGCAATGTATCTGGATGAACCGTATACTGTTGCCTATGACGAAGAAAAAGATGAATTTGTGGTAGAAGGTCCTCGTATTGAAAAAATGCTTGGATATACCAATATTGAATCCGAAAAAGGTTTCCTGTTCTTCCAGCGTTTCTTAAAAGATCAGGGAATTTTAGAGGAACTGGAAAACTTAGGTATTCAGGAAGGTGATACCGTACGCATGTATGGACTTTCTTTTGATTACTACAAATAAAAATATATCATTTCACCCTGCAGATTTCTTCTCAGACGATGCATCTGCACAGTGAGCCTATGGAGAATAATTATGACAAGTAAACAGAGAGCTTATTTAAAAGGTCTTGCCATGAATCTGGAACCGATTTTTCAGGTCGGCAAATCCAGTGTGACACCGGAAATAGTAAATGCGATTACTGAATGTTTTAATACACATGAATTGATTAAATTGAGTGTGTTAAAAAACTGTTTTGATGATCCACGCGAGATTGCAGCTGTAATCGCAGAACGTACCCATTCCCAGGTAGTGCAGGTAATCGGCAAGAAAATTGTATTATATAAACCGGATAAGGAAAATCCAAAGATTGTTTTGCCTTAATCCGTCAGAAATGGAGTATGGTATATGACTCTGAACAAAAAGAAAATCGGTATATTTGGCGGTACCTTCAATCCCGTTCATTATGGGCATCTTTTGATTGCAGAAAATGCCTGTGACCAGTTTGAACTGGATCATGTCATTTTTCTCCCTACCGGGCATACTCCCCACAAGGCTTTTATGGGAGAAAAAATGAGCATTCACCGCTGTCATATGGTAGAAGCAGCTATTGCTGATAATCCGAAATTTTCAATTTCTTATCGTGAAATTGAAAGCACCGGCGTCAACTACACATACGTGACGTTGGCTCGGTTTCATAACGATTATCCGGACTGCGAACTTTATTTCATCCTTGGTGCGGATTCCCTGTTCGATTTTGACAGTTGGAGGCATCCGGAGGAAATCTGCAAATATGCCAATATACTGGCTGCAGTCCGCGGAAATCTCAATGCAGATGAAGTTGACCGGCAGATTGTATATCTGAAAGAAAAATATCATTCCGGTTTTTATCGCCTGAACACGCCGAATTTCAGTGTGTCCAGCAGAGAGCTGCGCGAACGTATTATGCGGGGAACTACTATCCGTTACATGCTTCCGCCTCAGGCTGAACAGTATATCAGAGACCACGCTCTTTACCGGGAGGATTTCGCATGACAGTAAAAGAAATACAAAATAATTTAAAAACAATATTAAAACCTGCAAGATACGAGCACACACTTGGGGTAGCCAAAACAGCCCGTCATCTTGCTGAACGGTATGGTTATGACAAAGATACCGCCGAACTGGCAGGTCTTTTGCATGACTGTGCAAAGTATATGGATGATGACACAAAAATCGCACTCTGCAGGGAATACAAGACCTCTATCAGCGATGCAGAATACAAGAATCCGTCTCTGTTGCATGCAAAATGTGGTGCAATTCTGGCAGAACAGGAATATCATATTACCGATTTTGATATCCTGCATGCCATCCGTGTCCATACCACAGGAGTTCCGGACATGAGTCTTCTGGATAAGATTATTTTTATCTCAGATTACATTGAACCAAACCGAGACAAGGCTCCTCATTTAAAAGAACTGCGTAAGATGGCTGACCAGGATCTCGATATGACGGTCTATTATATTTTAAAAGATACCGTAGCATATCTGAAAAAACACGAGGAACAGACAATGGATCCGACAACACTGGCCGCTTATAATTACTATAAAAACTGGTTTGAAAGCCAGAAGAACAACCAGAAAGGAATAGGGTGAGTAGTATGAATGACGTATCCCGTGAAATGGCGAAAATCGCCTGTCACGCATTATCTGACAAAAAAGCAGAAGATGTGCAGGTAATTGATATCAGTGAAATTTCTGTCATTGCAGATTATTTTGTAATTGCAAGTGCTGCAAATACAAACCAACTGCAGGCAATGATGGACGCAGCAGAAGAGGAACTTTACAAAGCAGGATATCACTGCGCACAGAAAGAAGGAAATAATAACTCCAGCTGGATTTTAATGGATTATAAGGATATTATTATTCATTTATTTTCTAAAGAAGATCGTTTGTTTTATGATCTTGAGAGAATCTGGCAGGATGGTAAAGTTATTTCACCGGAAGAACTGTAATTTTTCGTTTATCTGAGTAAAGAAAAATCCGGAGCAGAAATCCAGACAGACACGGATGATTTTCAATCGTCCTGTCTTGGATTTTGCTCCGGATTTTCCCTGTCTACATGCAGAATTGCATTTATTTAAAGAATCGGAATGTTCCAATCACTTTTCCCATGATCATCACATCGGAGACGATAATCGGTTCCATAAAATCATTTTCCGGCTGCAGACGATAATAACCATTTTCTTTATAAAAGGTTTTAACCGTAGCAGAATCATCTACAAGTGCGACTACCATATCCCCGTCGTTTGCTGTTGTCTGCTGTTCTACCAGAATATAATCCCCGTCCAAAATACCGGCATTGACCATACTTTCTCCCTGAACCTGTAAAATAAATGTTTGTTCATTTGGCATAAATTCAGCCGGAATCGGAAAATAATTTTCAATGTTTTCTACCGCAAGGATCGGTTCTCCGGCTGCAACTCTGCCGACAATCGGTACATTAACCATTTCTCGTCTGGTCAGATTAAAGTTCTCATCCACAATTTCAATAGCACGTGGTTTGGTAGGATCACGGCGAATATAACCGTTTTTCTCCAGTGTCTCTAAATGTGCATGAACAGAAGAGGTAGATTTTAGTTTGACAGCTTCGCAGATTTCACGCACTGCAGGTGGATATCCTTTATTTAAAATCTCTGCTTTGATATATTCTAAAATTTCTCTTTGTTTATCGCTGATCTTTCCATATGACATAATATATTTAACGCTCCTTAATATTCATTACCTGTTTCATGATTAAATTATAGCATAACAAACTAATGATTTCAAACATATTCGAAAACTTGTTCCGAAAATCTGTTCGTGTTTTTGCTTGACATCCGAACACACGTTTTGTATAATACAATTATCGAACAGGTGTTCCGAACATGGTTTCGGACATTTAGCTAGTACTGTGTAAAGCAGAGAATGTATGGGAGGACACACACATGAGTACATATTCCGTAATTTACAATACAAATCCGTATCAGAAAGCGCAGGCCAGAACACAGAACCAGAAAAAAGCACGTATCCGTGCAGCTAAAAAGAAACAGGCACTGAAACGGCAGATTTTGGGAATCGCTTTTATGTTTCTTACTATTCTGGCCACGGTATTGGTGAGCACAAGCTGTCTGAAAGGAAATCAGGTAAAAGCTTCTTCCGTACATGAAGAGAATGTTTACTATAAAACAATTCAGGTAGAAGAGGGTGATACTTTATGGACACTGGCAGATCAATATATGGGAAACTGCTCTTTTGATCGTCAGGAGTATATTGATGAGGTGAAAGAGATGAATCATTTGACCAGCGATACGATTGAAAGTGGCGCTTATCTGATGATTCCTTATGTAGGAACGATTTCTGAGTTATAATACGATGTCATGCAAGCAATCGAACATTCTGTTCGATTGCTTGTGTAGAGTGCAGTGATTCTGAGAAGAATATGTCAGCTTTCGCTGACCAGAATCACGCACCAAGTCTCACATGCGTTTGACTTGAAATTACATTTCAGGCATAATAACAGAAGATCAGTCCGCCTTCTATCAGGCTGTGGCTATATATCATAACTTATCAGAAAAATGGAGAATTATCGTCATGCGAAAGAAAAAACCTTATCAGATTTTAACATTTCATACAACCTCAGCAGCTATGGCTATGGAGCTATATTGTAAAGAGCATGGCATCTCCGGTCGTCTGATCCCCGTTCCAAGTGAACTATCCGCCGGCTGCGGACTGGCCTGGCGTATAGAGCCTGAAGAATATGCTCGTTACAAAGATGATCTTCTTGACACCAGTGTTGAAATCGAACAAAATGTGGAACTGATGATTTAGTCTGATTAAAGAATAATTCGTACGGCATCTTTTGCCCCCAACATCATAGAAATACGGTCGTAGAAATAATTTTTTCCTTGACACATTCCCTCCTTATCATATATAGTAGAGTCAATAAGAGGGAGTAACCTACGTGATTCCACGTTTACGGTGTCGTCAGTACGATGTGAAACATCCGGTGTCGTAAGCAAACGGTGAGACTTTTATTGTACATTGATTGTGCAATAAGGGTCTCTTTTTTCATTCAAAGATTCCTGAGTTTGCATAATCAACAAGCAAATTGCAGATAACATGATGCAGACAGATACAAGGAGGATTAACATGAAAGAAATGTATCAACTGACCGCAACGCAGGTTATGAAACACTTTAACAGCCCCATAGACGGACTGACATCCACACAGGCAGAGGAACGCCGCCGCACATCAGGCTGGAACGAACTGACCGCTGCGAAATCGAAACCTTTATGGAAACTTTTTCTGGAACAATTTCAGGATTTTCTTGTAATCATTCTCATTATTGCGGCAATCATATCCGGACTGCTTGGTGACGCAGAAAGTGCTGTCGTTATTCTGGTCGTTATCACTCTGAATGCCATTCTTGGAACAGTGCAAACCCGACAGGCAGAACGTTCTTTAAACAGTTTAAAAAACTTATCCGCACCAAAAGCATCCGTATTTCGTGACGGAAGTGTTGTGCAGCTTCCTGCCAGAGACCTGATTCCAGGCGATATCGTCCTTTTGGAAGCCGGTGATATCGTTCCTGCTGATGGCCGGATTATGGAGTGTGCCGGTTTAAAAATTGATGAAAGTGCCCTGACTGGTGAGAGTCTCAGTGTTGATAAAATCACCGATGCTATTCCAGACCAGGTAGCGCTTGGTGATCGCAGAAACATGGTATTTTCCGGTAGTTTCATTACCAATGGGCGCGGAAAAATTATTATTACTGACATCGGCATGCATACAGAAGTCGGCAAGATCGCGAATCTTTTACACAATACCTCTGCGAAACGAACTCCGTTGCAAATATCACTTGATTCTTTCGGCAAAAAACTTTCCATGGCTATTTTAGTCTTTTGTGGAATCTTGTTTGGAATCAGTGTTTTTCGCGGTGAATCGATTGGAAATGCCTTTTTATTTGCTGTCGCTTTGGCGGTTGCCGCTATTCCGGAAGCATTAAGTTCCATTGTTACGATCGTTTTATCATTTGGTACACAAAAAATGGCAAAAGAACATGCCATTATTCGAAAACTTCAGGCAGTAGAAGGACTCGGAAGCATCTCCGTCATCTGTTCAGATAAAACCGGAACTCTGACTCAGAATAAAATGACAGTGGAAGACTATTATGTAAATGGACAGTCTGTTCCTGCAAATGAGACAACACCTTCTGATACTTCTAATAAATTACTGTATTTTGCCAGTGTGTTATGTAATGATGCAAGAATTGAACAGGAAAATAAAGAAATCGGCGATCCGACGGAAGTCGCCTTATTGCAGATGGAACCACAGATGCACATTGCTATTTCTGAAATACAGACAAAATATCCAAGAATCGACGAACTTCCTTTTGACAGTGATCGTAAAATGATGTCAACACTGCATACATGTTCTAAAGATGATCATAGTTCTGATTTTTTCGAAAAGCAAATTTTAATTGTGAAAGGTGCGGTTGATGTACTATTACAGCGAACAGATGCAATCTGGACAACAAATGGCACAATTCCTATGAACAGTGACGAGAAAAAACGGATTCAGATACAAAATCAGCAATATTCTGAGCAAGGACTGCGCGTGCTTGCATTTGCTTACAGAGAGTTTTCTGATACTGATACACTAACCTTTGACCATGAATCTCATCTGACTTTTCTTGGTCTGATCTCTATGATGGATCCGCCACGTCCGGAATCAGAAGAAGCAGTAACAACCTGCATCCGTGCAGGCATCCGACCGGTCATGATTACCGGAGACCACATTGTGACAGCATCTGCCATTGCCAGACGAATTGGAATTCTGACACCGGATACAAAAGCATGTGAAGGTGCGGTACTTGATACGATGTCCGATCAGGAATTGCAAGAACTGGTTCCTGAAATATCTGTTTATGCCAGGGTTTCACCAGAACACAAAATCCGTATCGTCCGCGCATGGCAGGCACGCGGAAATATAGTAGCTATGACAGGAGACGGTGTAAATGATGCCCCGGCATTGAAACAGGCTGATATTGGCGTTGCTATGGGAAATACCGGAACAGAAGTTGCTAAAGATGCTTCTGACATGGTTTTAACAGATGATAATTTTTCTACTATTGTATCAGCAGTGAAAAACGGAAGAAATCTGTATCGCAACATTTTGCATGCCATTGAATTTCTGTTATCAGGAAATCTAGGGGCCATTTTAACTGTTTTAACGGCATCCCTTGCAGGACTTCCTGTTCCTTTTGCACCGGTACATTTGCTATTTATTAATTTATTGACAGACAGTCTGCCTGCGATTGCCCTTGGACTTGAACCGCACACAGCTGATGTGATGAAAGAACACCCGCGAGCTGCCACCAGTTCTATTTTAACGGCCTCTTTTATGAAAAAAATTGGGTTGGAGGGATTGGTAATCGGAACGGCAACCGTTTGTTCTTTTCTCACGGGATTACAGCAGGGAAATGCTCTTCTTGCAAGCACCTGCGCTTTTGGAACCCTTTGTCTGGCGCGATTATTTCATGGATTTAATTGCAAATCAGAAAGACCGGTTCTGTTCACTAAAAAAATGAAAAATAACAAATGGTTAATCGGTGCATTTGCACTGGGAGCTGTATTAATCACCGGGGTTCTCACACTTCCGGGATTACAAAATCTGTTTAAAGTGCAGACTCTGACGTTGGCACAACTTGGAATTGTATATCTCTACGCATTTTTGAGTTTGCCGATCATCCAGTTATGTAAATGGATAAAAAATGGAAAGAATTAAAATAGAAAGAATTGAGGACTAAAATGAAATTTCAGGATTATATACAAAAGCATAAATATTTACTGCTTATCATTGCAGTTTTGCTTATCATGATCCTTGGGAAAACTAACACCGAATGGAATCTGTTGCGTACTGTCTGGGAAATTTTGCTGCCATTCCTCGTTGGCTGCATTATGGCATTTATACTGAATATTCCTATGCGTTTTATTGAAAAAAGGCTATTTCGTAATAAATCGGACAGCTATCGAGTATCGACTCGTATTGCCAGCTTTTTATTAACATTGCTCATCGTTATTACGATCATCTGGCTGATTCTGTTTTTTATGATTCCGCAATTGACGAACAGTTTTTCCATGTTGAATGAAAATATCACAGATTTTGTACCACAATTTCAATCCAGTATGGAGCATCTGAATAAAAAGGTTCCTTTGGTTAAACACCTGATGGGAATGCAAACATTTGATACACAGCAGATTCTGCAGACAGTTTCTGATTTTTTAAAAGACAGTGCGAAAACAATTACTGGTTCCACCATTTCTGCCATCGGTTCTGTTTTTCAGGGAATTGTGACTGGATTTCTGGCCTTTGCCTTTGCCTGCTATCTGTTATTCCAAAAAGAAAAACTGCAAATGCAGGTTAAAAAAGTAATTTTCGCATTTTGCTCAGAAGAAAGAGCAGAGAAGCTCTTTGGTATTTGTGCCATGATTTCCAGAAGTTTTACACGCTTTTTTACCGGACAATGTCTGGAAGCATTGATTCTGGGTGGTCTCTTTTTGCTGACATTAACGATTTTCCGCATGCCTTATGCATTGCTGATCAGTGTCGTGATTGCCTGTACCGCATTGATACCAATCTTTGGTGCCTTTGCAGGATGCATTTTTGGCGTTTTTCTGATTTTTATCGTAAACCCACAACAGGCTGTTGTGTTTTTGATTATATTTTTTGTATTACAGCAAATTGAAGGAAATCTCATCTATCCACATGTGGTAGGAAACTCTGTCGGATTGCCATCCATCTGGGTACTGTTGGCTGTGATCGCCGGAGGCAAACTCATGGGAATCGTTGGAATGTTTCTGTTTATTCCACTTGCATCGGTATGTTATACGTTGTTCCGCCAACTGGTATATGACAGATTAAAAGAAAAAATAGGAAAACAGAGTGAAGATTAAAACAAACCGGGGCAGTTTATTGCCCCGGTCTGTTAAGTACAATCATACTATGAATAAAACCATTCATATTGATTTTTTTCGTCAATGATGAAATTCTTTCTAGCTTGCCAGCACTTATTATTTTATGAGTTCATCCGAATCCAGCACAATGGTAAACGGTCCATCATTCATCAGTTCTACTTTCATATCTGCACCAAAGCTTCCTGTCTCTACAACCGGAAGTTCTTTTTTGCATGCCGCAATGATATATTCATATAAGCTGTTTGCAAGCTCCGGATTTCCTGCTTTAATAAAGGATGGACGATTTCCTTTTTTGCAGTCTGCATATAAGGTAAACTGAGAAATCAGCAGCAGTTCCCCATCTACATCTTTAAGTGCCAGATTGGTTTTTCCATTTTCATCCTCAAAAATACGCATACCAATCAGTTTTTTAATCATCTTGTCTGCAATCTCGGTATTATCTTCCTCAGAAACACCAATCAGAACTAAAAATCCTTTTCCGATTTTTCCAATCACTTCGTTGTCTACTGTCACGGAAGCGTGCTGTACACGCTGAATTACAAATTTCATACGGTCAAAATCCTTTCTTCATAAATTCGAAACAGTGAAATGTACCTGTACTGCCGTATCATTGTCCATTTCGTTCAAACACATATTTCTCGGAATCAAATTCAAAACAGATGTTCGAAACTGTTTACCAAAGTAGCAAAATATGTTAAATATAAAATTATAGGAAGTTCTGAAAATGCCTAAACTGCTGGAATATAGCGTAAATACTGGATTAAAAGCGTTTTTGTGTATTTCACATATGGTCACGTATGGTTACGCCCGGTAACGAAAATTGGTGTAGTAACAAAAATTGGTGTAGTGTTTGGTGTAGAAAAAGTCTCATATTACAGTACAGTTCTTTATGAAAAAATATGTGTTTTCATTCGCATCTCTGCTATGTATAACATGACAATTCGGACATTTCAAAACCATAAATAGTGATCAATATACGCATTTAATATTTAATGTCACCTTCTTTCTTGACCTCGATTTACATTGTATTCTTAATATTTCTACCGTTACATTTCATACATTACAGATAAAATATCCATCTGCTCATAAAGCATTCACATCTCAGATCCTTTTCCATATATCAATAAATCTATTGTGTCTTTTGACATATATCAAAAAATAGCGCTTCGTATCATCTGATTTCTGTTTTAATCCCAGTAATTTCTTTCTATATATGCAGACAATATATAATAAAATTGTTCGTTTTTGATTTTCATTTTCCTATATCCCAAGTATATAATAATTTATTATCTTTGACTACCTTAACCTAATGTTAAAAGCTAGTGGATTGCAGATGTCTATTTTTATTTTATAGCATTGAAGTGAAAATGTATATTAAAAAAAGAAGCCAACTCCCTTCTGGAGTGAACTTCTTTTTTATGTTTCTTATGGGAAAAACACAATTATTTTACTAAGAAAAAATTCCTGTAGCCGAACATGTTAAGGTAACTGTTCTTGTAATAGATTGAACAGCGTGTCCGTTAGTATAACGGACACCAGTAGCACTTGCTTTAGCAGTGTTACCAGATTTACTAGCTTTTTTATTTCCAACGGACCAAGAATTACTATATAAAGAGGTGGTGCAAGAAGCAGAGAGACAAGTAGATGTTCCGTTGCCATATGAAAAAGTACCTGTTACAGTTACAGCCCAAATTTTTTCGTTAGCTGCGTTATAATAAGTACTTGTTTTGCTTTTGGTTTGTGTTGTAGAAAACAATGAATAATCTGAAGGTTCAGATACGATTTCAGTAACAATATAGCTTCCGTCTGATAAGTATTCTATTTGTTGAGTAGGTGAAGCTGCATAAGCAGAAAAAGAAATTGAAAAAATTAGGATAAAAAATGAAAATAAAGCAATAATTTTTTTTCGCATAATGAATGTTCCTCCTTGGTTTAGTGAATTTCATCAATCCAGTATCCATTGATATCATCTACAGTTTCTTGATATGCATTATAGTTGTTATGTATGTTTATGCAAGCGCCTATTAAAGTGGCAGCAGTGATTAATAATATCAATACTGTGGCTATTTTAAAACGTTTTGTTCTTTTTATTTGACGTACTAATTCATCTGTATGAACGGTTGATAAGTAGGCAGAGAATATTTCCTCGGGCTTTCCGAATTCTTCATGCAGGTATTCTAATGTAATTGATTGATCTTCTGGACAAGCATCAAAAATTGGGTAGTTGTTTAGAAACTTTTTTTCATTTTTAGTTATGACAGGAAAAAAAGATTTTACTTGGTTAAGATACTTTGTGCAAATTTTGTAATTATTTTGTCTGATTTCCATTAAGTTCATCTCCTATAGAATATATGGTATTTGGATCAGTGTTCATTTCAATGTTTGAATAAACTTGTTTTTGAAGATTATTCCATAAATAAAGCCTTACAGAAAATGTGATTATAAGTATTGCTGGAACAGTAACACAACATATAAATAAAATTTTTTTTATATGTTTTCTTTTTAAGCAATTTTTTAAATCAGCTTCATTTAAGGATGATAAATATTCCTGAACAATCTGAGCAGGAGGACCGTATTCATGAAATAATTCTTGTAGGTTAGATATTTTATTAATGTCACAGTACTCTATCAAATCATTATATAAAGACTTTAAATAAATTCTTTCTTTTTTCCTTATTATGGGAAATAACATTTGAGTTTGCTTGATATATTCTCGACAAATAGTATCCATTATTAACCTCCAGAAAATACTATTGATTCAATGATTCTAAAATTAGGGATACCCCTTTGCTTATTTGATTATAATTTTGGGATAGCTGCTCCAAATATTCCAAACCACATTGTTCTAGGTGGTAATATACTCGTACTCTTTTTTTCCCAACCGTTCTACTGTATTCAGAAATATAATTTTCTTTTTCCAGTTTATAGATTGCAGTATAAATTGTTGCATGAGAAATCGATATTAACTCTAGGGATTCTTGTTGAATTATTTTAGTGATTTCATATGCGTAACTATCTTGATGTTTTAAGATGGTCAAAATTAACAATTCTGTTATTCCTGTCAGAAAATAGTTTCGGCTCATGGATGCCTCCATTCTTTTAATATTTAATATATACGATAAAACAGTAAATTAAGTCATAAACAAGATCGAGGCAGTTATTTTATAGAATTTATAGTGGCACTCCAATCTATATATAATAGTATACCCCAAAATAATTTTGTCAATTTATTATTTTGAAATAATTATTGTAAATATAATTATTGCGAAAAATATTATGGTGGCAAAAACATACTTGCAAAATAATATAAGGAATGATAATATTAAGTACATAGAAAATGAGTGTGCGAGTTAGAATGGGGAAAGGGGGATTCCGTTGCACTAGATAGGATGTTATGAAAAACATTGGTAAATAGAAACAAGTATGGGGTGAGTCTCGGTATGTAGAAGAAAGTAATATTTTGGAAATTATGATTTAAAGATGCATACGGGAAAAATAATTATTACTAGCAAAGGAGAAGAAATTTATGAAAAAAAGATTGGTTGATTTCCTGGATAGTTATGATTTATTAGACAATGATTCCGCAGCAGATATTGATAATTATTTATTGGTAAGTGAATAATGCGCAAACTTTTTCAGATTTTTTTGACAATTGTTTATTTTGTTATTTTTGTTTTTGTCATAAATAAATTAATTAATCATTTTCTGCCTATAAATCTTTTGACGGATATAATTACTCTTGTGTGTTGGGTAATTGCCTTGATTGCAAGTGTTGCTTTAGCAGAATATACAATGAAAAAGTTATAATATAATTTGATTTTAAGGGAAATTGTAAAAGTGGCAGAAGTCTAAAGGCTTCTGTCACTTTTTTGTAAAAATCACTGATTACATCGCTATTAATTTATATTCTTTGGTAATTATCAGACATAATATTTTATAAACTTTGTTGTAACAAAAGCCGGAAGTTCAGCGTTCAAATTTCACAGATCTTAATTTTGATGTTCGAATAAAAGAGGGAACAATTGAATATTCTTGTAGGGAAAGAATTTGGAATCGGGATTTCACAAAGAAAGGATGGTTTATACACAGGACGAGTTACAGATCCACGAACAGGAAAACGAATACAGAAGTATTTCCATAAACTTCAAGAGTGTCGGAAATGGGTAGCCGATACTCAGTATGAATTTGCACATGGGAATGTAGTTTATTCGGAAAATCCTACATTTAAGTTTTGGTTTTTTACTGGTTGGAATCTATAAAAGGTTCAAGTATCAAAGAGAATACATTTAGCAGCTATAAAAGCTTTGCAATACATCATATTTTACCAACTTTAGGACATATTACAATTCAAGAAATACAACAACAATGGATTTATATGTTGATCTATTTGATGATGTAAAATCTTTGGAAATTGCCAAAATACAGGGATATCTTAACGTTGGATCATTGGTGTAGAATTAGTAATAATTGAATCACATAAAGTCAGAAGAACTGATATGTAGTCATTTACCAAAATGCCAGAATATGCTATCATATTAGCAAAATATGTTATCATTTTAATAAAAAATCAACACTGAAACGAGGAACTGATATTATGAAATTGCAGCAGCTGCTAAGCCTTACCAGAAAAGCAGTCGATACTTATCACTTAATTGACGAAGGAGATCATATCGCCATCGGTTTGTCCGGAGGAAAAGATTCTCTCGCATTACTCTATGCCTTGCATGGCCTGCAGCGTTTTTACCCAAAGAAGTTCTCACTGACAGCCGTCAGTGTAGATCTTGGTATGGAAGGTTTTGATCTGACTCCTGTAACAAAAATGTGTGAGGAACTTGGAATTTCCCATCATATTATAAAAACGCAGATTCGTCAGATTGTTTTTGAAGAACGAAAAGAGAAAAATCCATGTTCTCTCTGTGCAAAAATGCGGAAAGGTGCTTTATATAATGCTGTCAAAGAACTGGGGTGTAACAAAGTAGCTTACGCCCACCACAAAGATGATTTTATTGAGACAATGATGATGTCCATGATCTATGAGGGACATTTTTACTGTTTCCCACCAAAAACATATTTAGACCGCATGGATCTGACAATCATCCGTCCGTTTCTGTATGTTGAAGAAGCAGATGTGATCGGTTTTAAAAATAAATACCATCTTCCGGTAGTGAAAAATCCATGTCCAGCGGATGGTGCCACAAAACGCGAATATATCAAACAGCTTATCCGAACTATCAACCATGAAAATCCGGGAACAAAGACACGCCTGTTTACCGCACTGATCAATGGACATATTCCGGACTGGGAAGATCAAAATGAGTAACATTTTTTTGCTGATAAACAAAAAAGCAGTATCCGAACACAATTTTTTAGAAAGAATGATTTGATATGAAAGAACGAAAATACAGTGAGCAAATCAATATTGAAAACGAACAGAAACTGCGCACACTTGTAGCTGAATTGCCACAGTTTTGCAGAGAATATTTTATTGGTATTGAGCCGTCAACATCGTCCCGGACAAGAATCGCCTATGCTTATGATCTTGGTGTATTTTTTCATTATCTGCATGAGAATAATTCCACACTATCGAAAATCGAAATCACGGATTTTCCCATTGATATTCTGGAACAGATCACACCGATGGATATTGAAGAATATCTGCAGTATCTGAAATTTTATACGCATAACGGGAAAGAATATACCAATGATGAGCGTGGTCAGATGCGAAAACTCGCTTGTCTGCGCAGTTTCTATAATTATTTTTTCCGCAAGGAAATCATTGAAAAAAATCCTGCTGCACTTGTGCAGATGCCAAAGCAGCATGAAAAAAATATCGTTCGACTGGATGTGGATGAAATTGCCATTTTATTAGATGAAGCAGAATCCGGTGAAAAACTGACAGAACGCCAGAAAATCTACCATAACAAGACAAAAAAGCGGGATATGGCCATTCTTACGCTTTTACTTGGTACCGGTATCCGTGTATCTGAATGTGTCGGTCTGGATCTGAACGATATCGATCCGAAAAACAACGGCATTAAAGTGCACCGGAAAGGTGGTTCCGAAGTCATGGTTTATTTTGGAGATGAAGTAGCGGAAGCACTGGATGCCTATCTGGATGAACGGCTGGAAATGGAACCACAGGAAGGCAGTACGGAAGCAGTGTTTCTGTCCATGCAAAACCGCCGGATCAATGTGCGGAGTGTGGAAAATCTTGTAAAAAAATATTCCCGACTGGTAACTACAGTCAAAAACATTACACCGCATAAACTGCGCAGTACCTATGGCACAACATTGTATCAGGAAACAGGTGATATTTATCTGGTAGCTGACGTATTGGGACACAAGGATGTCAATACGACAAAGAAACATTATGCCGCACAGGCAGACAGCCGCCGCCGAATGGCTGCAAGAGCTGTACAGCTGCGGGAAAAGCCGGTAAACACAGAGAAAGAAGGAACTCCACAAACAGAATCCTGATAGATTGCAGAATTTCATTGTGATTTTTCAAAAATCCACCCGAATTATGAATCTTTCCTCTTGTGCATTATTTATGACTGTGCTATAATTTTATCCGATATTGAAAAAAGCGATGAAAGAACAAGTACTGTATGCAGAAACATTCCAGAGAGAGCAGCATTGGTGAAAGCTGCTTATGCGAATCATGCAGGAAGACCAGTCTTGAGCTGTGCGTGAAAAATCATATCCGTTGCAGATTGTACCGGATTTATTTAAGCGTTACCGTATGGCCGCGTTACAGGCTAAATCAAGTAAAACATTAAGGTGGAACCGTGTATCATATGCACCCTTAAGTATATCTGGCAGCAGGTATTCTTAAAGGTGCTTTTTTAGTTTATAGTAGCAGATTAATAAACAAGGTTCTGGAAAGGAAAAACAATGGTTAATTTTAAAGAAGATGAACAATTAAACATGCTCAATCATTCCTGTGCCCATCTGATGGCTCAGGCAGTCAAACACCTGTATCCACAGGCAAAATTCTGGGTTGGACCAGTTGTTGCAGAAGGATTCTACTATGACATTGATCTCGGCGACGACGTTATCCGTGATGAGGATATCTCAGCCATTGAAAAAGAAATGAAAAAAGTTGCAAAATCCGGTAAAAAGATTATCCGTCATGAAATTACCAAAGAGGAAGCTCTGGAAATGTTCAAAGATGACAGCTATAAACTGGATCTGATCTCCAATCTGGAGGATGGCAATATTTCCTGTTATACACAGGGTGATTTTACTGATCTTTGTCGTGGACCTCACGTAGACAATGTAAAATTATGCCGTCATTTCAAACTGATCAGACACTCCGGTGCATACTGGAAAGGGGACAGCAAGAACAAAATGCTGCAGCGTATCTACGGTGTATGTTTCCCAACCGCTGAAGAACTGGAAGCTCACCTGCAGTTATTAGAGGAAGCAAAAGAGCGTGACCACAGAAAAATCGGTAAAGACATGGGACTGTTCATGGTAGACGATCTGGTTGGACGTGGGCTTCCGATGTTCCTTCCAAAAGGATATGTAATCTGGCAGGAGTTGGAAAACTATATCAAAAACAAAGAGCGTAAACTTGGTTATCTGCATGTCATGACACCATGTGTTGGTACCGTAGATCTGTATAAGACATCCGGACACTGGGATCACTACAAAGACAACATGTTCCCGGCTATGGAAGTTGAGGGTGAGTCTTTCGTTTTAAGACCGATGAACTGCCCGCATCACATGATGATTTATGCAAACAGGATTCATTCTTACAAAGATCTTCCGATCCGTATCGGTGAGATTGCACATGACTTCCGTTTTGAAGCAAGTGGTACGTTAAAAGGTATTGAGCGTGGACGTCATTTCTGCCAGAATGATGCACATCTGTTTGTAACTCCGGAGCAGATCAAAGATGAATTCTCCAAAGTCGTAGATTTAATTTTCTCTACTTACAAAGATTTCGGTATCACAGATTACAGATGCGTGCTGTCTCTGCGTGATCCGGAAGACAAAGAGAAATATCATGATGATGATGAGATGTGGAACAAAGCAGAAAATGCACTTCGCGAAGTTATGGATTCTCTCGGAATCGAATATACTGAGGAAATCGGCGAAGCTGCTTTCTACGGACCGAAGCTTGATGTAAATGTAAAACCAGCAGTAGGTAATGAGTATACACTTTCTACTTGTCAGCTGGACTTCTGTCTGCCGGCTAAATTTGAGCTGACTTATGTAGACCGTGATGGTGAGAAAAAGACACCTGTTGTACTTCATCGTGCAATTCTTGGTTCTCTGGATCGTTTCATGGCTTATATCCTTGAAGAGACAAAAGGAAATCTGCCAACATGGTTAGCACCGGTTCAGGCACGTATTATGCCGGTTAAAACAGATGATCCGGAACTCAATGAGTATGCTCAGAAAATTTATGATGCTCTGGATGCAGCAGATGTCCGTGTTGAGTTAGACGACAGAGCTGAGAAACTTGGTTACCGTATGAGAGAAGGACAGGTTCAGAAAGTTCCTTATCTTCTTGTTATTGGTATGAAAGAAAAAGAAGATGGTACCGTTGCATACCGTCTCCATGGTCAGAAAGAGACTACAGTTCTTCCATTAGACGAGTTTGTTGCAAAACTGACAACTGAAATTGAAACAAAAGCAAGATAGGATTCTGCTGAAAAGAATCTAAATGTGACAAGGTTAAAGGCTTTCTTAGCTGTTATTGCATAAAAGTAATAACTGGCAAAAAAATTCCTTACTGTAGATAATAAAAAATGAGTTCTGCTTTCTGTATATAATGTACAGATAAGTGGAACTCATTTTTATGTATCTTTTTTAATTAGGAATTTTCGCTACTATTCTATATACAATAAATAATTTTTATTCCGGAATCCCTATTTTTTCATTTCTTCTAAAAACAGTGGAATCAGTGGATTTTCATTTTTCCTTGAATAAATCACATATAAAATCTCCTGGATACCATCCGTTTCCAATGGTATATAAGAAAGATTTAACGGCATAGGTGCCTTTTCTACTTCCAGTTCCGTCAAAATCCCGATTCCCATACCTGCAGCAACCATAGTCTGTATCGTAGCTGCATCATCATTTGTCCGGGAAATATTCTGCATCAGATCATTCCGCGTGGTATCCGCGGTAAATTAGTGACAGAGGATGGCAAGGTTCGCTTTACCTTTGATGAATCACAGATTGAGCATGCACATGACACTTTAAACGGTCAGTTTATTCATGCGGATGATATTCAGAATAATGAGAAAAATGCAGGTGCTGCTGCAAGAAGTGATGAGTATAAAGCAAAAGTACAGCGTTATGCTGAGGCTATCACAGCAGTAAAACCGGAATAATAAATTAAAAATATGTAAAAAATATAACAGGAAAAGTCCGATATGTTGTTTTAACAACATACAGGGCTTTTCTTTTTGGTTATAATGTGATCAGTATTTCGATAACAGAGATTTTTACAAAATAATTTAGATATATAAAATGTAGTGATTTTGAATAAAATATGTTGGTTTATGCCAACCAAAATCACATACATTCATGTTAAATTATTAATCACTGATTTTATCCAAAATATACCCAAAACATATTTACAGCAAAGGAGAATTTTTATTATGGAACAGAAAATGTTTTGCTACCAGTGTGAACAGACTGCCGGATGCAACGGTTGTACAGGAGCCGCAGGTGTCTGTGGAAAAGATGCAGCTGTTGCCGCTTTACAGGATGAACTGACCGGCGCCCTGATCGGTCTGGCAAAAGCCTGTGGAAACAACCCGAAAACAGAAAATACCGACCGCATCATCATTGAAGGATTATTTACAACCGTCACGAATGTAAATTTTAACGCAGAAACACTAACTGCTATGATCCAGGCAGTAAATGAAGAAAAAACAAAAGTTGTACCAAACTGCAGCAGCTGTATGTCACCATGTGGAAATACGTCCAACTATGATATGAAAAATCTGTGGAACGAGCCAGACGAAGACATCCGCTCCCTGAAATCCCTGATTTTATTTGGTATTCGTGGTATGGCAGCTTACGCTTACCACGCAATGGTTCTTGGCTATACAGATGAAACCGTCAACAGCTTCTTTTACAAGGCGCTATCTTTTATCAGCTATGATCTGGAAATGGAGCATCTGCTTCCGTTCGTTCTGGAAGTGGGAGAGGTAAACTTAAAATGCATGGCATTGCTGGATCAAGCGAACACCACTACTTACGGTACACCGGTGCCAACCAAAGTGCCGCTTACCATTGAAAAAGGTCCATTTATCGTTGTCACAGGACATGATCTCAAAGATCTGGAGCTTCTTCTGGAACAGACGAAAGATAAAGGCATCAACATTTATACACATGGAGAAATGCTGCCAGCCCACGCTTATCCGGAATTAAAGAAATATCCGCATCTGAAAGGAAATTTTGGTACTGCATGGCAGAATCAGCAAAAAGAGTTTGACCATATTCCGGGGGCAGTTTTATTTACAACCAACTGTCTGATGCCGGTAAAACCAAGCTATGCCGATCGTGTGTTTACCACAGAGGTCGTATCTTATCCGGAAATGGTTCATATCGATGAAAAGAAAGATTTTACACCGGTAATTGAAAAAGCTCTGGAACTGGGCGGATATGACACGGATCAGGACAAAACAGGCATCAACGGCGGTCATTTTGTTATGACCGGATTCGGACATGGAACCGTATTAAGTGTTGCCGATACTGTCATTGATGCCGTAAAATCCGGTGCAATCAGTCACTTTTTCTTAGTTGGCGGATGCGATGGAGCAAGAACTGGAAGAAATTATTATACAGAGTTTGTAAAACAGACACCGACAGATTCCATCATTTTGACTCTGGCTTGTGGAAAATATCGCTTTAACGATCTTAATCTTGGTGAAATCGGCGGATTGCCACGAATTATGGATATGGGACAGTGTAATGATGCGTACAGTGCCATTCAGGTTGCGGTTGCACTGGCAGAAGCGTTCCAGTGTAATGTAAATGAACTTCCATTGTCTATGGTGCTTTCCTGGTATGAGCAGAAAGCGGTATGTATTTTACTTACTTTATTACATCTTGGAATTAAAAACATTTATCTTGGACCAACACTTCCGGCATTTATTTCACCGAATGTGCTGAATTATCTGGTAGAAAATTATAATATTGCGCCGATCAGCACACCGGAAGAGGATTTGAAAAAGATTTTAGGATAAAATATTTTAATCTATATAGCAAGTAGTCGGATAAATTAAATTATTCGACCACTTGTTAGTGGATTACCATGGAATTTTAGATATTTATGAGACGGGAGTGAAGCTCCTTATAGAACGAGATATAGAAATAACGAAAACAAAAGATAATGTTTTTATATTTTCATGGCTTCATAATTATGATATAATTTTTGTAATCTAATATAGTCGGATAATTAAATTTATCCGACTATATCAAGAAGTCTATTATTAAAAATAAAATATTATAAAGGAATCGAAACATGCCAAAATATAAAGAGGAGCAGGAGAGCAGATATATTTCACGAACGGTGGCTATTTTATCAGAGTTACCGGAATTTTGTACTGTATTTTATGATAAAAATCAAACTACATTTTTACCCAAAACACAATATGATTATATGAGAGCCATGCGGAGCTTTTTGACTTACCAGCAACAATCACATCCATATTTTAATGATCGTGAACTTGCAGACTATACGCTGGATGATCTGGAGCATCTGACCGTCAAAGATGCTAATAATTTTATCGAATGGCTACAGCAAACAATGTCTGTTTCATCTGTAAAAACCCGCATTTCCTGTATTTCATCCATTTTTACCTTTTTTGCGCGAAATGGGCAATTAACAGGAAATCCGTTTCTTTTTGCAAATCGACCAGATCAAGGCACCGATGTTAATAATGCGATGAAGAATACAAACAAAGAATATTTGACAGGTATAACTGAAAAAGTTGAAAAACATAAATCTACAGACAAGAAAATTGATACAAATATAGATACAGATCTAAATGCAGACACAAATAGAAATCAAATATTGTCAGCAAAGAAAAAGCAATTTGATGATCAATATGGATTACGTGACGAAATTATTTCCCAAATTTTAAAAGAAACTGAAATTCGAATTTCTGAACTGGCTGAATTAAATATACAAGATTTTGATTTAAGGAATCAAAGATTTTATGTTTACAGAACCAAACAGCGATCTACATGGATTACAATGTCTGAGGCATTAACAGATTTGATTAAGAGATATCTGGAAGAGCGATCGGCATATCTATTTGAAAAAGATGCTGAAGCAATGTTTTTGGTGACAATTGGTCGTTATAAAGGCGCAAGACTCGGTGTTCGGTCGATAGAGCGCATCGTTTCAACTATTCGCAAAAGACAGCTTTAACGAATAGTTGTGGTAATTTCAACGAGAAGAATCAAACAAAGTGCGTATGTTTTGAAAATTACTTTTCTTAACTTACACACTTTATTTTTCGCCTTCACGAATTGTGATTGTCTATATATTATATTATATTATATTATATTATAACTCTGTCATCTGGTTACAACCAATGAATCTGTGTCGTTGCCCTTGGATGCTGCGGTGCATTATTATCTTTTGCATATCCAAGCACACATGCAAGAAATCCATACCTTCCAACCGGAAGTCCAAGCATATCGCAGAAATCCTGATTATTTACCATATTTTCTGTAACAGAAATAATCTGAAAATCCAGATTGAACAAAATCGCTGCGCGATGGCCTGCCAAGGCTGTGGCGCAGTTTTATTTTTATTAAAAAAGCAGTGGAATTACTTTCCATAATCCGTTATTGTTAAGTTACCACACGAAACAACTGAACTAAGAAAGCTCCACTGCCTATGATAAGAATAACATTTTCCAGTCTCTTCCGCAATCGGAATTATGACGCTAACGCACCTCCGAATAGGTAGATGTAATTATTAACACTACTTATTCTGGAGGTTTTATTATGTATAAAGATATTTTTGAATCCATCCGCAATGAAGCGGAAAAACGTAACCTGCGTGAAAGAACTATTCAACTGTATTGCTCTGATGTCAGTTACTTCCTTCGTTGGATTGGAAAAAATGTTTCTGATCTTACACTTGAAGATGCGGAAAGTTTTCTTACTGCCAAACGTCTGGAAGGAAGGTCTCCTGAAACTCACAATCACTATCGGTCTGCAATCAAGTTCTTATATAAAAAGGTGCTGAAGATCCTCTGGGATGATGACACTGTTCCGGCTATGAAAAGAGAGCGAAATCTTCCTGCTGTTCTATCCCGCGATGAAATAAATGCAATCATTGACGCCACTCCGAATCTGAAGCATAAAGCGATTATTGCAACTATGTATTCTTCCGGATTACGTGTATCAGAGGTTGTTCATCTTCATTATGATGACATTTCACGTACCAACATGACAATTCATGTTCGTGAAACCAAAGGCAGAATTGACAGGTATACAATTCTGTCTCAAAAAAATTTAGACCTTCTCACAGAGTATTGGTACAAATGTGGTCGCCCTAAAGATATCCTTTTCCCAAGTTCCTGGTCCGGTGGATATCTTGATATAGCCAGTGTTAACCAGTTCTTTAAGAAAAGTGCTAAACTCGCCGGCATTAACCGTCATGTTTCCTCTCATGCGTGCCGTCATAGTTTTGCCAGCCACCTATTCGAAAGTGGCACAGATATAAAATATATCCAGTCACTTCTAGGACATGTTGATCCTCGCTCTACAGATGTTTACCTTCATGTGAGCAACAAGACACTTCTTGGAATCCGCAGCCCGTTCGACAACCCGGAAGGTGGTGAATCATGAGTAAGGATTGTACGATTCAGGATATTTTTCATCGTTTCTATCCATCTTTTGAATCCACACATAGTATTTCTCCCGCTCAGCGAAAGGCCGCTTATCACATCATGAATTGCAAAACCGGTGCCTTTGGTGTGAATGTAAGCGTATGCGAGGACTGCGGCTGCATGTCAGTCCACTATAACTCCTGCCGTGACAGATGCTGTCCTATGTGTCAGGAGTTTCCAAAAGAAAAATGGGTAGATGCACGGCGTGAGGATATCTTAGATGCTCCTTATTTCCATGTAGTTTTTACAGTTCCAGAAGAACTTAATCCCATTATCTACAGCAACCAGAAATTCTTATACACTGCTCTTTATCATGCGGCTTCAGATACTCTCAGTGAACTTGCTGCTGATAGTAAATATCTTGGGACTCATATCGGCTATATTTGTATCCTCCATACATGGGGAAGCACCATGAATTTTCATCCTCATATCCATGCGATTGTTCTTGGTGGAGGGCTGGATGTGAAAAATCATTGGAAAGACAACGGAAAAGAGTTTTTTCTTCCGATTAAGGTGATCTCCAAAATATTTCGTGGAAAATATATGGCTGAACTTAAGCAGCTCTGGGAAAATGACAGGCTTGAATTTCATGGATCGGCTGCACCTTACAAAAACTACTATACTTTCAAGGAATTGTTAAATACCTGCTATACAAAGGAATGGATTCCTTATTGCAAGAAACCATTTGACGGTGCCGAATCTGTCATCAGATACCTTGGAAAATACACCCACCGGATTGCTATCAGCAACTACCGTATCAAAGACATGACAGAATCTACAGTTACTTTTTCCGCTAAAGATTACAAAAACCAAGGGCTTTGGAAAGAGATCACCATATCCGGCGAGGAATTTATCCGTCGATTTTTAATGCATGTTCCTCCAAAACGTTTTGTACGTATCAGGCACTATGGTCTTCTTTCATCCAGAAATAAGAAGAAAAAGATTACCCTATGCAGAAACATCCTTGGTTGCAAAAAATATATTTCCAAGCTGAAAGATATGGATGCACCTGCCATTATCCGTCTTCTTTATAATAAAGATATATGCAAGTGTTCTTCCTGTGGTGGTAAGATTATTCCTCTGCCTACAGAACAACATTTTATAAAACCAAAACCACATATGCTCTGTTAACGTATCATAACTGTATATTTTTTTAGCTTCCTTAGGGAGGCTTATTTCCGGTGTCATAATACAGGACTGAATTATAAATTCTATGTGTTTCTATGTGTACACGCTATCCTATGATAAATAGAGTGTCATAATTAAAAGTCCATATAGAGTTGACGCGCTTTGTTCAACCAGAAAAAATCGAAATTGATGCAAACGAAAGGGCAGTTAATGAAAAGTCTCCATACTGCTTTTTCGTTTGCACCACCTTCGATTCTTTCCTTAACGATTTAATGCAGTAGCTTTAATCCACATATTCTGCATCATATGTGCAAGACTCTGATGTTCTGCCCTTCTGGCACCACGCCACTCGGCCGCAATGATCAGACAGGGTGGATTTGGGAAGGTACTTTCCCCGCATTCCGCAACATGTTTCCACAATTTTTTGACCCCTTCTCCATTTTCTTTCAAAAAAGGATCTGTCTCTTCTTCTTTGATTCTTGCATCTAAATCTACCTGGCTCTGCTGCCTGATAAACGCATCTATTTGTTCCATCTTTGGATCATCCTTTTTAATTACAAAAAAATGGCGGAACGGTGTAACTGCTTTTGCATCAATGGATGCATATGGCGCGATACATCCAGCCTGGATTACTTCTTTGATTTCATCATCAGTCGGCACGTTCTCCGCAAATGCCCGACAAGTTTTTCTGGCATTTAATATACAATCTAATACCTGATTATCTTCTTTTGTAAACATATTTTATCCCTCGCGTTCAATTTTTATTTATTCATTATATCAAAAATATCCAATGTCTGTCTATAACGAGAGGTTACCGGTTTTTATCCTCTGTTAATTATTTTTATTCGTTAATGTTCCCACATATTCTCCATTATTATATACAAATGGACCGGCTTCTCCCTCTTCTCCGAAATACTCCGGTCTCAGTGAAAGAATATTAAGCAATTCATCCATATTATGCACCTTTGTTGCCTGATACGGTTGTTCAAATGCAATTTTTTCTACAAATAAATAATATTCACTACATTTTATTAATAAACCAGTATGTCCTACGAAAATAACATCAGAATCCGGATCATATATTGCAATACTAAGCAGCGAGATCCTGTCACTATCTATTTGAAATCCATAATGCTTCCAGTTATCAGAAAATGTTGTTTCCGGATGTTTCTCATCCGTAACATGTTTTTCCCCATATAGTGTGGTAAACATGTTTATCTTCTGTTTTATTATTTTATATCTGTCTGCATTATCGATTGCTTCCGTATCGAACATCAAATACGTGCCGTCATAGTCAGCTTCTGTTGATTCCGCGTGAAGCAGCCCATCCAGCAGAAGAAAGGCTGTCATTCTGCAATCGGTGTCTGAATAGTCATGATTTTTTTCCCAACCATCCATACATTTACCGGTATCAGTATTCATTTTTTCAGGGTCTGACCAGCTATCTTTTAACTTAGCATTCTTTCCCGCAGAATCTGCGAAATCAGTCACCCATTCTTGAAATGTATCTACATGTGAAGCTCCCGCAGAACTAAGTTCTTTGCAAATCTCTGTAATAGTATTGTTTCCTCCCATATAAGTTGCTGTTGGCAGTTTCTCTTTTTTTTCTGCACATCCACTCAGCATCATACATAACAGAATAATAAACACCGATAATTTAATTGCTGCTATTATTTTACTTTGCCTTTTCAACAGATATTACCTCTCCTTCAAATGAATCAATTTCAGAAATTGTTCCTATATATTTTACAATCACAGTATCTCCGTTGCTGACGCTCTCTAATCCATCCGGCTTTTCTTCAAAAGTAAAACTATATGGTGTATTCTCATCGTCTATAATAACAAATTGAAAGTCCTTAATCTCATCGATTGTTCCTGTAAGCTCCTTTTCTTTTTTTACACCTTCCTGTTTAGACTCTTCCGTAACACTTGTTGCAATATTATCGTGATTTGTCTCTTTACTTGCACAGCCTCCAATCCATCCGATACAAAACACCATGCCAATTATGATCGTAATTAGTTTCTTTTTCATTACAATACCTCTCTTCTTATTATTAGTACTCGCACGTACTTTTTCAGAGTATATTACTCTTTATACCATGTAAATAGAATACCAACAAAATTAAAGAAATATTTATTTTTTATTGTAAATAGTATGCCTATATGACTCAAAAAAGTAACAGAAGTTTTTTATCTCCTGTCAGTTTTTGTCGTATTTTCATATGATACTTTTCACTGCTTTACGTCTGCTATTATCTGTTCTAGGCATTCTCAATGCCCCCTGCTCTTTTTCATCTGACAAGTAGCTGTCTAACTCATCCTTTGAAAATTGCCGAATCTGATAGAAATACTGCTGTGTGCAGCTATAACTTATAACACAGGCATCTGCATCTGTCACAAAGATATAATTTATAATTCCTGTTCCAAGCATCTGCTTTTCATTTCGCATATATTCGATCTGTTTTGCAATCCACACAGCATTTTCTCTCATATATGCATGCGCCATCTTCTCTGCATCCAAAGAAAGTCCCTGGTACTGTGCTGCATTTTCCGCTATTTCTTTGGAATAATTTGAACCAGTGTCTTTTTCTGCTGAAACAGTCTTTATTTCTCCATTCTGCAGATTTACAGATACCATATAGGAAATACCTACCGCTTCATCCCGATAAGTAATATGATCTGTTGTAAAGGTCTCTCTATTTCCGTCTAATGCCTGATCATGTTCTGTTTCGACTGCAAGCGTATCCGTATCAATCCCATATAACTGATTCAACAAAGTAGATGCTTTTTCTAACGCTTCCTCTTGGGAAATTTCTGTCACATCATCTGCTGAAGCATTGGCTACATCTGCATCTTTTTGTCCCTGTGCTGTCACACTGTAATCCCGCTTTGCATAAAAATCGATCAATTCCAACATCTGCTCATCATTCAATGCTTTCTCTGGCAGATAAAAGGTACTGTTCTGAACCAGAAAACAAATCTGATCTGATACAATTTCAGATTTATCCGAAATCTGCAAAATACTTCCATCTGGGAATAAACCTTCTGTCTGATATTTCTCTGCCAGTTCATTCAGCCGCTTTTGCTCCTTTTGTGATAACTCTCTGGAAAATGTATCTGCATCCGCTTTGGCAGCATCCGTCCATAAAGCTTCCTGCTCCTTTTCAGAGGTCTGCTCCGCACGCTGTTTTGCATAATTCATTCCAGCGCGCACCCCACCAGTGCCACAAACTCCAACGCATAATATAACGCAAGCTGCTGCAATCATTTTCCTTTTTCTCTGTTTTTTCTTATTCATATGCAACTCCCCTTCACAACATTTTTTGATTTGCTCCTGTACCATTGTCTGGTAATCTTCCGGCAAAATCACCGGATGCTCCTTTACATGCTCCCGAATCTTTCGATCCATTTTTTCATCAGATAACACGTCCATGCTCCTTTCCGTCCTCAATCCATTTTTCCAGCTGTTTTCTCCCGGATGAGAGCCTTGTTTTTGTCGTTCCTTCCGGAATATCTAACAGTGTACTGATCTCCCTTACCGAAAATCCCTCATAATAATAGAGAACCATGACAACGCGCACATTTTCCGGCAGTTCCAGAATTACTGACCATAAATGGTCTTCCGCTGTTTCTAGTTCCTGCTCGTATTGTTCCGGATCAGCAAAAAGTACAACTTTCTGTCGTTTCGTGATCGCCGAACGGGATACATTGATCAGAATTTTCATCAGCCAGGATCTTGCACTTGTACGTTTCCTGAGACTTGTCCGGTTTTCAAATGCACGCACGATACATTCACTCACTGCATCCTGAGCATCTGCCTGATTTTTCAGTATGGAATAAGCCAAGACATACATTTCCTTTTGATTTTCCAAGATCAGCTTCGATAATTCTTCCTTATTCATTACACTCATATAAGTTTGTCCACCAATTCTCTATCATTTTCCGTTACATATATAAGACAGTTGAAACCTGCAAATGGTTTTCTAAAATTCATATCAAGTCGAATATGCATGTTATCTGCATCTTTTTATGCAGAAAATTGCAGAGAGCAAAACCCTCTGCAATAATCAATCTCATTATTTTCATCCTATCCTTGCTAAATCTGCTGTTTTATACTATTTACTTCCAATTTTCCATTTTCCATCTCATACACTTCATCACACAAAACTTGAATATCCTCTGCATTATGACTTGCAATCACAATTGTTTTATGATCATTCTTCATGGATAGTAATAATTGTCGAATTTCTTCTACACCATTTATAATCACACCTGCATCTGGAAGATAATCCACATCTTTTCCGATCACTTTTTCATCAGCTAACACGATTCCTGATGTTGGGTGAATAAATCCACAGACACATTTCATCAACATTGTCTTTCCACTTCCATTGTTTCCCACCAGACCATAGATTTTCCCTTCCTGCAGTTTCAAGGAAACATGATCCAAAATCTGTCGTTTATTCAAATTTAATGAAACATTTTTTATTTTTGGGTAGATAAGAAAGGAAACTGTGTCGATGTCAAAGAAAAATAGGATAAAATATGACTTTTTCGAGAGAAAAGCTGGCGGCAGGCACGCTCGTGGATGAAATTTCAAAGACCATTCCCTTTCTGGCAATTGGGCAGGACATAGAGAATGTCACTTACAGCCGGATTGGCTGCTTATCTATCGTTATGAAGATGATGTTCTTGTGCTTACAATTTCCCGAGCCGGAACTCATAGCGACCTATTTAATATGTAATGTGCAAATTAATACAGACATAGCAAAAGCTCCGCTGCCCACTACGGCAACGGAGCTTCTTCTATACATCTGGGATGGAATCCGGTGTGTCGCCCACCGGCAAGTATTCTACAGTATTATTATTCCCCTGTGCACGGGAAAAGAGGCCATCCGTTCCCTCTCCGAAGGCAGTCAGTCCCTGCTGCTCCTGTCCGATACATGGAAACCTAATGCACATCTATCACATTATCTTCGTTTACAAGCACCAGATTCGATGTCTCCCTTGCGGCATCCAGCATTCGTTGTGTAAATCCACTTTTACTAAATACCCCATAGATAACGTCATAAACCGGATATGATTTTCGGATTTCTCCCGCATCCAGGACTTTCTCTTTCAGTGCATAATATACCGGAGCATCTACCGGGTTTCTATGATCTTTGCACTCTCCTGCAAAGATTCGTTTATTCTGATTATCCACTGCCATGACATCTATTTCCGTATCACCAGTATAATCATTTAACCAATAGGCTCCGATCCGGGACGGGACAAAATCTACAACACCTCGTTTACACAGATTAGCAAAAATATCTTTACAGATATCTTCGTACGCAAATGCAACGAACTTCGTCTCAAAATCCTTCTTCATCTCTTCCAGCACAATCTGCATATTGTCCAGTTCCAGCTCGCCCTTGTATGGATACACGTATTTAAACCAAAAACGGATAAAATTATCAGCAATGAAGTATAAACCTTTTCTGGATTTTTCCGGATTTTTTTCTGTAACTGGCGTTCTTTTCTCTACAAAGCCCAAATCAGAAAGCGTAGAAAGATATGGTGTCAGCTTTGAAGATTCTATTCCAAGCACTCCTGCTATCTTTCCAATCTTATGATTGCCATCTGCAATTGCCTTAATGATAGAAAAATAATTAACTGCTGTCATTGACTCGCTTTTTAGCAAAAAGAACGGTTCTTCATACAAGAAACCATTTTTGGAAAGAACTGCATCTTTTATTTGTTCTGTCAGTTCTCTTCCATCCTCGAAAAATTCCAGATATTTTGGTACACCACCAGTTACGGCGTATTGTTCCACCGATTCGGTAAATGATAAACTCTGAACTGCATAAATATCCGTAAATAGTAACGGAGCTAATCGCATTTGCGAAGTTCTACGACCATATAATGGGCTGTCATAGGATAATGCATGCTTTTGCATCATTCCAATGAGCGAACCGGATAAAATCAGCATCACATTCTTATCCTTAAGCACTTCATCCCATGCGTTCTGCAGGATGGATGGGAAGGCAGAGTTGGTTTTCACCAAATATGGAAACTCATCAATTACAAAGACCTTCTTTTTTTCTGGTTCGTAATCTGCAATCACCTGAAATAAATCCAGCCAATCCGTAAAGGTCGCATTCTGCAATAAACGATTCTTTGTTGTTCGCGCGACAACTCCAGCCAAACGCTTCATGCTCTGGGATTCAATTTCTTCCGTGGCCAGAAAGTAAAAAGCTGTCTTATCTTTCAAGAATTCTTTAATCAGTGTGGTCTTTCCTACTCGGCGGCGACCATAAATAACGACAAAACTACTATCGCGACTATATTCTGATTCTAACTTTTCCATTTCACGTTTTCTACCGATGAATTTCATTTGTCAGGCTCCTTTTTATAAATAATATTATTATAAGTTTATTTATTATAAGTTATTTTATATAATACCGCATTGCATCGAAATGGTCAATATTACGGTTCTTGAAAAGAAAAAAAGCGGGCTTGGTGCAAGCACCAGTCCCGCAAAAAATGTATCGTTTTTGTTCTCTGCTATTATTATGCCCTATTTGCAGCAAAACTACAATTGGAAAATGTGTTCATTTTTTATTCAAAAGAATTTGATTCTTTGCTTTCAATTACAAAAATTCCCTTCTGAGTAATAAACAAAACATCTATTTCCGATGTCTCGTTATTATCTTTTGGAATATATACATTTCGTAATACCTTTCCCTTTCTGCCTAATAGATTCAACAATTTCAACTCACGCGCTGTATATGCCTCTCCTACTTTTCCATTTACAGCATCCTTACCTCCCATGGCATCTATTGTCTTATCTACTACTTTGTCTAATATGCAATCCAATAAACTCTTTCCCACTTATTTATCCTCTTTTCATTCCACTCTCTGACATGGATTTAGTCAATAAAACATGTTCTCGAAAATAACCTATAATGACCACTACGTCTACCATCCCGTATTCATTGCATAGAATAAAACAACAATTTGCGTTACAATTATCAGCGGCATTCCAACTGTGAAGTAATCCTTTTGTGTCTTGTGTCGGAACAGATACATAGAAATGAGTCCGCCCACAGATCCGCCGGCAAATGATAATCCCAACAGTGTTACAATTCTGATTCTGGAACGATTTGCTCTGGCATTGGCCTTATCAATCGCAAATACAATGAATGTCACAAGATTTATCACTCCAAGATATATCAGCAATATCCGGTGTTCTGCAAAGAACTTCCAAAATGCAAACGTAAAATGCTCTGCATGATGCCCTTTGAAAATCAACAGCACAATCACTTGGATGACGAAAATACATATAATAAACACCCGCGACATCATATTTTCCTTTTCCGCTTTCCTGTCAAAAAGTAAAATCATAAGCAACATGCCAGCCGAACCGCCAAGTAAAGATACAATCGTCACTACCACATCTATCTGTCCTCTTGCAGTATGTCTGTACAAAAGCATATTAATCAGATAAACCAATGCACCAATGACATTGATTGCCAGTAAATAGTATTCTAATTTTCCTAATTCTGCCATTTTCTTCTGTTACCTTCCTGGAAAAGCGTGATACTGAATATTAATTTCTCTATCGTATTCAAGCATCATCCCACTCCTAATTGTCTCTATACCATCAATAACAACATCTGAAACGGAATTTTCTCTCTTGAGAAATCCGGTTTTCAAATCCTCCAATCTCGATGCATAAATCTGTGTGAATCCTATATCTACCAATTCATTTGCCAATGTTTTGTATCCCATATTTAGCATCATGCGTTTTGAATACGGGAAGGCAAATTCCTTCTTGGTGTGAAAAGTTATGATAATTTCTGCATCATACGGTACCGGCTCACCGGCCTCCACCCATGATTGTCCATCTACCACAACCTGTTCTACTTCACCCACAAACTTATTAATTCCCGGGTAAATATCTTTGATTGCAATTGGTTTACAGTTATTAAATCCAGCATCCTCCAATTTTCCACAACCCAGTTTACATTTTTACCAACCAATTGATTTGTGGAATAAGAAAAATCGAGTTTCTTCTTATTTAAAAACATCGCCTTTATACGCTTTTTTCTGCGTTCTTTTTTCTTTTCCTGTTCCGCATATTTTTCTTGTTTTCTTTCTTCTTCTATTCTCTGAGCTTCTAACTGTTCCGCTTCTTCCTGCCTTGCCTGTTCTTTTGCTTTAGCAACACCATTTTTGATTGCCGCAGCGCCAGCCTTAAATGCTGCATCTAGCAATATCTCAGTAATACACGATACGAAATCCTTTTCCTCTGATGCATTAGACTCATTTTCACGCTCTGAATAAGAATCATATCTCACAGTATCTCCATATTCATCCTCAAAGTATCCGCTTCCATCACTGTTACGGTGCCCCGTACTACCATCCGCTCCGCGAAAGCGTCCAGTTCCATCTGAGTATATATGTCCTTCGCTTCCATCAGCTCCATAATAATATCCGCTTCCATCAGAATATATCTGAGCTTCACTACCATCAGCTCCATGAAAATAACCGCTACCGTCAGAATATATCTGAGCTTCGCTTCCGTCAGAACCATGGTAATATCCACTACCATCGGAATATATTTGATAATCCCCATATTCATCCTCATTATCTATAAAACCATAGTATTTTGAAAACAAAATTGCGCGACCTCTATCTTTTTCTTCCATATGCTCACACTCCACAGTCTTTTCACTTATTGTACTAAACAGATAAAATAATCGCAAGTAAATAGCTCAACCACCGGTTCAATGCATTCGCCCCACCGCCATGTTATTATAAATAGAGGAAATAATGGAGGTAACATATGAGTAAAGAAATTGTACTGAACGGATGTGTAGAAATCCCGGATGATATGTCGGAAGAAGCTTTCTGCGATGCTTTCATTGACTTTGTAGAGAGCCATGGTTGGTATTACGGTGGTGGAATCTATGAATATGATGAGAAAAGAGACGGTAATGTGGATTCCAACGAAGAATAATAACCACTGCTGCCGGATCTGATGCATCGCACATTGAACCAACGGTTCATTTGACAAACAATTTATATGTGATATGATAGCAGTAATTGCGGTATATATTTGCGGATATATGCTTAAAGGAGCTAGAGAAATCTGGCTCTTTTGTTGAAAACACAGGATACATAATCAGTAATGCTTGCGCTGGTTACTGTATCTTTTTCTTTACTCTTTTTTAAAATGTCGGTTTCGAAAATTGAAAAATTCTAAAGTTTTGAAAGCGGCAAACTGCAAAAGTGGTTGATACACACGATATTGCGGACTGGCTACTGAACAAATAGCTACAAAACAGGAGGTGTTACCATGAACCTAACAAATCTGAGCCGATACCTAAGCCTCATTCTACGGCACAAACCGGAGGCTATCGACATTACCTTAGATGAACATGGATGGGCGAACGTCCATGACCTGATTGATAGTATTGCGAAAAATAATCCAGGATTCGACATGGATGTACTGGAAGAAATTGTGCGTACAGACAATAAACAGCGTTACTCTTTCAATCCCGGCAAGACATTAATCCGTGCCAACCAAGGACATTCCATTCCGGTTGACGTGGAATTACCTGAAATGGAGCCGCCAGAACTGCTCTTCCACGGAACCGGTGAAAAATATGTAAGTTCCATTCTGCAGCAGGGACTAATTCCGAAGAGCCGATTGTATGTCCATCTCTCCAAAGATATTGATACAGCAGTAAAAGTTGGAAAAAGACATGGAAAAGAGGTCATTTTTCAGGTAGCGACCGGACAGATGTATCGTGATGGCTATAAATTTTACCTATCAGTCAACGGTGTCTGGTTAACAAAAGAAGTACCGGTAAAATATTTACAAAGGCTGTAACGGATCTGGCAGCTACATGTAACAGATAGGCTTTATCGATAACACCTGCTGCCTGCAGTCGGTCAGGTAGTGTAAATTATTCTGTGTAAACCTCTCAGATTGATGATAAAATCATAGGTTTATAGAATACAAAAAATGTAATGGGCTGAATGGCATACTTTGCTGTTCAGCCTGTTGTTTATTTAGTAGCATGGATTCTATTGCATGTCAAGGGCGCCCGAGAAAATCGGGCGTTTATTTACCCTTGATATGCGATTGAATCTGTGCTTAATCGATATCCTCTGGCTGGATCCGATCCCCAAAATAGATGCATAACTGATCCAGTGTCAGACCCCAGTCCCAAGCCTTTCCGGTCCATTTTTTTGTAGCATCCATCATTGCCAGATAGAGCATCTTGAAAAGTGCATCATCGGTCGGAAAAATAGTCTTGGATTTCGTAACCTTGCGTAGCTGGCGGTTAAAATTTTCGATGGAATTTGTAGTGTATATTAATTTACGTATCTCAGATGGATATTTAAAATATGTGGATAATTGTGTCCAGTTATTTCTCCAGGATCCAATGGAAGCAGGGTATTTTTTGCCCCATTTTTCTTCCAGATCTTCTAAGGCTGTGAGTGCAAGATCTTCTGTATCAGCTTTGTAAACCAGCTTTAAATCCGCCATAAATGGTTTTAAATCTTTGTAAGAGATAAATTTTGTAGAATAACGAATCTGATGCACAATACACCTTTGGATCTCCGCCTGTGGGAATACTGCATGAATCGCATCCCCGAATCCGGTCAATCCATCCACAGATACGATCATGATATCCTCTACACCTCGGTTTTTTATCTCGTTGAGGACGGACAACCAGTATTTTGCACTTTCATTTCCTCCTACCCACATGCCGAGGACCTCACGTTTTCCGTTCAGTTTAACACCTATAGCAACGTAAACTGCCTTTTTTACCGTTCGATTGTCCTCCCGAACATGGAAATGTACCGCATCCATAAAAACAATGGCATATTTTCTTTCCAGCGGCCGGTTTTGCCATTCTTTTGCGATAGGAAGGATTCGATCTGTCATATGTGATATCATTTCTGCGGATGCATCCACACCATAAACATCTTTGAGATGAGCGGAGATATCTCTTGTCGTCATTCCTTTTGCATACATAGAAAGTACCTGATCTTCAATGTTTGAGATATCTGTCTGATTCTTTTTCACAATCTGCGGTTCAAAATCTCCCTTTCGATCTCGTGGTATATCCAGATCGATCGTTCCCATTGAAGAGGTAACAGTTTTAGGACTATAACCATTACGGCTATCGTCTGTCTCTTTGTTCTTGTAGTCATACTTGGAATATCCAAGGTGATCATCCATTTCAGCTTCTAACATACCTTGCAGCGTTTCGCCTAACAGGTCTTTCAGCATGTCCTGGATATCCTGAGCATCCTTTGGTTGATAGTGTTCCAACAAGCTGTTGATGAACGCTTTGCGTTCTGGATCCATTTTTCTTCTTCGTGCCATAAAAAAATCCTCCTGAATTGATATTTATTTTAACATCAATCCAAGAGGATATATAGCTCTTTTAGAGTTTACACAGAATTAATTACAGTCTCGTAATTACCTCCGGGTATTTTTGTATCTCTATTTTGCTTCCGCGTATTCTCTCAACGGCATCACCTGAATATCCACGCATTCACCTTCCCACTCATCAATCAGCTGCATTCCTTCCTCTTCCGTCAGATGTTGCATTTCACTCCAGTCAATGCCACCTTCACCGTACAGCCACGGGGAATCCGGATAATCATCATGGTTGTACACCAGTTCTTTTACCGTTTCCAGTGATTCTCCACCATTCCAAACCAATTTTTTCCAGAAAGTCAGTCCAGCTCCACCGGATCCGGTCAACAGTAGACTATTATCCGGACAGAGGTAATACCGATTGCGTTCCCAGGAAGTTGCCAGATGGATAATCTCTCCATCAACGCTCGCATATACATCATAGGCAATGTCCGGCCATTCTGCATATGCTGGTTCTACACTTCCCATGATAAGTTCAGGTGTCCCGTCATTATTCAGGTCGCAGAAATAATACCCCACGTCATCCAGTCCCATCGCTCCATCGGTGTTATGCCAGAACATATAGCTTTCTTCCCCATCTTCATCCCAACCGTTGGTTGCATAGTCACAATATCGGTCAAGCACTTCCTTAAAGAGCTCCCGGCCCGCAGCATCCATATCAGTTCCGGAAGCAGTACCCTCTCCATCGTTCTCCCGCTCCCCGGACGGATCTGTTCCGGCCTCCGGTGTATCTTCGCTATAATCAGAGGAAGGCTCCATCTCATCCACATTGCTGCCCTGTTCACTGGAAACTGAGTTGTCAGTTTGCAACGGCTTTTTTGTTCCGCATCCGGCGATTATGGCAACTGAAACACTTATAGTCAGCAAAGCAGTTATTATTTGTTTTCGCATGTTTTTTCTCCACACATTTTTTCTTTTTTTTAATTCTTTGAAACAGCTGTATTTATTGTAACACGTTGGAAATGCTATACCTATATGATTTTGCGATATCGACCGGGCAAATAGAAAGTGATGGTATGTGAAAATCTCCGTCCGAACCGTCCGAAAGAAAATTCACAAAAGGCATAGAACATCAGTTCTCTTTTATGCTATAATATGGACATCAAATGGTGACAACATTATAACAAAGAAGGACTGACCAGAAAGGAGCAACGATGCGATGGAAAAACAAAGTGTATTTATAGCAATCGATTTGAAATCATTCTATGCTTCTGTGGAATGCCGGGAACGCGGCCGTGACCCGTTGACCACAAATCTGGTTGTTGCCGATAAAAGCCGGACGGAAAAGACCATCTGCCTTGCCGTGTCGCCATCCCTGAAAAGCTTTGGTATCCCGGGACGTGCCAGACTATTTGAAGTCGTGCAGAAAGTTCGGGAAGTAAATGCAAGGCGACGCTACTATGCACCCGGACACCAGTTCGCAGGGAAATCGGATGATATTACAAAACTGAATGCTAACCCATCGTTGGAGCTGGATTATATTATTGCTCCGCCGCAGATGGCTTTATATATGGATTACAGTGCAAGGATTTACAACGTCTATCTGAAGTATATTGCTCCGGAGGATATCCACACCTATTCCATTGATGAGGTGTTTATCGACGCCACTCATTACCTAAGCACCTATCATATGACCGCGCATGAACTGGCAATGACCATGATACGTGATGTTCTAAAAGAAACTGGCATCACTGCAACCGCTGGCATCGGAACAAATCTGTATCTGTGCAAGATTGCAATGGATATTGTGGCAAAACATATTGAACCGGATGCAGATGGAGTACGCATTGCAGAGTTGGATGAACTATCATACCGGAAGCAGCTGTGGGGACACCGGCCACTCACTGACTTTTGGCGGGTTGGACGCGGCTACGCAAAGAAGTTGGAATCTTATGGGCTCTACACTATGGGGGATGTCGCCAGATGCTCCATTGGGAAACCGACCGATGCCTACAACGAAGACCTGCTATACAAATTATTTGGCATCAATGCCGAACTGCTCATAGACCATGCGTGGGGATATGAACCCTGTCCGATGAAATTGATGAAAGCATATAAACCGGAGACCAACAGCGTCAGCTCCGGGCAGGTGCTACACTGCCCCTGTGATTTCGAACAGACCAAACTTATTGTCAAAGAAATGGCGGACCTGATGGTGCTTGACCTGGTGGATAAAGGTGTAGTCACAGACCAGATTGTATTGACCATTGGATACGATATCGAAAACCTGACGGATCCGAACCGCCGCCGGAAATACCGCGGACCAGTCGTAACTGACCATTACGGTCGGCAGATTCCAAAACATGCACACGGGACAACAAACCTGAAGAAACAAACCTCTTCCACAAAACTTATCATGGATGCTGTAGTGGCACTCTATGGTAGAATTGTAGACCCGTCGTTGCTCATCCGTAGAATCACACTTACAGCAAACAAGCTGGTGGATGAAGTGTCTGTAAAAGACAGGGAAAGTTTTGAGCAGATGGATCTGTTCACGGACTATGCTGCCAAAGAACAGAAACAGGCTGAAGAAAAAGCGGCTCTGGAACAGGAAAAGAAAATGCAGCAGGCCATGCTGGACATTAAGAAGAAATTTGGGAAAAACGCCATCTTGAAAGGAATGAATTTACAGGAAGGTGCAACCGCCCGCGACCGGAATGAACAAATTGGCGGACATAAGGCCTAGCAGCAAATGCATGTGAATACGGATGCAGCATCGAAGTCGTTGACTAATGCCACATATCAACAACTGCTATTATCCCACTTACAGGAAGACTAACTATTAAAAGTCAAGCCTTAAAATGATATTTTTTGAATAAAGTACAGAAATGTATTTTAGATATATTTGGAACTCAGTTAGAGTTCCTTGAACCTTGAAAACTGCATGACAAAAAGAGCATCGTGATAGGTGCTCAAAAAAGGAGTATTGAATTAGAAAGATTTAAGCTACTTTTATGTATTGCTGCTTTGTTTTTTCAAGATGATAAATCACTCGAACCAATTTTTTTACAACGTGTGATATGGCAACATTGTAATGCTTACCTTCCGCTCGTTTTTTAGCAAGATAGGCTGCAAATGTTGGATCCCAGTGGCAGACATATTTGGTGGCATTATACAAAGCGTATCGCAGGTATCTGGAGCCACGTTTTTCCATATGTGCGTAGGCACCATCCAGTTGTCCGGATTGATATGTTGATGGTGAAAAGCCGGCATAAGCTAAGATCTTATCAGGAGAATCAAAACGATTGAAATCACCGATCTCGGCAATAATCATAGCTCCCATGCGATAGTTGATTCCGGGAATGCTAAGAATTGGAGAGTTGATTTCATCCATGATGATTTTAATCTCATTTTCGATTTCATCAATCTCTGAATCAAGTTCCTGAATAAGTTTGATGGTGTGCTTCAATTCAAGAGATTTGGCTGGCATATTTGAGCCGATAGAAGCTCTTGCAGCATCTCTGAAAGTAATAGCAGTATCTTTACCATATCGACCTTTGGAAGATTCGGAAAGAAGATTTGTAAGTCTGGTAAGGTGTGCAGTGGCTACATGTTTAGCACTGGGAAATTCAGAAAGCAATGCATAAACAGATGCTATATGAAGTGTTGGTACAAGTTTTTCTAATTCAGGGAATAAGATACAGACCAGTCTTGAAACGGAAGTTTTCAGCTTGGTACGTTCTTTTACTTTATCAAAACGATAACGAGTTAATGACTTTAACTCTTCGTTGTGGTAAAATGTGTCTGAGTAGGACTTTAAGTTCACATCAGACATGAGCATGGAAGCAATCGTGCGGGCATCTACTTTATCCGTTTTCGTCTGTCTAAGGCTTAGACTTTTTCTGTACAGATTTGTATGTAACGGATTGATAACATAGGTGGGCAGACCTTTATCAATGAGATATCCAAGGAGATTGTAACTATAGTGTCCAGTGGCTTCCAGTCCTACTTTTACTTTTGTCACATCATCCATAACGGATTCAATCTTTTGATAGAGATCATTAAAACCATCTAAGTTGTTGGCGATGGTAAATGCTTTAAACAACACTTCGCTATCAGAGTTGGTGATAAAGCAATCATGCTTATCCTTTGCAACATCAATTCCTATGTAAATCATAATAAATCTCCTTTGAAATGTATGAATGCTGTTTTAAAACCACAGGGTGCTCCTTGCGATTGTAACCTCGTTCTAAATAAACCGTCATGCGGTATCTAACTGATTAACAAATGAACAAAGAGACTGTGGTTGGAGCCTTCCTAAAACCATCAAGTGGTAGGAGAAATAAACCAATCCACAGCATCTTATATATCATAGCCGAACCTACAGAAGAGGTAAAGAATGGACTATGACCTAATAGTTGTAAAGACCTTGGAGAGGGTCTATAAAAACTACTACTATATAATACGAGGAAGAAATCATATGGACAATCAGGAAACACATCGGTATGACGATATCATCAATCTGCCTCACCCGACCTCAAAAACACATCCACGGATGCCACTCTACAACAGAGCGACACAGTTTTCACCGTTTGCAGCATTGACCGGACATGATGCTGCTATCGCGGAAACTGCCAGACGGACGGATGAAAAGCATCAGTTGAGTGAAGATACCATTGCTGAACTGAACGAAAAGCTGAATCTGATAGCAGAGACCATTGGTACCAAGCAGACAGTAACAATAACCTATTTTGTCCCGGATTTGAAAAAGTCAGGCGGCTCCTACGTTACCTGCACCGGCGTGGTCAGAAAAATTGATACCTATAACCATGCGCTCATCATGGAAGATAATACGATTATCGAATTGGAACAGATAAGCGATATTAAAGGCAGAATGTTTGGTTAATAGGAGTAAAAGAAAAATGAATGATGTAAACAAAAATCTTAGAGCATTTCATCTATCTATTGATGAGTTACTAAAAGCACTCGCCCATTCAGAAGATGTCAACCGGACGGTGGCCCACACATCATTGCATGCAGAATCCGGGGATATCACCATCTGCCGAAGATGAAATTGAGACTGGAGAATATCTGGAGTTAAAGAGTTTCTTCGACAAAACCATAAAGCTTTCTATCGGTATGATTGGCCAAACCGGATATTGGATTTATAGCGACAAATGATTTAGGCAAAGGAACCGTCACCCATACACCTTATGGCGAGGGACACATAAATAACACAAACCTTGTGACAGTGACCGGGAAGGATACCCACAGATATATCCTGCAACGAATCAACACTGATATCTTTACCGATCCGAGCGCACTGATGGAAAATATCTGTGGTGTTACATCTTATTTAAAGGAGATCATTGCAAAACGCGGCGGTGACACCACGCGCGAAACCATGACGGTTGTATATACCAGGAACGGGAAACCGGGGATGCCCTTACCCCGTTGGAAATTGAGGCACTGCCATGGGATGCAAAACTGATGACACTGGAGTGTGGCATGCGCTTTCTGACTGATTACCTGGAAGGTGACCACTACTTTGCCACCCACCGTCCGGGACAGAACCTTGACCGCACCCGTACACAGTTCAAGCTCGTCCATGACATGGGGGAACACTGGGACGAAATGAATGCCATTGTACGAAACTATACAAAATGATGAAAAAAGAGACTTTTTCCATGGTTCAGGAAATGCCCCTGCCGCATCCGGAAAAGTCTCTTTTTTCTTTCACTTTGTATGTTATCTTGATTCCACGCCTTCATCTACCAGGCACCCTGATACACTAACGTGATGCTGCTGCTTTTTGCACCCATCTGCATACATTCCAGGATACTCTTTTTTTGAAGACTTGTCCTCTCTATCATATGTAGAATGTTCCGCCCAAGATCATTCCGCAGGTTTTGTCAGCCGCCCAACCCTTAATAACTAAGCTGACAATACTATCTCCGGAGCGTCAGTGCCCCGTTTTCCTTTGCTTGTGTCCCCTGTGTTGTCGTTGCGGCATCCTGCTTTCCACAGCTGCCAACAAATGTGACCGTCAGAACTGCCGCTGCCATAAACGCATAGCATGTTCTTTTCATGTTCAACTTTTTCCTCTCTGTCAAAATCTTATGTACAAAATTTTTTTTAAGTTTCCATACCTACTTTTTGCAGGTTGTCACGCATCACATGGACGTAACAGTACACGAGCTGTGCCGTCATGCCGCACCAGATCAGGGGTTCACAGATGATCACGCCCCAGTAACCAAGAACCGGTATGATGCAGGCGGAAAATACGATTTTTCCCACAAGTTCCATAAAACTGGAAGTCAATGGCTTTCTCTTTTCGCCCATGGCCTGTAAACCATTCCGCATATTATAAAGGATTCCAAGCACCGCATAAAACGGAGATGCCACCCGCAGATACAGGGCAGCATTCGCTAAGATCTCAGCCTGTTTGGAGCCAAACAATGCCACCAGATCCTTTGCAAACAAGGCAAGCACCACCGTTGCGATGATACCCCAGCAGATACTCATCCGGCAGGCGATACGCATCCCCTTTTTGATGCGCTCTTTATTTCCTGCACCGGCATTCTGTGAAATGAAGGTTGCAATTGCCGCCCCCATGGTGGTGTTTGGCAGCATCATGAAGGAATTTAACTTCCTTGCCGTTGCCTGACATGCGATATAAACTGCACCGAGATGATTGATCGCGCGCTGCAGGATCACCGTCCCGGAGCAGACCACTGCATTCATAATCCCCATGGATACGCCCTGGGAAAGCAGTTCCCCGTACAGATGTTTTCCTGCCGCAAAGTGTCTCCGCTCCGGCACCAAGACTGCCGCATGGCGCAGGATATAAAAGATGCATAACAGGACGGATATCCCCTGTGCCACCACCGTTGCAATGGCAGCTCCCCGGATGCCTATGTCAAACTGTGTGATAAACAACAGATCCAAGAGCACATTTCCGATGGAGGAAAAGATCAAAAACAGTAACGGCATCAGACTGTTACCGATCGCACGCAGCAATCCGGCACACAGGTTATAGGCAAACATGACGCCGATGAAAATGGTCAGAACCGAGATATAGGAATAGGATTCTGCCAGGATCTCCTCCGGTGTTTTTAGCAATCGCATCATTACTGCTGAAACAGGTTCGACATCAGGATTGGTAGCGAAAAGATAAGCAGAGACTTTAGGATGGATCCTTTGGTCATATTGACCTGTAATCCGCTCATAGTTCTCTCCAGATCCGGATTGCTGCCAGATGATGCATCCGGTCGTATTTCTTCTTATTATAATGTTGCTGCACGATGCTCCACCGCCTGTTTGAAATTTTCCACCTGATGCTCATAGCAGGTATCCATGAAGGTGGAATGCATCAGAAAATCTGCCGTTGCCTTGTTGTTGGCAATCGGGATATCGTAAACCTGGGCGATCCGGAGCAGTGCCTTGACATCCGGATCATGTGGCTGCGCCGTCAGCGGATCAGAAAAGAAGATCACCATGTCGATCTGTCCTTCTACGATCTTGGCACCGACCTGCTGGTCCCCGCCAAGCGGACCACTGTTATACCCTTTGACGGATAAACCCGCCTGCTCTGTGATCATCCGGGCAGTCGTCCCAGTCCCACACAGGTGATGTTTTTTGAGGATCTTCCGATTTTCGATGCACCATTGTAACATTTCCTGTTTTTTTCCATCATGTGCGATCAGTGCAATGTTTTTCTGTTCCCTGATCGTCATTGTCAAATACTCCATATTGTTCCTCCTTTTCTTCCTGCTGCCTTTGCTGCAGGATACGGTATTGGCTCGGTGACATTTTGAAACGTTCCTTGAACGCCCTATTAAAGGTACGCTGGCTCTCAAAGCCGCTGTCCAGACAGATCTCTGTGATCGTATCATTAGTGGTTTCCAGCCGCTGGCAGGCAAACCCAAGCCTTGCATCATTCAAGTACTGGTTGAAATTCCGGTGAAAGGTTTTAGAAAAGATCCTGGATAACACATATTTGCTCACACCCAGTGCCTTTGCCATCTCCTCTAGGGAAACGGCGTGATTAAAATGTGCGGATACATAAGCGACCGTCCGGTAAATAAGATCCTCACTTTCCACATTGCTCTTTTCTGTCAGTGTCAGTTCCTTTATGCACCTGGCAAGAATGATCTGAAGATATGCCTGTGCAATGGGGATGTCTTTTGTTGTTAAAAGTGCATCAAAAGAACGGTACACATCTTCCGGGATGACCGATGCTTTTAGCACCGGGATTTTTGGAGCCTTCTGGTTTAGCGTTTCCTCATAAGCACCCACGATAAAGGGCGGTGCATTTACAAAGACTGCCATGTTCTGTCCGGCAGAAAATACCTGGTAATGGTGGATCAGATCTGGGAAAAGTATCCCGACATCCCCGGCTTGCATGTGGTACAGTTCCTCGCCCATACCAAGCTCTAAGCTCCCGCTTTTTACCCACACCAGCTCCAGGGCATGATGCAGGTGTGGCGGCTCATGTTTTGCCTGGCGCATCACTGCCAGTATCTCATCTTTCGTATTTTTATAGGCTAAATGCATCGGTGTCTTTCCTCCCTTCCGTTTTCCATTTGCAACATTTGTCCACTGTTTGTGCTGATCTGGCACGCAGGATGTCTGGTTTCATCCTAGAATAGACTTGTAAGGAAAGGAGGTCGGAACACATGCGTAAACAGATGACATCTTATTTGGAACAACTGCTTTCATTCTATACCGCATTTTTCCTGCATGTCTACCATGCATAACCCCTGCCTGTTCTATCCAAAAAGCAAAAAGCATTGCCTTTTTTTCTTTTTCAGACAATGCCGCCTGCCATCCGCGATTCATCGTGCCTGTTATTCTTCATCCGTCACGCAGTCAGATGCGATGCCTTTTTCTCTTTTTATGTTTTCCACTGTCTCTTCCACATTCATTCTGGAAAGGACAAGCATGATCAGGACCTCAAATACCAGTGGGAGCCACAGGTACATAAAGGAGAGCATCCGTAAGCTGGATGCCGGCTGTGTTGCTGCCGTACCTACATATCCGCTGATCTCCAAAAGCCATCCGACCAGTGCGGTTCCGATTCCGCCACCGATCTTGATGCCAAGGGAAGTACAGGAATACATCGTTCCATCCACACGTTTTCCCTGTGTCAGATAAGTATATTCCGAGCAGGATGCGATGAGCGCATTCATGTCTCCCTGCCATGGTCCCTGTCCCAGTGCAGCGACCGCCGTAAACAGTAACATCAACGGTACGCTTCCAAGGTAACCTGCAACGATTACCAGTGCCCTGCCTGCTACTGCCAGCATATAGCCGCGCAGGTTTAATTTGTACATACCTTTCCATTTACCAACCAGTGTCGGCGTAAATACCAGTGCAATGATCAACGGGATATTGACCGCCCATGCAAATACACCAAACAGGCTTTTATTCTTCAGTACCCATGTCATGTAATAGATACCGGCTCCGATCATGGCACTGTATAACTGCTGTAAGATATAAACGCCACAGATCATCATATAAAATTTATTTTTGACCAGCAGCTTGAATGCCTGTACCAGTCCGTATTTTTCTTCCTTGTCTGTTACCGCACCATCGTTTAATTCCTCTTCTGGAAGTTCCTTTACGGACAGACAGGAGATCGTGTTTACCACAAAACCGATGATTGCATAAATGATTGCAACCGTTCTCCATGCGGCAGCCCCGCCGCCACATTTATCAACAAACCCAACCGTAACAGACTGGATCACAAGGCTTGTGGCAAAAGCAAAGATAAAACGGTAAGACCCCATCTGCACACGCTCTTTGGCATTTTTTGTTACCAGGGAAGTAAGCGCGGAGTATGCGATGTTGTTCGCTGTGTAAAACACACCGTTAAGCAAGGTATATGCGATGAAAAACCAGGCATATTTTGCCGTATCACCAAAGCTGGTCGGGACTGCAAATACCGCAACCAGGGTGATCGCACATCCGATATAGCCATAGAGCATCCATGGCCTTGCCTTTCCAAGCCGGGAATGTGTCTTATCGATCATCGATCCAAAGAAAATGTCTGACACACCGTCAAACAACTTGGATGCCGCGATCAGTGTTCCGACAATGCCCGGCATCAGACCGATGGTATCCGTCAGATAGATCATGACGAAAGAGGTCAGGAACGCATACACCACGTTTCCTGCCACATCGCCCGATCCATAGCCAATTTTGTTATACCATTTCAAATACATTTTTTCTTCCATGAAGTCCTCTCTCTTCCTATGTACCTTAGTACACCAACATAATTTTATTATCCCTTAATGAACGGAACCAGTGTAAACCGGAACCGGAATAATACGTTATTAAAAAATCAATGGGGAAATAGATTTTATCATCATATCCCCGCAGGTGCTTTCTTCTCTGATCTCTCAAATCCACAACAGCCCGGAGTGCGAAGTTGCGGTAAACATCGAGGACATCATGCCGCCGGGATTTACAGATTACTTATTGCGGGTTATCAATACCAATCGCTTTACCAATAAACGGTTCCGCTATCATTACATTTTAGAAAATCTTGTCACGAAAAAAGGGCTATATGAAATTTTACGGCAGCAGCTTTCCAACACAGACATTGAGAAATCCCCCTGTTTTCAAACCATACGCCTGACCGATACTTTCCGTAGGGATGTGGAGTTGGATATGGAGTGCAACGAACCGTTTTTCTGGGCTTGCAAAGATACAGCAGCAAAGTTTGTTTACACGTTCCCGGATGGACGGGAGGAAACACTGAGACTGTAATTAATTCTGTGTAAACTCTAAAAGAGCTATATATCCTCTTGGATTGATGTTAAAATAAATATCAATTCAGGAGGATTTTTTTATGGCACGAAGAAGAAAAATGGATCCAGAACGCAAAGCGTTCATCAACAGCTTGTTGGAACACTATCAACCAAAGGATGCTCAGGATATCCAGGACATGCTGAAAGACCTGTTAGGCGAAACGCTGCAAGGTATGTTAGAAGCTGAAATGGATGATCACCTTGGATATTCCAAGTATGACTACAAGAACAAAGAGACAGACGATAGCCGTAATGGTTATAGTCCTAAAACTGTTACCTCTTCAATGGGAACGATCGATCTGGATATACCACGAGATCGAAAGGGAGATTTTGAACCGCAGATTGTGAAAAAGAATCAGACAGATATCTCAAACATTGAAGATCAGGTACTTTCTATGTATGCAAAAGGAATGACGACAAGAGATATCTCCGCTCATCTCAAAGATGTTTATGGTGTGGATGCATCCGCAGAAATGATATCACATATGACAGATCGAATCCTTCCTATCGCAAAAGAATGGCAAAACCGGCCGCTGGAAAGAAAATATGCCATTGTTTTTATGGATGCGGTACATTTCCATGTTCGGGAGGACAATCGAACGGTAAAAAAGGCAGTTTACGTTGCTATAGGTGTTAAACTGAACGGAAAACGTGAGGTCCTCGGCATGTGGGTAGGAGGAAATGAAAGTGCAAAATACTGGTTGTCCGTCCTCAACGAGATAAAAAACCGAGGTGTAGAGGATATCATGATCGTATCTGTGGATGGATTGACCGGATTCGGGGATGCGATTCATGCAGTATTCCCACAGGCGGAGATCCAAAGGTGTATTGTGCATCAGATTCGTTATTCTACAAAATTTATCTCTTACAAAGATTTAAAACCATTTATGGCGGATTTAAAGCTGGTTTACAAAGCTGATACAGAAGATCTTGCACTCACAGCCTTAGAAGATCTGGAAGAAAAATGGGGCAAAAAATACCCTGCTTCCATTGGATCCTGGAGAAATAACTGGACACAATTATCCACATATTTTAAATATCCATCTGAGATACGTAAATTAATATACACTACAAATTCCATCGAAAATTTTAACCGCCAGCTACGCAAGGTTACGAAATCCAAGACTATTTTTCCGACCGATGATGCACTTTTCAAGATGCTCTATCTGGCAATGATGGATGCTACAAAAAAATGGACCGGAAAGGCTTGGGACTGGGGTCTGACACTGGATCAGTTATGCATCTATTTTGGGGATCGGATCCAGCCAGAGGATATCGATTAAGCACAGATTCAATCGCATATCAAGGGTAAATAAACGCCCGATTTTCTCGGGCGCCCTTGACATGCAATAGAATCCATGCTACTAAATAAACAACAGGCTGAACAGCAAAGTATGCCATTCAGCCCATTACATTTTTTGTATTCTATAAACCTATGATTTTATCATCAATCTGAGAGGTTTACACAGAATAATTTACACTACCGAAACACTGGTGATTCCCATATAAATGTCGTATTTGTATCACAATACCGTTTCACAATGCGTTCACGAAAATCATCCGTATATTTCCCTGATAAAATATGTGATTTTAAATGATAAACACCAATAACTCTATTTATTTCTTTTGCAATATATCCCATAAAGATAACCCTTTACATTCAATTTTTCTTTATACTTTTAATTTCTATATCAGAGCAATAAAATTCAATCTCATCATTTTCATAATCCCCAACCTCATATTTAACACCAGTTTCATATCCCATTGGTGACATATCTTTCACGTAAAATCCTGAAATCTTCCCGTTTCCTCGGAATCGGAACGAATCTACTTTTTTACATTCCATCTGTATTCTATAATCCGTACAACTTTTCATTTCCAAAATGAGGTTCCTATGTTCTACCCAAAGCACGTCATCAAATACCATTTCCCACTTCAAACATATTATTTCATCAAATAAGTTAAAATTTTCAATGGTAAAATCTGGAATCACAGATTGTATAATCGATAAATCCATTATTTCATCCCCTCTGATAAAGTGCATTTTACCATCCAATCACTTGCAGCATCTTCTGCTTCTGCACATTCACCGTAATCTAATCCTGCTAAATCTCCCATTGTTTCATCAATATTTAAAATCGATACTAACGAAACTACTCTCGCATCCTCTTCCTTATGACTTCCACCACATAGGAACTGCCAATATCCGTCTTCATCATGAGAAACATATAAGATTGGTTTATGTTCCTCTAGCACATGGCGACAGGTAAAACATGCAGTATTCGGTGCATCAGCAAAGGGAAATCTATCTACTATAATTTCTTCACTATTCTCTGGTTTCACATTTTCAGATTCAAATCCCTTTTTCTTAAATTTATCCAACAGTCTCATATCTATCTCGTCCCTTTATTTCTCAGCAGATAATATTTCTTTTAATTCATCGATAGTCTTATCCAAAATATCCGATGATATTGGATATTTTCCAGCTTCTCTATGCGCTATTGCCTCTTCCAGTTTTAATAATCTCCAACTTCTTGCCCTTGCTTTACTATTTGCATCACGATTACTTTGAATATTCACATCGATTGTTTTTGTAAACCATTCTACACCATTTATGTATAACTCCGGGTGCCTATATTTATTGACAAACGTAATAATTTCCTGGCTTTCCTTCACCTTCCCCATTTCCCTGAGTATTCGCGCCTTTAAACAATAGGCATGATCTATGTTACTCCAAAGAGTATAATTGCCATCAAATTTTTCATTTACAAATAAATCACAAACAGAGATTGCTTCCCGGGTGTATCCATAAATATATAACCAGACTGCTAATTCAGTAATAAAACCAGTATCTTTTGCAGACTTCATACTGCATTTCTTCAATATCTTTTTACAGTCCTTTTGGATGCCTTTCTTATTTATGTTTAACATAATTTTCTGAATACTTTCATTTTACCATACTGCCTGCCTTTTTCCATCTGTATTTTTGCAAATGTGGTGCATTGATTACTCTGATAAATATTCCTGGCTTTTGACATAAGTTGATATAATTATGTATTTTTAGTAACGAAAAAGAGTACCCACATCTTTGTAAGTACCCTCTCAATATAGATTCTGCTTATTTACTTTGTGTATTAATCACTGAATGTTTAGTTCACCGGTCAGTTTTCTCCCAATTACGTGTGTATTATATACAAAAACTGAGGGCTTGTCAAAACGAACCAAGCCCTCAAAAAGTCAGTATTTATGCGGTTTTCTTAGAACTTACCAGCCTTAGCCGCTTCCTCAACAGAAGCTGTGGGGCTTATATTTACAGCATTTGTAAGCATTTTTGTGTATTACCGGCGTATTACCTGCCACTTCTTACAGATATTTAAACAAATTATATATGCCTCTACCGATTTGCTTTTTTATAGAAAATACACATATTCTAAATGAATATTCCTATATATTTTTGTTGATTATTTTTTCTAATATCATTCACTTCTTAGCATAACTGGTGCATAGCTTATCCGTCAAATACTTTGTTGCCACTCTGACATTTTTGAATCCACGATTGCTTGATTTATTTCACGATGTGAACTATTCACATTTTTATCTGGTAAATTGTACCATATCTCAAATGCAATCGCCATTTGTTTGAATTTATAATCTAATTCAGAAAATTTCTTTGTATTTTTTAATTTTATAATTCCACGATATGCATCTTCACTACTTACAAATCTAGTAAAATTATTCTCATCAAATGTCCATCCTCTCGAATTATCACTTGAACTCCAAGTTCCTTTACATAGTGATAATAATTTAGGAATATTAATTTCATCTTGCATTAATGAAATTATATGCGCCCTGCATCCATTTAAATCAAGATTAATCCATGAACAAAACAGATGTTCATATTGATTAATCTCAAATATATTATCAATACAAGCATCCATTTTATCCAATAGTTTCTGTTTAATCACATCAGAATCTTCTTGATTGACAAATTGATACCTCGTATCTATATAGTCATCGTTCTTTCCATATCCTTCATCAATCCGGCAAATAATTCTTGCCAACGCTGGAAAATCATTTTTCTTTGCATTCTCAATCATATGGGACAATACTGCACTATTGTCCTCTTTTTTATTTTTATCAAATAAGTCCATTAAAATATCCATACATTTTGTTGTTGGAACCACCGTTAAATGTTTATGTAAATCACGCTCTCTATCTTTTCCTTGGATACTGATAAGTATTTCAATAAACATATCAATCCTATCATCGGGGATATCCTGTATACGTGCTGACAGTTCTGATAAATAATATAGTAATTTCCCCTCTCGTAAAATAGATTCCATAAATTTATTTAAGGGATTTTTATCATAAGAATATATTGTTTCTCTGATTTTTTCCTGACTTATTGGGATGGACTCTATCGAAAGATCAAAATATATATTAATCTTTTCTGAAGAAGCAATCCTTTTTTTATATCGTAATTCAGTACTCTCTTCCCGCTTTAAATAAAAACCACCTGTACACCATGCAAACTTTGGAAACATTGTTTGCAATATTTTTAACATTAGATTAGGATTTTTTGGATATATATTCACAAACTGTTCTTTATATTTTAATGAATTATTTTTTTGCTCCTTTCCGAAAATAGCATCTATATATTCAAGTCCTCCCACCAAAGTAATTACATTTTCTCTAATCCATTTAAAAATCTCTGGAGCACAGATTTGCAATGTTGTAATTGCTAATAAATCTGTTTCATTTACTTCATTCTTCATTAAATTGTATTTAAACTCAAAAGTATTGAGGATTCTATTAACATCCCGAATTCCTTTTATAAATGGATATATACAATTCGTATATACAGATTGCCCATATCCTGTATCGAAATCATTTATTCTATCTTCTGTTAATATGATTTTTTCTACCTTCTCTATAAAAATATTACTTACCAGGTCAAGATTTGCTTCCGGTATATCAAATGGAACCTGTATTATCTTTTCAAGATATTCCTCTCCATTACAATTTTGTTCCTCCTGTAAAGCTCTGGTAACAACTTCTCTATCGAAAGATAATAAATATATCATATTAGGGAATCCAGCAACAGTATTAATCAACTGGAAAATTGCTCTGATTTGTGAATTATTTAATCTATCAATGTCATCTATAACAACAATAAATTTATGGTTTTGATCTAATAAAGCTTTTGTGACAGCATCCTTCTGTGCATCTATACTATTCATTTCTTCAGATTTCTCTTTCATAGATTCTCCCACAGATTTCATAGATTCACTTAATGGAGCTACAAACGAACCGACTACCGGTATATATTGTGTATAATTGAAAAGAGAGGAATATTTTTCTAAAATATTTCCCAGTACCTTGAATTTTTCTCCACCACATTTACTTTTCAATGTTGCCAACATAACCCCAAAAAATTGATTGATTAATTGGCTTGAATCTGAATAATTCCATGGATTAAATTTAACTATAATAGGGGTATCATCTGTATTTGGTTGAACATTTTTTTCAATTTCATCTAAAACCATATTCAAAATAGAGGTTTTTCCGCTTCCCCATCGCCCGCACAAACTTATAACAAAATTATCCGTTTTGGTATAGGCTAGGATTGCATGTGCTAGCTGTTTCGAAAAATTACCTCTATTTAAAACATCATCTTCTATTTTAGTAATCGGTTTATCTGAATTAAACATCTGTGCCTCCTGTAAATATGTATTCTGTCGTTTATTGAATACTACTTTAATAAGTATATCAAATTTTATCTTATTTGTAAGCTATATAATCTTTGCTTAATCTGATAGAGTTCTATTTTACCTATGTAATAGTAATAGTCATATTCATTTCATCCGGTAAACAACTATATGCTTTACGCAACAAAAGGCATTCCCACATTAGATGGAAACACCTTTTGTAATTTTCGATATGCTATTGACAATTATCAATTTTGTATCCCGTAAATTCATAAAACAACTTAGGACTGATATAATAATCATAATGCTTACTGCCTTCTCTTTTAAAGGCAGTTCCGATGGGTAAAATTCCTTGTACCAATCCCTGCCTGATATATTGCTGATCTTTCCCCATAATTTTTGCTGCAAGAGCAACCGGGATATTATATCCATCAAAAGTTTCGTTTTCACCACTTTTATACATACCAGCCTCATCTCCTTTCGACATCATTGACCTTCATCTATTAACTGTTTAAAATTTTAGCCATTACAAAATCTGCATTATAACGATAACTCCTAAAATGCCCCAGGGCAACCATTGATAAAAATTCTTCATTCTTATAGCGGATTCCCATTGCTTTCTAACTAACTCAATGTCTATACGTTGATTACTATGGCCATAGGGTATCACCTTTTGAAAGATTTTTAAAAATTCGTCTAATTTATAATTTCCACCCCTTACTTCAAATAGATTTTCTTCTACCAGCACCGAATTAACACAGATCTCACTTTTCCGCTTCGGATCTTCTGTGATCTGAATCAAAAAGCCTGTTTCTTCTTATTAAACATAACGTCCGTAATATCCGAAAAATGTATCCAGCAGGACTCATATACATTTCCAACTGCCTGATAGCATTTCAAGGTCTCCTCTTCAATGGAAATCAAACTGTTTGCTACTTCTGTCACCTGCTCCTCGTATATGCTCCGTTTCTTCCATAATAAGATAGCGGTCCAAAAGAAACTGCCTGCTGCCACACACCAACCTATATAGCAGGCATGTATTCCAAATATGACTGGAAGAAACATACATAGGATGCCTGCTAAAAGATAGACCAGCATGAAGATCAGACAATTTAATGCCCGCTCATACGCGGTTATTTCCGCCCCCTGCCCTTCTGTTCCGGAAGTTTCCTCCACCTGCAGCATCTTTTCTTCTTCTTTCAGTTCCACAATCTAGTCCTTTCTTATGATGCAGTTTATTTTTGTTGTTCCCATATTGTGTATATACTTCGATTTACCATATTCGGAAACTAGACGTTATTCTGATCCTGGAACAGCTTCTCAAAAAACGCATCCAGATTTGTGTCGGAATCCTGCTGCCCGTTGTCGCTTTCCCCTGCCATTACTTCCACTTCCAGATTTTTATCTTCTACAAACGGCTTTTGTGCCTCTTTTTCTTCTGCAGCCTGTACCAGATCTTCCTCTCGGTCAACAAACTTCGGCTTCCATTCTTTTTCAAATACAGCCTGTCCATTTGGGAACCTGCCCTCTGTCGCATATTTTTCTTCCATTTTCTTTCGCTGTTCCAACAGCATGGTTCTCTGTTTCCCCCATCTCTCACTGTCTTTGACTACATAACGTTCCGAATCAGAAACGGCTTCGCGCAAAAGCTCGCCCCGACTTTTATATGCATAGCCTCTTCCACTGATATCATGTCCCTGTTCATACCTCCAGACCGGAAGAAATTCCTGTGGCATGATACGCCGCAGTTTCAATGCCTCCGGATGTTTATAAAATGGGAACTTTTTGAGTCGTATCATCTTCGTGCCCCGAACAAATAAAAGCATCTCATCGGTATCAAGCCGCATGATTTCGTCCGGTGTGTATACCGGTCTCTGACCAACACCCGAATTTCTTGCCATATCCGGCACATAGTCTGTCAGACGCACTGTTTTCAGATTTTTCCGGATGGTCTCCACCTCAATGGTTGACAGTCCGGTCAGTGCTGAAAAATATTCTGCTGTCGTGGATTCATTGCATCCTAAAAATAACCGGAAATCACAGCCGCCGATCAGTTCTTCCCATACACCATCCGGATAACGATTTTGGAACTGTGGAATGTTCTGAACCATCAAGACCATTCCAATATCCCGGCTTCGCGCCGTTGCCTCCTTCTGCTGGATGCTGTCAATGATTCCGATGTTGGACATTTCATCAAGGATGAAATAGACCGGCACATCACATTTTCGTGCTGGCTGCCGGTCGGCATAAGCCATTATTTTGATAAACGCCATGGATATCATAAGGGCATTGAGCATGTTATACGTTGTCGTTGTATCAGAAGCCATGCAAAATATCGCCGTTTTCTTTTGCGCCATCCGTTCCAGATTGATCTGCTGGTAACCTGTCATCCGCTTGATTGCTTCATCCTGAAAAATTTTCAGGCGGGAACCAAGTCCCAGAATCGCATTGCCTTTATTCTGCGGGGATTGGCAGAACAAGTTATAGGACTGTCTGGCAGGGTGCGTGACCGGAAGCGCAAAAAATTTTGCGTCCAGCGATGCTGCTGATTCCTGCAAAAGCATGTTATATGCTGTACTGAACTGATGCAGTTCCTTGGGCATGACTGTGACTACATATAGCACCAGGGCCTTGAGCAATACTTCCTCAATGTCGTTGAAAAATGCTTCGCTGTTAATACTTGTCGTATTCTGGATGATTGTGTGACAAATAATGTCGACGTATTCCAGCTCCTCTTCCCCACTGATCTCCTGCAAAATATCCCATCCATCCGAATTCCAACGGTTTGACAGATTCCACAGTCCAACTTCATATCCTTGGGAATACAGATAATACACCATGTCTCCGCACAGTTCCCCTTTGGGATCTGTGACACAGAAAGACTCTCCGCGTATCACGCATTGGATGATCATGTTTCTGGAAATAGCAATTGATTTAAACGATCCCTGGGAGCCCGCGACAAACAGATTTCGGTTATATGGCGAGTCACGAGGCATAGACACCACCTTTCCATCCATTGTGGTTCCCAGAATAATGCCATCCGTCTCCAATGCACTGTCTGTGATTGACAGATAGTTTTTATACTCCTCTTCGGTTGCTATCCGGCTAGTCCCATAGGTTCCCTTGGCAGAATAGGAAAAATTTCGTTCATCCTCGTTATCCCTGGAACGTCCGACCACCTTAATGTACAAGATCAGTGCCACGATCAGGATCAGGCTTGTGCCATAACCAATGTGCCCCTGCCTTGTAATTATTGCTACTTTTACTGCATGGAAAATTCCAAATGACAAATCTCCCTCTGGCTTCGCCAGGATTGCCAGGCATCCGCCCGGATATAGGGCACCGCAGACAATACATAGCACTTTTACACGCGTATACATTGTATGTTCTTTCTTTGGAATTTTTCCCAACCACTGTGAGAATGTCTGCTGCATTTTTTCAATATAATAACGGTATCTCATATTCGCCTCCTTCTACTTTAGATATACGTCAATGAGATACCGTCAGAAACTAAACTTTCATCGAGTTGCATAAGTCAACTAGCATAAATCCACCGGCTATTCTATACTATAAGCAATAATGGAATATGCTTTGACACAATTCATTTTGCCAACTTACAAATGAATCGAATCAATTTCAACCCAAAAGTTTGTTCTGTAATAAATTTTTTAAACTTTTTTTCATTTGCATGAAAAATATTTACTTTGACAGTTGTATATATAGTAACAGGAGTAAAAAATATGAACACTTATGATTACAACATTTCGGATATTGTAAATAAGTACAGCAGGCATGTTGCAATGCTATCGTACACTTATACCAAAAATATCGCTGATGCAGAGGATATTGCTCAAGATGTCTTTCTACAATTAATAAAAAGCAATAAGGAATTTGAAAATGAAGAACATTTACGCGCATGGCTTTTTCGCATCGCTATTAATAAAAGCAAAAACCTTTTAAAAAGTTTTTGGATTAGCCATCGCAGTGATTTTCCAACAGAAAATACTTCAATACACAAAAAAGATTATGATTTAATTCTGTCTGTTCTCGAATTAGAACCAAAGTACCGAATACCTATTCATCTTTTTTATTATGAAGGATATTCCATAAAAGAAATCAGTGCCATTCTTCATGAAAAGGAAGCTACTATCGGAACCAGGTTAGATCGCGCAAGGAAAAAATTAAAAGACAAATTAGGAAGTGATTACTATGGATCATAAAAAATATAAACATGCATTTCAGCAAATCCGTTTCTCTGAACATTTAGAAGAAGATATTCTTTCAAACCTTGAAAAACGGAATAATAAAAAAACGCGTACTAAATTATTTTCACGTGTTATTTTTACAAGTGCTGCTTCCCTATGTGCACTTACATTGATTGTTACACTTAACAGATCGGATTCTCTGGATTGCGATTTGCTATCTGAAAATTCACTTGCAGAACTAGATAACATTTCAAATATATCAGTCTGCCAGACGACTACTACTGAAAACCAGAAAGTCGAAATACCTGATCATGAAATGGTTATTCTTGATCCTGACAGTGAAATTGAAAAAAATAAAATTGTTTCTTTTTCTGGTGAAACTAATCATGCAGATAGCAATTATGAAATTGGTTATATTTATAATGGAACGTACAATAAATTAGACGGATTAAACAATACCCCATCATTTGATGAAGCATTTTGCACCACAGATACAGGAAAATACTACGTGTGCATTTCAAACTATTCTGCTCAAGAATTGTCTTTTGACACAAAACTAACAATAACTACGAATGATTTAATATACCATACTAACTCAGTATATTTATCAAAAGACAGTAGCATCACAATCCAAACTGATCTTATCAGTGAAAATTGTATTGCATATTACATTGAAAATTGTCAGACAAAAAAATTGACAAAAATTCAATCATCAACAAAAAAAGCAGCAATTAATGCAGATGGATCATACCGCATTTTTGGTATTACATCCCAAAATACTATTATTGATTTGAAAGATTGCCTTTCTATTGAGCACTCTGTTACCCAATCAGATAGTGATTCTATTATCCCATTATGTTATTGATACTGTCATATGTATGGACTATGTAAGGAGGTGAATTTATCAAATATCCAATGACAGTTTAATCATTAAATATACATCAATACCAAGGAGGTCCTTTATGAAGAAAAAATTATTATCAACCCTGTTACTTGCAGGGACACTTTTAATAGGTTCTACAGTATCTGCTTACGCACAGGATGTTTCTTCCGATCCACTTCAGCCATATGAAGATCGGTTAGAAGAATTAAGCACTGAACTGGGTACTGACTTAGCAATCGTTGCTCCTGAAGATGGAACCATTGAAGATGCTATCGATTTTTATTCTAGCATGTCTATGGATGAATTTGACTCATATGTAAAAGATGCCTATGAAGAAGCGGAATCTTTAGATGTGGTTACAGAAGAATATGTATCTGAAGAGTCCTCGTCCTTGGACGTTGCACCTTTAGCCAGCATTGCTTATTATCAAAAATATTTTTACAACTCCGGAAACACCAATAACTATCTCTATGTTCGAGCATATGTAAACAGTGATACTTCAAAGTACACCGGAGAAGTATATGATATTGGCAGTGTTCAGAAATCATATCCATCATACAAATGCAAATCAGCAAGTTATAGTTTCTCCAGCAATAAAAAAACGATTACCTGCAATTACAGAGTAACGAAATATTTATCTAGCACACTAATAGAAACTACAACAAAAAATATCTCTTGCACATTTATAGCAAACGGTGGCAATATATCTGCATCTGGCAGCGTTTAATTATTTTAAAGAAAAGTGTGGAGAGCATCATGAGGTGCCCCCACACTTTTCTTTTTTGGGCAATCTTTTTCCATTTTAAGACATAGTCATCTTTTTTCCAAATCTATACCTAACAGTCCAATTTTTGCCGCCCAAAAACATGCATCCCGGATTCCCGCAATATAGGAGAGATCCGCATATCTGCCATCCAATTTCTCTAACGACTGGATATAAGCATCAATTCTGCTTCGTACCTCTTTTTCCAGTGGCAGATCCTCATACTCTCTTAACAGCTTCTCCAGATTTTCAAGTTCCATCTTATAAACCGAATCTGTTTTTGCATATTGATTCCGGGTAATATCGATTGCTTCTGCTACGGTTTTTTCCAATAATTCTTTACTTAGCATTTCATTACTCCTTTTCGTTTGTTCGAATATATGTTCTATATATTTATATACGTTTTTTAAAGGAGTTTCATAACAAAAAAATCGCCACAATCGTGACGATTTACAAACTTTATTGTTTCATATGATCATTCTTTGACTTTAGCTCTGAAAAGTCTGCTTCGTTTTCAACCGAAATAGCGATCACTGGATTTTTCAATCCCTTCCCATCCAAAAATGCAATCCGATCCGCAGAATAGAATTTCTGTTGTTCGAAACCTACTAAAACCGTCTGCACCTCTGCTTCTGGTGGAAACTGCTCTAAATAGCGGATCAAATCCTCGTTCTGCACGTTCATCCCCCCCTTGCGCATTTCACATTCTACTTATCAAGTACCTGTTCGCAAGTATATCATATTCGGTCAGAAAATACAAACATACATTCGACTATTCTTTTTCCAATTTTTCCAGATATTGCTCCATGTCCTGTTTTTTCACACTAAATACGCGGATATTCTCGCCATCATTGAGCCAGTGTACAAACTGCTCCTGTTCCCTCAGACATAATACGCCTAACTGCTGCCGTTCCTGCATGATCTGCACACATGCGGGTAAATATAAGGGAAGCAATGAGACAACAGGAATCTGGAAGCGATCCCTTAACCTCTTCTTTAATCCATCCACAAGCTCTGGATGAAAAAACAGTCGCAAAAAAATTGTCCCGGCGTTTCCATTCGGGATATAATACATCCCCGCTTCCGGTGTTACGCGGTTATATGCCTGGTTTCGGTGAAACAGACGATACTCCTGTTCTTTGACATAATTTTCCATGATGATCTGCTCCATATCCGTCCCAAAGATGATCTGCCTTGCTGTTCCCATCTTCCCCCATAATTTAAACAACGTTGTCTGTGTATTTTCTTCCACCGCTTTCATCCACTTGATATTGCGGTCTTCCATATTGTACAGCAAAATTGACTCCTGCTGGAAGATCAGTATTCCGCACAGTTTGCTCCCCCTGTTTTCGTCGCTTTTCCCTTTGATCTCATATGGCGCATAATAGACCGGAGCTGTGTCTGCCTGATCCCGCTGGTTCGATAACGTTTCCTTCTTTTGGGGTTCATAACGCACCCCTGCCAGATACATATTATAGATTACCTGACTGATGGTTGCCCTCCGATATGACTTTTTCTCATTGACCGCCAACTGTCTTGCTTCATAACGCGCCATAATCCCAGGCACATCTTCCACAATCTGCATGACAGCATTCTTTTTAATATGAAGGGTACGGGGATGACAACCAAATATGGTCTCTGCCTCACCTTTTTCCTTCATCTGCTGCATCATTTTTTTGTAATATGGTTTACTTCCACAAAGCTCCATGCAGATTTCCTTTTTGATTTCCCCGCCGGACATTGCCATGATGAGCAATATGCGACGTCGGATGGATTGTTCTGTCATTTATGTATTTCCTCAAAATATCAGGGTGGTTTACGGCGGCGGTGAAAGTTCTCTCTGTGGGATAATTTCTCCCGTCAGGTGGTTCATCTTTTTGCGATTTCCGAACTACCGCCGCCTAACCTGGTTCGCCCCATTTCCTCACTACTCAGTTAAATGCTGGTTTTCACACCTTTTTTAAGGGTATCTTTTCCAAAATAAATTTCTGACAAAAAGATACCCTACATTTCACAGGCAAAATCAATCCCAAAACTTTTGAATACATGCCTTTGGTGCCAGGTATAAACAGGTCTCATTTTTGTTCTGATCCGTAGTATTACAGGTCAGAAAAATATTTAGCTCAGTGCCCCGATCCGAATCAATATAGCCTAAAAAGTGAAGCAGGTCGATTGCCTGTTTAAGCTCTACGTTATCGGAATCCCGCACCATCTCCGCGGAACGATAAGAATGTTCAACGATCAGAACTGCCCCATCTTTCCAGTGTTCTTTTAAGCGGCTAAAACGTTTCGGATCTGCTACGGCATACTGATAAAGAGCCTGGCGGAGTGTATACATAAAAACACATTCCGGCTTGGCTTTCCGGTGAGGCAACAACTCCGGAATCTGGATCTTGAGCATCTGATCCTTTTGTGTCACTGAAATATCCCACAAATTCATCTCATAGATATACTGTCTCGTCGCATACTGTTTGTTTACCTGGCTGATGGCAGTATATAAATTTCCGATCCCATTCGGGTTTTTCAAAAAACTCTGTCTCATACGGCAAGCCAGCGTCTCTACTTCTCTTAAACAGTATTCCATTTCTGCAAGTTCTGCTTCATTCTTTGATCCTGGCAAACACTTCTCTGTCTTGCCCGGATGCCGGCGTTCCTCCTGTACGGATATACCTTGTAATAACTGCTCCATAAATTCATTGTCATACATCGCGTTTCCTCCTGTTTTCTTCCTTATAATTACAGACCAATTACAAGATACTTGTTCTGTAATTAATGCGTTCTCTATTTTTGTCATACTTCGTATACATTAGATATACGGCGATTTTCTATTTTGGGAAACTAACAGAATCTAACAATCTCTTCTTGCTGAAATGCATATTATATTATACAATTAATGTAGTTGTTAATCTTTTGAGAAGGGAGAAGGGAATGGAATCAATCATCATTAAACCGGAGCGTGTGTTTCAAGAGGGGTATCGCTATTACATAAGCTACATCACGCATCCGGTAAAATGGAAATCCGCATTGCGGAAATGGTATTTTATTAAGTATGTCCGGGATTTGGATCTGTTCAGTTTTGAACGACAGCATTATCCTTACAACCTGGTATTTGTGTGCTGCAATCCACCAGAACAGGTTGCCGCCATACAAGCTGACTTTGAACGCCGGTACTTTCAGTATATGAAAACCGGTGATATTGACGGGCTCATTGCTTTGCAGACAGAACGGCATGACTATCCCTGCTAGACTTTCGCCATTCCATACAGGCATAAAAAAAGACGGATGCCATAGGAATTTTCCTCGTATTATATAGTAGTAGTTTTTATAGACCCTCTCCAAGGTCTTTACAACTATTAGGTCATAGTCCATTCTTTACCTCTTCTGTAGGTTCGGCTATGATATATAAGATGCTGTGGATTGGTTTATTTCTCCTACCACTTGATGGTTTTAGGAAGGCTCCAACCACAGTCTCTTTGTTCATTTGTTAATCAGTTAGATACCGCATGACGGTTTATTTAGAACGAGGTTACAATCGCAAGGAGCACCCTGTGGTTTTAAAACAGCATTCATACATTTCAAAGGAGATTTATTATGATTTACATAGGAATTGATGTTGCAAAGGATAAGCATGATTGCTTTATCACCAACTCTGATAGCGAAGTGTTGTTTAAAGCATTTACCATCGCCAACAACTTAGATGGTTTTAATGATCTCTATCAAAAGATTGAATCCGTTATGGATGATGTGACAAAAGTAAAAGTAGGACTGGAAGCCACTGGACACTATAGTTACAATCTCCTTGGATATCTCATTGATAAAGGTCTGCCCACCTATGTTATCAATCCGTTACATACAAATCTGTACAGAAAAAGTCTAAGCCTTAGACAGACGAAAACGGATAAAGTAGATGCCCGCACGATTGCTTCCATGCTCATGTCTGATGTGAACTTAAAGTCCTACTCAGACACATTTTACCACAACGAAGAGTTAAAGTCATTAACTCGTTATCGTTTTGATAAAGTAAAAGAACGTGCCAAGCTGAAAACTTCCGTTTCAAGACTGGTCTGTATCTTATTCCCTGAATTAGAAAAACTTGTACCAACACTTCATATAGCATCTGTTTATGCATTGCTTTCTGAATTTCCCAGTGCTAAACATGTAGCCACTGCACACCTTACCAGACTTACAAATCTTCTTTCCGAATCTTCCAAAGGTCGATATGGTAAAGATACTGCTATTACTTTCAGAGATGCTGCAAGAGCTTCTATCGGCTCAAATATGCCAGCCAAATCTCTTGAATTGAAGCACACCATCAAACTTATTCAGGAACTTGATTCAGAGATTGATGAAATCGAAAATGAGATTAAAATCATCATGGATGAAATCAACTCTCCAATTCTTAGCATTCCCGGAATCAACTATCGCATGGGAGCTATGATTATTGCCGAGATCGGTGATTTCAATCGTTTTGATTCTCCTGATAAGATCTTAGCTTATGCCGGCTTTTCACCATCAACATATCAATCCGGACAACTGGATGGTGCCTACGCACATATGGAAAAACGTGGCTCCAGATACCTGCGATACGCTTTGTATAATGCCACCAAATATGTCTGCCACTGGGATCCAACATTTGCAGCCTATCTTGCTAAAAAACGAGCGGAAGGTAACAACCGGAAGTACTGACATCACTGGCAGTAACACAATAAACCATTCCATATCGCGAAAACTTACAGCTACACTGTAAGAACTTGCCATTTCACCCATCTGTAATAATTGTGACTTACCATAAGTTACAAATGCCATAAGCGTCATCTCATGTAGATCAACATCACTTCCCGGAAAACGACTTGTAAAACACAATAACATAATCCCAACAATACAGATCAGGTATTTCCCTGAAACTATTTCCTTTTTCATTAATCTTTCGCACAAGAATTACCGTCACCTGCCTAATCCTAATATACCATGGTAGTAATATCACCTGTAATCGCATCCACATCAAAATACATCTTTCTGTATTCAGATAGACCTGTGTTCTCAATAGAAAAATGGTATACAGGCCGACAATGAATCGACTGAATATACCCCCACTCTCTTTTTTCCTCATTTTCATACTCAAATTCTGTCTGATATAGCAACTCGATCGAGCTGATCTGAAACTGCTTGTCTTTCGATATATAATTACTTAACGTCTCGCACACCACATCAAGCGGCAATACTTTGTCATAAGTATTCAGAGTCTGAACAGATTCAAAATTCTGGCAACAACTCCAGATAAAGCCCAATTTATCTTTTTCAAACATTGTAACCAGATGGTTCGTACCAAATGGTTCAGCGGTCAGATTATCTTTTCCAGAATCTTCATTCATACTATCCAGTGAGGTTGCATCATCATGGTTTAATGCAACACCATCATAAGCGGTTCCCACATCAAACTCATAATAATATATCTCATCAGTTAATTTTCTTACATCTATCCCGAATACGGAATAATCAAGATATTCCGATCCTACATAATAATAATCTTCTTTCATATGCTTTTCAACATAGTCCACTGCTTCTGTCAACAACAGGTCGCCATCTGATAAATGGTAAGAAATATTTGAAATATCATCTTTATCCAGATCATAAGTTGCTACCGATGTCCCCAGATTTGTAGAACGATATCCATAAGCATCCTTTGAGTGATCATCCTGGTCGCCTACCAATGTTGTCGTTGTAGCATAATCCCCCATTTCCAACATAAAATTTGAAAAGACAAGCAGTTCAGAACATATTCCATCATTATAACCAATATATTGTACCTGCTCTTTTTGCTCCTTTGTTGCTTCATCCAGTGGAATTACTAACCTATCATTTTTTTCATTATCCCAATACATAATATTCATATAAGGTACCAAATCAGTATCCTCTTCCAGTCCTTCATACTTTCGAATATTATATTCAAACTTTTCCAACTGTCTTTCAAATGTATCTGTGGAAACCGGGAAATTCAATTCATAAACCTCATCTACATCTGGAATTGTAATCTTTGTATTCGATATATCAAGATTTTTATAGTTTTCAGTAATGGTATCTGTTTCAACTTTTGAGATGGGGATAAAATTTTTCTCTTTTTGAGGAATTTCTGATTTATTGGCAGAACAACCCGTCAAAAAAGTGATTAATCCAATCAATATAAATAGGGAGAATTTTTTTATATATATCATGCTAATTACCTCTACAACAAAAGGAGCCAAAATAAATCTGACTCCTTTCGCTAATTTCTTCTCAAGCTTACTATCCATTAGTCCTTATTGTTCCTGACATAGACGCTTTCGAGCCATTTCCATAAGTAAGTGAAGCTTTCATATAAACAGTATCAACCGACGGCATTGATTTATGTTTAAATGTTATACTTTTATTTACATCTGTAAAAGTTACTGTTTTATTTAGTGCCACTGCATTAGTGCATGCACTATTCGAATATTCCCGAATTGTCGTTGATTTTGATGCCACATCACCACTCATAGCTGTACAAGATGCTACATAACCATTTCCAAAATTAACAATAGACACGACTTGAGTTGTTTGATATGACCCCGGCTGAGCATGCACACTCCATGATCTTGAAGTTGCTGCATAAGCTCCAGTTGTACTCATTAAACACAATGCTGCTGCACAACAACCTGCAACAATACTTCTAACCTTATTTTTCAACATATTTTTTCTCCTCCTAATATAATTTGTCAATCACATCTCCTTCAGTCACCATTGGACTCCCCTCCTCCTTTATTTGACGAATTAATAATATCATTGTTTATTATGTATGTCAACATATATTTAGTTTATATAGGTATTGATTATTTTCTATATTTTGGTTACTATATAATCATAAAAAATAGAAAGCTTCCTGTATACTTTAAATAAGCCAAGAGATTGACATAAAAAAATACCTCAAGTAAATTTAGATTATTACTAACCTGCCAGTTGGTAAAAATCTAAAAAATACAAGAGGTATCTAACATGAATCTTAAAAGCACAAAGAAGAAAAATCAATTAATTACAGCAAATATTTTTGAACAACAGGAACTTTTGAAAAAAGCGAAGGTGATCAGGGAAAATCTTAAAGCGTCAACCTGTCATGAGTTAGAAATCAATGGTAAGTTTGATAAAAATGAAAAACTCTCATTTATCAGTGATGACATGCTTATTTTAGGATGCGATGTCGGCAGTGAAACGCACTATGTGAGAGCAATCGACACCCGCGGCAGAGAGCTCAGTAAGTCCGCCTTTTCGTTTAATAATGATTCAGAGGGATTCCAGAGTGCAAAGGAATGGGCGGTAAAGATAGCTGCTGAACATAATAAGAATCAGATCGTGCTTGGATTAGAGCCGACAGGTCATTACTGGTTTTGCCTTGCGACGTGGATGATTTCCAATGGAATCAGCGTTGTTCAGGTAAATTCTTATGCTGTGAAGCAGACGAAGGAGATTGAAGACAACAGCCAGCTGAAAGACGACACGAAGGATCCGAAACTGATTGCAAATCTTGTCAAGGATGGCAACTTCGCTATGCCATATCTTCCAGAAAAACTTTATGGGGAACTTCGCAGGTTATCGATGTTCAAAGATCAGCTGAATGAGGACAGGATCCGTTCCATAAACCGGATGCACAGGGAGATGAAGATCTATTACCCAGAGTATAAGGATGCGTTGGGAAAGTCGATGGTGCATTCAGCCTGGAACTGCTGAAACAGGCACCATTTCCGGATGATTTAAAAGCACTTGACGAAGACGGAATAAGACAGATCTGGCACGAAGCTAAGCTTAGAGGACGCGGCTATAGCAGGTCAGGAGAAATCTTAGGGTATGCGAGATCAAGTGTTGGTATCAAGGATGGACTATGACCTAATAGTTGTAAAGACCTTGGAGAGGGTCTATAAAAACTACTACTATACAATACGAGGATTTAACATATATGAAATCAAGGAACACATTTAAAAAAGGTTCCTGTGAAATGTTAGTTCTTCACATACTGAGTAAAAAAGGCGATTGTTACGGATATGAAATTGGACAGATAATTCGTGATATTACAAATGAATATCTTTCTTTTCCAGAAGGTTCGATGTACCCTGTTTTATATAAGTTAATCGATAGTGGATATATCACTGATTACAAAAAACAGGTTGGCAGACGAATGATTCGCGTCTATTATCACATTGAGTCATCCGGTCAAAATCGACTTGAAGAATTGACACAGGAATATTTAAAAACTACGCAGAGTATCCACGATATCTTAAATTTTGATTTTCAAACTCTGCAAGCGGAGGATACGCCATGAAATACAAAACTTTAACAAAAGGCGGTTCAACTTATTACCGGAAATTAAAAACATTAATTCCAATCAAAGGAAAATATGAAAAAGATTTTCTAAATACGATATTGCAAAATCTTGAGAGCATTTGCAGTGAGCAACCAGCAATTACATACCATGAATTATGCAATCGTATCGGTACGCCAAAAGATATTATTATTGAATATTATGAAAATGCGGATACAGAATATGTCATTCAGAAATTACGTATATCTTCTATTATACGTCATATAGTTATTTCGATTCTTCTCATTGCTGTAGTTGTTGCTTGCATAGAACTATATTCATTTCATAAATTATACACACAAGTAGACCATTCTATCGATGGCTACAGTATTGAAACACCTCCTACAGAGGTACCTTAATCTAATCGTAAACGGGGGCTTTTACTGATGAAAAAAGATAAAAAACGATTTCTATGCATTTTTACTGCATGCTTGTTAATAGTTACTGCCTGTATACCAGCATTTGCTCAAGATTCGAAGCAATGATGATTGCAATCAAAGCTGTAAGTATCAGCATTACTAAACTTTCACCAAATCCAATGCCTGTTGTAATGATTAAATCGAGCTTTTCCCGATGTGTTTAGCTGTTACCACCTCCTTTCAAGGCGCAAAAAAAGCACCTTAACCTTATTGGCTAAAGTGCTTGTATTAGTTTGATATTAAATTGTTGTGAGTCAGCCAAACTTGAATTTTCAAATTAGTCTTTGCAAATAACCTTTGAACCTTCACCATCAATTACAATTCCCTGACGGTTGTTAATTGGGCATAGATTCAAATCCGAAAATTCAGTCATTATTTTCTCAGTAACTTTCTTAAATGGTGCTGTAAGATAATGCGGAAGAACATAGAAATCAATCAAATCAAGCCCTGCATCATCTTCTTGTGAGTAGTCCTCCGGCTTTTCATCCATTTGTTCAATATATTGGATAGTTGGAGCGCATATAATCGCACCCGCCGATTCACCGATCATCAGTTTTCCCTTTGCCAATTCTTTCTTCAATAGCTCATCTGTTCCCGTTTTACGGAGCTGGTTCATAAGGAAGAAAGAATTTCCACCAGTAAAATATATCACATCCGCATCTTCAAAAACGGACTGTATCGTTAAATAAGCCTCCGTTGAAATATCAATTTCCGTTACGGCTGCTCCCAGTTTATTGAATAGCTTTCGAGCCGAGCCGACATAACCGGTATAGCCTTCACGCAGCGAAGCTGTGGGAATAAATGCGACTTTCTTGTTATCAATTTCTTCTTTTATCAAACTTCCTACACTTGAAAAGTGCGAACATAAAAACAGTTTCATCCATATCCTCCTTAATAAATTCCGATTGAGATTTCACCTGTTTTAGGGAATTTAATAACTGTTATATTTTGTTATTAAATTCTCTGCAAACCCTTGAAAACACTGGATTTATCGCAGGTGAGCTTTCCCTTATTGTTTCCCTTGTGTTATATCGTCCCGTCAGCGTTTACGAACTCTGATAAGGGCAAATACAAGGGCAAGAAAAATCTATAAAACAGTATAACACAAAATAAAAGTGACATGGTGAACTGATTGAAATGCTTCTGATTTTTGTAACAAATGACTGATTGAATGATAAGGAGATTCTATACGATGAGAACAATATTTGCAGAATACAATCCACACAGAAACAGCATTGATATTTATACTTCTGCTGGTTATATGCTCCGCATTGACTGTTGGGAAGCCGAAAAGGATTTAAAAACCACACCCGGATCAGACTGTGCATTGAACGCACTTGCCATTGATAAACCGCTTGAATATGCAAAATTATATCTTGATGAAACAATGCAGATATGGGTAGATGCAGAAGATTCATTAGAACTATGGTGATTTTTTCAACAGCACTAAGGTTACTTTTTCCCAATCTCATTTATTGAGAATCGTCTTTTTACCGTGCATATATATTCAATATCTTTTTATCTATTATAATGAAATCAAGGGCTGGTCTAATGCCAGCCCTACAAAAATGAAAATTCACATAGAAAATAAATTTACAATTTTTCCGATATAAACCTGTTATCAACAAATACAAACATAATTTATATTATCGTATCTATTGATATGATATGTATTTCAAAGAGTTACCAGAAGTTTTTGAAAACTTTTCCCTTGTGGTATTATCTAAAGCTCATTCCTTTAGATAACTATAAAACAACGAAGCCCGTTAGCCCTTGTGGTTAGCGGGTTTTCGCTGTTCTGTACTTGTTGCAAAATCCGCTTCGGTCAAATCTCGGTCAAATAATTTTCTAAAGAAATGTTGCACCTTTTCTATTCTCTTTCTTATTCTTGTTCTGATTATATGATTTCCTTATACAAATTCTGTAATTTATCCATTTCCGATTTTGCTTTATCATCTGTGACGTGCGTATACAAATCCAGTGTGATTGCTATGGAATAATGTCCGAGGAATCCTTGTACTACCTTTGCGTCAATCCCGGCTTCAAAACAACGCGTTGCAAAAGTATGACGAAGTGCATGTGGATAAAAATGCGGAATCGGTATAAACACTGTCTTGTTTTTCTCTGCCTGCTTTTTTCGTTCCTTATTGATAGATTTTTCTATCCAGTCTAACGTCACTTGAAAGGTGTGTTCTGTAATCGGTTTTCCGTTCTTTCCAACAAACACAAGATTTTCAAATCCCTCTAATGGTTGCCATTCACTAGCTGACAACTGCATTTCTTTCAACTGAATCCACTGACGTTTTAAAGCCTTATACACACTGTCCTGCATGGGAATCGTCCGTATACTGTTCTTTGTCTTTGGTGTCTGGTACTTGAATACATACTTCTTTGTTTCCTTATCTTTGATATACACCAACGTTTTATTTACAGAAATTTCCCGTTTCCGAAAATCTACATCATCCCATGTAAGCCCAAGCAGTTCTCCGCCACGCATTCCCGTTCCGAGTGCTACCTGTATGAGATTCTCGTGTATTCTCTCCTTTGCGTGTTCCAATACTTCCCGTTGTTCTTTCACAGTCAGTACCCGTATCTGTTTTGTCTTTGTTTTGGGAACTTCCACTCCTGCACATGGGTTGAATGTAAGAATCCTGTTATGCACTGCATATTTGAACATAGCATTGAGAATATTATACACATCCCGTATAGTCTTTGTGCTGTAATCATCATCTGCCATATTCTGAAGCAGACGTTCCAAAATAATCGGATTAAAATCTGCCACACGTTGTTTTCCTATCTGCTTCTTTATGTAACGTCTGTAAAAATCATCATAACGTACTTGTGTACTCTCCTTGATAGTCCGCTTCTTATGGGTATTCAGCCAGATATCAAACCATGTATCCAGAGTGATATTATCGCCCTTTCCTTTCAACCCATGCTTGACTTCATAGCGTAAATCTTCCATTTCTTGAACTAACTTTTTTAAGTCCGCATTATCTTTTGTATACGTTTCTCCTTTGTAATAAAACCGCCCTCTGTAAATTCCGCTTTTTCTCTGCATAATTCCCGGCGGTAATGGATTTCCTTTTAAGTCCTTGCCCAATCTGCACGCTCCTTTCCGTGCAAGGACTATCAGAACTGGTCTGACAGTATTATATGCTTATTTGTGTTTATACTGCAATTACTTCATATTTATTTTTCAGATTATGCCCTTCGTTTTTCTTCAAAAACTGGTCTAAAACCTCAGAGCGTATAAGAATCTTATTTCCAATCCTTATGACCGGAATCTTCTGCCATGTAATCAGCTTTCGCAGATTATTTCTTCCAATTCCCGTATACTCTGACGCTTCATTCACTGTAAGGGCTTTCTTTGTCTGTATCGTGTTCTGTGTATGTTCTGTCAAAGATTCTCCTTTCTTCTTCCCTCAAAAGGAAAGATTTTTTATAGTCCTCATATATGCGTTGTTGTTCTTCGTTCATCTGCCCCCGTTCTATTAGCTGGCGGATATAATCTCTGTTATCCAGTTTTCCGATTTTATCCATTAGCTTTAAAGAGGGCGAAACTGCTACGTTCAGCCACTGCCATGTTCGTTCCAGTGTCTTTTTCTCTGGATTCATGGTCAACTTTATCTTCCCTACATCCTGCATGAGTTCTTCCCACGGGGGATAAGTAGGATAAAGCCGTTTTCTTGTAACCGTGCTGTTTTCCGGCTTCTGTAAAAACCGCACTTTCTCGTTTAATACAGACAACGCAATCCGTGCCACATCCCTGTCTTTCAGAAGTTCTTCTACTAATCTGACCGCTTTTTTGTGCCGGAATCGAAGTTCATATCTGTTCCAGTCCGGGTTGAGTTCTTTTCCGAACTTTTCTGCCTGTTCATATCCCTTTTCATAGAATGTAATCCGAAAATCACTGTGTTTACTGCCGAGATATAGTGTTTTTCCCTGCGCTTCTATTTCATCCTCTTTCAGTCTATCAGAACGATTCTCTGCTGTATCACGCAACTGACTAGATATCAGCCCCTCGTTTTTCAGACGAATCAATTCCGGGATAGACAGATAAGGCTTTGTATCGTCGATTGCCAAGTCTATCCTCGGAAAATTCACCGGGTATCTGCAAACTCTTTCCAGAAAATCAAACCATGTTTCCTTATTCATCATAAGGAAATTTTCATAATTCCTGCACCCCGAACCACTCATAAGAATCTGAAATCCCTCATACTGTGCATTTCCTGTCGGTTTCAGAATCTTGATATTGTCAAATCTTGCTATCAGTTCGTGTCCAGCAATTCCTTTTTCCTTACCATGCAGTTCCATAAAACTCAGTGGAATCCGCAAGATATCTTCTATGATTATGAACACGTCTACACCTTTGACAGTAATCTGACACCAGTCAATCAGTGCTGTCAAATCTTCTTTCTGACGAGTTACCCCCCTGTTAGTATAGGGGGGTTCTGAAATTTTCATTACCTCTGTTATCATCATCCCTGCCTTTCGTAGTATGCCGTGGCTTTCGCCACGTTCCCGGAACTTCCTCTACTCCCTTTGCTCCTTTCACGCTGTACGGAGCAGTCCGCAGAGAATTTCCGGGAACAGTCTCTACACGTTTCCTTTTCCGGTAACAACACGGATACCCTTGCAGGAGATTCTGTCCACCAATACCGGGAAGTTTCCTCTCTGCACATAAGGGGCATATACCGCTTCTTCTAGTTCTACCACTGTGTAAGGCTCTACCTTTGGAAGTTCTGTTGCTTCCAGACGGATATCTACGCTGTTTCCAAGTTTCATGCTTCCGAGGTGAAGTTTCAATGCTTCCACTTCCTCGGTTTTCTTCCGGGTTTCCTTATCATACTTGTAGCAGTAGTCTGCTCCCATGTAACGGAGTTCCCCGAACGCTTCTCTGACCTGTTCTTTTGTCAATGTAATCTGCATGCTACATTTCTCCTTTTTTGAAATCATGGTGAATGAGTGTCTGGTAAGTGTGACAAGTCCTTTTCATATCCACGTCTATATTTATTTCATTACTTTTCTCCTTACCTCTTAACCTCATCATAGACCTGTTTTTTCTTCTTGTCAACAATTATTTTACTTTTTCCATTACTTTTTATTTTTGTATTTCAAACGCTTAACTATATCTTTTTATAACTTATTATAATTTTACCCTTACATTTATCCTTATCTTGTGTTATGATGAAAACAGAAACGAGGTGTGCATATGTTTGTGAATAAAGAAGCAGTAGGAAAACGAATTTTACAGATACGCAAGAAATACGGTTACAGTATGCAGAAGTTTGGGGAAATCATAGATAATGCCCCGAAAGGCTCTGTAAACAGTTGGGAAAAGGGTGTGAATCTTCCCAATGAGAAACGCTTGAAGCAGATTGCCACGTTGGGCAATATGACGCTGAATGAACTTCTGTATGGTTCATTTAAAGAATATGTAGATATGCTTATCACAGAAAAACTGGGGATTGAACTGCCGGAAGAATTTACCAGAACTTTCTATTCTCTTTTAGAGCAGAACGGATTTACCTACGGGGATGATATCGAGATTGTCCGGCTTGTAAACGGCTTTCTGACTTATCATAACCTTACAACAAAAGAAACCGCCATTTTCTATCAGCCAACTGCATACTCCGGCGATTATTTTGACGGTATCATACAAAAAGCGGATTCTTCCGTTCTGGTCTGCCGGGCATATGCAGATAAGGCAAACAACACCTTACATATCATTCCGGCTTTTGAGAATGGACAGACTGAGGAAGTAGCAGACTTCTTTCATGCACTGAAAAGCATAACCGCTCCACACAACAACAATTATTTCACTTCCGGCTTTCTGACACTCGGACTGGCATTGAGAGATTCCAAAGTAATTATCTATGGAATTGATGAAAAACAGGGAACAACACAGGTAATCCCTTACGAATATGATTGCGAATCAGACGCTTATATCCAGAATGAACATCTGGCATATACCAGACAGGATAGCTTTTTCCGAGAAGCCACGAAAGAAGCGGTCTATCGGAAAATGCAATCCGACAGAAGTAACCCATAAGATAAACAAGAGGACTTGCAAGGTTTGTGACCTTTCAAGTCCTCTTATGTATCATGATGGTATTGGCTGTGTCCGTTCCGTAAAGGACTGCCCTACGGCGTCTCGGCTTCGCCTTGTTCCTTTACCTCACTAATAATAATGTTCTGATAGCAGAACTCTTACTTATACTTTTATCTTACTATTCTTTCAATTTTTACCGTTTCACCATCAATATTATACTTAAAAAAATAAAATTTAATAACATTTCCTTCTGATACTTGTTCTAGATCACCTTTACACTTAGTACAATCTAAACTAACTTTTGTCGTATCAAAAAATAGACTACTTTCTTCCTTCTCATTTAGTTCTATTAAAAGTGTATCAAAAGTTTTCTCTACAACAACCCCACTCAAATGAAACCAATGAGAATTATCATCTCCACTAGAACGCAACTCCATATTTTGACGATTCTCCTTAAAAACATTTCCTTTTACGCCAAGCACAATTAATACTATTGCAAGCAAAAGTATGATTAACAAAATCAATCGTTTCTTATCCATTAAATGTAGTCCCCGATATGTCTGTCCAACTATCAAAATCAAAATTCAAATAACGTACTGTATCCCCCCATCCATCAAATACCATCAATGTATGTACTGTATTTCCAGAATTATATGCTCGCAAAGTTGCATATCCCTCTGCTGCCATTGAATGCCCCGCACGTTCTCCAGTATCACTGCTAATTATACCACAATGGACAACTGCTATATCTCCTCTATCAATGCAATTAGTGAAAAAATTATAATTGGGACTATAGTCAGTATTTTGTGTTACAGAAACATTCTTTCCAGCACAAAAGTCCACAAATCCAGGTCCAATATTGCCAATAGTTGTTGAACCATATGTTATTCCTCCACTCTCCGATGAAACTGTCGTTCCTGTTGAATCCCAAATATCCATATAATCACCTGCAATATCTGTATAATCAACAGCATTATAATATGCACCACATGCTAATAATGCACTAACTGCACATGCATAATGTCCTGTTACACTTTCTATATACGGCTCATTAAAGGAAATAAATTCTTGAAGATGATTTGTTGAAACAAGCGTGTAGTTTTCATAAACTTCATCAATATCTAGCAAAACCTCATCCCAAGTAGCTGGGTCTTTTCCCCTACTCTCATTCAAGGACAGTACTGTTTTTTCTAATGTTTCACCATAATTCGTTCTAATCTTTCCCAAATTATCAACAATACCATATTCAAACGGAGCTATTTTATATATTTCAGAGGTATTTGCTTTTTCACTAAATACATTTGCTTCACTTTGATAAATCACCTCATATGGATTTGCTGAATTATTACCAAATGAGTATTCTGATATCAAAGATTCACACGTAGTATCAAAAACTACATATCCATATGGTTTGTTTTCTAAATTGTAATTTACAATATATCCAATAGCTTGACCTGTTGTATCATAAAATTTTCTCGGATTATTAGCAACAATATTGCTATTTTCTCCTATTCCCTTTGCAAAACGTTCTGCCATCTGTATCGCCAAATCATCCGTAACATTTACAACAGAAGTATTCTCCGATGCATGGACAGGAACTATTGACATAATAGTCAATATAAAGATTGTCAAAAGTGAAGCAAATCGTTTAAAAATTTTTCTCATAAATATCCTTCCTCCTTAGATTATATATTTACTTTAATATTATATCTTATTCCCTATTTTGTCTATATTTTTTTATGTTTATTTCAAATATTTCATTCTATTTTATTTTTATCAAACTATTTTCAAACAAATCCAAACAAAGAATCTCGGGGCAAATTTCGGTCAAATCAGGATAAATAAATATAACACTTTATATGTAAGTCAATTTTAAAAAAGCCTGTAATTCCGGGCTTTACAACACTTTGTAACACAATATAAACCAGTTCGATAATCCCTCCTAATTTTATACTTTTCCCATGATGGAGCAGCTTATTTGACCGTATCTCTAGCACCAAAGATGTTGTATTCTATACTGATACATCAATAGAATTGCGAACTAACCTATTACCATTTTTGACAAGCGTAGATTCCACTGATTCTCTTGTAACGTTATCAAGAATGCTTGTATCAAACTTTTGTCCCGGCTTCCAATTTGGATTAGCCGATTTCACTGCTGCATACATAGCAGCTCTATACTGTCCTTCGTATTGCTCTAAAGTCCATGTACCACTTAAACGTTTGTCTTTACTTACGCTTAACTGATAATCCTTAAAAATATCTGAACGCTTAGTTGTATCACCATTTGAAAGACCGTTTTCCTGAATAAATTCCCTCTTCACATTATCAAACATCTTTTGACGATATTCCTCAGATACACTTGTGAGTTGCTGCCACGATGTACCTTTGCCGGTAACATCCATTCCTGCCACTCCATTTGCATTCAGCAAATCACCTTCTGAATCAAATTGCTTCATCAGATTATTAATAATGGTATCTCTTCCACCGAATGTTTCATATATCATTCTTTCTTCTGATGACATCATGGCTTCATTTTGCATAATACCTGATAACCAGCCCTTTTCTTTCAAAGCCTTATATTGTTTACTATTTGTGTTGATGCCATTATAGGTATTGCCTAATCCGCTGATATTCATTGACATATAAAACCTCCGTGTAAATACATTCTAAATCCGTTTGAATTAACTCTATGCTATATAGTATAGATCGTCATAAATCTCCAAAAAATAAAGGAACCCACTTTATTAAGTATTTTTGTTTTTAGCATATTTCTAAAGCACAGAATACCATTGTCTGTTCATACGATCAGCTTCATACTGGTATGTAATCAACTGGTTCATATCCTTTAAGCTGCTCTTTCCATATATAATGCTTAAAGTCATATCTGGCACATTGTTCCATCCTCTGGTTGAAATAGTTGAAACCAGGTCATGTATCCAATTATTCATTTGCTGCTTAAACTCTTTCGGAACTTTTCCGGAACTTTCAACTGCACTATCCACTAAGTCTAATATATTCTCTCCCGACTCCGTATAATATGTCCCATTTTTTTCCTCAAGTTTGTCTAATTCATATCCTGTATAACTATAAACCTGATGATATGCTTCGTATTTCATCTTTGATTCCTCTGTTACTTGAGAACTCTCACAGCCATCTTGTGTTGAGCAATAATAGATATGCTTATAGAGATTTTTCCCATTATTACCTACATTTAAAGCATTCTGCATCAACACCTTTGTTTCTTCATCCACACCATCTACCGTTATCTCGTAACTGTATGGATCCGCATATACCGGACCATTTATCTGGTTGTGACCAACCCACTTGCAAATCATTTAATACCCATGCTTCATACTCTGGATCATTCTTCATTGCTTCAAAACCCGCCTCTGAAATTGTAACAGATATTGACTCGCCTGCTCTTGTGGGGTGCATTGGAATTTGAGATATTTTATTGTAAATGTACTGCTTGTATTCCACCATCGTCATATCTTTAGCAGACACAGAACCTATTTTTGAATTGCCCACTATACTTCCACTAGCTTCGCTCTTTTCTCTTACACTATCCGCAAACCTTGTATCTTCCTTCTCCTGATCTTTAGCCGCATTTTTCTGTTGGTACTGATTGTAAGCCCGTGTCATATAGTTCACATTAATTGTATTAAGCTCATAAATACTTGCTGGTATTACATAATAATCTCCACCAAAACGATCAGATGCCATTTTTAAAAACTGCTTATTCAGCATGATATTTGCACCATACTCCCCATCGAGTGAATATGCCAGATGTACATCAGGCATTTCCAGTTCAGGATTCAACCGCATTTCCAGTTTTACCAGTGAGTAGAATGTTGCATCCTGTCGAAGTATTCCTCTTGCACAGGAATTTTTATATGCCAGATTGAACGCTTCCTCTTCCGATAACTGAATCTGATCCAACAGCATTTTACTTAATCCGATACTTAACAGCTCTTTTCCAACCGAAAATTCGTAATTACATAATACAGATAAATCCAGGAATTTTCGATGGATGCGATGTTCCAAAAGCGCATGGTTATTTTTGGTCTGTACGAGGGCAAGAAACAGATGTTTCCCGATTTCCTCTTTCGACATTGTTTTTACCTTTTTTAACAATGTCATGATCTCCTCACCATTTTTCATGCGCTCATAAAACAGGTTCGCTTTTTTTCTTAAAATCTGGCATAAAGAAGATTTATGCTCCAGATATTCTTCATAAATATTTTCCAAATAAATAGTCGGAGAAATTTTTACCCCTGCTAAACTGATCCCGGTTAATCTCTGATTGTTCTTTACCACCGATTCCACTCTAAGCGTACTCTTTTGATAGCATTCTGGAAGGTATTCACAAAAATGCTCCAATACATAGATTTTTACTTCTTCAAGTGTCATTTCTTTCATTTTTCTTTTGTCCTTTCCATTTTTCGTTATCACATGGCAGCGCCTTTGCTTTGCTATAGGCAATTTATCCCTTTAAATAAAATGTAATTCCTGCCTTTGATAACTCCCGTAATAATTTTCGGGTCTCTTCTGCATTCTGCATCAGTTCCATAGCCATCCCGGCATGTGTCATCTCATGCCAGGTTCCCTGCTCATCGCAGAAATGTATGACGCAATCTGTTCCAATTAAAATGCCATGTTTCTGACACATCTGCACCAGTTCCAGCGCAGAAATAAATAACATGTCATGCTCTCCTTTCTCTTTTATTTTGCCTTTGATTACTGCAGGTAGAAATCCCTGCTCTTGTGACATAGGCTGCTGCCTATCTGTGAAGATTCTTGTAAAAAGAATGTGATAACTTATGCTTCTTATATACGCCGATTCCATTTTTTCGGAAACTAAAAAAAGTACCCACAGCTTTGTGAGTACCCTTTCGGTATGGATTTTTCCATATGTTATGACTTTAAGTAATTTACTTTATTCCCAATCAAATTCATCAATACTGTTTTTGATCTCCGCAGAAACAGAACTATCATTTTTCAAATCGCGCATAAGTTCAGCAAACATTTCACGCTTTGGATTTTCCGTATCATTATAGCAACGGTGCACCATCCAGATATTATGTGGAGTTGGATTTTTTCTTACCGACGAAATCAGTAATTCTTCATATCCATGTTTATAAAATTGCTCTACAAAATGAACCAGATCCCCCGGCATTCCAAAATCGACCAGTGGATTTGTACCTATGATTTCTAAAATCGGCTCCACTAATTCAAAAGGTTCTGGATATTGGTTGATAGCATCTATCAGATCATCTTCTATATAATATTCTTCATATGGTTTTGCTGCATTTTGCAATCCAGCAATTATCTGCTCTTTCGTCATAAATCCAACCTTCTCTAAAAATCTGCTTTTCTCTCTGGCGTCATAGCAACAAGGACTATTCCACTAATAAGCTTTTTGCCAAAATCTTACTTATTGTTTCATATTCTTGTCAGCATACAAATATATTTTATCCCAGAAAGCCTCATAATCATTGTTCAGTGCTAGTTTTGAATAACAGCTATCTATCCCATCTTGCGACATGTCACTTTCCAATTCAATCAAAACCTGTGCTTCCGTAGTCACCCCTATATCAGTCAGAGCATCGATAACATTTCTATAACTTTTAAACTCTAAACCATCCATAGCCAGCTCTGTGTCATAATCAATAACGGTTATGATATTCCTGATCCATGTTGGATAATTTGCTAATTCTTCTCTTACTTCTGGATACTCATAAATGTCCGCCATTTTCTGTACAAAATCTTCACCATTTGTAAATTCTGCCAATGCCTTATCTATAAAATTCATCTATGCTTGCCTTCTTCCATAAATCACAATCCAAACCTAATCCCACACAATTTCCAGACATTGATAATTCTCTGGAATTTCCGGTATACAGGAATAATACAAAGCAGGTTCTGATTCTGTTACTCCATCCGAACACAGCCAGTCGCAATCCACAATATTTTCTAATTCATCAGCTTCCATGTCTGTACACACTATGACGGAATCCCCGACAAGGTTTAAACGTTCCATTCCGTCCTCTTCCACAATTTCTGTATCATCATGTAACGCAACACGCACCCATGCTACATTTGGCAGTTTCTCAATCTCTCGAAACTTTTTCCACATTTCATCCAGTGTTGGGCGGCCATTTTCCCACTGGTTTGGAGCAATCGAATCTTCTTCTGAATTTCCATCAAAAAATTCATCCAGCGTTAATAATGGAAACTTATCCCCATTTTCTTCTAATATTTTTTTGAATACCTCAAGTGCTATCATAAATACAACATCCCCTCTTTCAAATGATATTTCTATATGGCAGTTTTCCTACTTTATGCTTTTGTATCTCTTTCTCACATATTTCATGAAGCCTTTCACAATCACTTGACTCCTCGCGAATTTTTTCAAACCATCCTTCTACTCCTCTATCTTTATTTCTAAAAAAAGGATGATTTTTATCCTTTTGCACATTATTCCAAATATATTCAAGGATATCGTCAAGTATTTTCTTTTCTCCATACCAGCCACACACCAGTGCAATATCTTTATATTCTTCAAACGATTTTCTCTTTGGATTACTCAAAAAAAGTTTATATCCGTCTACAATTTTATCTAGTGGGACATCACCTTTAAGCGGGATCAACAATTTATTTTTTAACCTTTCTGCCGAAAACATATATCTTTCTTCATGTTTTTCTAACGCTATTGTTTCACTGGTACACTCTAATGATGTTGTAATGCTAGAATATTCTCCGCATAAATTATGTACATAAGCAACTGGTGTATAGTATGTATTTCTGACTACTTTTAAATAAATTCCTGTTATCAATGGTCCTAATCTGTTATCCATTTCAAGTAATTTTGTCTTTTTTAATTCTGGGAAAAGTTGCTGCCAGTCATCTGTTATCTTCTTTTTTGTTGCCACCGGTCCATTCCTCTCTTATTCCATATCTTACGATCCAATCCTCTTTATTTCTCAGCAGATAATATTTCTTTTAACTCATCAATCGTTTTATCCAAAATATCCGATGATATTGGATATTTTCCGGCTTCCCTATGCGCTATTGCTTCTTCCAGTCTTCTAAAAATTATCCATTGCATTTTGCAAATTATCTTTAAAAAACTTATAGAAATTATCAAAACGCTCCCGTATACCATCTTTATCATATTGACTCCATGATGAAATTTTTCCACTCACACTATCAATACAATAGTAAAATTCATCACAATCTTCTATAATGATATACTTCTCTGGCAAACCATTTTTTCTTTGTTCCAATGTTATTTCTACAAATTCTGGTTTCCCGTTCTTACAATACCCCATTATGTCGAACCAATATCCACCACAGCCATATTCTTTTAAAAACCATATAAAAGGATCTGGAATTTTTAAAGCTAACTTCTGTTCTGCCTGTGTTATTTCGGCATCTGTTGCTCTTTTTCCTAAAAAAGCATTTCCAAATATAGCCTGATTTTGTTGGATTATAAATTTTAATTCCTTTTGCTCTTTTGAATAACTTTCTTTGTGTGTTTCGTTCTTCTTTTTAAATTTTTCAAACAATCCCATACCTACATTATCTCCCACTAACGTTTTTAATTTCTATAGCAGCAAAATCATCATTTTTATTTTCCAAATTTATAGCATTCAGGATACGATGTCTTCTGTATCAAAATATCTGCTTTTGATTCTGTAATCTGCTGCACTATAACACATGGCAGGGTATTTACCTGTTGGTAAAGAACACCCGTTGATATTGAAAGCGCAAATATCTTTTTCGTCTCTGCTAAAAATTTCAATTTTTCGTCTGGCAGTTTTGTGATATAAACATTTCCATACTCAGTATCGTCCTCCTCATCCATTTCACATCCATTTTCTACCCAGGACTTAAAGTTAAACCATTCTTCTGGTTCAGAGCTTCCTATTTCTGCAGCATCTAAAAATCCACACAGTACAGCTCCCTTTTCTGCTTTTATAATGAGTTCCCGATCGCCATTATCATTTCCTATGCTTATGTATCCGGGAGCATATTCTGCAAATTCATTACATTCACAACTTTCAACAATCCTTTGTGTATCGTATAATACACACAAATTCATAACCATCCCATTTGCATAACGTAAAAATTCTTTGTAGACTTTTGGCAGTTCCCCATTGATACGCTTCTCCGCAAAATCGATTTCTTCTTTGGTTACAGGATTATTTTTTTCTATATATTCCAAATTCTTTAGATTCATAAAAATACCCCATGCTTAATCTTTGATTTTCTTTTGTAATTTGTCTAAAAACCACAAACGCTTTATAATGTATACAGTTCTTTACTCATCTTTTTATACGATGCTTTCTCACAGAAAGATTTTCGTCTTCGGTTAATCATATCAATAACCATTTGTTGAGCAGATTCCTTTGAAGATAACTGACATTGAATGTTTTCAATACAGTAATTATAAAATTGTTCATGCCATTCAATATAATAATCCCCAGAATAAAAACTGTCCTTTAATCTTTGCAGATAATGTTCAAATACTTCCTTTCCTTCTTCAAAATCCCCTTTCATGAAACAGAGCATTGCCAGATGATATAACTCCCAGAATCGTCTATGTTCTGGCAGTTTCTCAACTTGCTCCTGCAAACAGGATTTTGCATATTCCATATCTGAAAATTTTCGATATTCGTCTATTTCCTTCAAAGCACTTTTTGCCAGTTTTTCTATGACAATCTGAAACGCCTCATCATCGTTTTTATATTCCACATAACCAACACCGGTACTAACATCACATCCATAGTTATATGATAGCATTTTGTTTAGGCTTTCTGTAGATTCCCATAAAAATGAGACTCCGGCATTCAAACTTGCCCCTTTAGAATAACCATTTGTTGCAAATTCAACGATAATGAAATAGTACCCATTATCATCTACCCAACTTCTTGAACTTCCTATTTGAAACAAATTTTCTGGCTCTAAAAATTCCTTAACAGTTGTTTTGATTATTTTATTATGTGGCAACATATAATGCCAGCTCCTTTACAATTCTACATTTTTATTTACCGATTTCTGCGGAATACAATTTAATTTTTTCACCATGAACTCAAATATTTCAGCCTCATATCCTGACGAATATAGCATTTGAAAATTATTGCACTGATGGATAATAATATACTTTTGTGTGTTTTCGAAAAAGTCAACCTTGAAATCTGCAGTCAATATTCCATTAAACGCAAGGCGTTTTACACCTTTTACTTTAATAAAATATTCACCACTTTTTTCATAAAAATCATAATCCAACGTATCATTTACATCATGTACTTTCAATTTTCGAACTATTTCATCTCGCGACAGTTCCGTCCGAAATATCAAATCCTGTCCCACATTTTTATATGTTCCATTAGAATATTTCACATATCTTTTCCAACGCATGACAATAATCAGTACGGAACAGACTGCCAATATACAAAAAAATATATAAAATACTGGAATCCTGTTCATCATGTTCCCTCGCTCTGTTTTACTAATTTTTCGCCATCTCTTTCCAATAGTTCTTCAACATTTCCAGTATTCTTTTGGCATCATCAATTTCCGTTTTCTGATTATATTCTCCCATTTCACTGAAAATTCCGGATTCACTTACAATCCCCAATAACCATTTCCCCAATAGATTCTTTTTATACTTGAAAACCAAACAATTTATACCGTCCTCATCTGCAAATGCATTTGTATATTCTATCTTCGTCGGTTTCTTTCCCAATTCACTTGGATCAGATAACCAATCTTCCAATTCTTCCATTGCATTTTTAATTGTTTTGTTCATAACCATACCTGCCTTGTCCCCCTTTTTCTGTTCTGGCCTTCTAATCTGGTTTTTGCATAGATCACATAAACGCTTCGGTTTTTTTAAGCTCCAAAAACTCTTTACCTGCCGCTGCTTGTTACTTTCATTTTACCATACTGCCTGCCTTTTTCCATCTATATTTTTGGCAAATATGGTGCATTGATTACTCTGATAAATATTCCTGGCTTTTGACATAAGTTGATATAATTATGTGTTTTTAGAAACAAAAAAGAGTACCCACATCTTTGTGAGTACACTCTCAATATAGCTTCTGCTTATTTACTTTGTGTTTTGATCACTGAATGTTTAGTTCACCGATCAGTTTTCTCCCATCTTCTGTCCGCTGCATTTTTACGGCATGATGATGAAACTGCACGATTTCTCCAACATCCACACTGATTCTATGATTCTCCCATTCGCTCTCCGGCTTTGGTGGCAACGGTTTTCCAAGAAGTGGTACAATGATTTTCGGATCTTCGCTTTGCTCCGAATGCCAAAATCCCGTAGTTTCATAGGTTGTATATACCTCAACCTCATCAATATGTATCCCAAGCACCCGTTCCAATGCGCAGACGTTAAAATAGCTGGCACGCGTTTTTTGCTTTATCTCATGCCACTTTTTATCATCAACTTTACTTTTCATTTCGATCAGATGCAAGATCCATTTTCCATCTTTTTTCTGGAGCAACACATGATCTACACTTCTTTGTAATTTCAGGGGACTTTCACGTTTAAGGAAATTACACTTCCCTTTGTGATCATAATCTTCACAGCATAAGTTATCTCCCTGAATGGTCACCTGCAGCTCGCTTCTGCCAGATTCGCTCTTTTCCTCCAAGCAGTAAGAATCATTTTCCGGAAGGAAAAAATCTTCTTCCAAAAACTTCTCAATTCCATATGCAATCCGTTCTTCTACCATTTATCAGTCCTCCTGAAATGCATACACTTCCTCTACAATCTTTTCGAGGGCATTATTGAATGTAGGCACAACGAATCCGTACTTTGTTGCTTCCAGCGCTTCTAAGTGTGTTTTTCCATTATTGTCTGGAACAAACTGATACATCTGAACATCTTCTCTGGAAAGCAGATCTTCTTTCCGGTATCCATATTCTTTCTGCAGTTCACTACTCCGCACATGGTTTTTCAATTTCATCATGTTATTGATATGCTGTAAAATCGTATCACTGTGCGTAGTGATCCATACCGGAATCCCAAGATTCATCATATTAATAAGCAATCGTGCCATTTTCTGCTGCAATTCTGGATGCAGATGTGCTTCCGGTTCTTCAATGATCATCGCATTAAAATTGATCCCGGATTTCAGCACCAACAGTAGCGGAGAAATCTCCGAAACAATGGAAGATGCCACATACAGTGGAAGCTCTTTCTCACTTCCCTCCGGTTGATATTTGATCACTGGCATCATATCTTTCTTTACGGACAGATTTCCCTTTGTCATCTGCTTTTCAATATATTCGATGATCTTTGCATACTTTTTGCTGTCTTTTTTATTGATTTCAAACTTTGTTATCAACTGCAAAAAATCTACATACGGAAGTGTCAGGGTACTTGTGTTATCCTGCAATTCCGGTGAAAAACTAATCTGCAGTGAATTTTCAATCAACTGGGCATACGTGAGCATAAATCCGGTTCTTGATGCCGGTAAGTAAATTGGTTCCCCATTCCGTCTGCCCTTTACGACCGGCGTATACCATGGTGCTGCAATTCCTTCCATTAATAAATTCCAGCAGATATAAGCATTCATACGGAGTAATTCTTCCCGGTTTGCCGCTTCCACTTCTGGGAATTTAATATATCCGCCTGTGACAGAATATCTGGATGCAGACGCATCCCAAACCATCTTGATCGGATGATTCCTCTCATAATGTGTGATCTTTAGTTTTTCAATCTCAACCTCATAGTTAAAAATTTTTTTTACCAGAGCTTTTTTCTGTGTACTCAGTAATTCATTAAACCAGGTTATATACAGGTCTATCGCATCATCCGTCAGTGCAGTTTCTGTGTTAAGATGTTCTTTTAACCAGCTTTCGCACTGCTTGTATGCCTTTGCTTCAGAGGGCTTCTTTGGGAAAATATCTTTACCTAAAGTCAATATTCCCCATAAAATACTCATCAAATAACTTTTTCCGCTATTGTTATCACCCACAAAACACATTAACGGTGCGATCGTAACATCTGCACTTTTTATTTTTGCAAAATTTTCAACGTGGAGTGTCCATTTTTTATCCATTCCCGTCTCCTCTCCCATCAGGTTGCTTTTTTGCTCTAGGATAACCCCTGTTTTCTGCCTGACATCTTTATCATTTAATACTACCATATGCCATCCCTTTTTTCAAATTATTCGCACATCATCATAGGGAAACTGCCGCTTCCACGAACAAACATTCATGGAGCGGCAGCTTCATTTTTCCCTATATGACAGTTTTTAGTTTTCTTTCATTATGCGCTACTTTCCGCATCCGGTTCCCATCCATAAGCCGGAATCCTAGATAGGAGTTTCTACGCTCCATACGGTTGCCAGATGCATACCATAGCGTTTCTTCGTTTCCAACGATCACCAGCTTTTTCCTGGCGCGCGTCATAGCAGTATACAGAAGGTTCTTCTGCCGCATGCGACCAAAGATCTTGGTGAATAGCAGGATCACGCAATCGTATTCACTGCCCTGAGCTTTATGCACTGTCAATGCATACGCTAACTCCAGCATGGAAAATTCTTCTGACGTGTAAGTACGTTCCACGCCCGTCTCATACAAGATCGTCAGTTTCCGTTCCGTCTGGTTGATCTCTGTAATGTAACCAACATCTCCGTTGCTTACATCCTCTTCATTTTCCAGATGCATCACTTTATCCCCCTTGCGGAAACACCGGCTTCCAACCAGCAGTTCAACCGTTCCTGCCGTTTTCGGGTTCATAAGTTCCTGCAGCACCCGGTTTAGCTGGATACACCCAAGCTTTGTTTTACTTCGAAACGGTGTGAGCACCTGCATGGCTTTTGAGGAAATCCCCTGTTTTTGCAGAGCGCGGATCACCTGGAGCAGACCGTCCAGTGTATCCTCTTCCTGCCAGGTCTGGCAGAGCATACAGTCTGTGTTCCATAAAAACCTGCCCCGTCCGCGGTTGACACAGCTTGCATTGGTAAGAATCGCACTCCCCTGTTTCTGCCGGAAGGTTTTTGTTAGATAAGTAACCGGAAACACCTGGCTTCCGATCAGGTCAGCAAACACATTTCCTGCCTGTACACTGGGAAGCTGGTCACAATCTCCGATCAACACCAGCCGCGTCCCCTTATCCAATGCCTTCAGCAATGCATACAGTAGCTGCATGCTCACCATAGAGCATTCATCAACGATCACAAGGTCTGTACTAAGTTTTAATTCCTCTTCACTTTCCTGCTCCTCCTGATGTATCTCAAGCAGGTGATGCATCGTGACTGCAACTTTTCCGGTGCTCTCCGCCATTTTTCGGGCAGCACGCCCGGTAGGGGCACACAAGGTGAGTTTTCCTTCCGGATGCAGCATTTCTTCTGCACAGATCAGTACTTGTAAGAGACATGTCTTTCCAGTTCCCGGTCCACCAGTAATGATGCTCACTGTTTCTGTCAGCGCATATGAAACGGCGTTTCTCTGCTCCTTTGAGAGTGCCAATTTTTGCCGTTTTTCTGCTTCCACTAATGCTGCATCGATCTTATCTTTCGTTAATTTCTGCTTTTGTCCGTCCCATAAAAGTCTCAGCAGTTTTTCTGCTGACTCACTTTCTGCAAGGTACATCGGTTTCCGGTAAAGCACACCGCAGTCATAGATCAACGTCTGGTTTTTCACCAGGTACACAAGTCCTGCTTGCATGTATGGTAAAAACACTGCCCGGTCACATCCCGGTATCTGCAGAATATTCCCTGTCTTTTCAAACAGAGCTTCCTTCTGCATAAATACATGTCCGTTTTGTTCATTCTGTTGCATGACAGCGGACAGAGCAAAACAGATCCGGTCACCATGGATCGGATCAAATCCTTCTCTTTGTTTTTGCACTGCATCAATCATGGCAAAGGTGATCCCTTCACACATGCAGAGCAGATATGGACGGCTTTGTAACACCGAAAGTGCATCTGGTATCCCGGAAAATTTCTGATAAACTTCTTTTGTTTTTCCGCTTGGGATCCGGTAGTCTGCCAAAAACTGTACATATTCCTGTAACTCCTGGCATTTTTTAAATGACGCAACGATCTTTTCCGCTTTTGTCTCCGAGATTCCCTGTACCGTAGCTAACCGGACGGGATCACGCATGGCTTGAAATGTTTCTGCCCCAAATGTATCCACGATGCGGTCTGCCGTTGCACTTCCTGTTTCGGCAACCCCGCTGCTCACCAGATACCGTTTCATCCCTTCCGGTGTCGTCGGCAATACTTCTTCGCAATATGTCACCTGAAACTGTTTCCCGTATTTTTTATGTTGGGAAAAATTCCCATGCAGGACACATTCCCCTTCCGTGCACAGCAGGGAGCCAACGGCCGTCAGTTCTTCCCCTGCTTCCGTCTCATAGATCACCACCTGGTAATCATCAAACTCACAGCGCACCTGTACGGGCACTGCCCGGATAGCCAGCTCCTGCATGACTCATTCCTCCTCGCCGCATACTGCAGTAATCGTCAATCCCTTTTTTGTTTCCAAGCCACAGACCGCTGACCGGATCTCTGTCCCAGTGATAGGATCTGCCGATCAGACCTGCCTTGGTGATCACTTTTTGCAGGGAATCCTGTGCTTCCTGGATCATCTGCCTTTTTCGTTCCTTATATCTGCAACTTCCATCCGGGCAGTAGGCTTCACGCCCGCCTGACTGTATGCAGGCAGCACACTTCTTGGCTTCATAGTCCCGCATGCAGGCTACCGGCATATACTTGTCCATGTCGTAGGCTTCATAGGCAATCTTATGATGATGCTGCTTTAGAAGCTCCTTCAATCCGCCAAGGACATTCACCCCCGGCACTCCGATCACACTGACACCGATATCCGAAAGCAGACAGTACGTTACATATGCTTTTAAAATACCCTCTGTGATGATCACAGACTCCGCATCCGGATCGCCATAAAAGCAGACCGGGGCTCCGGACGAAATTCCTGCCGTTTTTCCGGAACTGGATAACCAGATATACTTCTGCTTTTTCGGGTTACGCAGCCGGATCTGCATCCCGACCACATATCCATCCTGCAGTACCGGACAAAAGTAGCCTTCTGCCCATACGTTTAACTGCCAGTTACCTGCTGCATTTTTATAAAAACCTGGTACGTTTTCCAACGTACAACCTTCCCTCTTTAAAATCCGACAGATGCCCACCGGATCAGATGGCACAGACCGAAACAATCCCGCCTCTATCTCTGCATCAGTAAGCATCCGGCGTTGCAGATCCAATCGGTCTATCGTCTGCAACGTCAGATGACGTAACAAGCTCCGGTAGGTATGGTCTAACACGTTCACCGGAGCTTTGGTCTTTTCTGTTTTTCTGTCTGTTTCTTCCATCCGCTTTTTTGTGGTGTAATCCATGTGCCCTTTTTCAAGCGCATCCCTCAGATCTGCATAGGCACGTTTATAACGATCGACTCCGACATATCCGGCTTTCTGATCCAGATACAAATCCAGCATATTTCCATGCCTGCCGCATGAGAAACACTGGAATACATTTTTTTCCTTTCCATCCTTTCTGATACATATTGTGTTTTTTCCTCGCCGGTCGCCACAATACGGACAGCAGATGGAAATGGAATCCCCACCTGTATCCTGTAATTTTTCAATTCCAAGGTAGTCTGCAACCTCGCTGATATTAAAACTCATGTCATGTCCTTTCTGTACCTTAGTGAATGTGATACCCGATACCACGTTGTGTCAAAAACTGGCAGACTTCTTCCTGGTGTACCCTATGTACCGTAAACATACACAGTTCTGCCGCCTGTGTCTGCAAAATGGGTTGCTGCACTGACCGTTGGATCGGTGCATTTCCCCGCTGTACCGGTTGCTGCCGTTGCATCCCCTGCCGGATACCATATGCCGGTCGCGACATTCCCTGTCCGGATGTGGCGGCTGCCCGCCCTCCTGACATTGTGCTTTGACCTGTCGGAATACCGGTCTGGTAACTCATCCCGGCTCTTTGTACCGGCATGGTCTGTGTCTGCCTTTGCATCTGCTTCTGCATACGAAGATAGTTCTGTTTCTCCAGCTCCTGTTGCTTTTGCTGCATCTGCTTCTGTGCCGCTTCCTGTTCTTCTTTCCGTACAGCCGCTTCCCGCTCTCTGGCATAAGATTCTGCCTGTTGCATTACCTGCCGGGTTTGTGCTTCCACGCGTGCCTGTGCTTTTGCTGCTTCTTCTGCAGCAATGCGTATCCGCTCCCGCTCAAGTGCTTCCGCTTCTACCTTTTTCTTGGTTATAAAGGTTATCGCATCCTGCAAGTTTAAGTCCACTTCATACAGCTTTCGTGCTGCTTCAAAATCATCTTCACCCGCAAGCTGCCCTAAGAGCATTATGTTTTTCTGGTAAGACTGGATTGCTTCTGTGATTGCCATCTTCCAAGTTTTTTTGCTGCAACTTTTATTCAGCCATTTCTCGTCATAGATCTGTGTCCACAGATCATAGGTAATCCCTGCTTCTGCCACTGCCTCCCGGTAATATTTTGTGATCTCTGCCTCTCGCTCCTGCTTTTCGATACGCGCATATTCCTTGATTTTCCCATCCAGCGTATCGCAGGACTCCTTGATCATTGCCAGCAGCTCATCTGCCGCCATCTCAAATGCAGTATATGGTTCCAGGAACTGTTCCTTGACCACCCGTTTTCTCTCTTTGAGGGCATCACTCAGTTTGTTTAACGTAGCTCGCCCCTCTTTCATCTGTTTTATTGCGTCATCACCAGTATAATTGCTCAGATTATACTTCTGCAGTTTTTGAGCAAGCCATTGTTTCGTCTCTTCGAAATTGGTCTGGATTGCACCGGGGGTGATCTTCGCTACAATTTGTAACTGTTCCATTTTTTCTGTCCTCTCTTTCTTATTTTTTATAGATTTTCTACCTGCACCGTTTTCATCACATAATACAGTTTTGCATCTCCTTTGGAGATACGGATTCCGTCTCTATGTTCCGCGATCGCCGCACCGGAAAAATATATTTCCGACACCGTCCGAATCAGATGGAACCGGAATCTTGCTTCCGCTTCATCTGCCGTTGCCAGGATCACCCTGCTCCCATAGGATTCCGGTTTACTCCAAACCGTATAGATCATGTAATACTCTATGGTTTCCTCTTCCAGATCTTCCTCATAGGCCTTCGACCAGGTTTCCCACAAAAACAGATACAGGATCGCCGCGATAACAAATGCCACGATCCCTGCCATGAATACACACAGTGAGACATCCATTCCTTTTAGAATATCAACCATCTTCTTTTCCCCTTTCCATTGAAAATTGTAAAAACGGCTCCATCGGTATCTCAAACAGTTCACAGATCAGTTCGGCTTTTCCCTGCCGGTATTTTCCATATCCATGCTGTTTTCCGGTTACGTTGGTTCCGATTTCATACACTTCTGCTGCATATTTTTTATGTTTCTGCCAGAAGCTTTCCATTTTTAACACATCCGTTTCCATTGTTTAGCCAGCACTCCCTCCTGCTTCGACAGATGCCACTGCAATTTCAGGAACATCCGTTCCCGCTCAATGCCACTGTGGATCTGCTTCCATACAGCCTTCCGATCCCCCTGCTTCGCATAAAACTTCTGACAGGATGACTGCTGACACCGGGCATTACATGCCAACGCTTCATTCACAATCTCCAAAAGATTCAGACAGCGTGAAAAACAGGCATCTTCTCCCGGACGGATCACAAAAAATCCATTAACCCGTATCGAAAGTTTATATCCCTGTCCCAGTAAAAACTGCAGCAATACAGACCATTCATTTTCAAAAAAGCCCAGGCTTGGCTCCAGCATCTGTGCATGTGTTTGTAATGCTTTCATGTTCTAATCCTTCCTCTGCCTTCTGCACGTTATATTCTCCGACCAGACGGTCGATGGTCTCTCTCCATAAAAAAAATTCCAGTTCGATCCGTCTAAAATGTTCCTTCCGGTAGATCATCTGGCAGATTTTCTCCTCTTCCTGTGTGGTCAGGCTTAAAAATTGCCTCATAAACCACTGATATTTCTGCTCATCTTTCAACTTAGGCAGGTGATATTCGGAAAGCATCCGTTTTTGTATGATCTTAATCCGCTGCCGGATCTGCTGCCATAACTGTGCATATGCTCTGGCGTACCTTTGATCCCATTCAAGATTTGGAACAAGCTCCCGGTTTTTGTTCAGGATATAAATCTCATCCTGCAATTTCTGGAAACGCTGCCGCAGATCCATACTCTTGACACAGTCCTGAAAAACCGCATAATCCATGACATACCCTCCTTTCTCTATGTTAGTTTCATTTATCAAATAAACAGGATTGCTCCCGATTGTAATTGGATTCCGAGCGCAGACAACGCTCCACATGATAAGAAATAGTTCTCGCTATTTTTTAGACGTTCTGTATATACAGAATAGATGACCTCTATTAATAGAAATACGTCAGTTCTTCTTTTTCGGAAACTTAAAACATCCCCTGGCAAAATGCCGGAGGATGTTTCATTCCGTTAGATGATATGTTTTTTCTCAAAAGCTCTTTGATTGCGATGATTCGCTTGCAGATATACTGCTTGGATACTCCTACGCTTTCCGCGATCTCCGAGCGTGTCATGTCATTGTCAGCATACTCAAAAACATAATCGATGATCTGCCGGTCGGTCTCATTCTGAAGCACCTCAATGACCATATTTTCAAATTCACGATTCATCACTTCCTGACACACTTCGGATTCCAGATCATAATCGTATTTTAACTGTTCTGTCCACTTTTCATCGTCATTTCGTGGATGATCCAGAGATTTGATTCTTGCTCTTTGCAATGCTTCCAGCAGATTTCTGGTTACATTTTCGCTTTCCCCGATTATTTCCGCAAGTTCCGCGATCGTAGGTCGCCTTCCATGAAGCAGCTCATAGTCCATGCAGGCACTCTGCAACTGTTGGGTTTTTTTCACGATCCTGGAAGATCGTTTGATCGTTCCATCTTCCGATAGATATCTGGAAACATATTTTCTCACCCAGATGGTTAAGTAAGTCGTAAAACTCGCATTTTTTGTGATATCGAATCGCATGATTGCCTCATACAATCCAAGCATTCCTTCCTGCACGCAATCTTCAATTTCCCCTTCCATATAATCCTTGAAACTGTAATAATGCGAAACAATGTAGAATACATACTTCATATAAGCCAGGTATAAAATATTTCTGGCATCTACATTTCCCGCCTGGGCTTCCGAAACCAAAAGATAGGTATCTTCTTTCGGACTAATATCCGGCACCTGCAATGCCCATAGTGCATAGTCACGTATTTCTCTCTTATGTTGAAAAATAGAGTTCACTTTTTTATTCCCTGCCATTTTTCTCCCTTCCTTCCTTGCGAAACGAATAGAGTTATGATTCTTTTGTTACGAAATCTCTGCTAAAAAATCTGTCTCCATCTTTCGTCTGTCATTCTCATACTGTCGTGTAAAGATCCGCTCTTCCCGGAAAAATTCTGCATGCATTTGTTTTGTAAGTTTGGAAATCTCGCCTAAAAAGTTTTCTGTATAATATTTGCTTTTCACTTTTGGCAGATGATAATCCCATAAGATATGGCTCAATAGTGCTAACGGGATTCCCGTAATATGTGAGACCAGATCCATACTGAAATTCCGGTCAACATATAATTCCGCGATTTCCCGAATAGACCATTTTTCTTTTAATCGGTACATTACTTTTCTATACGGATTCGCCATTTTTACTCCTTTTCATACTAAATCATAAAATCATTTCTAGTCATTTGAGATTATGATAACCATACCAGGCAAACATCACCGGTAACTTCAGTTTGTCTGCTGCACGCCGCATACTTACTGTAATATAGCTGGTAGTTATGCCAAGTTCTTTCGCTGTTTCTGCTTTTGAAATCCCTCGCACCTCATTACAGATTGCAAGGATTCCATACTGTATCGTTTTTGGAGCATCCATATATACCTTCATCATCTCCTTTTCTACTTCCAGATAGTCCACCGCAAACTCCGCTGCACGTAATTCACTTTCTACATCCTGTCTACATGACAACTGTTCCTCTAATTTATTGCTTCCATATTCCTGGTATATATTCCGGTTTTTCCGAAAAATACTCATCAAACGATGCCTGATTCTGCTATAAGCGTAATTATGGAGACTTTTTCCTTTTGTGTGATCATACGAATCTACAGACTGTAAGTATTCAATATACGCCTCCTGATAAAAATCTTCTATATCCATATATTTCGCAAATATTGCACTTTTACGAACAATACTTCTGGTCATATATCGGATTTCTTCCATGTTTGCCAATAATTCTTTTTCTGCATTCTTACCTAACATGTTCCGCATCTCCTTTCTAACAAAGATTTCAGAATCTGTTGTACCAGTCGGCAATAATAAATCCCTGAGCTTGCAATGTGTAACTGGTCTCTCTGCAGACCCATCCGGTCTTCCAGGTAACGATAGACGCTATGCTGATCCATACCGCTCTCCACCACTTTTTTGATAACCCTGTGAGCTTCAATCCGCTCATGTCGTAGTTGTGCATCGGCAAGTGTTCCCGCTGGTTTCGTGCTACCTTTGATTGTGCTTACATAAGAATCGCACTGTGGAAATCTTGCGCATGCCCACGCATACCTTTCCGGATGAGTTGCGTCCTTCCCATAGATATCATAAAAATGAACTAATTTTGCTTTACTGCCACAATAAGGACATTTGATTTCTTTTTTTCTCATGTTTTACCTCCTTCACCTCTGCTTTTTTGCCCTCTTCCCGAAAAAATCCAACAAAAAAAAGGACTGATTCATTTCCCTGTATTTTTACCAAGAAAATTTATCAATCCTTATCTTTGAATCTATTCTACCTAATTTGGGTTGTGTCTTGTCAATAGATTACTTCGTTATTTACAAGAAATTAATTTTTCTGGATTGTAACAATATGGTATCTTTCGTTCATTTTTATCGGATCAGATTTCTCTGATTCCTTAGTGCTATATATACGTCACTTTGTATTTTGCGTCAACTTAACTACAAGATGTAGATACATTCACATTTCACACCTGTATTCTTTTAATCAAGATACATCATATATAACAATTTATGGCAACAAAAAAAGAAGATGGCAAACACATCGGTTCCATCTTCTTTATATACTATCTATTATTAATCATACATATCATCGATAAAAAGATCTTTATTTTTCATACTAATATGCTTTGTGATACAAGCATTCATTTCATTCCTTAATTGTTCTATTGTTCTATGTGTATAGAATTTTTCTGTAACATCATCTATTTCATGTCCCACAATCAATTTCAGAATGTACTGATCCATTTTATTAGACTTTCCAATCGTAATAAATGTATGACGACATTCGTGCGGGGTATGTGTCATTTTATTTCTTTCCATTACTTTATTAAATCTACCCCTATATTTATCATAGGTCATTTCCATCCCAGTTTGACTTGTTTCATCATTGAACAAATATTCAGAATGAAGTTTCATTGCTTCATCATACCTTTTTCTAATAAGTGGTTCTATTAGCGGATGTATAGGAACAATTCTATTTCTTCCTGCATCTGATTTTAAACCACCAGACATAATTCCTTTTTCAAGATCAATATCTGCTACTTGTAATATTGCTAATTCTTGCGGTCTCCACCCTGAATATATCTGAATCAATACCATATCCGTAAATCCAAATTCAATATTATCCCATAAAATATCAATCTCTTCATTTGAAAACGGTATTCTAAGTCTTTTATTCTTTTCTTTTTCCTCTAGTATTTCAGCATCAATCTTATAATTTCTCGCATAGTTTGTAAAAACCACCTCATGCGCCATTGCATAATCAAACATCAGATTGAACATAGATTTCATTCTGGCTTTCGTTCCGGCTGAAGCCATTCTCTTCTTTCCTTTATCTTTTCCCTTATCTTGAATAATATATCCATCATCCATACAACCAGACAAATGATATACCCGAATATCCTTCATTCTCATATTATACAAAGAAGAACAATACTTATATGCCGCTTTTACTGTTCTAATAGCAGCTGGAGTGATTTTTTTAAAATATTCTTCCGTCCATTTTTCATAACATTCAGCAAACGTAATCTTGTCAGCATCTAAATCATACGGGTTCTCATTATATGCAGCAAGTGCCTGTAATGCTTTTTGTTTTGTTTCATAATATCCAAGCGTCTTATACTTTTGAACTTGTTTATCTTCCACCAGATCATAAACAAATCCGTCTGTAATTCTAGCCCTCCATGGTTTTCGCCTTTTTCCTTTCAATTTGTGTACACTGCCGTATCCATTAGGTAATTTCATCGTAATCCATCCTTCCGCTTTTCAAATAGAAACTACTGTCCATTTGTGTATTATTTGTGTATTACGCATTGTGTATTACCTGTGTATTACGTGTGTATTATATACAAAAATTGAGGGCTTGTCAAAACGAACTAAGCCCTCAAAAAGTCAGTATTTATGCGGTTTTCTTAGAACTTACCAGCCTTAGCAGCTTCCTCAACAGAAA
>QFCE01001655.1_pt1 | contig 159784 bp, 146 predicted proteins | sample 5346091 | NCBI WGS metagenome assembly QFCE01 (sample SAMN09062252, study PRJNA434731) | Human gut metagenome, whole genome shotgun sequencing project. | isolation source: stool timepoint A chromium assembly | host: Homo sapiens | collected 2015
ATGACTGCCAATCTTCCGCAAGCCAAAACACATTTTAAAAGAGCTTTCAAAATATATGAAAAGATCTGGACTGATGAACCAGAAATGATTGAAGCAAAATATCAGGAAATCCAGGAGTTATATCCACAGGTTGGTTTCTTTCTTGGACAACAGCTATCAGACTTTTTAACAAAACAGACATAATTTTACGGCGGACATAATTGTTCGCCGTAAAATTTCTTTTTCCCACTTTTGGGAGAAAGTACTTATTTCAGTTTTCCATATATCTCATCCGTTACTATTTCACACCATTCGGATGATGTTTTTTCTCCCGGTACTTCAATTGCCAGATGTGAAAACCATTCATCTGGTGCTGCTCCATGCCAGTGTTTTACTTCTGCCGGAATATTGACACAATCTCCGGGTTTCATTTCTACTGCTTCTTTTCCTTCTTCCTGATAGTATCCACGTCCTGCAATGCAGATAAGAATCTGTCCGCCTCCTCTTTTTGCATGATGAATATGCCAGTTATTTCTGCAACCAGGTTCAAAAGTCACATTGAAAATTCCAACCTGTGACGTAGACACAGGAGCCAAAAAACTTTTCCCTGTAAAATATTGTGCAAATTTATCATTTGGCTCTCCAATCGGGAATATCATCTTTTTAGCATGAGCTCTCGTTGCTTCATCTTCATATGAAAGATCACCTTCGTCTATACTCCAGACATCTTTTGCAAGATTGAATGCCGCCCATCCTTTTGGCCACCCTGCATAAAATGCTATATGGGTAATCACGGCTGCAATTTCTTTCTGAGTCACTCCATGAGCTTTTGCATTTTCAAAATGATGTACTAAAGATGTATTAATCATTCCTGAAGCGATAAGTGCTGTGACTGTTATAATACATCTTGTCTTTACATCAATATCCTGATTATTCCAGTTTTCTCCAAACAAAACATCATCATTAAAATGTGCAAACTGTGGTGCAAATTCATTCAGTGCGTTTCTTCCTACTGTCTGTACAATTTTTTTCACTTTAATCACCTGTCCTTATTTTAACTTTGCTCCATCCTTAAAAGCATTTCCCACACGTTCTCCAAGTCTGTAATATCCGTGATGTACCGGATCATATGTAATTGGTGTAAACTTACTAAGATCAATTTCTCCGTCATCACCGAGATATTTATCATCTGCACTTACATTTTTAATTTCCGCAAGATACTTGCTGCCATCAATGACTTTTACAAGTTCACACTCAAGAGTCAATGGAAGTTCATTGATGATTGGTGCATTTACAAATTCACCTTTCGTTGTAGTAAAGCCTGCTTTTTTCATCTTATCTGCTTCTTTATTTCATATTCTGTTGAAGTCAAATTTATTTCTGCTTCATTTACATAAATTTTTCTGGCTGTAAAATCGCAAAAAATATTTCCGATATGAATTAGATTGCTTTTTGTCCTATTTTCCCTACGCAAATGAGCCATTATTCGATAACGAAGTTCCTTGATAGAAAAGGGTTTTATCATATAATCATCTGCACCGACAGAAAATCCTTCTACTAAATCCTGCTCAAAATTTTTAGCAGTTAGAAATAACACGGGTATGTCTATTTCTCGTCTTTTCTCTTTTAGAAAAGTAAACCCGTCTAATTCTGGCATCATAACATCAAGTATCAATAAATCGTGTGTATTTATATCTCGAACAGATACATTGGATAATCCAGTATTTTGTTATTTCCTACATAAATGCCGACGTGGGTTACATACGAACCAGCGTTATAGGTGGAATGGAAAAACACCAAGTCCCCAGCCTTTGCCTGCGAGAGTGGAAGATGTTGGGTAGCGTCATACTGTGCTTGTGCGGTTCTCGGTAAGGAGATACCAGCTTTTCCATAACACCATTGCACAAGTCCGCTACAATCAAAGGAAGTGTTCGGGTTACTGCCACCATACACATATTTCCAGCCTTGATATTTCAACGCTTCATTCATAATCGCTTGTGCCGTCGCATTATCAAAATGTGCCACGGTCAGATATTGATTGACTAATTCCACATAGAACATATTTCCATAGCCATACCGCCAGCCCCCGTTCTTCGCAACGGCTATCGGGTTGGTGTAGGTTACTTTCTTTCCACCCGATTTCTCACGGGCGAAGCTCTCTGCAAGATTAAAGGTGTGTTCCTTTCCTTTTCCTGCCACATATCCCACATAGCCACCGCCATAGTTATAAGACTGTATTGCTACATTCAAATCGTCGATACCTTGATTTTTGCAGGAAGAAAGCAGGGACGCAAAATACTTACACCCCTGCTTGATTGAGCTTTCCGTATCTAAGGAATTAGGCGGTAAACCAAGACTTTCTGAACTCTGCATAACATCTTCTGCCGTACCGCCACTTTCTACTTGAATGATAGCCAATAGCACATTGACATACTCGGAGATTCTCTTTGACAAAAGTTCTTGCACCAGTGAAAACTTCGTCCTGCGTTGCCTTTGGAATTTCATCATAAGAAGCTCGCACGTTGTCGCATTGCCAGCCAAGATGTACGCTCAATCTCTGCCAGACTACACATTGTTCCAACAGATAGACTTGTTTGTAGTTCAGTTCCTTGTGAGCTTCACCATACTGTTTGACATACTCTAAGGATAACGCCACATCTGAAATCTGGTCAGCACTCATGCGTGAGCTTGCGTCAGCTCTGGTCTTGTAGCCGTTCTTAAAATCTGTATTGATGTCAATACAATAGGCAGTTTCGCCCTCGACTTTCATATAGCCCTCATTGAATGTCGAACCGATAGAACCGTCATTCATTACTTTTTCAATGATACCGACACGCTCCGCACTTTCCGTCCAGTATTGCTTACTTTCTGCATGGACGGGTGTAGTCGGTAAAGCAGTAACGACAGTTACAAGAGTTAAGAAGCCCGTACACAATCGTTTCAATGTCTTTTTCATAAATCTAATGCTCCTTTCATTTTTGGTAAAAAAATAGACGCTCATTTCTGAACGTCTTACATTGAAAAGGGATACTTTTTTACAAGTACCCCTCAAATTCAATATTTAATTTATTGTGTTCCCACACTCTATATCAACAACTACCGAAACATTGATATAGTTTTTTATCTCTTTATTTCTGATTTTATCGCCCTCGCTTGTAAAGACGATATGCTTGAAAAAGTGCCTAAAATTAAGGATTTCTACATAGTTCGTCTTTGTAGCAACACACAAGTCTCCACATGCACGCTTCCCGGAAACATATCGCACACAGCCACCTTCTTCACCTGATATTCCTTCTCACACAGCACCTTTAAATCCCTTGCCAATGTAGCAGAGTCACAGCTTACATACACAATTCTCTCCGGTTTCATAGACAGCATAGTCTCAATCAACGCTCCGTCGCAGCCCTTTCTTGGAGGATCTACCACAATGACATCTGCGTACACACCGTCTTCTTTATATTTCGCAGGCAATACTTCTTCTGCCTTCCCCACAAAAAACTCCGCATTTTCAATTCCATTAAGCTCTGCATTTTTTCTTGCGTCTTCAATGGCTGCCGGAACGATTTCCACACCATAAACCTTTTTCGCCTTTTGGGCTAAAAACAGAGAAATCGTGCCAATTCCACAGTACAAATCCCAAACCGTTTCTTTTCCTGTAAGTCCCGCATATTCCAGCGCTGTACCATAGAGTTTTTCTGTCTGCACCGGATTTACCTGATAAAAGGAAAGTGGAGAAATCTGATATTTCACTTCTCCGATATAATCTGTAATAAATTCTTTCCCCCACAAAGGCAAAATTTCATTTCCTAAAATCACGTTGTTTCTCTTTGTATTTACATTTAAGGTAATGCTTGTCATGCCGGAAATGTCTTTCAGTTTCTCTACTAACCCTGCTGCATTTGGAATTTTTCTTCCATTTATAATGATGCAAACCATAATTTCTTTTGTTTTAAATCCATACCGTATGAGAATATGGCGCACTAGACCTTTACCGGTTGCTTCATCGTAAGGTTCAACATGATTTTCTCTCATGTAATCCAGCACTGCATTTAAAATTTCTTCGTTTACCTCAACCCCCAAATAACAGTTGGTATTTGGAATAATGGAATGCGTTCTTCCCGCATAAAATCCGGTAATCAGATTTCTGTCTTTGTCTTTTCCTACCGGAAACTGCGCTTTATTTCGATAACGCCACGGATTTTCCATTCCCATCACTTTTTCCACAGAAATATCAGAAAATCCTCCAATCCTCTCCAGATTTCCCATCACTTTCTTCTTCTTAAATTCCAACTGCTTTTCATAAGTTAAAAACTGTAACTGGCAGCCTCCGCAGGCTCTTGCCACAGGACATTTAGGTTCTGTTCTGTCTTTGGAAGCTTCTAATACACGTACAAGTCTTGCATAGCCGTAATTTTTCTTCATTTTCATAATTTTAGCTTCCACTACATCACCGATTACCGTATCTTTTATAAACAGGGTATAGCCTTCTGCTTTTCCAATGCCTTCTCCGTCATGCCCCATATCTTCAATTTTAACTGTTACCAAATCATTCTTCTTAAATTCCATAAGTTCTCCTATCTGAAAAGAAGGAGTTGCCGCATGGAAAATTCCATACAACAGCTCCGCTTCACTTTACTCGCAACTTGATTTTCTAAAATTAGACTCAAACAACCGATTATATCCCAGCCACTCCTTCTGATTTGGCGCTGCTGCAAAAATTTCTGTCAATGTTTCCATTTTTGCATCTGTATTGTCCGCCATGTTAAGGGCAACTGCCTCTGCAAGCGCCGGCTTTTTCGGTGAACCGTATTCCAGCTCTCCATGATGTGCTAAAATACAATGTTTTAATTCACTTTCCAGCTTATAAGGGAATGCCGGAATTTCCCTTGCTTTATCATGGATCATCTCCGCACCAATCATAATATGTCCTAAAAGCTGTCCGTCATCTGTGTAATCATTCATAGGAAAAGCGCTGAGTTCTTTTGTCTTTCCGATATCATGGAGAAGGGCTGCCGTAATGAGCAAGTCTTTATTTAAAACACTGTAAGTTCCGCAATAGTAAAGACAAAGCTTTGCCACGCTGACGGTATGCTCTAAAAGTCCTCCGATAAAACCATGATGGACACTTTTAGCTGCTGAATTTCCTTTAAATGTTTTAGCAAATGCGGCGTCCTCTTTAAAAAATGCTGTTAAAAGCTGATGAAAGTAAGGATTTTTCACCTGCTCGATTATTCCTAAAAGCTCCTGATACATCTCCTCAATATTCTTACTGCTTACAGGAAGATAATTTCCCGGTTCATATTCGCCTTCAGAAGCTTTTCTGACTCTTTTAATACTCACCTGAAGATTACCCTGAAAGCAAGTAACATCTCCCACTACATCAATATAGTCCAGAGCATCAAACTCATCAATTCCAAGAGAATTCGGCTCCCAAATCTTGGCATCAATCGTTCCTGTCTTATCCTGTAAAATTACATTTTCATAAGACTTTCCGTTCTTTGTCACTGCCGCCTGTTTATGTTTACATAAATAAATACCTGAAAGTTTTTCTCCTTCATGAAGTTCGTTGATAAATCTCATTTTCCTATCCTTCCTATCGTGCCTGTAACGTCACATCAAAGTCTACTTCTACATATCCCTCTGTTCCCTGACGCATGGCTTTTACTTTAATTGTCTCTCCTGCTTTACAGGATTTCAGCTGCTGCTGATAACCCTTTACGGTTTCTATTTTTTCACCATTCAGCTCTATAATTACATCACCATTTTGAATACCCACCTGCATTGCCGGGGAGTCCACCTCCACCTGTTCCACAAAAACACCGATTGGTATCCCCTTCTTTACAGAAATATCTTGCGTAATACTTTTGCCTGTGATGCCCAGATAAACAATATCTTTTGTCTCATCAGACAAAATCTGTATCATCTCTTTTACCTCCGAAACGCCCAGCCCGGTTACAAGGTTTTGCGTATCTTCTCTGGCAAAGGACTGTGCAATCAGCCCAATCACTTCACCCTCTAAGTTCAGCAAAACACCGCTTCCTAAGCTGCTGCCCGCAATATCTGTTGTCAAGAGACTGTACTCCGCATCTGTTTTTGCCACAGTGTTACAGGTTGATGTAACAATTCCATATCCAACAGAATCACTATACCCCATAGGACTCCCAATTGCAAGAACAGGTTCTCCCTGATCTACGGTATAAGACTCTCCAAGAGGCGCTATGGCAATAGACTCCTGTGTTTTTGCGGATATACCCGATTTAGGAATTTTTAAGATAACAAATCCTGTATTAGTATCGCCTTTCAAAAATCTGGCATCTGCAATCGTTCCATCGTAAAATACTACCTGTATTCTGTCTACGTTTTCTACAATTCTGTATTCTGTCAGAGCAAAAAGCTCCTGTCCGCTTTCTGCCACCAACAATCCTGAAATTTCATTCTCGTAAGGTGTCTGAAACCATTCTTCATCATTTTTACTTCCTCTTACCCTTACCATAGCTTTTTCTGCTTCCTGTGCAGTAGCAAAAACATCTGCAAACAATTTCTGATACGTCTCTGGTGTAAGTTCTTCTGCTGCCGGTTGAGAACCAGCTTCGGAGCTATTGTCTTCTGCTGTACTGTTTTTTTTGTTTTCCTCGCTGTTCTTTGTATCAGATGGAAACTGTATTTGTGATTGCTCTTGCTTTTTCTCTATATTTTCTGTAATTTCCGGCGCTGCCAGTGCAAAAACAGCTGTCGCTGCCAGACCGAAAAGAGCTCCGGACAGTAAAATCCGAAGAATATGTTTTACTAATTTCTTTTTATCCACAGGTTTTTCTTTGATTGTTTCTTTTAGAAATTCATAAGAATTTTCGTTTTTCTTCTGCTCCATGTCACTCACTCCACATAAAACTATGCTTTATTATAACAAAAGTTTATGAACTTTTCATGAAGATTACACAAAAAATTCTAATACACTCCCTTTTCTTTCTTCCTATTTTAATGTAAAATAGGACATAACTTCCTATTTTTTATAATAGAGATGTTTTATCAACTATAACGGATTTTAGACAAGGTGATTTTTATGAATGAAAAAGCTTTAAAAACTTTAGAATATAGCAAGATTATTCAAATGCTGGAAAACCTCGCCACCTCCTCCTGCGGGAAGGATTTGTGCCGAAAGCTTACTCCTTTGGATAATTTGAGTGAAATCGAAATTATGCAGCAGGAAACTGCCGATGCCCTGGCAAGAATTTATCAAAAGGGCTCTCTTTCCTTTGGGGGCGTAAAAGATATCAGAGGTTCTTTAAAACGTCTGGAAATCGGCAGTACCTTAGGAACAGGGGAGCTTTTATCCCTTTGCAGCCTTTTGGAAAATACCAATCGTGCCAAAGCCTATGCAAGACGGGAAAACGCAGAAGAAAATCAGGACTCCTTAGACGGCATGTTTGAAATTCTTCAGCCTCTTACACCTCTGGCTTTGGAAATCCGCCGCTGTATTCTGTCAGAAGAAGAAATTGCAGATGATGCCAGCGCCGGATTAAAGCAAATTCGCCGTACTATGAAGAATACCAATGATAAAATTCACAGCCAGCTTTCTTCTTATGTCAGCGGTTCTGCCAGAACTTATTTGCAGGATGCTGTCGTTACCATGCGAAACGGACGCTACTGTATTCCTGTAAAAGCAGAGCATAAGGGACAGGTTCCCGGCATGGTTCATGACCAGTCCTCTACGGGTTCTACCGTCTTTGTAGAGCCGATGGCGATTGTAAAACTGAATAACGATTTAAGAGAGCTGGAAGTAAAGGAGCAGGCTGAAATTGAGATTATTCTTTCTAATCTGAGTCAGTATGCCGCAGAAAATCTGGAAGCTATTGAAGATGATTTAAAGGTCATGACACAGCTTGACTTTATTTTTGCCAGAGCTCTTTTGGCAAAAGCTCAGAATGCTACGGAGCCTCGTTTTAATACAGAAGGAATTATTGACTTAAAGAAAGCTCGCCATCCGCTGATTGACAAGCACAAGGTAGTTCCTATTGATGTACGTCTGGGAGAAGACTTTGACCTTCTTGTCGTAACAGGTCCAAATACCGGCGGTAAAACGGTTTCCCTAAAGACCATTGGGCTTTTGACACTGATGGGACAGTCCGGTCTTCATATTCCTGCTTTTGATAATTCCCGTCTCAGCATTTTTAAAGAGGTTTATGCCGATATCGGTGATGAGCAAAGTATTGAGCAGTCTTTAAGTACCTTTTCTTCGCACATGACGAATGTGGTACGTTTTATTGAAAAAGCAGACCGTGACTCTCTGGTGCTTTTTGACGAATTAGGAGCCGGAACAGACCCTACCGAAGGCGCTGCGCTTGCTATTGCTATTTTATCTCATCTTCACGCACAGGGAATACGCACAATGGCAACCACACATTACAGTGAGTTAAAGGTCTATGCGCTTTCTACCCATGGAGTCGAAAATGCGTCCTGTGAATTTGACGTAGAAACTCTGCGCCCTACCTATCGTCTTCTTATCGGTATTCCGGGAAAAAGTAATGCCTTTGCCATTTCCGGCAAGCTGGGACTGCCCTCTTATATTATTGATAAGGCAAAAGAGCAAATCAGTCAGGAGGATGAGTCCTTTGAAGATATTTTGTCAACCTTAGAGCAAAGCCGAAAAACCATTGAGGCAGAGGAAGCGGAAATTGCCCGTTATAAGACAGAAATTGAAAGTCTGAAAACGCAGCTGGAGGAAAAGCAGGATAAGCTGGAGCAGCAAAAGGAACGTATCCTCCGTGATGCCAATGAAGAAGCCCACCGCATCCTGCGGGAAACAAAAGAATACGCAGACCAGACCATGAAAATTTTCAATAAGGCAGGAAAAGAGTCCATGTCTGCAAAAGAGTTAGAGCAAAAACGTTCTGAGCTGCGCAAAAAAATGGACACAACAGGCAAAAAAATGGCACTTAAAACACCGGAAAAGAAAAAATCCACGCTTACTGCCAAGGATATTTCTCTGGGAGATGCCGTAAAAGTGTTAAGTTTGAATGTAAAAGGAACCATAAGCTCCAAGCCTGATGCAAAGGGAATGGTCTTTGTTCAGATGGGCATTCTTCGTTCCAAGGTACATTTATCTGATTTGCAGTTAATTGACGAGCCGGTTATCACAGCGCCTTCCTTACAGCGTACAGGCGCCGGCAAAATACGTATGAGTAAATCTGCTTCTATCCGCACAGAAATCAACCTTCTGGGAAAAACAGTGGACGAAGCCATTGCAGAATTGGATAAATATTTAGATGATGCTTACTTAGCTCATTTAAACAGTGTTCGTGTTGTTCACGGCAAAGGAACAGGCGCTCTTCGAAAAGGCGTGCACAACTATTTAAAACGCTTAAAATATGTAAAAGATTTTCATCTGGCAGAATTTGGTGAGGGCGATGCCGGTGTTACAATCGTAGAGTTTAAAAAATAAGGGGGAGTATATATGGTAACTAAGCAGAAAATTCTTATTGTAGACGATGACAACAATATTGCAGAATTAATTTCTCTGTATCTGACAAAAGAATGTTTTGACACCCACATCGTCAATGATGGAGAAGCCGCTTTAAACGCTTTCTCCTCCTTTGCCCCAAATCTTATTTTGCTGGATTTGATGCTTCCGGGCATTGACGGATATCAAGTATGCAGGGAAATCCGCCAGAAATCCAATGTTCCGATTATCATGCTTTCTGCCAAAGGAGAAATCTTTGACAAGGTATTAGGGTTGGAGCTGGGGGCAGACGACTATATTATTAAGCCCTTTGACTCAAAAGAACTGGTCGCCAGAGTAAAAGCCGTGTTAAGACGCTACCAGCCGACAGTAGCTCCTGCGACACAGCCTTCCGGAAAATATGTGGAATATCCTGATTTGGCAATTAACCTGACAAATTACTCTGTAATTTATTATGGAAAGCAGTTGGATATGCCGCCAAAGGAATTGGAACTCCTGTATTTTCTGGCTTCTTCTCCTAATCAGGTATTTACAAGAGAACAGCTTTTAGACAATATCTGGGGATATGAGTATATCGGTGATACCCGTACCGTAGATGTGCATATTAAGCGTCTGAGAGAAAAAATTAAAGACCATCCCTCTTGGGCACTGTCCACGGTTTGGGGAATTGGCTATAAATTTGAGGTCAAGAATAAATGAGAAAATTTCTTTTTGTAAAATTTGTAACCGTCATGATATTTCTCGGTATTCTGGGATTTACCGCAATTTCTTTAGTAGGGGTAAATTTAGTCGAGGAGCACGTAGAAGGCGTATACAGCGGACGATTATATCGGGAAGCCACAAAAATAGCCGGACAGCATGCTGTAAACTACTATCGTGAATTTGATACCCCCGCTGAATTTTATGAGGCGCTTTGTTCTTCTGTTTATGAAAAAGAAGAAATTTGGCTGATTAGTCCCAAAGGGGAAATTCTCATGGATACTTCACAGAAATTTATTACAGAAGATTTTCCGAAATTAAAGAATTTTGACCCCGGAAAATCCAGCGGTTCTTATTATGAAATAGGAAATTTCTTCGGATATTTTCAGGAAGAGCATTTAAGTATCATGGTTCCCGTTACCATAAATATGGATATAAAAGGTTATATTGCCATGCACCTTCCTATGTCCGTTCTTTATCATCAGCGGGATGGGCTTTTAAATACTATCCATATTTTATTTCTGTTGTTTTTGGGGATTATGATGCTTATTATTCCTGTGTTCTACTTTATGATTAACCGTCCTCTGAAGAAAATCATACAAGGGGCAAATACTTTTGCATCCGGGAATTTAAAATATAACATTCCCCTAGATAAAGAAGACGAACTGGGATATCTTGCAATGACGTTGAATTATATGTCTGATGAACTGGATATGACGGGAAATTATCAGCGAAAATTTATTTCCAATGTATCTCACGATTTTCGCTCTCCTCTTACTTCCATAAAAGGTTATACAGAGGCGATTTTAGATGGGACAATTCCCCCTGAAATGCAGGAAAAATATTTAAAAATTGTAGTATACGAAACAGACCGCTTATATAAGCTGACACAGAGTATGCTCACCTTAAATAATCTGGATGAAAAGGGCCGCCAGCTGGACTATTCCGATTTTGATATTAACCGCACCATCAAAACTACTGCGGAAGCCTTTGAAGGGATTTGCCGCGATAAGCGTATTTCCATTGAGCTTTTCCTTACAGGGCAGACTCTGCTTGTTCACGCTGATATGGGAAAAATCCAACAGGTTTTATATAATCTTATTGATAATGCCATTAAATTCAGCTCTCCTGACTCTGTAATTAAAATAGAGTCTACTTTAAAGCACGAAACCGTTTTTATTTCTGTAAAAGATACCGGCTGCGGAATTCCCAAAGAAAGCCTTACAAAAATCTGGGATAGATTTTATAAAATTGATACCTCAAGGGGAAAAGACAGAAAAGGCACAGGGCTGGGACTTGCCATTGTCAAAGAAATTATCAACTCACATAAACAGAATATCAATGTAATCAGTACGGAAGGTGTGGGAACAGAGTTTATCTTTACTCTGCAAAAAAGTGTCAGTGAAAATTAAAGAGAGTATAAAGTATGAAAAAGAGGCTGTAATAAAAACAGCCCCTTTTATACTTTATACAGATACTTCCATCATCACTCTGCAATTTTTCACGTTACATGCAATCCCATATTTTAAAATTTTATGAACTCCATACTGGTGCAAAGCTTCTGTATATCTTTTATCCACAATCTGCTTCAACGCTTTACGACACTCTTTCTCTTCTTGCCCTATCTCTGCATATTTTACCTCAAGTACAATACCCACATCTGCATCATCAATAAAAATTTGTATATCGCTGAAGCCATCTCCCGACTCCCTGTTTGATACCACAGACCATCCCTCTTTAAAGCCCAAAATCCCCAAAAGAATACCATGATAAAAATTCTCTTTCGTAGGTTTTTGAACAAACGTATCTCTTACACTGACTGTCTTTCGCATATATTCTGTAAATATCTTTTCCACTTTTTCCGCTTCTCCGTACAGAAGTGCATTGCAGAAATCGTTTAGCATGTTTCCATCCTTTTCCACATTCTCTTTAAACAGTATAAGAATATGCTCTGTAATAATATTGCGAATTTCTCGATTAGGAATAGCCAAATTATATCGATTTCCGTCTGCTTTTCCTCTCTGTGTAAGATATCCTGTCATAAACAATGCGCTCCAAAGGTTCTCCATAGAAGAATATAACTCTTTATATGTTAAATTTTGCTTTATTTCTTTTTGTACAGTTCTTCCATTCACCAACTGCTCCAGTTCTAACCTAGTCACACTTTTCTCATTTCCCACATTATTGATAAAATGATTTAAAACATCATTCCCGCTGGTATTTATCCAATAATTTTCCGGAGGTAAAGTTGGATTATTAAGATGACTGCTGCAATAGTTAATAACATCCCATGGACAATATACATCTAAGTCCCCAAAACGATATCCATCATACCACTGTTTGACAATTTCATAATGCGTATCCTGATTGTAATAATGCAGAATTTCTCTTACCTCTTCATCTGTAAAACCAAAATATTCATCGAAATCAACATCTGTTATAGAATATACTTTAAAATTATTCAATCCTGTAAAAATACTCTCTTTTGCTATACGCAGACATCCCGTCAAAACTGCAAACTTCAAACTGTCATTAGTTTTCAGCACATTTTCAAGCATATTTCTAATAAGAAGTACCATCCTATCATAATAGCCATTTTCATTTGCCTTTGCCAAAGGTACATCATACTCGTCAATCAGAACAATGACCTTTTCACCATAATAAGTCTCCAGTAGTTCTGTAAACTCCTGTAAACTGTTTGTTAAAGTATCTTCTTCCATTTTTCTGTTAAGGAGTTCAGAAAAAATCTCTTGATACTCTTTTTCAAGATATTCTATTCTCAAAAAGGACCTCAAGCGCCTTGCTTCTCGATTAATAATTTTAACAAGCTGTGCTTTTGCTTTATCAAAATTTTCTGCATTCACACTTTTAAGGCTAATAGAAATCACAGGAAATTTTCCCATATATTGCTCACATAACTCTTTATTCTTCGCAATATAAAGCCCATCAAACAACGTCTGATTTGTTCCGATTTCAAAAAAACAGCGAAGCATACTCATGCTCAATGATTTTCCAAAGCGTCGAGGTCGGGTAAATAAATTTACTTCTCCCCATTGCCCAAGTAATTGTTCAATCAATTTTGTTTTATCTGCATAGTAAAACCCTTCACTGCGTATTTTTTCAAAATTTTCAATTCCTATGGGTAATTTTAATAATCCTGACATTCTTCACACTCCTTTCTGAAAACACTTTTCCAGAATTCATCCGTGTATCATTTACTTCCATTCATATTTTGTCAGATGCCCCTCTAACCTCATGTGGTCAAAGTTATTCTGACGAAGCGCCTCATACAGCACAATGGCAACAGAATTACTCAAATTCAAAGAGCGAATATCCCCAATCATGGGAATTCGGATAGCTGTTTCCTGATTTTCCAGCAAAATTTCTTCCGGAATGCCTGCGCTTTCCTTTCCGAACATAATATAGCAGTCTTCTTCATATTCTACGTCTACATAAGTCTTCGGTGCCTTTGTAGTTGCCATGTAAACCTTTGCGCCGGGATTTCTGTCCAAAAAATCCTGATAATTGATATACGTTGTTACATCTAAGTCCTTCCAGTAATCCATTCCTGCTCTTTTTAATGCTTTTTCATTTAGCTGAAATCCCAAGGGCTCAATAAGATGCAGTCTTGTTCCTGTTGCAACGCAGGTTCTTCCTATATTCCCTGTATTTGCCGGAATTTCAGGCTCAAATAATACAATATTTAATTTTGCCACTTTTCTTTCCTCCGAATATTTTCCACCTACTGATAGATTTTATACAATTCATCACTCTGCGGTTTATCTAAATAACGGGTATCTTCACCGTTTCTTAAAATTCTGTCGTTTCCGTCTGTCGCTTTACCTACTACGGCAGCCTCAATACCAGCCTGTTTTAGCTTTCTTACAAGTCCGTATCCGTCTTTTGCGGCAATCATCATAGAACCGCTGGACATTAAAATATAAGGATTTAATCCTAGCACTTCACAGACCTCTACGGTTTCCTGACGAATAGGAATTTCTTTTAAATCAATGTCAAGACCCACACCGGAACCGCTTCCCATTTCCCACAGAGCGCCAAATACACCGCCCTCGGTAATATCGTGCATAGCAGATACGCCCCACTCTGCGGCAATTTTTGCCTCCGGAATAACGGAAAGATATTGGTCGAATTTTTTTGCAGTCTCCACAAAAGGCGGCGCAAAATGCTCCAAAAGCAAGCTTTCTTTTTCCTTTGCCGCAATAGAAGTCCCTTCCAGACCAATCCATTTTGTCACCACAATATCATCTCCGGGCTTTACTGAAGCTGTGGTAAGCACATTTTCTTTTTTCATTTTTCCTACACCTGTAAGAGAAATCAACGTCTGCTTTACCACATCCGTAACCTCTGTGTGTCCGCCCAAGACCTCCATATTCAGCTCTTTACAAGTTTTTTCCACATCCTGCATTATCTCCTTTAGCTGTGCTTCCTCTGTGTCAGGTGTTAAAAGCATTGTCAGCATAATTCCCACAGGCTCTGCACCGGAAGCTGCTAAATCATTGGCTGTAATGTGAACACTATGTCCTCCGATATCCTTCGTTGTCCCTGTAATCGGGTCACAGGACAGTACAAAAACTTCCCCTTCTTCAAGCTCCATTACCGCACAATCCTGTCCCACGGCAGGTCCTACTAAAACCTCATTTCTGCGATGCCCTACCTGCTTTAAAACAGAGCGAATTAGCACAGGCTCCGGCAATTTTCCTATCTTCATGTTCTGACCTCCATTGCTGTATATATCAACTGTATCATCCAAAAGCATACATTGCCATAGGAATTACCATTGCCAAAATAATCAGTCCTGCCAGTATCGCAGCAAATATTCTGTTCCTTTTTGATTTTTTCATATTCATCATATCTCTTTACCTCACTATTTTCCCGTAGGTACTCAATATCTTATCAATTTCTCGAGATGCCTCGTTTTTTGTAAGACTGTCAATTTCCACATTCAGCTCTATTCTATGATATTTTATTAAATCCTGCAAGTAGCGTTTTTGCGCCGCTGTTACAGGACCTTGCTTCTTTACTTTATAGATAAGTGCATTTGGTACAAAAAGCTTTGGCTGCTTCTCTTCAAATTCTTCCCGTAATCTCTCATATAAAAGATACGTGGTTCTGGCATCCTCCAATGCCCTGTGCGCATCCTTTTGAGGAATTTCATAGTGCATGCGGAGATTTTGCAGACTCCTGCTTGGAAGCTCAGGCAGAAGCGCTCTTGCCAGCTTCAAGGTGTCCATTCCCTTTTTCTCAAATACCATTCCCGCATTCACTGCCTGATGCTTTACGAAACTGTAATCAAACATCAGATTGTGCCCCAAAAGAGGTAATTCTTCGCAAAAATCCAACAATTCCCCTAACGCCTGTGCAATAAGAGGTTTTCCCTGTACCATATCGTTGGAAATCCCCGTAAGCTCTGTAATCCTGTCAAGAATTTCCATCTGGGGATTTATCAGCGTTCCGTATTCACCTACAACCTCTTTATTCCGCACCTTTACAGCGCCGATTTCTATAATTCTGTCCTTAGAAGGCTCTAAGCCTGTGGTTTCTAAGTCCAGCGCAACGTATTCCATCATAATTTCTTCCTGCTTTTCTTTTGTTTTTCCTTATATTCCTTACAATATTCTGTCAAAAAGCACTCCTCACATTTCGGTGAACGTGCAAAACAAATCTGTCTTCCAAAAGTAATAATCTGAATATTATAAAGTATCCAATGCTCCTTTGGAAGCACCTTCATTAAATCCTGTTCTATCTTTTCAGGGTCTTCCTCCTTGGTAAATCCCAGACGTTTGGAAATTCGCTTCACATGGGTATCAACCACTACACTGGGCTCATGAAAAATGTTTCCTCGAATAACATTTGCCGTTTTTCTTCCCACTCCCGGAAGGCTTACCAAATCCTCTAAGCTCCTTGGAACTTCACCGCCATACACCTGACAAATCCTCTGAGCACAGCCGATAACGTTTTTCGCCTTATTGTGATAAAAACCCGTAGGCTTAATATCCTGCTCCAATTCTTTTAAATCTGCCTTGGCAAAAGCCTGCATATCGGGATATTTTACAAATAAATCCTTTGTCACAATATTCACTCTGGCATCTGTACATTGTGCGCTTAACATCGTGGCAATTAACAGCTGTCCCGGATTTTCGTGGTTTAAATAGCACTTATATTCTCTTGTATAAACCTCATCCAGCTTATCCAAGATTTCCTTTGTTCTCTTTGTCATAAGTCCTCCGTTTTCTAAAGCGTTACAACGTGCATGGCAGCATCATTGGTCAAAGGATTTCTATTCCTATAATCAAACAGCACAGGATAACTTCCTTTCTCCGCTTTTCCTTCCGGCACATTATAGGAAAAAATTTCAAGATGCGTCATCTTTTCTAACTGTTTTGGTTGATATCCTGCATAATCCTGTAAAACTTCCGGCGCTTCCGCTTCTTTTGTGTAAAATTCCTGTATCTTTTCCTTATACGCTTTTCTATCCGCAGCCCATACCGGTCTTGTCTTTAAATTTTCCCTTGCATAAAGGTCTAAAATCATCAATTCCTTAAAGTAAGAAAGATTTTCTACTTCTCTTTCTTCTAAAAATTCCATCAGTATTTCGTATCTTCTTATTCTGGAATGAGAAATACCAAAATATCCCTTTTTCTCATAAAAGTCCGCCAGCGTCTCGTACATGGAAAAAGCATCTGAGAAATAACCCTCCATGGCTTTCATGGTATGGCGGAACTGTCCGCTGTTATAATATACCTCTACCATGTCCTCAATTCCTTTTAATCTGCAAATTTCTCCATAGGACAGCCACTTTGTCCCCAATACCTCATAAGGCTCCTTCCCTTTGCATACACATCCATAATCTTTTGCCTTCTCATTCATGTAAGAACCCTTTAACAGCTTTAAAAATCCAAGCTGAAGCTGTTCCGGCGCTAAAGCATACACATCACAAAAAGACTTTTTAAAGCTTTCATATCCCTCATAAGGAAGTCCTGCAATCAAATCCAAATGCTGATGGACATTTTTTCCTTCCTGTACTTTTTTCACTTTTTCTGAAATCTTCTCAAAACTGGTCTTTCTCCTGATTTCTTCTATGGTTTTCGGATTGGTGGACTGTACCCCGATTTCCAACTGGATAAGCCCCGGACGCATGGTGTGAATAAGCTGAATTTCTTCCTCGGTAAGCAAATCCGCCGCAATTTCAAAGTGAAAATTCGTTATGCCGTTATCATGCTCATGAATATAATTCCAGATTTCAAGAGCATGTTCCTTTTTACAGTTAAAGGTTCTGTCTACAAATTTCACCTGCGGAACTTTTGCATCAAGGAAAAACTGCAATTCCTCTTTTACCAGAGAAAGACTGCGAAATCTCAGCTTCTTATCAATAGAGGATAAACAATAGCTGCAAGAAAAAGGACATCCTCTGCTGCTTTCATAATAAATAATTTTATGTTCAAACAGGGAAATATTTTTATACGGAAATACCAGCTTATCCATATCCATGATTTCACGGAAAGGATTTCTCACAATCTCCCCGTTTTTTTGAAACACAATTCCCTTAATATCAGCCAGTGCATCCTCCTCTTTTTCATGAACATAATGCTGCACCAGCTCCAGAAAAGTTTGCTCTCCCTCACCGCACATAACTCCGGTAACCTCCGGCAGCTCCTGCAAAAATTTCTCTGCATCATAAGAAACCTCAGGTCCTCCTGCCCAGATAACGGTTTGCGGCAAAATTTTCTTTAAGTCGCATATCAGCTCCTTCACAAAAGAAATGTTCCATATATAGCAGGAAAAGCACAACACCTTCGGCTGTTTCTTATAAATACTTTTTAAAATTTCATCCTTTTGCTGATTAATTGTATATTCTCCTATTTCCACATATTTTTCATATTCTCTGCAATAGGATTTCATGCTGTATACTGCCAAATTTGAATGTATATATTTTGCATTTACTGCCGCTAAAAAAACTGATGCCATTTTTTCTCCCTCTAGCAAAGGAGAGTTGCCGCATTAAAATGCTACAACTCCCTTTCTCTTATTTCTTATCTTTTATTGTTACGTAACGAGACTGTTCTTTTTCCATTTCCTCGTCATATTCTTCTAACTGTTTCATCAAATCACTTTCTACAAAATCATTGCCTTCGTCCTTATGGTCTTTTTCGCTGAAAGTCATTTTTAAAAGAATTGGTGAAATAATCGTCGTAATTACTACCACAATAACAATCGGACCCATTAAATCAGCGGAAATCAGTCCAATGGCATTTCCCTTTGCCGCTACAATCAAGGCGACCTCGCCTCTGGAAACCATACCTGCACCAATACGTATACAGTCTTTATTGCTGTATTTGCAAAGCTTCGCACCTGCACCGCAGCCCACTACCTTTGTGAGAACAGCAACGATTACCAAAGTAACCGCAAATCCTATAATCATCGGGCTCATGCTTGGAAGCTCTACCTGCAAACCGATATTTGCGAAAAATACAGGCGATAAAAGGATATAAGATAAAATTCCAAATCGTCTTGCAATATAAGTCGTATGAGTTGTCTTTGTAATAATAAGTCCTGCAAAGAATGCGCCGGTAATGTCTGCCACTCCAAAGAATTCCTCTGCACAGTAAGAAAACAGTAAACAGATTACAAATGCCAAAATAACGAAACGCTGTAAATCTCTTTCATATCCCTTCACCCATTTCTGGAAGATAATGTGAAGCAGGTATCCGCCCACTCCCACAAAGATAAAGAAGCCGATAATCTTAATAAATACCAGAGCAACATTTACAGATGAGTCTGCTAAGCTGGTAATGATAGTCAACGCCACAATACCTAAAATATCATCAATAATCGCTGCGCCTAAAATAGCATTTCCCGCTTTTGTATTCAGTTTTCCCATTTCTTTTAAAGTTTCAACCGAAATACTTACTGATGTTGCAGTGAGAATAACACCGATAAACACATTCTGTAAAATTACGCTTACATCTGCCGCCGGCTCCAGCATACCCGATCTGTTAAAATACGCTGCCACTGCAGATCCGCCTAACAGCGGAACAATTACTCCCAGCAACGCAATTACAAAGGAAGCTTTTCCACTTTTCTTCAATTCATCAACATCTGTCTCCAAACCGGCACAGAACATCAATACAATAACGCCGATTTCAGAAACCTGATAAATGAAATCTGTCTGATGCAGTACGCCGATACACGCCGGTCCTAAAATCAAACCTGCCAAAAGAGCACCTACTACCTGCGGCAGCTTTACTCTTCTTGTAATAAGCCCAAATACTTTCGTACTCAGCAAGATTAATGCCAAGTCTAACAAATATCCATACGATTCCATATTTCTTATCCCTCTGCTTTTCTAAAATTTTTATAAAGTCAAAAATATGGTATCACAATTTTTTCAAAAATGAAACAAAATCTTGAAAAAAATCTTTCTTACATAGACTTACGTTCTGCGATTTCAGCCATCTTTGCCGTATTTAAACGAGTATCCCCATGCACACGACTGTAAGACAGGTATCCGTTCATTCTGTCAATTTTTGTCAAGTTCTTAGAACCGCATACCGGACACACATCCATTTCCAATTCTTCGTGTCCGCAATCATCACAATATGCAAGAGAAAGATTGACTCCCTCATAATAACCCAAATCCATAGCACGTCTGACTAAGGCACGGATTGCATCCACATTATACCCGATAGGGTAGCGCACATACTGAATTTTTCCGCCGTTGCAAAGCTCCCAAAATCTACCTTCACAATCCTGCTTTTCAATCGGAGTGATGTCTTCTGTTACATGACAATGGAAGCTGTTACTTACATAAGGTCTGTCAGAAACCCCTTCCACAATACCGTATTTCTTTCTGAACTGTTCTACCTGAAGTCCGCAGAGGCTTTCTGCCGGTGTGCCGTAAATTGCATACAGATTACCGTCTTCCTTCTTGTACTGCTCCACCTTTTTATTGATGTACTGAAGTACCTCTAACGCAAACTTTCCATCTTCACGAATGGATTTACCGTTATACAGCTCCTGAAGCTCGTTTAAAGCTGTAATACCGAAAGATGCCGTCATAGGCTTTAATAACGGTTTAATCTTATCAGAAGGTTTTAAATTACCGCCGTAAAATCCGCCTTCACAGTAAGCAAGAGGATTGGTAGATGCTTTCATCTCTCCTAAGTAATCATAAGTACGGATATGAAGATTGCGGATCATTTCCAGATAAAAGTCAAGCACTTCATAGAAATCCTTGTCCTCTGAACGTGCCTTTGCCAAAATCATAGGCAAATGAAGACTTACCGCACCTACATTAAATCTTCCCACAAATACAGGAACATCATTGTCATCTGCCGGTGTCATACCGCCTCTTTCATACCAAGGGCTTAAAAAGGCTCTGCATCCCATAGGACTGATAACTTTCTTATATCGCTTATACATGCTGGATATGTATCCCTTTCCGCTTAAAGAAAGCCAATCCGGATACATGGTCTTTGCTGAGCAGGAAATTCCAGCTTCAAAGACATCCTCGCCTTCCTTTCCTTCTCCATGAATATTTTCATCATATAAGAATACGATTTTCGGAAACAGCACCGGTTTTTTGTGCCCTTCTTTTCCCTGTCCCTCTTTATGTACCTCTAAAAGAGAAATACTGCACATTTTCTCAAAACGTTCCATTCCCAGTCCCAATGTCACGGTAACAAAAGGATAATCACCTCTGGAAGAACCAACTGTATTTAATTTATATTCAATTCCCTGCCAGCCCTGATCAAAATCACGGCGAACCTTGTCCATGGCATACTGATGTGCTCTCTCCTTTGCAGGCGCCCAGTCAGCATCTACGTATTTCAAGAATTCCTCGCAATATTTGTGATAGCTTTTCTCTGCATAAGGCGCAAGGATTTTATCTACCTCCGGTACAGTAAACCCGCCATATTGCTGCGCTGCCGTGCTTAAAATAATGTCTCCCATAACGTCAAAAGCAGTGTCCAGCGTCTTTGGCTCGTTATACCATACATTTCCCATTTCAAAGCCGCCCCGCAGCACGTTTGCCACGTCAAACAAACAGCAGTTCATGGTGTCCAGACGTGCGGATTGGTCATGAATATAAATATATCCGTCTTTACATGCCTGAAGCTCGTTTCTTGTCATAAAGAATTTTCGATACAATTCTTTGTTTAATTCATTGAAAATAAGACTTCTCTTTGTAGCAACGAGAGCACTGTCTGTATTGGCATTGCTCTTATCGCCGATATATCGGATGGACTGGCTCTTTGTATAAACCTCATCCATCATGTGAATAAAATCATGTTTGTAATTGCGGTAATCACGGTAGCTTTTTGCAACCGCAGGATTTACCTTTTCCAGTGCTCCCTCTACAATATTGTGCATATCCTGAATAGAGATTTCTTCCTTCTCCAAGGACTGCGCTTTTTCCTCTGCGTATTCACAAAGAAAATCAATCTCATCCTTTTTAAAGTCATACATAATTCTGGATGCAGATTTGTTCACTGCACGCACAATTTTCTGGATATTGAAATCCTCTTTTGTTCCGTCTTTCTTAATTACATACATCATCACTTTCACCTCATAAACTTTTGTAACACTATATCTGGTATTTCATAATATTTTTTCACTTTTGTTTTCACAACATTTTGTATTCCACAGTATACCATTTTTTCTTCCGAAAAGAAAGGGGAAATATTGCACAATTCTGTACCATTTATATCCATTTTCCTTTTCAAATCCATTGTTTAACGTGTTTTTAACACTCCGAGGAAGATAAAAATTTTTTATTTTTAAAGGAAAAACATGGGTTTTTCAGGTTATGGAAACCAAAGTCGATTTTACATTATCCAAAGTGCACAATTTTCTTTTTGTCAAGAGCATTTGATAAAAAAGATTACATTGCTGCGCATCCTTGCGGAGCATTTTTGTTTCATAGGACGCAATTTCCTATGAAACAAAAAAATAAGAGGTTTCCCCCTTATTTTTATCGTGTCACGTTATTTAACCATTTATAAGTTTTATACCGATATATGGAAAACGGTATTTTAATAATTTCATCACTGCACAGCAGAATATACACCCAAGGCATTGGAATTCCAATAACAAAAGCTCCCACTGCCGCTCCTAAAATAGAGCAAAGCCACATAACGCCCACATCCAAAATCAGTCCAAACCGTGTATCTCCCCCGGCACGAAATACCCCTACAATCAAAGTAGTGTTAATGGATTGTCCCACTACATAGTAAGACATAATAAACATCATAGCTGTAAGATAGCTTTTTGCCAGCGGTGTCAGGTTCAGCATACTTCGCACAAATGGGGAAATCGCCAATATGAGCAATCCGCCGCCGATACCGCATACAATGGCAATTTTGACGAATTTCTTTCCGTATTCCCTTGCCAGCTCTTCTTTTTTCTCACCAATGGCTTTTCCAATCATAATTGCCGTTGCACTGGAAATACCAAATCCGATAACCATAGAAAGCTGTCTGCACACCTGCGCCACAGAATGAGCTGCTACCGCAGAGCTTCCCAAATGCCCTACAATCGCTGAAATCGCAGCCATTCCCGCTCCCCATGCAATTTCATTTAAAAGCACAGGTAAAGCATAGGTAAAGAAATCCTTTGAAAGCGCTTTATCCTTTACAAACCAGTCCTTAAATCGGATTTTCACCACATGGTTTATTTTCACTGCATAAAATACCACAATCACCACTTCAACGGCACGGGAACAGAGTGTTCCGAGAGCCGCCCCTGCCGCTCCCATAGCCGGTGCCCCGAAAAGTCCGAAAATAAAGATTGCGTTTAAAACAATATTTGCCGCAAGAGAAGTTCCATAGACAACTGTCGCTATGACAACTTGCTCAATGCTTCGTATAATGTTTAAATATACATTTGTAAAGGCTGACAATACATAAGAAAACGCCACGATTTTCAAGTAACTGACACCTGCGGCAATTACTGCTTCATCCGCCGTAAAAATACGCATTAGCTGATACGGGAAGAAAAATGCCGCTGCCGCAAACACAATTCCCGCCAGAATGGAAATGCGAAAAGACATTCCCATGACCTTTTCAATGGTTCTCGTATCCTTTTTTCCCCAGTACTGTGCCGTCAAAACACAGGCGCCGGAGGTAAGCCCAAAATACAGCAGGGATAAAATAAAGTAAATCTGATTTGCCAGCGATACTCCCGACAATGCCGTTTCCCCTACTTTTCCCAGCATAATAACGTCTGTGGAGGTCACTCCTACATTAATGAGGTTCTGAACCGCCATAGGCATAACCAGACGAAATACATGGGAATAAAACCTCTTATCCTCAAGACTCATCCTTTTTGTAAAAATCATTTTCCTTCAATCCTTTTCTTAGATTTCAATTTCACCTTCAAACACAACCTCTGCGGGTCCTGTCATGTAAACAAGGTTTTCTGCTCTGTCCCAGAAAATTTTCAAGTCTCCGCCCAAAAGTCTCACAGTCACTTCATCTTCTGTATATCCGTTTAAAACAGACGCTACTGCCACGGCGCAGGCTCCTGTTCCGCAGGCTAAGGTTTCCCCGCTTCCTCTCTCCCATACACGCATTTCTACGGTCCTTCTGTCAATCACACGGACAAACTCCGTATTTACACTTTCCGGAAATGCTGTATGTTTTTCAAATTTCGGTCCGATTTCCTCCAAAGGCAGATTTTTCACATTGTCTACATATACCACTGCATGAGGATTTCCCATAGATACAGCTGTTATCTCATAAATATCCTGTCCTACGTTTAACGGCTGGCTGATTACTTTTTCTCCTCCATAAATCATAGGAATTGCCTTTGTCTCCAATACAGGCGCTCCCATGTTTACACGAACCTGTTTTACTTTTTTATTTTCCACCGTTAAATCCAGATACTTAATACCGCTCTTTGTGTCCACAGAAATTTGCGTTTTATCTGTAAGACCGTAATCATACACGTATTTTCCCACACAACGCATACCATTTCCGCACATTGCTCCCTGACTTCCGTCAGCATTGTACATTTCCATTTCAAAATCCGCTCTTTCTGATGGTTTTATTAAAATCAGTCCGTCAGATCCAATTCCAAAATGCCTGTCGCTAATTCTTCTAGATACCTCAGAAGGATTTTCTATCTGCTCCTGAAAGCAATTTACATAAACGTAATCATTTCCAATTCCCTGCATTTTTGTAAACTTCATATCTCATATCCTCCTCATTTGTTTTCTTAATCCAACCCATTTTACCACAAAAAAACAGGCTCTGAAAGAACCTGTTTTTGTTTCATCTTTAAATCTAGCTTATGCTTCTTCTGGAACAAATTCATCTTTTCCTAATCCGCAGATTGGGCATACCCAATCTTCCGGAAGGTCTTCGAAAGCTGTTCCCGGTTCTACTCCATTATCCGGATCACCTAATTCCGGATCATATACATAACCACATGGTTCACATACATATTTCTGCATAATTCTTACCTCCTGCAATTTAGTTTTCATATTTTGATTAATTTTATACATATTATGCTGCGAATAACTTTCTGTTTTCGCTTTACCTATTGTAACACATCTTTTCAAAATATTCCAGAGTAAATTTGTATAGTTTTGTATTTTTTTATACAAGATATAGCGCTCTATGTGAAAAGAACCCGTTCCGCAGGCGCCGGAACAGGTTCTTCTCGCATGACATCCAATAGACGATTGCAATCTATTGTTTATATAAATTATGATGGGTGCCCTGATTATCCGAACATCCATGTCTCAATTTTATAAAATCTGAGCTGCAATAATTGCTGCAATCATTAATGGGATATTAAAGTGTAAGAATGTCGGTACACAAGTATCCCAAATGTGGTCGTGCTGACCGTCTGCATTCAAACCGGATGTAGGTCCAAGCGTTGTATCAGAAGCCGGTGAACCAGCATCACCAAGAGCTGCTGCTGCTGACATCAGAACGATAGTAGCTGCCGGTGAAAATCCCATCTGATGACATAATGGAACGTATAATACTGCAAGTACAGGAACTGTACCAAAGGAAGTACCGATACCCATAGTTACTAACAAACCGATTAAAGTAATAATGGTAGCTGCGATTAATTTATTTCCGCCCATAAGTCCGATAGAACTTGTTACCAGTTCATCTACTGCACCTGTATCTTTTAATACCTGTGCAAATCCACCTGCTACTAACATAACAAATGCGATGAAGCCCATGAGTTTTACACCTTCCTGGAACTGTGCATCAATATCTTTTGGTTTAATAGCGCCAAAGATAAAGATTACTAACAGACCGGCCAATGCTGCTACCGGAAGAGAGCCCCATACAAACTGTGCTACTACTACTACTACTAAAGCTGCTAATACAACCCAGTGTTTGTATTCCAGTTTTAAATCACCGGTTTCTTTTACACCATCTAACTGAATATCTTTGTATTCACGAGGTTTTCTGTATGTAATGAATACAGCGATTGCAAGACCGATAAACATAGCCACTGCAAGGATCCAGTTTACTGCTGTAATATCACCGATTGTTACATTCCATCCCCAGTCTTCTTTTACGTTCTGGTTAATGTTATCACGAATGATACCCATGAAAATCAAACCAAATCCGAAAGGAATTGCAATGTATGGCGCTTTATGACCAAATGCGATGGTACATGCAACACCACGTCTGTCCAGTTTCATCTTGTTCATCAGTACCAGTAATGGCGGAACAAGAATTGGAATATAAGCAATGTGGATAGGAATTAAGTTCTGTGACAAACATGCAATAATCAACAGTGTTAAAAGTAAAATCCACTTATTGTTACCTACCACTTTTGCAATTTTCTTTGATAGAATTTCTGTGATACCGGTTGTTGCAAGACATGCTGCCAGAGTACCTAACAGAATGTATGCAAGAGCTGTTTCACCGTTGCCGCCAAGACCGGCCAGCATAGAGTCTTTAATTTCTGCGACACCCATACCGCCTACCAGACCTGCTGCAAACAGAGATACCAGCATGGATAAAAGTACGTTAATTTTCAGTAAGCAGAGTACACATAAAAGTACAACCCCAATTACAACAGGATTAAGCAAATTTTCCATAAAATAAACCTCCCTCTTTTTTTTGATAGTTACGACCGGCAAAGGGGTCCCTCTCCAAACACAGCCGTAACGCACCCTCTTTAAATTTATTATCTTGTTTCGATTGCTGTGCCAATGGCTTCTTCTACTGCTTTAATTAAAGAACCGTTTTCAATGATTTCTTCACAGTAGTTGATATCTCCGTACAATTCACGGTCATCATCTAAAGTAGCAACCTGTTTACGAACCAAATCATAAGCAGCCTGTGTACCTTTACCAAGACCTTTATTGCCTCTCATATCAATACCCTGACATGCAACCATCAATTCCATTGCAAGAACACGTCTTACGTTCTTAGCAATCTCTCCAGCTTTTCTAGCTGCAATTGTACCCATAGATACATGGTCTTCCTGACCTGCTGATGAAGGAATACTGTCAACAGAAGCAGGATGTGCCAATACTTTGTTTTCAGATACTAATGCTGCTGCTGAATACTGTACGATCATAAATCCTGAGCAAACACCGCCATGAGGTGTTAAGAATGCAGGTAAATCACTGTACGCCGGATTTACCAGACGTTCGATACGTCTTTCAGAAACGTTTGCCAGTTCAGCTACGCCGATACCAAGGAAGTCAAAGCTTAATGCCATTGGCTGACCGTGGAAGTTACCGCCTGAAATACCTGCACGGTCTTCCTTGAAGATAATCGGGTTATCTGTAACAGAATTGATTTCAATATTAACTTTATCTAATACATAGTTAATTGCATCTTTACTTGCACCGTGAATTTGAGGTGAACATCTTAAAGAATAAGCATCCTGTACACGAATTTCACCCTGACGTGTGGTGTTTTTGCTTCCTTCCAGAAGTTTTAACAGGTTTCTTGCTGTTGCTAACTGTCCGGAATGTGGACGTACGTCATGTACTCTGTGGTCTAACGCATCTACAACACCGTTCTGTGCTTCAAAGCAAAGAGCGTCTGCAATATCAGCTACCTTCAATAAGTTCAGTGCATCGTATAATGCAAGAGAACCTGCTGATGTCATAGCCTGTGTACCGTTGTTTAATGCAAGACCTTCTTTTGCAGATAATTCAATCGTAGGAATACCTGCACGTTTCATAGCTTCTGCACCCGGAAGGAGTTCTCCTTCATAATAAGCCATACCAAGACCTAACATTGGCAGAACCATGTGAGATAATGGCGCAAGGTCACCGGAAGCTCCCAGAGAACCTTTTTCAGGAATAAATGCTGTAACACCCTTGTTCAGCATATCCACCATTGTCTGTACTGTTTCTAATCTGATACCGGAAAATCCTTTTACAAGGTTGTTAATTCTCAGAAGCATAATTCCTCTTGCAATGTCCTCTGAGAAAGGATTTCCTGCACCTACTGCATGAGTGATAATCAGATTTTTCTGAAGTGCCTTACACTGGTCCTGAGAAATTACAACATCACTAAATTTACCAAATCCAGTAGTAATTCCGTATACAACCTTTTCTTCCGCAACTAAGTCATCTACTACCTTTCTGGACTCGATGATGTTCTGCTTTGCTTCTTCTGCAAGTTCAATTTTTGCATGTCCTCTACAGATTGCAGCAATTTGTTCCAGTGTTAAGTCTTTACCAGTAATTATAATATTACTCATATCGCACCCTCTTTTCATCTTTATATTATATGTGAAATTATACATTATAGGTGTCAAAAAAGCGTCAATAAATGTCATTTTGCATAATCTCTTTTTAGACGATTTCCAAACCTGTTGTATTTATCTACATATCCTCTTCAAATTTCCGAAGTAATTCCATTGTTGTAGGGTTTTTTATTTTTTCAGATACCTGCTTGCTCTCCTTATAATAAGCTTCCGCTTCATCCTGACAGTTCTGCCGTTTTAAAAGCATTGCCATATAAATCTGAGCTCTTTCCAAGCCCCAGTAATACCCATGACGTTTCAGACAGGAAATTGCTTTTTCCAGATACTGTCTTGCTTCCTTATCCTTATTCTGTAAATAGAAAATCTGTCCCATACCGGAATAAAACTGTCCAAGCCCATTTGTCACAACTTTTCCTTTTCCCATTTCAATGGCACGCTCATAATATACTGCCGCCTTTTCCAAGTCGTCCTGACAACGGCTTAAATCTCCCAAATATCCCTGACAGGCAGCAATACTCATATTGAAGCGTTCTTTTCCCTTTGCACAATCCTTAAAAATTTTCATAGCCTCTATCAAGGTCTTCTCTGCCTTAATGTATTCTCCTTTATGTAAAAAATAACAACCCAACAACCGCATAAAAACACCACGTTCTTCTGTTGCTTTTTCCTCTTTTTGTAAATAACAAAGCCCTTTTTGAACGTATTCCTCTACCTGTGCAAAGTCCTCCACCTGAATACCGTAAAAAACCATTTGCTTAAAATTATTGAGGAGCATCTTTTTCTCATCTAGTTTTTCTGCCAAACGGATACTTTCGGTTACACATTGAACCCCTGTATCGTATTCCCCCACGGCAATTTTATAACGCCCCTTTACATAATACATTTCCATTTTCATTTCCTGTGCCTGATGAGAGTCATCTTCAAGTCGGATTACGTCTTCTGCCAACGCAAGCATTTCCGCTGCACCTTTCGTTACTCCGTACTCGTCATCGCCATATTCCATCTCCCAATGAAGGACAGGAAAGTTCTCATTAATAATCGTATAATATTCCTTCAAATATTTAATCTTATATTCATAAGTTTTCACCTGATTATGGCATCTCTCATAGTGGTGAATGATCATTGGAAGACAGGAAAAATTTCGTTTTGCCTCTGCTTGATTTTCATAATACTGTGCAAGCATCTGATGGTACATGCGCCTTTTTCCCACGCTCTGATGCTCATACAAATATTCCCTGAATATTCGATGAACAAATTTATAATAAATATTCCAGCCAACTAAAACTTCTTTAATTAAACGACGCTCCTGAAGCTTTTCCAATATTCGGATAAGAGTAAGACGATCCAGACCCGGAAACAGAATTTCCAATTCTTCTATACTTATCTTTTCCGGAAACAATGACATACAATATAAAACCTCCGTTTCTGTATCCGGTAAGCCTGCAAGTCTTGCCTTTATCAAATTTGTCGTCTTTGGAGATATTTCTAAAGTATATCCTTTTTCTTTAATCAGGTTAATCAATTCCATTAAAAAGAAAGCATTTCCATCTGTCATCTGATAAATATCTTCTTTTTTCTCAACCTCATAATCCAACTGAGGTAAATGACGATGAAGAAGCTCGTTTGTTTCCTCTCTCGTAAAGGAATGAAGATTAATTACCTGAAGACAGTCATTTTTAACCAGTTTTTCCAAAGCCTCCATAACCTCTGTATCATTATCCTGATTAAAGGTACACATAAATAATATCTTATCTGTTCCTACGGTAAGCAAAATACGATTTAAAAGCTGAAAACTCATTTTATCCAGCCATTGAATATCATCAAAGAACAAAACCACTTTATGATGCTCTGCAATTCTTCGGAACATTTCCAAAACAGACTGTTCTAAAATCTGATAAGTCAGTCTGCCCATCTTTTCCTCGCCCTCCGTAAGAACGCCCTTTAAAATTCTTCTTATCTGTCCCTTTTCATCTTCCACAATTTCTTTTTCCAGAATTCCATTTTCCATACACTGTTCAATTTCCCAGAAAATATCATTCCATGGACGCAGAAAAAAATCCAGTTCATCTCGATAGCAGGCAGCATTTAAAGGTATCATCTGATATCCCCGCACCATCTGTTTTGCTTTATCCAAAAGTGCTGATTTCCCCACGCCCTCTTCTCCGCTGATAGCAACGCATTGCGGATACCCCCATCTTCCAGCGCCCACAATGTACTCGCTTATTTGATAAATTTCTTCTGTCCTCCCCATAAAAGGTAAATTCCAATTTCCGTTATCCACAGCCACATTACCCTTTACATTGAAAATTCTATGAAACAGCTCTGTAATTTCACCGGAGGGCTCAACTCCCAGCTCCTCATCCAGCACCTTTTCCAAATCATAATACAGCTTAATTGCCATATTATAATTCCCACTTGAAGCATAAATCTCCATAATTTCCTGATATAATTTTTCATTATAAGAATCATGCTTTAACAAAATATTGCTGTATTTTTGTATCTGAGCCATATCCTTTACAGAATTGGCATCATGAAGACGTTTTCGTGCGCTTTTTAAAAAGGACTGGTCATACTGCTCCTGCATGGACTCAATCCACTCCTCAAATTCATAACTGTTTTTAATATGAAAATGCGATAAAAATCCGTCTTCCTCATGCTCTAAAATATTTTCCTCTGTAATGAAATCCCAGTCGATTTCAGGCATACATTCCGGATTTAAGGAAATGCTGGTATGTCCTGCCGTAACCAGAATTTCTTTTCCAAGTAATTTTTTTATCTGATAAACTGCTTCACGCAGATTTTTTCGTCCCACATTCTCATTGTCCGCACCCCAGAGAACATAAATAATTTCTTCCCTTGTTGCGTTCTTTTTCACACATAAATAGTAGAAAAAACCTTCTGCTTTTTTATATGGAAAGTTTATTCTTTCTCCGTCTACTTCTACATACGGTCTTCCTAAAAGATGCACATTGATTTTGCCCAAATTCTATCCCTCACATTCTATATTCTCTAAGTATACTAATGTCTTTCCTTAATGTCAACTAAGTGAAAGCGTTCCCGTTTCCCTCCCCTTGTGGTTCTTTTTACCCTTTCTGAAAAATACAATAGAAATAAACAAGTTTTAAGGAGTCCCAGATTGTTAAAACGCTTTTTTAACACTATCCTTTTGCTGGCATTTGCCGGACTTCTGATTTTTTCTGCCGTATCCGTACTTCCTGATATCATTTCCGTAAGCAACACGGTGGGAGGAAAGGAGCTTCCCATCTACTGCGTTGAAACGGAAAAACCGCAAATTTCCATCAGTTTTGATGCTGCTTGGGGAAATGAGGACACACAGACAATTTTGGATATTCTGGCAAAGCATAATGTAAAAGCAACTTTTTTTATGACAGGAGGCTGGGTGGAAAGTTATCCTGAAGATGTAAAGAAAATCTATGAAGCCGGACATGATTTAGGAAATCACAGCGAAAATCACAAACACATGCCTCAACTAAGCGAAGAAGAAAAAACGCTGGAATTGATGACAGTACATAATAAAGTCAAAGAACTCACCGGCTTTGATATGTTTTTATTCCGTCCGCCTTACGGCGACTACGACAATCAAGTCGTTCGAAATGCAAAAGAAAATAATTATTATCCCATTCAGTGGGATGTAGACTCTCTGGATTGGAAAGATTACGGCGCAGATGATATTGTCAAACGTGTCACAGAACACAAAGCTCTCGGAAACGGAAGCATTATCCTCTGTCATAACGGAGCTAAATATACAAAAGACGCTCTTGATACTTTAATCACCACCTTACAGGATAAAGGCTATGAGTTCGTACCCATTTCTCAACTGATTTATAAAGACAATTATCACTTAAACCACGAAGGGCGGCAAATCAAGGATAAGTAAAAATACCTGTCCGCCGCAACGCAATTTTCTACGAAATAAAAAAGGAACTGCCGCATAAAGCACATAGTCCCAAATATGGATATATTTTAGGATAATGTTGAAAGCGACAGTTCCCTGCTTTGAAATTTAATTATTTAATAATCATTTCTCCGAAGCATTCTTTACCCGGTGCTAAAGCGTTTGCTTCATCTGTATCAATGTGAGCTGCTGTTGCATAAGATGCACTTACACGAACAACTACGTCACCGAATGTTAAGCTTCTTCCGTTTGGAGACTCGATAGCTAATTCAACAATCTGTTTGTCAGCTACGCCTGCTTTTTCAGCATCTTCCGGTGTCATATGTACGTGACGTTTTGCAGCGATTACGCCTTCTGTTAATTCAACTTCACCTGCCGGTCCGACAATTTTACATGCTCCTGAGTCTTTGATATCTCCTGACTCACGAATTGGAGCAACAACACCGATGCTTCTTGCATCTGTTAAAGAAACCTCTACCTGTGTATCATTTCTTACAGGTCCTAAAACAGACATTTTCAGGCTGCCTTTTGTTCCGATTACTTCAACTTTTTCTTCACATGCGAACTGTCCCGGCTGACTTAACATTTTTTTCACTGTTAATTCATGTCCTTTACCGAACAGAACTTCTAAGTGCTCCTGAGATAAATGTACGTGTCTTGCAGATGTTTCTACTAATACTTTCATTTTGAAATCCTCCACTTTTGAAATATTCATTACCTTCAATTATAACTTTTTCCTTGTACTTGTCAACTTATATTTAAACACTTTCTTCCTTTGGAAACTTATTTTTCAAATAATCATATTCTTCCATAATACTTCTGGTTATTTCATCTTCTCCAAAGCTGTTATCGGGATGATAAATCCGAAGCAGAGCATAATAGCGCTTTTTCAGTTCTTCCTGACTTTTAATCCCTTTGAAATAATGAATATGAAATTCTGTATCGTCTGTATCTTTCCCCTTATATCCGCCCTCAAAGGCTGACCATTGATAATCCGGTCTTTTATAAAAGGCTTTCCAGTTATCAGAATTTCCCATATACCATTTCCAAATCCAGCTGCACACTGCCTCAAGCACCACCATAACCATAGCAACTCCTGCCGCCGGAATATATGCCAAACCTCCTGCCACTGCCATGGTCAGGATAATTGCCGGAATGCCCGGACCGTTGCCGTTTATCTGCAATACAATCTCGACCAGAACCCCGATAGACAGCATGACCGCCGAAACAATGCACACAAAGGAAACCACTGCCCCACACATCTTTAAGAAAAACTGAATTCCCCTTATTACAATAAATACAACTGTCAACGGTATTGCCAGCACAACCTTTAGTATAAGAAGCAATACCTTCCCAAGCTTTTTCTTATCTATTTCTCGCATCTCTTTCCCTACATTTCATCTACTGTTTTTTCACTGTATTAGTTTAACATATTTGATAGAAATTTTACAGAAATTTTTTTTACATACTACCTGCTAAAAATATACTGACGGCAATCCCCGCAGCCGTTGCCAGCATAGCTCCTGCAACGGTATATCTTGTTTTGTTTACTTTTGCCGCTATAAAATAAACAGAAATCGTATAGAAAATCGTTTCTGTGCAGGACATCATAATGGATGCAATCAATCCGATGTAGGAGTCCGTGCCAAATTCCTTAAAAATATCAAGCACCAGTCCTGTCGCAGCGCTTGAGGAAAACATTCGGATAATGGCAAGAGGTACCAGCTCAGAAGGAAAACCGATTTGTGCGGTAAAATTTCCCAACACCTGCCCCAGCATATCCAAAAATCCCGATGCCCGAAGCACACCCACTGCCACCATTAGCCCGATTAAAGTAGGCAAAATTTTAACAACAGTCAAAAGACCATCCTTCGCTCCTTTCACAAATTCCTCGTATACACGGCATTTCATAAGAATACCAAATCCCACAATATAAAACAAAATTAACGGTATGCTAATCTCTGAGAGAAAAATCAAAAACTTCATATCTGCTCCTGATGCCTTTTGTTCTATATTTACGCTGAATTTTTTTAAAAAGAAGGGGCTTTTACATTTTTCTGCGCTTTTTCAAATATCCTTTCTTTCTGAAGTAACGCACCTCCACTGCAATAATTATAAGGGTAATGAAAATCACTGTAAGATATCCGTATTTCCAATTTAAAAGAGGCATATTGGGAAAGTTCATGCCATACCAGCCTGCCAGCAGGGACAATGGCAGAAATACCGTAGTTACAATGGTTAAAATAGTCATAATCTCATTTTGAGAAATATCAATCTGCGCCTGATATAGTTCATGCAGCTGCAAAAGATTTTCCCGAATATTCTCTGTATATCCATGCAAGCGAGATACACGGCTCGCCAGCATTTTCCATCCTGTTTCATCTTCCTCTGACAAGTGCTCACCTAAATTCCCCTGTATTTCTTCTATCACATCCAAAAGCTGCACATAAAACCCGTGAAGACGTGTCATGGCTCTGCGAAACCTCATTAAAACCTCGGGAAAATCTCTGGGCGGCTGAACAATTAAAATATCTTCCAGTTCTGTAATTTTCTCCTCTATCTTTTGCAGATAAGGTACTTCGTCCTCAATAAGTCCGTTTAAAACCGTAAGAAGTATTCCCAGCTCCTGACCTTCCTCTATATCTTCCAGTTCCTTTCGCTTTTCCAGCACAGGATGAATAACCTTATCTTCATCTAAAAAGATAATCGCTCCCTTTTTCACATAATATGCTGCAATCAAAAACTTCCCCTGAAGATTTCTTTTATCCGGTATTTTCAAAATTCCAAACATACCCTCTGAGAAAAATTCTGTTTTGCAATATGCCGCTTCCTCCAAGCTCTTAACAAAAAGCTTTTTATACGGATATTCTGACAAAGAAGTGAGAAACTCTTCTTTCGTCATAAATCTTATCTTCATACAATCTCCTCCTTTTCCACCTTGGGGAATTCGATTATCAGCCGAAATCCACCTGCTTCTCTGTTCTTTGCGCTGCATACAAGCTTCATATTTTCTGCCATTTTTTTCACAAGATACAGTCCTATTCCCGTAGACTTCTTGTTTTCCTGTCCATTGCTGCCTGTAAATCCCTTTTCAAAAACAAAAGGTAAATCCACCTCTGAAACCCCTTTTCCATTATCTTCTATACTAATATAAATCTTTTCATCCTTCTCATAAGCTGAAAAAATAATCTGCCCGTTTTTTTCTTTTCTATACTGAATACTATTGCTCACAACCTGAGATACTATAAACTCCAAATTTTTCCTGTCTGTAAAAATTTCTTTCACTTCTAAGTTTTCCACTATAGAAATTTTACTCTCTGTCAATAAATATTCATACGCCTCCAACACGTAATCTATACAATCCTGCAGATTCACCCACTCCATAATTTCTCTCTTATGGTCATAAGACAAACGGGAAAAATACAAAATTTGTGATACATATTCCTGTAACTGCACATTCATATATTGCAGCTTCTGATAAACCTTGGGACTCATTTCGTCTTCACGGTTTTCCAGCATCAGCGTAAGCCATGATATGGGCGTCTTTATTTCGTGCACCCATGTTTCTACATATTCCTGCTGCTGCTGAAGCGCCAGCACCTTGTCCTTCTTTTCTACTTCAATATCCTCTATTTTTTCTCTTAATTTTTCTATTATCCACTTTTCTTCAAAAGATAATAACTCGGTATTTAATTCTTTGCTCAGATTGTTTTTATCACTGAAAAGCTCTTGAAAATAAAGAAATTTCTTATTTTTCTTTTTCATCTTATCCAGAAACAGAAATACAAAAATCACAACTGCAAAAAGCACAAACACAGCTGCCAGTTTTTCACTTTTTCGATTATCAAGCAGCCACAGGCAAAAAAAGCAAAAACAATCGAAAAACAGCAGAGCAACAAAGAACCATGTGTTTTCCTTGCATACTTCTCCTGCTGTCTGCCATTTTCTTTTTCTATCATTCTCCATTCCAGAGATACCCCCTTCCCCGAACAGTCTGTACCATGTTTTCTAATCCCAATGTATTCAATGTTTTACGTAACCGTGTCATATTCACCTGAAGAATATTTTCATCTACATAGACTTGTGTTCCCCACACTTTCAAAAATAAATCTTCTTTTGAAACAATTTCTCCCCGATGCTCTAAAAGCACCTCCAGAATTTTTCCTTCTTTCTCCGGCAATACCTTTGAATAGTTTTCGGTATAAAGTGTATAGGTATGCCTGTCCAAATAAAACCCGTTGCCCTTTAGAATGCCTTCAAAACTGGAAAAACGCTGTAACGTATTCTCGATACGTGCCAAAAGCCGTCCCTTATGGTACGGCTTTGTCAAGAAATCATCGGCTCCCAACTTCAGCCCATGAATTTCATCTTCAATCTGTGTCCGTGAAGTCAGAATAATCACCGGACACAGATTTTTTTCTTTTAATTGTTTGCATATTTCAAATCCTGATTTTTGGGGCAAATTAATATCTAAAAGCACAAGAGCCGGTTTGCTTTTCTTAATTTCTTCATAAACATTCTGAAAATCACAAATTTGCACGACTTCATAGCCTTCCTTTTCCAGAATATCTGCCAGCTCCTCTCTCATAAAAATATCATCTTCCACTATGGTAATTCTGCTCATAAACCCCACTCACTTTTCCTATTCATCTCTTTTTCGTTCTAATAAAGCATGAATATTTCTATCACTGTTTTTCATCACCGCTCTGATATATACCCATTCTACCACAACAATGAGAATTACTACAACAAAGGACATCACAATCATACTGCTCTGCTGTTGTTCATAATAAGAAGCCAGAAGTCCATTTGTCATTGCCCAAATTCCAAAAACAGAGCTGACAACAGCCACTGCTACCGGAAGGAAAAAGTACCAACACACCTGTGCTCTCCCTGACTTGGAAGCCTTTGCAAAATCTGCTCCAAGAGCAAACAAAGTCTGATAACGTTTTCCTGTTTTTCTTTGGTACATAAGAAACTGGGTGCCAATTGCCGTATTGCCTATAATTAAAAATACCACTCCAAGATAAACAGATAAATACGTTTCTGACACCATATAGAATAAATATCTTCCCATATTTTCCATATAACTTTCATACTCTATTCCCGTTTTTGTCAACTCTTTATTGATATCCGTAAAGCTTTTTATCAGTCCGTCTTTTTCGATTATCTTACTGTCCAATACTGCATTCCAATAGCACTCTGTATTCCCTTCTTGATGTAAAGCATCAAACACGCTGTCTTCTACAATTAATGCGTCCATAAGCGTGATTTTATCATCCGTCACCACATCATAGGACATAACCTTTTCTTTCATCAGATAATCCTGTCCGTCAATTTGCAGACACACACCTGTTTTCAAGGCTTCTTCTAATATCCCTATACTTTCTTCATCTCTTAGTTCAGGATCTTCATATAAAACCACTTCATTTTTTTCTAAATGCAAAGGTTCTTTTCCCACTGACTCTAAAAGCTGATTATAGCTGGATAACCTCACCATATATGGGCTGTCTGAATACTCCAGATTATTGATTATATTATTTCTGACATCTGATATGGGTAATTCTTCTAATGCCGCTATCATCTCTTTATTGGAAAAGGTATGTTCTCCTTCAAAGGTAGGTATAAATGAAATCTCCATTTGATAGAACTTCTCAAACTGCTCCATAACACCTGCTCTCTCCAGCTTTTCTTTTACTTCCTCTTCTTCGCCGACAAAAGTAAAGTCTATAAAGCGTTCCGGTTTCTGTGAAAATGCCGCAGAAATCCCGAAAGAAAGACAACAAAATGCAATCAAAAGCAAAAGAGAACAGGATGCCAGAAATCCGCTTTTCAGAAAAACACTTTCCTGTAACTGCCGAAGGGTAAAGATGCTAAGTCCTTTTGATTTCTTTTTCAGAGCTCTCTGAAAAAGAAAATAAAAGCCTTTAAACAAGAAATACGTTCCTGCTATTCCAAAGAGCAAAGTCCATAAAAGAGAACGCATCTGCTCCCATAAGCCCTCTCTCAAGCCCAGTGAATATGCTATTCCAAGAAAAATAAGACCAATAAAAAAGAAAAAACACGAGGTCAGTCTTTTTGTTCTCTTTTTCTCACCTTCATCTGAATTTTTCATTAAGACATAAGGATCTTTATTCACTGTTATTCCGCTTAAAATGCTTATAATTACAATCTTAATCAGAACAATTCCCACCACAGTCCACAAAACAGCCGTCCATGCAATAGTAAAACTATGTCCTAAAATCCCCAGACCAATCACTCTTGATACTGTAAGACTGATAATTTCTGTCAATAAAACGGCAATGGGAAAACCTGCCAGAAAAGCAACTGCCGTATTTACCATATCTTCTGCAATAAGCATAAAAAACAAGCAGCTCCTTTTCATTCCCATCATCAGATAAAGTCCTAATTCATGGCTTCTTCTCTCCAACTGATACCGTGTTGTAAAAAATACCAAAAAAGACAGAACAAAAAGCGAAAATACATAAAATATAGGAACAATAAGCAAAAGCTTCTGAACAGCATCACTTTCCATACTCTTTATGAATTTCATTACATCCTGATTTTCTATGGATAAAATCACGTAAAAAGCCACTACGGAAATCACTAAAGAGGCAAAATAAAGGCTGTTTTCTTTTCTGCCGGATTTGCTGTTTCTCTTAATCAGATTATAAAACATTGGCGCTTCCTCCTCCCAGTGCAGCCGTCACTTCCAGTATTCTCCGATAGAAATCAGACTGGCTTTCCTCTGGAAGTTGACGCCGAAGCTCATGAAAAATAACTCCGTCCTGAATAAATAAAATTCTACTGCAATAGCTTGCCGCATTGGCATCGTGCGTTACCATCATCACCGTTGTTTTAAAATCTTTACACACACCATTTATTTTTTCTAAAAGCTTTTTGGCGCTGTGGCTGTCCAAAGCTCCTGTGGGCTCATCTGCCAGCAGAATTTTCGGCTGAGATATCAGAGCTCTTGCCGCTGCTGCCCTTTGCTTTTGACCACCTGAAATCTGAGAAGGAAACTTATCTAACACATCCTGCATCTCCAGATAGTGTGCCAATTCCATACATTTGTTTTCTGCCTGTTTCCGGCTGTCGCCATGGATGGCAGAAGGCAGGAGAATATTTTCTTCTACTGTAAGGTTATCTAAAAGCTCAAAATCCTGAAACAGATATCCGATTTCTTTGCCTCGAAACTGTGCCAACTTTTTTCCTTTAAATCTACCAATATCTTCTCCCGACAGTAAAATTTTCCCTTCTGTCGGTTTTATCATGGTTGCAATACAGTTTAAAAGTGTAGTCTTTCCAGAACCGCTGCTCCCCATAATTCCCAGAAATTCCCCTTCCAAAACCTGAAAGGAAACGCCGTTTAAAGCTTTTGTCTCCCCCTCTTTTCTTCCATAGCTTTTCTTTAACCCTTGTATTTCTAATAATGTTTTTCCCATATACTCCTCATCTCCTTATTTAAGATACCTTTATTATAAAAGATGACAGCCGAAAAAAACACTTACATCTTTTGTAAGAATTCTTACTCCACGCTCTTTAAAGACTCTACCATATCTATTTTCTTTAATTTAAAGTACATCACTGCATTTACAAGAAAGGAAAACATACAAGTCAGCGCTGCACTCAACACAAAGCTGATATTTTCAATAATTCTGGTGAACATCACACTGTCAATTTCCACTGTCACAATCACAAAACGATGTAGAATACTTCCCAGTGCAATTCCCACTACTACACCGATTATGGTAAGCAAAATATTTTCTCGGAGCACATAAGCCGAAACCTCTTTATCATAAAATCCCAAAACCTTAATGGTTGCCAGCTCACGTTTTCTCTCTGTGATATTGATGTTATTCAGATTATACAAAACTACAAAAGCAAGGAGACCTGCAGAAATAATCAGCACTACAATCACAATGTCAAGGCTTTCCAGCATATCGTCTAACTGCCCTTGTATATTATAGGTATAGGTCACATTCAAAGCCCCACGTTTATCCAGAATATTTTCTCCGATTTCCTTTACGCCTTTTTCATTAAAGTTCTTCATCTTAAAGTATACGGTATTCGGCTCCATATCTTCGCCGTAAATCTCTCTGTAAGTTTCCGGTGGAATATACAGATAGTGCTCCATATAATTTTCACAGATATCCGTTACCTGAAGTTCCGCCTGTTTCTCATCCTTATCCTCAAGAACAATCTTATCACCTTTTTCAACATCTAAAAGCTGTGCCGCCTTCTCTGTTAAAATTACGGAATTTTTCTCCAGCTCAAACTCCTTCTTTGTAATGCGGTTTCTGAAAACCTGAAACTCCTTGTTTTTCTCAAGGTCAGAAGGTACGCTTAAATAAACCTCCTGTTCTTCCTTTCCCTTAGAAATCGTCACTCTCTTTGAGTATCCCTCCATAATATCAGAAACCTCTTTTTCTGAAGAAAGGTACTTCGCAGGCTCTTTTCTGTCTTCTTCCTCTGTATCTGTATTCAGAATAACCATTCCGTCATATAGCTGAAGCTCTCCGTATTGCAGCTTACCGATGGCAAAAATAGAGTCTCTAAGACCAAACCCTACAATCATCAATGCCATACAGCCGCCAATACCGAAAACGGTCATGAAAAATCGCTTTTTATAACGAATAAGATTGCGAATGGTAGACTTCCAGATAAAGCTTAAATGCTTCCAGATAAACGGAATTCTTTCCAGAAAAACTCTTTTTCCTTGCTTTGGTGCCGGTGGTCTCATAAGTACAGCCGGTTGAGAAGCAAGCTCTTTATAACAAGCCAAAAGTGTCGCCAAACCAGTGCATAAAATTGCTGCTCCTGCTGCCATAATTCCATATTCCCAGTTGTAAGGAATTACCACATCCGGAACATGAGTATACATAATCTTATATGCCGTCACAATAATATAAGGAAAAACTTTCTCTCCAAAAAGCACTCCAAAAATACTACCACCAACCGTTGCCAAAAGAGCATAATTTAGATATTTTCCTGCAATGCTCAGTTTTCCGTATCCCAGAGCTTTTAATGTTCCGATTTGCGTTCTCTGTTCCTCCACCATACGTGTCATGGTCGTCAGGCTGATTAAAGCCGCTACAATGAAAAACAAAATTGGAAAGACCTTTGCTATGGCACGAATACGGTCTGCATTATCTCCAAAGCCCGTATATTCCGGCAAGGCGCTTCTATCCTGCACATACCACTGAGCGTTTTCAATCTTATTGATTTCCAACTGTGCGTCTTTTATCTTTTCCTCACCGTCATAAATTTCCTGTTCTGCCTCTGCTTTTCCCTGCTCGTATTCTTCCTTTGCCTGTGCAAGCTTTTCTTCATTTTCCACAATCAAAGCTTCACTTTCTGTTTTCTGTTTTTCTCCGTCGTGAATTTTACTCCAACCGGCGTCAATCTGCTTTTGTCCTTTCTTTGCCTGTTCTTCGCCTTCAACCAGCTTTTTCCTGCTTGCCTCCAGCTGCTGCCTTCCTGCCTCAATGGCTGCCTGCCCCTGCTCCAACTGCTTTTTCGCTTCTGCAAACTGTACGTCTGCTTCCTGCTGCTTCTGTTCCAAGATTGCCTGTGCTGCCGCTATCTGCGCTCCTGCCGCCTGCAAAACAGGCTCTTTTTCTGCAATCTCTGCTTTTAACGCATCTGCCTGTGCCTGTATCTGAGGGATTTGCTCCGGTGGCAATATTCCGCTTTCCAAGCTTGCCAAAAGCTTCGCAAGTAACTCCTTCGCCTGTGCAAGAGCTGTAACGCCACTGTCATATTCCGCTTTCTGACTGTTAAAGTCATCCCAAGCTTTCGCAAGCTCTTCTTCTCCCTTGGCAATTTCTGCCATTCCTGTATCATATTGTTCTTTAAAAGCTGCTTCCTGTGCGTCAAATTCTTTTTTGGCTGTATTATACTGACTCCAGCCGTCAGAAATTTCTTTTTTGGCTGCATCTACCTCTTTTTGACTGGCATACAGCTTATTTTTTCCGCTTTGAAGCTCATCGTTTGCCTTCTTTAGCTGTTCTTTTCCTTCCTGAAGCTGTTTTTCTCCATCATCAATCTGTTTTTTGGCATCCGTAAGCTTTTCTTCTGCTTCCTTCTTTCCTTTATCTAATTCTGCCTGTGCATCGGCAAGCTCTGCTTCTGCTTCTTCACGAATTTCATCAACCCTTCGTTTTCCCTGTTCGTCAGCAATTTCTTCAATATTTTCCTGTACCTTTTCTACCTTTGCATCATATTGGGAAGTAAAAGCTGTCAACGCTTTTGCATCTTTTACAGACACATAACATTCCGTATATGCCTCCAACCCAAAATCCTCCGGAAGGACACCGATAAAGCCGCTGACTTCACCGTTTCCCACGGTACTGCTGCCTCTGGCATAAGTAAAATACATGGAGCTGCTGCCGCTTCCTACGATTTCAAAAGTGTCTGTTTTTAAAGTGTCGGTAACGGCATCTTTTGTACCGCTGGAAAGAGTAATCTTATCTCCGATTTGAAAGCCGTGAGCCTTTAAAAAGTCTCCGTCCATAAAACATTCCCCCGATTTCTCAGGCATTCTTCCCTCTTCTACGGTATATTTATTCATATCTTCTAAGACAGAAGCCACATGCAGAACTTTATAGTTTCCTTCCACATTTAACAGCATATCTGCCGAATATCCCGGCTCTACCGTCTCTACGCCTTCTGTCTCTTTCAATGCTTCTATATCTTTTTCTGTAAGCCCCAAGGTTCCGATTACCCGGAGATCCATCACATTATTTCTGTCAAAATATGCGTCACCGGAATACCGCATATCCGGTTCTCCTGCCCGAATACCGGAAAAAAACGCAACTCCCATTGCTACAATAAAGAAAATCGATAAAAATCTTCCCAGACTTTTTCGTATTTCTACATAAAAGTCTTTTCTTATTGCTCTTTTTTTCATGTCCGCTCACCACCTACCATTCAATGGTTTCTACCGGAACAGGATTTGGATTTAATTCCATACCGGACACCCTTCCGTTCTTGATATGTATAATCCTGTCTGCCATAGGTGCAATGGCTGAATTATGCGTAATGACAATAACAGTCATTCCCTTTTGGCGGCAGGTATCCTGCAAAAGCTTTAAAATCGCCTTTCCTGTATTGTAATCCAAAGCTCCCGTAGGCTCGTCACACAGCAAAAGCTTCGGATTTTTTGCCAATGCTCTTGCTATGGACACTCTCTGCTGTTCTCCTCCGGAAAGCTGTGCCGGAAAATTATCCAGACGGTCTCCCAGTCCGACATCTTCTAAAACACTCTTTGCATCCAGCGGCTCTTTGCAAATCTGAAGCGCCAGCTCTACATTTTCCAGAGCAGTCAGATTAGGCACTAAATTATAAAACTGAAAAACAAATCCGATGTCATCTCTGCGATACCCTGTAAGCATTTTCGGCGTATATTTCGCCACATCCTTTCCGTCTACCAGCACTTTTCCCTCTGTGGCTGTATCCATACCGCCTAAAATATTTAAAACCGTTGTTTTACCGGCTCCACTGGGACCTACAATGACCACAAATTCACCTTTTGATATGGAAAAATCAATCCCATCTGCCGCACGGATTTCCACTTCTCCCATTTTATAAACCTTTGTTACATTTTCCAACTTTACATAATCTTCCATAGCTTATCCTCTCCCGGCTTCTTCCAATGCACCCTGTATTCCCTTTGTTAAAAGCTTTGCTGTAAGAGCTGCCATCCTTTTGGGACTTTCTTTAAAATCATGCTCCATCCAATAACGCACAATCCCCATAGCACCGGTTGTGCAATAATAAAACTGTACCTGAAATTCCACAGACGCCTCGTTAAAGGTATTTGGAAAAGCATTCAAATACTTTACAAAAATAGACTCCACAAGTCCTTTTCCGCTTGAAACACTTCCCCTGTATCTCATAATCAGCCCACACTTTTCCCTCTCCTGATAAAGATACTCAAACACACTTTCCAAAACGACTTCCAGATTTTCCTTTAGCTGAGTCGGCTCCATTCCATCTGTCATTTCTTTTACTTTCCTGCACATATTTTCCTCGACTTCCGCCAGAATATCGTATATATCTGTATAATGAATGTAGAAGGTATTCCTATGTATATGCGCCGTTTCTGTAAGCTCCCGAATGGAAATTTCATTGATTTCCTTATGTTGCAGCAGCAGAAGTAATGCTTCCAATATATTCGCCTTTGTCTTTTCAATCTTCTTATTTCTATCTTTTTCCATGATTTTCTCCTATGCAGTTGCACATTTCCTCAGTTAAATTTTACTGTGCAGTTGCACATTTGTCAACCTTCTGTAAAACAAAAAGAGCTGCCGCATCTGCAACAACTCTCCTGTTATTTCTATTCTGTTTTCTCTCCAAAAAGCTCATAATAAAAGATATATTGCTGCAAAACACCTTCAAAGCCTTTGTATCTGCGCTTCGGAAATCCCCTTTTATAATGCTTTTCAAGCGCCTGATTAATATGCGTATCTACCGGAAACGCCTCTAAATGATGAAGTCCAAAAAGGCAAATGCAATCTGCCACTTTCACCCCCACACCGAATATTTTAAGCAGCTCTTCTTTTGCTTTTGCATATTTCATCTTTTCAATCGCCTGCAAATCTATTTCACCGGCAACAACTCCTTTTGCTGCACGAACTACATATTTACTGCGATATCCTAAATTACAGGCTTTCAAATCATCTTCTTCTAAACTGGCTAAAACTTCTGCCTTTGGGAAGGTATAATACTTATCCCCTGAAGCTGTTACTTTTCCTTCTCCATATTCCCTGCAAATATTCTCAATACACTTTCTAATTCTCACAATATTATTCTGTTGAGAAATGAGAAAGGAAACAATCATTTCCCATAAATCCTGTTTTAAAATGCGAATACCTCCGCCCAGCTTAGCTGCATTTATCAGATAAGTATCACGTGGATTAATTGCCTCTATATAATGTTTATAATCTCTCTTTAAATCAAAATATTCCTCCCACACGTCTGTAAATTCCTGTGTTGAACAGAAAAAGAGGCACACTTTGCCGTTTTGCTGTATATCTAAGCTTCGTTCCCCTGCAATTACACGATATTTATTTTCGCCTATTTTTTCCATACGAAAACACTGACCGGAATTGCAGATTTGTTCTAAATTAAAATTTTCCAACTGTTTTTTTACCATATTTTTCTTCCCGTGTTTAAAATTTTATGAAAGCAGAATACTTTCTTGAAAGGATTATACTGAAAAAAAAAGAGGATTTCAATATGGATTAGATGGAAGTTTACTGTTATAATAATTCCAGAAAATATATTAGGAGATGAATTTATGCACAGGTCAAGAAAAGCACAGAAAAAAGAAAAGAAAGCCATGACCGTTTCTTTATATGGAAACTTATTCTTCGTCATTGTGGAATTAATCACAGCCATCATCACCAGTTCTCAGGCAGTTTTGCTTGATGCTGTTTATGACGGTGTAGAATTCTTCATGCTCTTGCCTTCTATTTTTTTAATCCCGCTGCTCTACAAACCTTCCAATGAAAAACATCCCTTCGGTTATATGCAGATAGAAACTCTCTTTGTTGTAGTAAAAGGAATTATGATGACCGCTGTTACCATTGGGTTAATCGCAAACAACCTAAACCTTATGCTTCATGGCGGACATCTGATTGCTTTTCAGTCCGTTGCCTACTTTGAACTGTTTGGATGTATTTTAGGTATCGCTGTATCTCTGTATCTTCGAAAAAAGAATAAAGCGATGAATTCCCCTTTAATAGAAACGGAAAAGAAAGGATGGGAAATCGACAGTATTGTATCTTTGGGAATGACTGTGGCATTTTTGCTTCCTAACTTTTTGTTACATACGCCACTTGCTCCTGTAATTCCTTACATTGACCAGATTATCACAATCTTTCTGTCTCTATTTATGCTCCCCGTGCCAATTAAAACAGTTGTTACAGGTATTCGGGATTTAATGCTAATACCTCCGGAACAGGAAACCATTGAAGATATTAAAAGCACCGTAGAACCAATTATTGGTATTTACGGACACACACAGCTTTATTACGATATTGTCCGAACCGGACGAAAATTATGGATTAGCGTTTATATCACTTTTGATAAAGATACGATTTCACTTTCACGGTTTAAAATTATTCAGGCTCGGTGCATTGAAGCCCTTGCGGAAAAATATTCTGATTTTTATTTTGAGTTGTTACCGGATATAGAATTTACAGGGACTGAAATTGAAAAATTAGAGGTTTAAATATACAGTTAGAAAATAAGTTTCTTCCAAAGAAGATCAGGTATCTGAAACACTGATTTTCCATGGGAGAAACTTACTTTTTCCTACAATGGAAAACTATCCCCTAAACACAGCACCCCATATCCAATACGATTATTAGGATATTCCCCGCCTAAAAGCGGTCTCGCCCCTTTTCTTAAATATGCCTTCACCTTCTCCCCATACAAAAACGCATCATTCCCCCTTACAATTCCCCACTCCATCATCAGCGCTGCCGCTCCTGTAACAAACGGCACTGCAAAGGAAGTTCCTGTTCTATTGACATACCCGCCTCCCACTGCTGTTGTACGAATATCCACACCCGGAGCTACCAAATCCGGTTTGACCGCATTTACTACTCTTGTGTAACCCCTTCCGGAAAAATCTGCGTAAGACATATATCTGGAATTGTATGCTCCCACAGAAATCACCCGCCCTGCCGTAGATGGAATGGTCAAGGTTGTTTCCGGTGTCGGAGAAGAAAATCTTGTTCCTTCATTTAAAATTCCGCCTCCCGGAAGCCACAAATCAAAAGAACCATCCACAACCTTTGAAGGTATCAGCTGAATTTTCCACACGCCACTGTCAATATACTGCTTTTTCGGGAGCATATCCATATAAATTTCCTGAGAAAGGCTGTATGGACTGGGTTCTCCATAATATATCAGCAACTCTGTGTTTTGAATAGTAAAGCGCTGCGGTCCTAATATTTCCTTAAAAGGGCCTACCCTTTCGCCATTGGGATGTATCAGTACAAATTCCATCTCATCCACATACTGTTTCCAAATCTGTACGCTCATCCCCGTTTCATACTCGCTGATATATAGTGAAATCTCTTTTGTCTTACCTTCTGTCAATTTTCCCGAAGTATGAATAGCCGCACTTCCTTCATTTCCCATTCCCACACAGATTACTGTTTTTCCCGACAATGCCGCATTATCCAAATATGTTTCGATAAGTGACTCCCCACTATGAGAGCCATAATTATTGCCAAAACTGAGATTTAAAGCCAGCGGCATCTGCAAATCGATTGCCTGACGAATTGCATAATCAATTCCCTGCATAAGTTCTGTGGTTCTGGGAAATCCATCTTCCAAAGGCGTTCCCAGTTTTACAACCAGCAAGTCACTTTTATAAGCCACTCCTCGATAAACACCTTGCGAAGCCGCCCCATTTCCGGCTGCAATTCCCATCACTCCGGTGCCATGTCCGCTTAAATCACGACTGGGAACAAGTTGTTCCATTTCCCTTTTGCTTCCCTGCTTCAATGCCTCGTCAATCTGCGCTTTCGTATACTCTGTTCCCAGAAAATATCCCTTCGGCGGATTGCCCTGTATGGTCTGGTCCCACAACCGCAATATTCTGCTGCTTCCGTCAGGATTACGAAAATCAGGATGGCTGTAATCAATTCCCGAGTCAATACAAGCCACCAAAACCCCTTCTCCCGTCAGCGCTTCTCCCAAAGGCGAAAACTCACTTTGTACTGCTGTCATGCAGGAAGCACTTTTTCCTTGATTTACTGCAAAGAATAAACGCTTTGGTTTCTCTACGAACTCTATCTGCGGATTTCGTGATAATTTCTCTATTCTGCTTTCTGGAATGCGTATAATGGCAAATTGATTTAAAAGTTCTACTTTTGGAATATCTTCTCCCAGCACTGCACTCAAATCACCGGAAAACTTTATAATCAGCTCCCAGTTTTTTTCTTCTGTATTATACCCTACGTTTAACTGTGATGATTTCATTCTCTCCTCTTTTGTAGCACTTAAAGCTAAATTCAAAAGATTTTCTAATTTTTGATTTTGCATATTCTATCCCCCTTTCTCCATCTTACGCTTTATGAATAAGGATAGAACGAAAAAGAGCTGCCTTAACAGACAGCTCTACTTTCTTATTCTTATTTTATTTTTCTTTTGAAATCAAATGATATGGAAGTGCTACTCCTAAGATACCTCCAACCATATTTCCAAGGGTAACAACTACTACATTATATAAATATGCACCAATTCCAACTTTTCCTGTAAAAAGAGAAATTCCAATGCTGCTCATATTTGCAATACTATGTTCAAATCCACATACCATAAATACAAAAATACACCAGAAAATCATAATCAATTTACCTGATTCAGACTTCATTTTTATTCCACACCATACAGCAAGACATACTAAAATGTTACACAATACCGCTTTGAAAAACAATGGCATTGGTGCAGTAGTCGTCTTTGTAATTGCAAGATTTTCAAAATAATTGCCAATTGCACCTGTAGGAACTTTTGTAGCTATAAAAAGAGCAGAAGATAAAAGAGAACCAACCAGGTTTCCAATCCAACATACACACCATAATTTACAGGCATCTCCCCATGTAGCAGTTTTTCTAAATGCTGCTGCTGACATAAGAAAATTATTTCCTGTAAATAAATCCGCTCCTGCCATGATAACTAAGCTAAGTGCTGCTGCAAATGCAGCACTCTGTGCCGGTTTTGCCCAAATTGCTGCTGTTTCTGAAGTTGATAAATGACCTGCAAGTGTAAATGCCAGAAATCCCCCCATTGCAACAAACATACCAGCAAGCATAGACGCCACAAAATATCCCAGCGGATTGGTTTTCAGTAAATTTAATTTTGTTGCCGCAGAATTACAAACGGCTTTATATTCGTCTTTATACATACTTATTTGCTCCCTTCAAGCCCAAAATTTTCTAATACGTAGAAAGCTGCTGCACCACATTTGTCATGCAGCAGCTATATGTTTATTTCTTAGAAAAGACCGGTAATTTTACCTGTTTCATCTACGTCAATTTTCTCAGCAGCCGGTACTTTTGGAAGTCCTGGCATTGTCATGATTTCTCCTGTCAACGCTACGATAAATCCTGCACCTGCGGAAATCTTCAGATTTCTTACTGTTACTTCAAAATCAGTCGGTGCTCCCAGTTTTGTCTGGTCATCTGTCAGACTGTACTGTGTCTTAGCAACACAGATTGGGCAGTTTCCATATCCCAGCGCTTCTAACTGTGCAGCCTGTTTCTGTGCGTTTGCAGTCAGAACGACTCTCTTGCCACCGTAGATTTTCTGTACAATCTGGTTCAGCTTATCTTCAATACTTCCCTCTAATTCATAAGAGAATGTGAAATCGTTTGGTTCTTCAACCAGACGGATAACTTCTTTTGCCAGTGCAATTCCGCCTTCGCCGCCTTTTGCCCATACTTCAGACAGTGCAACGTTTACGCCCAGCTCTCTACATTTGCTTTCTACTAAATCAAGCTCTGCCTTTGTATCGGTTGGGAATGCGTTGATTGCTACAACACATGGAAGTTTGTATACATTTTTAATGTTGCTTACATGTTTTAACAGGTTTGGAAGTCCCTTTTCCAGAGCTTCTAAGTTTTCGTTATTTAAGTCTGCTTTTGCTACTCCGCCGTTGTATTTTAATGCACGAACGGTTGCTACGATTACAACTGCGCTTGGAGTCAGCCCGGCCATACGACATTTAATATCTAAGAATTTCTCTGCACCTAAGTCAGCGCCAAAGCCTGCTTCTGTGATTGCGTAATCACCCAACTTCATAGCCATCTTTGTTGCGATTACAGAGTTACATCCGTGAGCGATGTTTGCGAATGGTCCGCCGTGTACGATTGCAGGTACATGCTCCAAAGTCTGTACTAAGTTTGGTTTTAAAGCATCCTTTAACAGTGCACACATAGCGCCTTCTGCATGTAAATCATGAGCTGTTACCGGTTTCTGTTCAGAAACTTTTCCGTATGTATATCCAACGATAATACGTCCCAGTCTTTCTTTTAAGTCTGTGATGTCTTTTGCAAGACACAGAACTGCCATAATTTCGGAAGCTACGGTAATATCATAGCCGTCTTCTCTTGGCATACCGTTTGTCTTTCCGCCCATACCGTCAACAACAAAACGAAGCTGACGGTCATTCATATCCACACATCTTCTCCATGTAATCTTTCTTGGGTCGATGTTTAATTCATTTCCCTGATAAATGTGGTTATCCAGCATAGCTGCCAGAAGGTTATTTGCTGCACCGATTGCATGGAAGTCACCGGTAAAGTGCAGGTTGATATCTTCCATTGGAACAACCTGTGCGTATCCGCCGCCTGCTGCACCGCCTTTTACACCGAAAACAGGTCCCAGTGAAGGCTCACGCAGAGCAACCATAACATTTTTACCAAGTCTCTGCATACCGTCTGCAAGACCAACCGTTGTTGTTGTTTTTCCTTCTCCTGCCGGTGTCGGATTGATTGCTGTAACGAGAATTAATTTTCCGTTTGGCGCATCGGACTCTTTTAATAAATTGTAGTCAATTTTTGCTTTGTACTTTCCGTACTGCTCCAGATATTTGTCATCAATACCTGCTTTCTCTGCAATTTTTGTAATTGGCTCCATTGTGCACTCCTGTGCAATTTCGATGTCTGATTTGAATCCCATAGTAACATCCTCCTTGAAAATAATTTTTACTCACCCTTTTCCCATTCTCCGCAAGAGATGAAAAAAGGGCAACATTTGTAGATTAACAAATGTTGCCCAGACGGTCGGCTTTTTTCACATTCTGATTTCCCTGTGGTACTCCACATTAATCCGTCAGTAATCAGATGCGTGTTATTCTGCGACAAATAAATTATATTTATATCTGTCACTTAACTATGTTCTTACTCTAACACAAAATCATCTTACTGTCAATGCACCACAGTAAAGTTTGTGAATTTTTTACCAATTTTTCTTCTATTTTTTTACATATATAACAAATGTTATTTCAATTTTGTCACTGCACGTACGTCTCGGTAATGTCCCATAATAATCAGGGTTTCATTATGATTAAAGACATAGTCTGCATGAGGAAGCGGGTTCATTTTCCCCTGAGCTTTCGTAGCCAAAATGCTGATGTTATATTTTTTTCTGATACCTTTTTCTATAATGCTGCTTCCAATCCATGACTCCGGTGCAGGTATTTCATAAATAGCATATTCGTCTGTCAGCTCAATATAGTCAAAAATATTGTCATTTCCGTATTTTACAGCCAGACGCTGTGCCATTTCCTTTTCCGGATACACAATGCGGTCTGCTCCGTTTCTCAAAAGGAATTTAGCATGTACATCACGGTTGGCTCTTGCCAGAACAAAACGTGCTCCCATATCCTTTAAAAGAGCAGTTGTTTCTAAGGAACTTTGGAAATTGTCTCCGATGGCAACCACACAGAGGTCAAAATTTCCCACGCCCAAGGACTCTACAAAATGCTCGTTGGTTGCATCACCAATCTGGGCATCTGTCACCATATCAATGGCATCATTTACTCTTCCCTCATCGCTGTCTATTGCTAAGACCTCATTCCCTTCTTCAATCAATTTTGCCGCCATGTGTCTTCCAAAACGGCCAAGTCCAATAAGAAGTACTGACTTCATCTTCTTTTCCTCCGCTTTTGTTATCCGGTACAGAGAACAGAAGCTTCTCTTTTGCGTACCGGTATATTCTCTTATTCTTTTTTATTATTATCTGAAATATGTTTTCCGTCGTCTCGATACAGCCATTTCAGAAAATCTTCCACTGCATCCTGCAAATTTCGAATTGCGCTGTTAAACATTCCCGCATGATAAAAATTCACAATAATTGCCCCGACAGGTACGGCTAAAATCATTCCCAACACACCTGCAAAACGATATCCGGTATACATACATATCAAGGTCCACAACGGATCAATACCGATGGAGTCTCCCACCACTTTAGGCTCAATAATACGCCGTATCAGCTGCGTTGTCAAATATAATATAATCAGTCCCACTGCGTACTGCATATCCCCTGACAGAATTTTAAACAACGCCCACGGAATAAGAGCAGTACCTGTCCCGAAAAACGGAAGCATATCCAAAAAAGACACGAGAAAAGCCACCACAATGGCAAAGTTTACCTTTAAAATTAAAAATCCTATACAGAGAATAACAAAGACGACTCCCATAATTTTAAACTGAGCTTTAAAATATCCGCCGAAAATACTCCGAAAGCACCGTTCCAGTATTTTCCATTTTTCCTGAATAAGCTGAGGGGTATGCTCCCTTCCAAATTCCAATATCTTGTCTCTGTCTGCAATGAAAAAATACGATGATAAAATTGTAAATATAATGGCTATAATAATACTTGGAAGATTTTTCGCAAAATTACTTGCCTGATCTACGGTAATCTGGCTGATTTTTCCTACGGCTGTTCCAATCATATTACCTAAGCTGTCCTGAAAGTCTGCAATTCCTTTTTGAACTCCGTCCGGCAATTCTTCGATAATCATAGAAAGATTTTCTCCTGCCTCCTGAAAATCCTCTCGAAAACTAATGTAAATCTCAGGCGCCTGCTCAATAAGCGAACTTGCTTCCTGCAATGTCTTCATTCCGATAAAATAAATGCCTCCGATAATAGCGGCCAGCACTGCAATAATAAGAAGCATAGAGGTATGCTTTCTGGCTACCTTCATCCGTCTTTCCAACATCCGCACCAACGGGTTTGCAATCAGCGCAATCAGCCATCCGATTACAAACGGCATAAAAAAGCGAATAAACTTAAAGACAATAAGACCGCCTAAAACCACTGCCAGAAGTGTAAAAATAAATACCAGTAAATTTTTAATGTGTTTCTTCCAATTCATCTACAAAACCCCTTTAAGCCGATTTTGCATCCTACCTCACAACGTACAACAGCCTATATGCGTACCGATTTATACATACAGGCTGTTTTCTCTCGGATGCTTTTTAAGTATAACACAACTTGGAAAAAAGTAGTCCGATTATATAAAATTTTTACAATTCTTTCAGAAATTCAAAAGGTTCTTTGTCATGTATAAAGTGCATCAGCATATAAGAACACATAATTGCCACTTTTTCTTCTTTTAAAATCCGTTTTACTTCTTCTCTGTCTGCCAAAACCACTTCGATTTCCTCTGTGTCTTCCTGAAATTCCTTTGTAATTTCTCCTGCTGAAGTACCGAATACAATAGCGCAAGACTCATCTGTCATTCCCACTGTGGTAAATGCAGGCTTTTCATAAGCTTCATTTACTGTAATAGGCGTAAACTCCAGCCCTGTTTCCTCTTTCATTTCCCGAACGGCAGCTTCCTTATAAGGCTCTTGCTTTTCTACCAGTCCTGCGGGAAATTCATACACAAAGTCATTGATTGCATATCGATACTGACGAATTAGCACTACCTTATCCTGCTGTTCGCCGTATAAACTGTAAATCACAACTCCGTCAGGCTCATTCTTCCCTGTGACAAGCTTTAAATCCTTCTCGCTTTTTGCTCTTGACGCAACATAATATTTTCCTTCTTTTCCTGTTTTTGATTTTCTGTCCAGTTCATAAAGATTTACAAAAGGATTTTCTGTTTTTTTCGTAATTCCTGTAATTGTTGCCATGTTATTCTCCCTTTAATACTACCTTCAGCCTTTTATATAAAAGCAGGGTAATCATTGAAATAATTATTCCTTTAACCAAATTAAAAGGAACCATACATAAAACTACAAAAGTAACCATATTGTCAATCGCCGGATGAATGGCTGTTCCCATAGCAATAAAGCTGTCCATGGGAATTCCCATAACCACGCTGTACAGCGGAAACATAACAAAGGCATTGGAAAGGCAGCCCATAATAACCATCAGCAACGTACCTGCTGCCATTCCTAAAACAGCGCTTTTTCTTGTTTTCCTTTTTCTGTAAAAAATTCCTGCCGGTACTGCAAATGCACAGCCGATAAAGAAATTGGATAATTCTCCGATGCCGCCTGTGGTCGTTCCGTAGGTAACAAGATGAAGAATGTTTTTTAACAATTCAATTACTGCCCCTGCCAATGGTCCCATAGCAAAAGTTCCCACCAAAACCGGTATTTCGGAAAAATCCATCTTAATAAAAGGCGGCGCTAAAAAAGGGATTGGAAATTCAAACATCATGAGCACTGCCGATACGGCTGACAACATGGCTATCTGCACCATAGTTCTTAGTTTCGACCTGTTTCCGGTTACTTGAATTCGCTTGTTTACAACTGCTTCCTGACTCATTTTTATTCTCCTTTTCATGAACGTTTTTCATAAAAGGAAATTCTTCATGCATTTCAAAAAAGGATACCCCTATACGGGGTATCCTCATGAAAGTTCAATAGAAATAATTTCTTTCTTCTCTCATCCAGACTATACTGTCGGTATTGGAATTGCACCAATTCAACCGTTTTATACGGCTCGCGGACTATAACCGCCGGTAGGGAATTGCACCCTGCCCCGAAGAATTTCTTTTTATTTATACTATGCATTATAACCCTTCAAAGCCTTGATTTCAATATATTTTTATTGTTTTTGTCATTCCAAAGACAATTTTCCAAGAAACTCCTGCATTCTTTGATTTTCTGAAGAAAACACCTCCTCCGGTGTGCCCTGTATTGCAATTGCGCCTTTATCCATAAAAATAATTCTGTCTGCCACATTTCTTGCAAATTTCATCTCATGAGTTACAATAACCATTGTCATGTGCTCAGTTGCCAGATTTTTAATTACTTTTAGGATTTCCCCTGTAAGTTCCGGATCCAAAGCCGAAGTGGGTTCGTCAAAAAATAACATTTTCGGTTTCAATGCCAATGCTCTGGCAATGGATACTCTCTGCTGTTGTCCTCCCGACAGCTGATGAGGATATGCATCTGCTTTATCTGCAAGTCCCATTTTTTTAAGTAAAATTTCAGCTTCTCTATATACGGTTTCCTTCTCTCTTTTTTGCACACGAATTGGGGCATCTGTAATATTTTTTATCACTGAAAAATGCGGAAACAAATTAAAATTTTGAAATACAAGACCAAAACAAGACTCTATTTCCCTGCGCTGTTGTTTCTTCGCCAAAAACAGTTTTCCGTTTTCTGTCCACACTGCTTTCTTGCCCATATATAAAATTTCACCGTTTTCAATAGTTTCCAGCATTGTTGCGCAACGCAGCAACGTAGACTTACCGGAACCAGATGGTCCAATGATTGCCAATATTTCTCCCTGTTCAACGGAAAAGGAAATATCCCTGATAACGGATACCCCACTGAATTCTTTCTTAATATGTTTCATTTCTAAAAGACTCATTCCGGTATCCTCCTATCTATAATAATTCATTTTCTTTTCAAACATTTCCATCACCTTTGCAACAATGTAATTAAAAATATAATAAAATGCGCCTGCAATAAAAAATGGAACTATGGTTGTCTGTGCAGCTGCAATCTGCTTTGCCACTGCAAACATCTCAACGTAAGATAAAGAATACACAAGAGACGTATCTTTTACCAGAGTAATTACTTCATTTGTCACTGCAGGCAATACATTTTTAATCATCTGCGGTAAAATTATCCGAAAAAAAGTCTGTTGTCCGGAATACCCCAAAATAGCTGCCGCTTCATATTGTCCTCTGGGAATTGCTTCTATTCCGGAACGATAAATTTCAGCAAAATATGCCGCATAATTCAATGAACATCCCAGTAAAATTGCTGTCAGCTTATATCCTCCTATATTCATTCCCCATAAATAATATGGTGCATAATACCACACCAAAAGCTGCAGCATCAACGGAGTTCCCCTCATAACTGATATATAAAATTTGACAATGCCGCTGACTAATTTTATTTTGCTTACTCTGCCAAAGTACATGACTAGTCCCAAAGGCAGAGAAAGCACCAGCGTCATAAAGAAAATCAGGCACGTCTGTCCAAATCCTGCAGTCATTTCTCTCATGATTACATTAATACTCATTTCAATGTCACCATATCAGAAATCTCATATTTTTCGGCCAATTTTGCAACTGTTCCGTCTTCTGTAAGTTTTTTCAGATCTGCATTGACAACATCTCGTAATTCCTGATCACCCTTTTTAAATGCAATTGCATATTGTTCTGTATTCAAGGTTTCTTCTAAAATTTTATACCCCTCGCCTCTTGACTTAATCTGATAATTGGCAACTCCAATATCAATAGCAAGCGCATCTAAAGCCCCCGCCTGCAATTCAGTAAAAGCAGTATTGTAATCTGCAAATTCATTAAGTGCTCCGAAAGTATCTGCTAATGCTTTCTGTCCGTCTTTTTCATCACTTTGCAGTAATTCTAAAGCTGCGCTTGCTGCCTGCACTCCTACTGTTTTTCCTGCCAGATCTTCCGGTGTGTTGATACCGGAATTTTCTGCAACTACAATCACCTGACTGTTATCTACATACGGTATCGAAAATGTGTACTCATCTTCTCTTCCATTCATGGTAAATCCATTCCAGATGCAGTCAATAGCCCCTGAATTTAATTCCATATCTTTCGCGTCCCAGTTGATTGGCTTTTTCACAAGTTCCCAGCCTTCCAGCTTACATACTGCCTCAGCCAACTCTAAATCAAATCCCGTATACTCTCCATTTTCATCCATATAACCATAAGGCGGATATTCTGCATCAAATCCTACTGTAAATGTAGTCCTGTTATTTGCATTTGAAGATGTTTCAACACTGTTTTCTGTTTTCTCATCCTTTTTCTCTGTACTCTCATTATCTCCGCATGCAGATAATACAAACCCCATTAACATTGTTCCTGTCAAAATCAGTGCAATTCTTTTCTTCATTTTAATTCCTCCTTAAATTTTATATCGCTTTAGCATTTCATTTCTCTACTACGCTAAATTGGCGTTTATCCTAACATAAAACTTAAAGACTGTCAAATTTATTTTTTATTAGAAATTATTAAAAAATATATGTTTTAACTGTATTTTATTCTCTTAATTTCTTTATTAACGAAAGAAAAAAGACTATTTACACAAAAATCAAATACTGCAGGATTTTTTTCTGTGCAAATAGTCTATACTTCATTTTATTTTTTATTGCATTTTTTATAAATCATTTCCGTAAACTTCGATTTGTGCAAGTGCAGGGAATGGTGACGGCTCAGAGGACTGGATTAAATGAGAAACCTTTAACCAGCTGATTTTCTTTTTCTCAAAAGTAAATTCCTGTCCGGAACCTGTTTTCTTTAATGACAATTCCATATCTTCTCCATCGGAAAATGTAATGGTCATTTTTTTCCACCAATTATCATGTGGGAAATCTGCACGCAAATAAATAACAATTCTGTCTACTTCAACCTCACGTCCGAAATCCACGGTCATTTCTGCATTTGGATTACGGTTAATTCCCCATGAGTCATAAGGCCATTCTCCATGACATTCATTGGCGGTTACACCGTCAATGGCATTTTTTGCCGCAAATACAGACTCACCTCTTGTTTCCACATTTGCAAAAGCATGTGGGAAGCAAGTTTCATTTTCATGTAAATCGTTTACATTAAGCGCCAGGTTACGATAAGTTTTCGGCTCAAATTCTTTTGCTTTTCTTACAGTAATTAAGTGCTTGCTTCCTGAAAATGTCTTTGGAGAAAGATTAATTCTCTTTTCTCCAAAAGGAATTTGATAATGAGCATCACCGGTAAGGTAAACCAGAGATTTTCCCATAGCGTCATCTACCTGAAACCACACATGGATGTTTTTCTCAGAAGTCTCAAGAAGAATTCTGTCACCTTCCTGATATTCTCTTGCCACCATTAAATTAACTTCTTCTTCATCTCTGCCAACAGCAATGGTTCTTCCGTTTCCGTCAATTACTTTTAAACTGAACATATACCTTCTCCTTTAGCAGCCCAGAATTTCTTTTACACATGCGGCGATTTTTTCACATTTACAGTTTTTAAAGAATAATTCCTGGAAATGTTCTCCTGCAAGAGCGCCTTTTACCAGTCCTCTGTCTAATTCCATTAAAATATCTGTAAGTTCACGATAAGTCACTTTTTTTACATCATCCAGAATTCTCTTATTTCTCTGTTCCGGAACAGCTCTTTCTCTTGGATATCCCTGTCCGCCTTCTTCGCAGAAAAGTTTTTCAAAAATATATTCCAGATTTAAGTCTCCGCCCCATCCGTATCCTTTTGCAAATGGAAGGGAAATTGCATTTCCGTCATTAATCTGTGCAAAAGTATAAGCGTCTAACGCATCTTCTACGTGTCCGCAGATAACGCCCGGGAAAGAGTTGCATGCAAGCATTGCGCCTTCACCTGTACCGCAGCCTGTAATTACATAGTCTGCTGCGCCTGAATTTAACAATACTGCTGCCAGAATACCAACCTGTACATAAGTAAGCTGTGCTTCATCTTCTGCTGTATACATTCCATAGTTATCTACGGTAAAGCCCATAGGTTCTACTACTTTTTTTAAAGATTTTTCAATAATCGGGTTTTTTGCACCCTGACTGTTTTCGTTAATTAATGCGATTTTCATGATTTTTCTCCTGTTTTTCTTATTTCGGCTGTTTTCCGATATATGCTAAAATACCGCCGTCAACATATAAAATCTGTCCGTTTACAAAGTCTGATGCTTCAGAAGCAAGGAATACTGCCGGTCCCATTAAGTCTTCTGGATTTCCCCAGCGAGCTGCAGGTGTCTTGCTGATGATAAACTGGTCAAACGGATGTTTAGAGCCATCCGGCTGAATTTCCCTTAATGGAGCTGTCTGAGGTGTGGCAATATAACCAGGTCCGATACCGTTGCACTGAATGTTGTATTCGCCGTATTCAGATGCAATATTCTTTGTCAGCATTTTTAATCCGCCTTTTGCCGCTGCATAAGCAGATACGGTTTCACGTCCCAGCTCGCTCATCATAGAACAGATGTTAATGATTTTTCCATGTCCTTTTTTAATCATCCCCGGAATGACTGCCTTTGACACGATAAACGGCGCATTCAAGTCAATGTCGATTACCTGACGGAATTCTGCTGCGCTCATTTCTGTCATTGGAATACGTTTGATAATTCCCGCATTGTTTACTAAAATATCAATGGTTCCCAGCTCTTTTTCAATATCTGCTACCATATTTGCAACCTGTTCTTCATCTGTTACATCACAGATATAACCTTTTGCATCAATGCCTTTTGCTTTATAATTTGCCAGAGCTGTTTCCAAATGTTCCTGTCCTCTGCAGTTAAATGCAATTTTTGCTCCTGCTCTTGCGTAAGCCTCTGCCATAGCAAAACCAATTCCGTAAGCTGCGCCTGTTACTAAGGCAACCTTACCTTCCAGTGAAAAGCTTTTCATTACGTCCATTTCTATTCTCCTTTTATTTCCTTTTTATTTCAGTTCTGTATTTGCAATGTGGTCCATATCGTCAAAATCCTGATTTTCTCCTGCCATTCCCCAGATAAAGGTATATGCCTGAGAACCGGAACCGGAATGGATAGACCAGCTTGGTGAAATGACTGCTTCTTCGTTTCTCATTACTAAATGTCTTGTTTCTGTGGGTTCACCCATGTAGTGCATAACAAATGCGTCTTCTGGAATATCAAAGTACAGGTAAACCTCCATTCTTCTGTCGTGTGTGTGACATGGCATGGTGTTCCATACGCTTCCCGGCTCTAATTTTGTCATTCCCATTTCTAACTGGCAGCTTTCTACCTGTCCCGGCAGAATGTATTTGCAGATTGTTCTGTGATTAGACTGCTCTAATGTTCCCAGTTCTACTTTATTTTCATCTTTAACAATAACAACGCCTTCTTCCGGTGTTCCTTCCGGTTTAATCAGTACCGTTGGGTATGTGTGATGTGCCGGTGTGCTGTTAAAGTAGAATTTTGCAGGATTTGTTTCATCCTTGCTTGCAAAAGTAATATCTTTTGCTCCCATTCCGATGTACATACCTTCTTTATAAGCTACCTCGTAAGCTTTTCCGTCCACGGTAATTGTACCTGCTCCGCCGATATTGATAATACCCATTTCTCTCCTCTGTAAGAAATATTCTGCACGAAGCTCTGCACCTGCTGTCAAGGTTAAGGTTTCCTTTGCAGGAACTGCCGCACCGGTAATAATACGGTCAATATGGCTGTATACCATTTTAATTTCTCCCGGTACAAATAAATTCTGGATTAAAAATTCCTCTCTTAATCTGTCTGTTGTGTAATGCTTCACGTCTCTTGGTGATGCTGCTGTTCTTACTTCCATAATGTTCCCCTTTCTTTCTCTGCCTGTCCTTTTGTTGTATTGATTATAGCATTTCTGTTTTTGGGTAAGGTTTCTTTTCCTGTTGAAAACCTTGCAAATCTTGAACTCTACCAGTAAGAATTCCATTTTTTCAAACATCTTACCACTGCTTCCAGATAAAAATAATCTCCCCAGAGATTACATTCATCTACCCCTCTGTCCGTTACGCTGTTATATTCACTGCTTTTTGCATAGACTCCGTGTAAAATCAATCCATTGGCATCCTGAGAAGACTTTACGGAATAATTGTCAATCAGACTTTCCAGCATTTCGTATGCTTTTTCCTTATAATACTCCTGCTCTTTGTCTGTCAGTCCTCCGTTTTCGCACATTTCTAAAATTCCGCATACGACAATCGCTGCTGCTGAGGAGTCTTTCGGTTCTTTATCCTCCGCTTTAAAGCTTAAATCCCAATAAGGAACTTTATCCTGTGGAAGATTTGCAAGATAAAAATCTGTCACCTTTTTGAAAAGCTCTTTGCATTTTTCATCCTTCAAGTAACGCCATGCAAGAGCTGTTCCATAAACGCCCCATGCCTGACCTCTTGCCCATGCAGAATTATTTTTATACCCCTGTGCGGTAACGCCTTTTACCGGTTCTCCTGTTTCAGAATTAAAAAAGTATGTATGGTAAGTAGAAAAATCCTCACGCACCAGATTTTCCAGACTTGTCCTTGTATGGTGAAAGGCAATATCTCTATATTTTTCATATCCTGTCACCTGAGAAGCCCAATATAATAAAGGCAGATTTAAAAGACAGTCAATAATCAGACGATAATTGTCCTCTGCTCCCAGTGTTCCCCATGCCTGAATAAACTGCCCCTTTTCCTGAAAGCGGCTGATAAGCTGGTCTGCCGCCAGAATTGCCGCTTCCTTTGCCCGCTCACTTCCCGTCAGCATATAGGCTGCCACACAGGACGGCGTATATAAAAATCCCATATCATGATGGTCTACATCTATTTTATTCTCAATACGCTTATAAAAGCTTTCTACCTGCACCATGGCAGATTTCCTAAATGCTTCATCTTTTGTCAGCTCATAAGCCAGCCAATAGGTTCCTGTGCAAAATCCGGTTGTCCATTCAATGTTTTCAGATACAGGATATATCTGATTTTCTGTATTCGAACCGGGAAATTTCTCTGTATAAATTTCTAAATTTTTCTTTAATACTTCTGTTGCCTGTAATGCTGCTGTTTCTAATTTTTTTCTGTTCATCTTTGCCTCCCGCAGATTTAAAAAGGGGTTGCTGCACTAAGACCTTAGTGCCACAGCCCCATCTTGTTTTTATTTTGTTACTTTCATAAAGTTGTCGTATGCTTCCTGCTGAATTTCAATGGCTCTGTCAATGTTTCTTGCTTTCAATTCATTTACAAAATCATCATATTCTGCTTCAATATCTCCTGAACCTAAAATCCAGCTCTGTAATTTTTCAAATACGATTGGTGTAATACCGGACATAATGCTCTTATACTCATCTAACGCATCTTTACTTAATTTTAAATCCGGTAATTTCGCGCCTTCAAACCATTCTTCATGAGAATTATACAATTCATTCGCTGCTTTTCCCGCATCATTCATAGTAGCGTATTCATAATCGGCAGACTGTACATATCCTGCACGGTACTGAGAACCTAAGGAACGAAGATATTCTACCGGAGCAAGACCGGAATTGAATACTTCTTCTGTAAATGCTTTGTTTCCGTTTTCGTCTACGGTGTAAGTTTTTCCTTCAATCCCCCAGTTCATAAAGTCAGAGCCTTCTTCTGTGAACATATAGTCCATAAATTTAATTAAAGCTTCCGGATCTTTGCACTGAGAGGAAATACCCCATCCACATTCTGCATAACGGCGTTCTCTTTCTTTTACGTTTCCATTCTGATCTGCAAACGGAGCTACTGCAACCATGTTAAAGCCCGGAACGTCCTGTGCCAGAGAGTCGTTGTAGTTTCCTGTGCTTACCCAGTCATGTGTAAATCCACCTGTATTATTACTTAACAGGGTATCTCTCGCAGACATACCACGTGTGAAGATTTCAGGATCGATTAAGCCTTCCTTATACCACTTAGCTAAATTAGAAACTGCCAGTTTATAATTTTCTGTAATCGGTTCAAATGTCATTTTTCCGTCTCTTGGATAAAATCCTGTACTGGAGTCCCACAGAGCCAGATATTCACCCATTTCATTTTCAGAAGTAGCTGAACGGTCAAATAATGGAATTTCATCTGCTTTTCCATTTCCATTTGGGTCATTGTTTTTAAATGCCAATAAAACATCGTGAAGCTCATCTACTGTGGTAGGCACTGCCAGCCCAAGCTTGTCCAGCCAGTCCTGTCTAATCCAGTAGAATTGAGAAGACTGCAATTCTTTTCCCAATGGAATGTTGTAGATATTTCCGTCTTCTGCTGTTGCCTGATATTTAAAGTTTGGGTCTTCCTCTAACATTTTCTTGATATTTGGCGCATATTCATCAATTAAATCATTTAACGGGAGCATACCGCCGTCTTTTCCCAGTTTTTCAAGGTCAGAAGTTGACTCACATGCAATAATATCCGCAAGCTGTCCTGATGCAACCATGTTCTGGAATGCTGTGGAATAATCAGAGTTGGAAGATGCTACAACTCCTTTTAATTTTACACCTGTTTCTTTTTCGATTTCTTTCCATACTTCCCAATCTTCGTTGAAAGGTGTTCCGGATAAGAACATAAATGCTGTAAACTCTTTGCTTCCGCCTTCCTTACCCGCTGTTTCTTCTTTTTTCTTGATGTCACCACAGCCTGTCATAAGAGCAGATACCCCCAGAACTGCTGCCAGCAAAAGCGCTGTTACCTGTTTTTTCTTCATTTCTAAAATCCTCCTTTAATATAAATCAACCTTTTACACCACCAAGGGTAAGACCTGTTTTAAAATACTTCTGTACAAACGGGAACACCACAACCATAGGCAAAATTGCCATAATAATCAAAGCATATACCTGTGTTGTCGGCGATGTCAAAGAGTCTCTCGTAACAATGGCTGCGTCTGACGGATTTGCCACACGCTCTACAATTAATTTTTTCAAAAATACCTGAAGCGGAATTTTACTGTCATCTTTCAAAAGCTGCATGGTCCAGAAATATCCATTCCAACGGCTGATACCATAGAAAAGTCCCACTGTCGCAAGAGCCGGTTTTGATAATGGCAAATATATATTCCAAAACACCCTGAAATGTCCTGCACCGTCAATAAATGCAGCTTCTTCCAGCGCTTCAGGTACTTGTTCAAAAAAGCTTTTCATAATAATCAAATTGTATGTTTCAATGGCAAATCCAAAGATGATTGCCGCTCTTGTATTTAAAAGCCCCATGTTGTTAAAGTTCATATAGGTCGGTATGATACCGGCATTGAACCACATGGTAAAGATAACAAACAAAGTAAAGAATTTTCTTCCTACCAAAGACTTCTTAGACAGAGCATACGCCATGGTGGTGGTAAAAAACATATTCGCAATCAGACCAAACACTGTATAGAATATAGCATTTCCATAAGCCATCCACAATCCGTCTCTTTTAAACACAGCCTCATAGCTGGCTGTCGTAAACTCTTTAATTCCTAAAAGCACGTCTCCGTTTTCCACAAAGAACGGCTTGCTGAAGGAAGAAATCAACACGTAATAAATCGGATACAGGGCAATAAAAGTAATCAGAATTCCCAGAAGTACCATAAACACATTAAAGGTCTTCTCTCCTAATCCCATAACCTGTCCCTGCTTCACTTTTTTTCTCGCCATTTTTCTCCCTCCTACCATAATGCACTGTCAGAAATCTTCTTACTGAACTTATTCGCAAGGATTACCATAATAAATGCTACAACAGACTCAAACAATCCTGCCGCAACGGATAAACCATAATTTCCGTTTTCAAATGCCAGACGATAGGAATATGTAGAAATAACATCGGCTGCGGAATAAGTTGCCGGCTGATACAAGAGCAAGATTGCTTCATATCCTACTTTAATGATACCGCCCAGCTTCAAAATTAACATGGTTACGATTGTGGGTGTAATGCCCGGAATGGTAACATGGAAAATCTTTTTCATCTTTCCTGCACCATCAACGGTAGCCGCCTCATAAAGCTGTGGGTCAATACCCATAATCGCCGCAATATAAACCAGCGCATCAAATCCGGCATTCTGCCATAAAGTCATTAACGTATAAATTCCTTTAAAGTACTCCGGCTTTGTCATAAAGTAAATAGGGTCAACTCCCAGCTTTTCTAAAACCAGATTAACCACACCTGTACTTGGTGACAAAAAGTTAATCACGATACCACATACAACCACAACAGAAATAAAATGTGTAAGTAAGGTAGACATCTGTGTCATTCTGCTGATAAATTTATTTCTCATTTCTGTAATACAGATTGCAAGTGCAATCGGTACAGGGAAGCAAATTAAAAGCTGCCAAAAAGAAATCATCAATGTATTTTTTAATACTCTTAAAAAATCCCTTCCGGTAAAAAATTCAATAAAATTATCAAGTCCTACAAAGGTACTTCCCTCTATCCCCTGAAATACGTTATAGTCATAAAATGCAATTCTAAGCTCAGTCATTGGACGGTATGCAAAAAGCAAATACCAGACAAGACCGGGTATTAATAAGAGATATAATTCTTTTGCTGCTAAAATCCTTTTAAACAGCGGTTTCTTTTTTTTCACCTGTTTTCTCCTCTCCTTTTCTTCTTTTTCCTGAAACGTCTCATGCAATAACCACACCTTATCGGATTTTAGAAAAAAAGTAAATCATCAAATTCCACCTGTATTTTTTTTATCTTCTTTTTTGTATATCTTTTTCTGTATATCCCTTGATTTTAAGCTGTTCTTCTAGACTTTTCATCATCATTTTTCAACACATCACCATTTTTCAACCCTTGAAATCTGCAAGAAATGCCAGTATAATTTTTTTATCGACATATTTGTTCACAGCTAAAGGAGATTATAAATGTATAAACATGTTCATGGCAGATATCAGCAGAAATTGAATATTATTTTTATTATTCTGTCAGTTTTCATAACCCTTATCCTTTCTTCTGTTCTGGGATTTTTTCTCTCCAGACAATCAGAGGAAAGCTACAAAAATTCTATATCACTTTCCAGAACAATCTTAGAAGAGAAAGCAGAAACATCACTGAAAAATATTTCCAATACCATGACCGATATTGTAAATGATTCCCTTATCAAAGAATGGTCGACTTCTTATCAAAAAGATAATTTCTATTTTCTGTCTTCTCAGGTACAAAAAGCTTTGACAAAGTATTGCAGCACCAGTGAAACACGCTTTCAAACTTATTTGCTCATCGACAATGCAAATACTCCGGATGATGAAATTACCCCCTCTGATGTTCTTTCCCCCGAAGGTTCTTTTTCTATCTCAGATTTTTTAAAAAGTAAAGACCTTACGTCGAAAGATTTGACTGCTATCAGAGAATATTTTGATACACACATGTTTCCTTATGCCCTCCCTCATTACAATGAAAAAGGGCAGTTAGATTTTCTCTATTATTGGATTAAAGGTTATCAGCATCCGCAAACCTGCATTTATATGGCAGAAATTCCTGTCAACTCCATTATCAACAGCACAGAAGGACAGAAGTTCTGGATTGCCAATGATGACGGGCTTTTTCTTCCGTGTACGAAAGACAAGGAAACCACCAAGCTTCTGAAAACGCTTCAGAAATCGATAGACACAGACAAAAATTTAATAAAGACTTCCGATTATTATATTGCGGCGTCCCATTTGCCTTCCATGAATTGGAATATCTACTATTTATACGACCAGAACAGCCTCGGTATCCTGAATATCTTTTTCTTTCTGGTGTTAGTAGTTCTGGTATATATTTTGTTGTCTGCTTTGTTTTTCTATATTGCAAAGCTTCTCTATCAGCCAATTTATGAAACTTTAAAGCCTACACTGAAAGATGAGCATGAACACTTTGACGAGTTTAAAATTTTAGATGAAAATCTAAGCCGCCTGCAAACGTTAAACGAGAATTTACTGGAAACACAAAAAACCACAGACAGGCTGATGGTTCAGCAATATTATCAAAATCTGCTTACAGACTGCAACGGTTATCTTGCAGAAATTAAAAAACCTTATTTCTCAGAAACGGCAAGCTTCTGTGTGGGACTTGTCTGCCTGCATCCGGAACAGGAGGATGCTCTGGATACTGCCTTACTGGGAGAGTTAGAGCTTTACAAAAATATTCTGTTTCAGGAATGTATTAAACAAAAAAATTGTTTCATGGTGAAATTATCCATGTATCGCTGCGGACTGATTATTCAGGCAGATGATTTAGAACAGGCAAAAAAACTTTTAAACCGAATTTTTTCACATTCGGAAAGCCTAAATAAAGCAGAAAAAAGCTGGGAAGAACAGATTATTTTAAGTCCTGTTAAAAAAGGGTTGGAAAATATCAATGCCTCTTATCGGGAAACTTTAAAAATAGCAGAATATCTCTCCATGCTTCCTCATGACAAAATTATTACCTACGACTCCATTGCTTCTGTGGACTGTACCACGTATTCTTACCCTCTTGCCACAGAAAACAAATTGATTTCAGAGGTAATCGCAGGGCAGGAAAAAGCACTGGAGTTATTTGATGAGCTTATCCGTGAAAATCTCACCCAGAAAAGACTTTCCATGGAAGTTCTGCAAAATTTTGTCTATACCTTAATCGGAACAGTCAACCGTATTTTTCAGGAATTAAAATCTTCTCCGGAAGACTTTATCGGACGTTCCATTAACTACGAATACTGGTACGCACACTGGGGAGACTCTGTGACAATCACAGCCATAAAAGCGGTTCTTTCTGATGTCATCGCGGCGAAAAAGCAGCGCAGTCAAACACAGGATGAGCTTTTATTAACGCAAATGCTGGATTATATCCATGAAAATTTCAGGGACAATATTATGCTAAACGACTTGGCTGACCAGTTTAACATTTCCCCAAAATACTGCGGTATTTTGTTTAAACAGCTAAGTGACAACAATTTCAAGGATTATTTAAACCGCTATCGTATTGAACAGGCAAAAAAATTCATTCAGGAAAGACCTTCTCTGAAAACAAAGGATTTAAGCGTCATGACAGGCTTTAACAGCTCCAACACGTTTATCCGTGTATTTGGAAAATATACAGGCACAACGCCTCAAAGATATGCCGAACAGATTATAGAAAAACAAAATTCAAAAGATAGGAAGTGATGAAATGGAAATACTCAGCTCCTGTAAGGACTCTATTGCAAGCTGTATTGAGCAGAAATCTTTTGCCGTTGCCCATTTATACAGTGATGAAAAGCCTATGGATATGCACATTCACGATTGTTACGAGATTTATTATTCCATCTCCGGCGGAAAGCAATTTTTAATTGATAATTGCTTTTACAACATCTTCCCCGGTGATATTTTCTTTATCAACCAGTACGAAAGTCATCATTTAACGCAGATTGACAGTCAGGTGCACGAACGCATTATTATTTCTATTCATCCTGACTTTTTAAAATCTCTGTGCACAGAAAACACGGATTTGGACGCATGCTTCCAAAACAGGAGTATGCGTTCCAACCACAAGGTATCGTTGACCACAGAGGAACAGAAAAACTTTCAATATTTTATTCATAAGCTTTCTCATATTAAGGGATATGGTTCTGATATTTTAGAAAAGGCTGCTTTTTTAGAATTGATGGTTTTTCTCAATAAACGATTTCATAAAAACCGCATTGCAGATACAGACAAGGAAATCAGCTCAAACGCACAGGTAGACAGTATTTTATCCTACATTAACCAGCACATTGAAGAACCTTTAAGTCTAGAGCAGTTATCTTCACACTTTTTTTTAAGCTCCTCCTACCTTTGCAGGCTCTTTAAATCTGCTACCGGCACTACTATTAACAAATACATTACCGCCAAGCGGATTTCTCATGCAAAGGAGCTTCTGGCAGAGGGATATACAGTAAGCGAAGCCAGTGTAAAATGTGGGTTTAATGATTATAGTAACTTTTTTAAGGCGTTTACCAAAGCCACGAAAGTATCACCGAAAAAATATGCACAGTTTTTGGCACAATGAGAATGAATTAGGAAAAGGGTTGTGCATGAGCATAAATTTGCTCCCTGCATCAACCCTTTATTTCTGATTTTCATAAGAATCAAAGAATTCTCTTAAATTTAATAAGGACTTTACTAAAATTTCCTGTTGTTCATCATCTAAATCCTTTAAAAGAGCCTGTATCATTCCGTCATGAAATTTCTTATGGTGCTCATTGGCCTTACGCCCTTTCTCTGTAAGAGAAATAAGGACAACTCTGCGGTCTTCCTCGCTTCTTTCCCTTGCCACATATCCCTTCTTCACCAAGCCATTAATGGCAATGGTCAATGTTCCCACGGTAACTGACAAAATTTTTGCGACAGAGGACATATTTTTGGCATTTTCCTCTCCGATTGCCTCCATAATGTGCATATCATTGACAGAAATATCTTTAAATTCAGAAGTAATCAGTGCTTTCCCTTCTATATCCATAATTTCCTGAAACAAATTTACAAGAATATCATGGAATACCTCATAATGATCCACTTTATCACTCCTTCGACATTCTTCTTGTTTTATTATATCCGATTTAGATGATAAAAACAACGGGTTTTTATTTTCTATTTTGCCTTTTTCACATATTCTACCAGCTCAGCTCTGGAGGTAATCTGACCCGAAAAACCCAGCTCAGATACAATTTCACTGACGTATGGTTTCATCAGCATACTCTCCTCCAATAACCGGTCATCACTGAACACCTCTTTCGGATTTGTAATCTTCAAAAGATTTTTATGCGCCATTACAAACACTTTATTAAAATTATTAACTACAAACTCCATATCATGTGTAATCGTAACGATTGTTTTTCCTTTTGCAGTAAGCTCCTTTAAGATATTTTCCAAAAGACGTATTCCTCGAATATCCTGTCCTGCCGTAGGCTCATCCAAAATTACAATATCTGTGTCCATTGCAAGAATAGATGCAATAGTGACGAACTTTCTTACTGACAACGGAAGGTTATACGGATTTTCTTCCATTACATCTGTAAGTCCTGTAAGCCTCGCAGAATATTCTACCATCTCTTTAATCTTACTTTCGCTCATTTTCAAAACCTCAGGCCCAAATCGAATTTCCTTTTCCACAGTATTATGGAATATCTGGTCATCCGGATTTTGAAAAACATACCCTGCCTTTCTCGATAAAGCTGCTGTCGTAAAATCGCTTGTATCCATACCCGCAACTATAACTTTTCCCTTTGTAGGTTTTAACAATCCGTTAATCATCTTCACAGTAGTAGTCTTTCCTGCACCATTTTGTCCTACAATGGCAATGTTTTCCCCCTGTCCGATTTCAAAATTAATATCCTCAACAGCTGAAAAACCATTTGGATAAACAAATTTTACATTTTCAAATTTAATAAATGACATCTTTTATCCTCCTCACCGTTTACTCATAGTTTTCTTCAGCTGATGCACCATTTCCGCCTTTGTAATAATTTTTTCATCAATGGGAATACCCTGTTTCCGCAGCTCATCTGCCAAAATTACCGACTGAGGAAGTTCAATATCCCGCTCTAATAAAGATAAATCTGACAGCACCTCATGCTTCTCACCTTGTCGAATGAGTTCTCCCTCTTCCAATGCCAAAACCTCATCTGCATATTCTGCAATTAATTCAATTTTATGCTCTACCAGAATAATTGTTTTTCCCATTTTTTTCATCTTATCAATAATGTCAAAAACTCTTTCCGTTTCTTTGGGGTCAAGCTGGGAGGTGGGCTCATCAATTACAAAAATATCAGGCTCCAAAGCGAGAACAGATGCCAACGCTACCCTTTGCTGCTGACCTCCTGACAATTCAAATGGATTTTTTTCTGCCAGATACGCTGTATTCGTTAATTCCATAACCTTTTTTACAGTATCTTTGATTTTCTCAACTTCCACGCCTAAATTTTCCAGTCCATAGGCAATTTCCTCATACACATTGTCTCTCGCCCCCGTAATCTGGTTAAAAGGGTTTTGAAAAACATAACCAATCTTCGGCGCTAATTCTCCCATTGTATATTGCTGCAAGGATTTTCCCTCTAAAAGTACCTCACCTTCCATTTTTCCTTGAAAAAATCCCGGAATAAATCCACGGATAATATTGCATAACGTTGTTTTTCCGCTTCCGTTTGCTCCTACAACTGCATAAAATTTTCCTTTTTCCAAAGAAACAGTAACATCCTTAATACTGGGTTCTTTTGCAAGGGGATATGTATATGTAACATTTTTCAGTTCTATATAACCCATAATAACACTCTCCCTAAAATAATAAGTAAAAATACAACTGTTATCACGATTGTCATAACTCTGTCCATCGGCTTCGGTTCGATATCATATAGATGTGTAGAGGGCGTTTCTACGGAAAAGCCACGTGCTTCCAAAGTAAGCGCTCTTTCTTCTGTTCCCTGAATAGAGCTAAGCACCAATGGAACAATCGTAGGAACAAATACCTTGGCACGTATCCAAATATTTCCTTCTGTTTCCACACCTCTTGCTTTTTGTGCGTTCATAATTGTCTGAGAACGTTTTTTCAACACAGGAACCATCTGTAGTGTTGACAGTACAACATAAGATGCTTTCGGACTTAAACCCTTCTTTTCAAGTGCAAGTACGAAATCCTTCTCCGTAGTTACCGCAAAAAACCAAATTAATGCCGAGCCTACGCTGGCTAAAATAAATCCAAGCTTCAGTGCAAAAAGTAACCCCTCCAATTTTGCCTTAAAAATCCAGAAAGAAAACAGCACTGTTTCTCCCGGTGCAAAAAAGGTCTGTACAACAAGAAGTACAAGAAACAAAATTCCAACAGAATTTCTCACTCTTCTAATGAATACCGGATATACCCCGCTGACTATTGCCAATACATTTAAAGCCAGAAAACAAATAACCTTTGACAGAATACCCGGTAAAACAATTGCAACAATTGCAGCCGCTATTGCTAAATAAAATTTTGTCAGGGGATACAATTCTACAATTTTATTTTTCCCTTTTGCTGCATTTTCCATCTTTTTTCTCCTATTATTTCTTCACAAAATTCATGCCATATTTATATTTTGTTAATGTTCTGTCAGGAATAACTTTAATAATCACATAAGCTACAAATATAGAAATCATCTTTCCAATGGTTTCCGTAACAATATATACAGATAAAACGGCCTCTAAAATCTGTTTACCTGTTGCCATCAAGCCTGCTGCAATCATAGATGCGCCGCCCCCTGTTGCACCTCCAAAGAAGAATACAGTAATAGGAGTTGCCGTTACAGTAGCTACTAAAGCGATAATAATACCGGAAACAGCCAGCTTCCAAATCTTATTCATCATATTATATTTGGATAACAGACCTGCTGAAATACCGATAAAGAAAGAACAAAATGCGTATGGAAGCCAGCTTGGATCCATAATTCCGTTAATTAAGTTCGTCAATACTCCTGTTAACGCTGCCGGAATAGGACCTGCCAATGCACCTACAAGCAACACACCTATCATATCCAAGTCTACCGGAATTTTTAACATAGATGTCATCTGTCCGCCTACAATATTAATTGCAATCGCAACCGGTATCAATAAAATTACCATTAATGAAAATGTATCTTTTCCTTTATTTTTTGTCATCATAATATTCTCTCCCTTCAAATTATCGATTTAAATACTCCAATATTTCTTCTTTCTTTTCTTCAAATATCGTTGTCAACAGCAGCTTATAAAATTTATTCACATCTACCTCTGCCGCATACCACGCATTACACCTTCCGTCATTCCAGTGTCCGTTAATATCCACAATAGATTGACCTCTTCCAATTCCATCGGTAAGCACATCAATATTGGCCTTTTTTAAAGTTAAGATAGTCGGATCAATAAAATATGCCACAGTCAAAACATCGTGCATCGGTGCAACCGGTTTTCTTCTGGAATTCCAATTATCATCCAAGCCAACACGTGTAACATTGTATAAAAAGTTAGATAACTTTGTATTAAAAATTCGGAGCAGCTCACGAACGTCTGCACCTAAAGCAATTTTATTTGTAACGTCAAGCCCTATCATAACCGTATCCTGAAATCCTGCATTCAGCACTTCTTTTGCTGCCAATGGGTCTGCCCAAAAATTATATTCTGCCACCGGACTCATATTTCCTGTATATTTTGCGCCTCCCATAATAATAAGCTGTTTGATTTTTTTAGGAAATTCCGGGTCTTTTCGAATTGCCTTTGCAATATTAGTACAAGGTCCTATGGCAAACAATGTAATTTCTCCCGGATGCTCTGTCGCTGTCTCTACCAAAAAATCGACCGCATTTTTTTCTTCTTCCTCTTTTTCAGTCTCGATTGTATACGCATATCCTCCCAGTCCGTCATCTCCAAAAGCAGGAACTGTATCCGGCTGCTTATCATCCAATGCCCTTGCAGACCCTCTATACAACGGAATGTCTTCTCTTCCGCATAAAGCTAAAATCTTCAACCCATTCTGCGTTGTATTATCAATATCACCGTTTCCTGACACTGTACAAACAGCTCTCAGGTCCAGCTCAGAATTTTTTAACGCCAGAATAATTGCCAAAGCATCATCTACCCCCGGGTCACAATCAATAATTATCGGTCTTTTCACTCTTTTCCTCCTCCTTCATTTTTTCTATCACTTCTTCCATTGTGGGTATGGAAGTCTGTGCTCCTTTTCGTGTTACCACAATTCCCGACACGCTGTTTCCAAATTGAATTGCCTCAGCATAAGCCTTTCCTTTGCTTAATGCCAATGCCAATGTTGCGGTAAAGCAATCTCCTGCTGCTGTCGTATCAACTGCGGTTACTTTTTGCGCCTTAAAATACTCTGTTTTATCTTTCGTAACAAGCAAAGCGCCATCTCCGCCTAATGTAACAATGACTGTCTGAATTCCTTTTTCTAATAATTCCTCCGCTCCCGAAATCAGCTCTTCTTTTGTCTCAAGCTTTTTTCCGATTAAAGTCTGAAGCTCCGTTTCATTTGGCTTTACAATAGTAAAACCTTCTAAAAACTGTTTTAACAGGTTATCCTGTGCAGGAGCAGGGTCTAAAATAATTAACTTTTCCTGTGCTAGAGTTTTCACATATTCTACAACCTCAAGAGGAATTTCCAGCTGCATAATAATAATATCGGCTCTCTTAATCAAATCCACATGTTTGTCTATCATCTGTGTTGTCAGCTTATTATTTGCTCCCTGAACAACAATAATGCTGTTTTCTCCTCCCTCGTCAACGCTAATAAAAGCATTTCCCGTAGGCGTTCCCTGAATAATCTCTATTCCCGAAGTTCCCACTCCTACATTCTGAAGATTTTCTATCAGCATCCTTCCGTACAAATCATCTCCCACTGCTCCAATCATGTCTACTTGTCCGCCTAATTTTCCAACAGCATAAGCCTGATTTGCACCTTTTCCTCCCGGAACAAGATTTACATCCTCTCCCAAAATTGTTTCACCTGAAAGTGGCATTTTCTTTACATTAATTACAAAATCCATATTCAGACTTCCGACCACTAATATATTACTCACAATTTTCTCTCCTTTTGTATTGGGAAAATATTTTCCTAAATCATTTTCTTTATCTAAAATATACCACTATCATATTTTGTAGTCAAGTTATTTTGTATATTTTGCACTTTTTCATATTTTTAACACATATTTTTTGTGCATTTTTATAAGTATTGCAATTTGTCAGTGTGCATTCATATTAGCTATTTTTCTCCCCAACAAAAAAAGATGATACAGAACTGTCCTCAAACAATTCCATATCATCTTTTCTATTCTTTTTATTCCACCATGACCTCTTTTTCTTTATAATGATGCGCTTCTTCCAACATCATATCTTTTACCTTCATCAAACGAATTTGTGTACTTCTCTCGTTTTCATCAAGCTTCATGGTAATATACTTAATATTCTGTTGTGTCTCCGGAATAATAACATGCTCCAGAGCATTTACTCTGCGTCGTGTCTTCTCAATTTCAGAAGCCATTAGCTGACAGGACTTCTCCACTTCCGCAAGCCTTAACATATCCGGCAAAATATCTGCCAGAGATTTCACTGCTCCGTCTAAATCCCCTGAGGTAAATGCAAAACCATAAGAATAAACATCATTTGCATCTGCGGTTCTGGTTTTTGTCTCAAAAACCGGAATATCCACACTCATGACATTTTTCTTTCCTGCTTCCAGATAAACCTCCTGCTTGGGCGACATTAAAGCTGTGTTTAATATCTGCTCAGACATACCTGCTTTTGCAATGACAAAGTTCTTATTTGCGGATAAAATTCCTGCCTCTACCTTTTGGCGCAGCGCCATGTTTTCCCTTACCAAATCAAGGAACTGTCTCATAAGCTCATCACGCTTATCCTTCAGAAGCTTATGCCCCTTTACCGCCGTTACCAGCTTCTTTTTCAATCGAGTAAGCTCCATTCTGGTAGGTGTTACCTGCGTAGATGCCAAAATATCACCTCTTTCTTATTATTACAGAATTTACTTTAGAACTTTCCGTAATATTCATCTAAGAACTTATCATCAATACGTTTCAGCTCGCTTCTTGGAAGAATGGAAAGCAGTTTCCAGCCAATTCTCAGCGTTTCTTCAATGTCACGGTTTGCCATATATCCCTGTGAAACGTATTCCTGCTCAAAGGCATCTGCAAATTTGGCATAAATAATATCAATATCGGAAAGAGCTGCCTCACCTAAGATAACCATCAATTCCTTTGCTTCTTTGCCTCGTGCATAAGCTGCAAAAAGCTGGTTCATAGTATTGGAATGGTCTGCTCTTGTCTTCCCTTCACCAATACCTTTATCCTTCAGACGGGAAAGTGACGGTAATACATCGATTGGAGGCGTAACGCCTTTACGATATAATTCACGGCTCAGAATAATCTGTCCCTCTGTAATATATCCTGTTAAGTCAGGGATTGGATGTGTCTTATCATCCTCTGGCATAGTCAGGATTGGTATCATGGTAATACTTCCCTTTTTGCCCTTCTGGCGTCCCGCTCTTTCATACATAGTTGCAAGGTCGGTATACATGTAACCCGGATATCCTCTACGTCCCGGTACTTCCTTACGAGCTGCGGATACCTCACGAAGGGCATCTGCATAGTTTGTAATATCAGTCAGAATAACCAGTACGTGCATATCTTTTTCAAATGCAAGATATTCTGCTGCGGTAAGCGCCATTTTCGGTGTTGCGATACGTTCAACAGCCGGATCGTTTGCCAGATTGATAAATAATACGGTTCTGTCAATAGCGCCTGTTTCTTTAAAGCTTTCTGTAAAGAAGTTCGCTTCCTCGAAGGTAATACCCATAGCAGCAAATACAACGGCGAAGTTCTCTCCTGAACCACGTACCTTTGCCTGTCTTGCAATCTGCGCCGCAAGCTGTGCATGAGGCAGACCGGATGCCGAGAAGATAGGCAATTTCTGTCCACGAACCAGTGTGTTCAAGCCATCAATGGCAGAAACACCTGTCTGAATAAATTCTTCCGGATAGCTTCTTGCAGCCGGGTTCATAGGAAGACCGTTGATATCCATTCTGGCATCCGGCAAGATTTCCGGACCGTCATCAATCGGACGTCCCAGACCATCAAAGACACGTCCAAGCATGTCTTCAGATACGCCAAGCTCCATACTTCTTCCTAAGAAACGAACCTTACTGTTAGAAAGGTTAATACCTGTGGAGCTTTCAAAAAGCTGTACCAGTGCATTGCTTCCGTCAATTTCAAGCACACGGCAGCGACGTGTTTCACCGTTTGCCAATTCAATTTCACCCAGTTCATCGAAATGAACGTTTTCTACACCACGAACCAACATAAGAGGTCCGGCAACTTCCTGTATTGTTCTATATTCCTTTGGCATTAGAAGTCCTCCTTCCCTGTTATATTGGAAATTTCTTTTGCAAGCTGTTCTAATACAGCTTTATATTCTTCTTCCAAATTTTCTTCTAATACATATTTAAATCGTCCGATTTTCTCACGAACGTCCAGTTTTACTAAATCCTGAATATTTGCGCCTTTTTCCAGAGCTTCCACACCCTGCTCATAGTATGCAACTACCAACTTCATTAACAGATACTGTTTCTTTAAGGAACTGTAAGTATCTACTTCATGGAAAGAGTTCTGGTGCAAGAAGTCCTCACGGATAGAACGTGCTGCTTCCATTTTCAGACGGTCGCCTGCTGATAAAGCGTCCATACCAACCATCTTAACGATTTCCTCCAGCTCTGCTTCGTCCTGTAAAAGGCTCATCATTTTCTGACGGCCTGTCATCCAGTCTGGCGCAACCTTCTCATTAAACCATTTCTCCATATTGTCAAGATATAAGGAGTAGCTGGTAAGCCAGTTAATTGCAGGGAAATGTCTCTTGTATGCAAGAGAAGAGTCCAAGCCCCAGAATACCTTTACAATACGAAGAGTTGCCTGAGATACCGGCTCGGAAATATCACCACCCGGAGGAGATACTGCACCGATTACAGACAATGCTCCCTCTCTCTTATCCTTACCAAGAGAAATTACATGTCCGGCTCTTTCATAGAACTGTGCCAGACGAGAACCGAGGTATGCAGGATATCCTTCTTCACCCGGCATTTCCTCCAGACGTCCTGACATCTCTCGAAGAGCCTCTGCCCAACGGGAAGTGGAGTCTGCCATAAGTGCAACAGAATAACCCATATCACGGAAATATTCTGCAATGGTAATACCTGTGTAAATAGATGCTTCACGGGCAGCAACCGGCATATCGGAGGTATTGGCAATCAATACTGTTCTTTCCATCAAGGACTGTCCTGTTTTCGGGTCTTTCAGTTCAGGGAACTCATTTAATACGTCTGTCATCTCGTTTCCACGTTCACCGCAGCCGATATAAACCACGATGTCCGCCTCTGCCCATTTTGCCAGCTGATGCTGAATAACTGTTTTTCCGCTTCCGAAAGGCCCCGGAACAGCGGCAACACCACCTTTAGCAATCGGGAAGAAGGTGTCAACAACACGCTGTCCTGTTACAAGAGGCATTTCCGGCGGAAGCTTTTTCAGATACGGACGACCTCTACGAACCGGCCATTTCTGCATCATCGTCAGCTCTTTATCACCCTGCTCTGTTGCAATCACAGCAACAACATCTTCAACGGTAAATTCTCCTGCTTTGATTTCTTTTACCGTACCGCTCATGCCGTAAGGCACCATAATCTTATGATTTACGACGATAGTTTCCTGAACCGTACCAATGATATCGCCATTTTCTACATGGTCTCCGGCTTTCACAGTGGGAACAAAATTCCACTTTAAGTTTCTCTTTAAAGAAGGAACCTCCACACCTCTTTTTAAGTTTGTTCCGCAGACCTTCATAATATCATCCAGCGGACGCTGAATACCGTCATAAATACTGGTAATCAGACCCGGTCCCAATTCAACAGACAGCGGAGCTTCTGTGGACTCTACCGGCTCTCCCGGACCAAGACCTGAAGTTTCTTCATATACCTGAATTGACGCTTCATCTCCGTGCATTTCAATGATTTCACCAATCAAACGCTGATTGCTGACACGAACAACGTCAAACATATTTGCATCACGCATGCCCTCTGCAATAACCAGCGGACCTGCTACTTTTTTAATTATACCTTTGCTCATGGCCACGCATCACCTGCTTTCTAATTATTACTGAATAGAATATCAGAGCCTACTGCCTGTTCCACAGAATTTTTTACGCCCTGCACACCGTCTCCGGTATTTCCTGACACGCCGGGAATTTGAATAATCGCCGGTAAAATTCTCTCCTGATATTTTTCTATTACACTTTTGCACTCGGCAGCCAACGCTTCCGTAATATAGATAATCCCATATTCGTGACTGGCAAGTGCCTCTATTTTTTCTTCTGCCTCTTTACGGTCGGCCACCGGGAATGTATCAAGACCCAGCGCAGCAAATCCGTATATACTGTCATAATCGCCTACAACTGCAATCTTATACATACATTTCCCTTACCCTTTCTCGGATTGACTCCTCAGAAAAACCGTTTTGCTTTCCTGAGAGAATAATTCGCACCGTTTTTATTTCATTTTCCCTTGCCAGCACATAAGCTACCAAAGGCCCTACTGAAAATGACTCATATTTCTGCGGCTGCATTGCCTGCATCATACGGTTGTCACACCATCTTTCAAATGCGGAGGAAGACTCTGCAATCGCCTGCCCTCCTTCTGCATAGGCAGTGCCGGATAAATATTCCACAACTGCCTCCATACCTGCTGCGGCTGCTTTTGCCAGCTGGTCTACATTTATAGATTTACATGGAGCCATTGCACGTTTCATAAACTCAATGGTCTTTGCGGTCTTCTGTGAGCGCACTGCAATTTTAATATCTGCAATAGCAACAACAGACTCAGCATACTCTTTAATAATGCTGTCTTTCGCCGCCTCACCGGCTGCATAGATTGCATCCAATGCCGCTCTGTCGATAATCACATCGCACAGCTGCCCGTCTCCCGTATGCAGCAAGGTTTCATAAGCTTCTCTTGCCGCACCTGCCATGTTTTCCGGAAATCTGGAAAATTCTTTGTTTTTAATGATTTCCAGCATCTCCTTAGGACTAATCTTCGTATCTTCATAATAAATATTCAGATTTTGATTATCCTTTCCGGAGCAGGCATCTTTAATCGCTGCTTTCAGATTGTGAAAGAGATTTGGATAGGAAAGTACATCAAAAACAGACATATCCACCCCTAAATCCTTCATGGTCTCCCATATTTTTTCTGTCTCTCTTTCTAAAATTGCCTCTGCACTTCCTGCTGTATCATTATCTCCCCAGCCCTTTTCCTGCAACACCTGAATACATTGTTCCTCTGTGTCACAGGCAATCAACTGCTCAATAATCTGAGAAGTAAATAATGATGTTTCCAACGCACGTATTCGCGCAACCGCATAGGTATATTTTGTATCAAACAAATCAATTCCTCCTTCTTGCGGTTATGCTATGAAAATAATAATGAATGAACTTTATCTGAAAGCTCATCTCTTTTTGAACTGAAAATTGCTTCAAAAGTACAATTTTCTTCAATTCCACCATAAATAAGAACAAATCCGCCATGCACTTTTCTACTTTCCTTAGAAATTGCCAGCGCACCGCCCTTTTCCTTTGCAATTGCCTGAATTTCTTCTTCAAAGCCCTGTGGCAATCTTTTTAAGTCTTCATCAGAAAAACAGATTTCTCCGTTCTGTGACAGCACAAATCTATGCAGCATTTTTCGAAGCATTGCAAAATAGGTTTCATCATCTGCATTAATTAAAGTCTGGTAAGCATGTGCCAGCACTTCCGCAATGATTTCCTGTTTTGCTGTGAGAAGGGCTTTTCTTCTCTGTAAATCACAGGAAGAAACAGCACGTTCCTCGATGGCTTTCACCTCTTCTTGAGACTTTTGGGAAATTTCTCTGCACACAGCTTCTGCTTCTTCTTTTCCTTTTTCTTTCATTGCATCCGCCTGTTTTTCGGCATCTGCAAGAATTTCCTTAGCAGAAGCTTCAGCCTCTTCAAGAATCTGGCTTTTCATCTTTTCTAATCCAGTCATTCTTCTGCTCTCCTTTACTATATTTCCTCTGTCTACCTCTTAATTCTGTCAGATAATTAGAATGGAAGGTTTGTAACAGCCAGAATGGAAACCAGCAGAGCAAGAATTGCGTATGTCTCAACCATTGCAGGGAAAAGCATAGCTTTACCAAACTGTTCCGGTTTCTTTGCAACAATACCAATTGCTGCTGCAGAAGTTTTTCCCTGATAATAAGCAGAGATAAGTCCTACAAGACCAATTGGAAGACATGCACACAGTACCAGAAGTCCTTCACCTTTTGTCAGTTCCAATAAACCGCCGCCTAAAAGACCGATTTTGGAAAGAGTAATAAATCCAACTAACAAACCATAAATACCCTGTGTACCAGGAAGCAGCTGCATGATCAAAACTTTCGCAAATTTACTTGGATCTTCTGTAACAACTCCTGCTGCAGCCTGACCTGCAATACCAACGCCAATCGCTGAACCGATACCTGCTAAAATAACTGCTAATGCAGCTCCTAATAATGCATAAACAACTCCACTCATAAATTTTATTCCTCCTTGATATCTACATACTTCATATTTAATTTAAATGGGTTGAAAGGTTTTCCTCCACCCTCATAAAATTTGCCGAAAAATTCAACAAACTGAAGACGGTTTGTATGAACATACGCACCTAAAATATTAATTGCCATATTCATGGCATGCCCTATAATAAAGACTAAAATAAAGACTATCGCGCCAAAAATGCCATCTCCTACCATACTTCCCATCTGATTAATAACAGATGCAATAACACCTGTAGCAAGGCCAAGGGCCAATAGACGAGAATAGGAAAGTACATCACTGAGCCATCCGGTTACATTGTAAAGGTCATAAGCACCAAGAGCCAGACGCAATCCAAAATTCTTATTTGCACGGCCTGACATAAATAACAATCCCAGCGCTCCGACAATTGTCAGAACCTTTCCTGCCCCGCCTACAAAAGCAGGGAATGTTTCCGGTGGGATCTGGGAAATAGATGCAAAAATCGGACTTGGCAGCAGCATGAGAATTAATCCGATAAGGAACACATACCACAGCACTACATCACAGAAAAAGTCCATAATTTTTTTCTCTTTCAGCAGCATATAACCCTTCATTCCCAAACCTGTAAACAGATGAATGACTCCAAACGCCATAGAATACATCAACATTCGCATAGGATCATTTAGCGGAACAAACCAGAGTGCTTTCACCAGTCCGCCTTCCGGTACCTCTACATGGAAAAATGTTCTGGCCACTACATCAATGGCATCTCCAAAATAACCGCCAAAAAGAATACCCCAGATTAATGTGGAAATACCACAATACATAAACATTTTAATCGCTTTTTTCATTGACTGTTCCATACGCGGGAATTTTTTCAATATAAAGAAGCATCCCAGGAACATAATCAAACCATACGCTGCGTCTGACAGCATCAATCCGAATAAAAAAACATAGAAGAAAGACATCACAGTTGTGGGGTCTACTTCTCCTCTTTTCGGAAGGCCATAGGATTCCAAAACGCCCTCCACTGACTCAGAAAATCCATTGTTGCTCAAAAGCGCTGGCATTTCTTCATCTTCAGGAACATCTGCGCTCTCCAGACTCAGAACAAAATTTTCATTCAAAGCCTTTTCAAGAACATTTAAAGATTTCGCCGGCACATATCCATTCAAAAAGAATGTCTGTTTCGACTGTGGAATTTGTCCTAAAACATCATATTTTTCAGCTCTTGCTCTAAAATAATCTGAAATTAATTTCAGCTTCTCTCTATCAGAAGCATACGAACAAATTTCCTTTTGACACTCCTCTGCCTCTTGCTGTAAAGCTACAATTTTCTGTTGCAGTTCTTCTTTTTCCTGAGCCGGAATTTTGCTCATACTCTGAGCTGGTTTTGCAAAACCATTCTGGCGAAGAACCTCTTCCACATGTGCTGCATCTTTTTTCAGACATAACACCGCAAGATACATTGCATCTCTTTCAGAAGACAAAACAAAAATATCTACTCCTGATACTTCCGGCGCCTGCTCCAAAATCAGACCATAAATTTCTTCCAATGTCATAATTCCGGAAATAGAACCAATTAATACTGTCGTACTTTTTGTCCCCTGAAAATTCACCGGAATATCCAAATTAATCCATGGAAGCAATGACTCTATCTGATTTTCCATCTTCTGGACATTGGCTCTGCACTCTGAAATCTGTTTGTTCAATTTCACAAGATTTGCTGCCGTATTCAAGATTTCTTTCTCTTGTTTCGTCGTTTCTATATATTGGCTCTTTTCTATCAGGTTCTTACCTTCCAGACTGGCAAACATAGATACTTTCTCCGGCACATATTCCTGAAGAATATTCAGTGCTGTCTCGGCCAAAGCTGCATTTCTCTCAAATGAATTTCTCTCTTCCTGAGTATTTACTGTTTGAAGGCCCTCCTCTTCAGTCTCGAATTTGGAAATTTCCATAATACCCAAAGACTGAATTTTTTCCAAAATGGCTTTTCTGTCCTTTTTCAGCGCGCAGATACTGACTTTTTGCATCTGCAATACTGCCATACTTACATCACTCCTTTATTTTCTGTTTTCTTCTGACAGCATCTTTATACCAAACCTGATATAATTGCATTTACTGCCTCTTCTTCCCTTTGTTTTGCAGTATTTCGAATTTCTGCAATTTCTTGTGCTGCTGTTTTCAAAGCTTCCTCCAGCTTTTTCTCACTGACAGCCTGCGCAGCTTCTCTGGCATCTTTTGCCTCCTCCTGCGCTCTCGCAATCATAGCGGCTTTCGCATCCTCTGTTTCCTGCTTCGTCTGCTCAAGAAGTTGTGCCCCTTGATTTTTGGCACGAACCACAATTTTCTCGGCTTCCTGCTCTGTTTCCCGGATTTCTTTGATTGTCTTTTCTACCACAGTATCACCACCTTCGCATATCTTGATATTACTATGAATTATGCATTTTGTCAATTTATTAACGTATCATTCTTACTTTTTCCACTAAACAATTACATATTTTCTATTTTTTCTCTATAACAAAAGGGAAATTGCACAATTATGAGCATTTTCCCTTTTTATCTTTTGTATATTTTATTCAATTATCACTGTATTAAGATGTTTTTTTCATTTGTTTTCACATTAACACTTTACTCGTATAAATAGTTAGCATAATCTGGTAATTCGATATTGCTCCCATCAATCCACTGATATCCACAGTTAATAAATGTATCATTTTCTAAATCAAGGTCTGCGCGCATTGCAGCTACAATAGTAGCATATCCCATACCATAGGAATTTTGCACGAAAGTTCCTATTTCTGTTCCCTTTTTCACTGCATCAATCTGTTTTTTTCCAGCATCAACGCCTAATACAAAAATTTCTCTATCTGATACACTCACGGCATCTAAAACTGCATTGACTGCATGTTCATTTGTCCCAAAATAGCCTTTCACGTCAGGATATAACTTCAATACAGCTTCCGCCATTTCTGTCATGCTTGTTTCCTGATTTTCATGAGAAATATTTATAATCTCAATCTCAGGATAATTATTAGTAATTTCCTCTGTAAAACCAGCCTCTCTATCTCTGCTTGTCTGTGATGCCGCTACATGTGTCATAATTGCAATCTGGCCCTGACCACCAATAGCCTCCGCCAATTTTTTTGCAGCCTCCACACCCAGCGTATAATTATCTGTCGCACACACAGTATTTACCAAATCGCTCTGCACACCTGAGTCCAAAACTACAACAGGAATATCATTTTCTGCTGCCGCTTCCAACTGCGCTTCACAGGACTCCATATCTATTGCTGCCAGACAAAGTACCGAAGGATTTTCAGAAAGCACTGCATCAATAATATTAATCTGACTTTCTACATCTGTTTCCTCTGAAGGCCCCTCAAAAGAAATCTTAATTTTATCTTCGCCTTTGTAGCCCATTTTCTGGTTCAAATCTTTTATAGCCTGATCCATTCCTATTTTCACACTGTTCCAGAAGCTTGACTTCGTGTTCTTGACTACCACTGCAATATGACTGCCTGGTTCTGGATTTAATTCTTCCAGAGAAGTGTAATCTCTTGTTCCTGCCTGATCCTTTAAAACCTGCATTGTCAGATCATCTGCCATGTTCTTCTCTTCTTCCGGCTTCTCAGAAGGCTCTTTCTCTTCTTCCGGCTTTTCTGTATCGGTATTATCAGACTCTTCTTCCGGTTTTTCTGTATGATTTTGGCTTTTATCAGATTTTGGCTTTTCCTTTGCGCCACAGCCACTGATAACTCCTGCTGCCAGCATACAACACAGCAAACCCACCAGCACTTTCTTCATAATCTTACCTACCTTTTACTCATTTTATCTAAAAGTTTCACTACTTTCCCATTATACACGAAAGTTTTTAATAGTCCATACCTTCTATCTTTGTTTATAAAATTTTTCGAAATGCTATAATCCTTTAATTTTCTCCAAAGACATTACATTCCTTTAAGATTACATAGATAAGAAAAGCAGATACCGGCCCCAGAATAAATCCAAACCCTCCATACAAAACAATGCCCAGATAAACAGATACAAGTACTAAAAGAGGAGAAACGCCTATGTGATTTCCAATAAGTCTAGGTTCCAAAAATTGTCGTATGGCTGCAGTCAGCAGATACAAAACAAGCAAACCAACACCCATTTTTCCATTTCCCTGAATAAACAGAATAATCCCTGCCGGAATAAGAAAAGTTCCCGTACCTAAAACAGGAAAGGCATCTAAAATCCCAATAGCTATGCCAAATCCCACATAATACTTCACTCTAAGCACTCCAAGTCCACAAACACACAATACACAAACTACCACAATAATTTTAAATTGAGCCTTTAAATACTCTTTTATTCCTACTGTCATTTCCTTAAATATATGAATGATATTCCCAAATATCTTCCATTTCCCCATGACATTGTACACTTGTTCTCTTTCCTGTAGAAATAAAACAGCAAATACAACACATATTGCAAATATGCCTATGAAACAGGCACAGCTTCTCACAGAAACCATTGCCGTGTTCATGCTGCTTTTCCCTGAAAAAATACACCTCAAAAAATGTTCTGCCTGTTCACATATATAAAAAAAGCTTTTATCAGAAGGTATTCCGACAATCTGCTCCATACCTGTACAAAATTTCCAGAGAATATCTTGAACCTCTTCCTTAAACTCCGGATAATATTGAACACATTCTCCCAATTTTCCTGTAAGATACTGCAATGCAAAAAACATTCCCACCGCTGCCAAAAGCATTCCCAGAACAATAAAAATCATCCCCACAATTTTCTCTGAGAAATGCATTTTTTCACCAATCCAAGTCCTGCATATTTTCTTCGCCGGCCCGTGTACTGTCTCAGCCAAAATCCATCCTAAAAAAAACGGAAGTATAACAGGAAATACATATTTCATTCCCAGAAATACTCCTGCGCTCACTCCCGCTGCAATCCCTGCCTTTTTCCAATTCATAATCTATTCCCCCATACCTTTTGTCCTTTACACTTAGTATGGTGAAACAATTCTTTCCTATACTATTGGAAAATTTCCAACCGGCATTACCTGAAATTCCATTTTCTTCCCTTTTGCAGGATGTAAAAAAGACAATTTATATGCACATAAAGAAATACCCTGACTTGCGTCTTCTTTCGTACATTTTACATTGTACTTTGCATCGCCGAAAATCGGCAATCCTGCATGTGCCAACTGCACTCTGATTTGATGATGACGCCCTGTTTTCAGAGAAACCTTTAATAAACTTCCCTCCTCTGTCTCTTTCAAAACTTTATAAGAAAGCTCTGCCCGTTTACTGTTTTGGGTTTTCTTTGAAACCACCTTTGAAGTATTGGTTCTGCCATCTTTTTCCAATTCGTCAACTAAGGTTTCCTGTTTTTTATCTGTATGCCCTTGTGTATATGCCAGATAAATTTTTTCAAATTTCCCCTGCTGCATTTGTTTACTAAGCTTCGCTCCACTTTCTCTGTCCTTTGCAAACACAAGAACTCCCTGCACTGGCTGATCCAGTCTGTGAATAACTGCCACATAGGGTTCTTGTCCTTTCTTTGCCAAATAATTTCTCAATGCACATTCCATATCCAGAGTTCCCAACCGTTTGCTCTGAACCGGAAATCCTGCCGGTTTTTGACAAACCAAAATATATTTATCTTCATATAAAACAGTATCTTCTATATTTATAGTATTCATAGCGCCCTCATATATTCCTGTGTTTTTAATTTTTCCAATTATAACACAAAAATCGAACAACCGCTATATCTTACATTTCGGATATAACGGTTGTTCTAATTTTCTTCGTTATTCAATTTTCTTATTCCTTTCTTGTTTAAGCTACCTTTTTATTTTCCCTATTTGTATAAATCCTTTTAAGATTTATTGAAAGTTTATATCAATCTATATATGATAATAAAAAGTTTCTAACAAGTAGTTCGGGCTATTTGCCTTCAAAATATTTCTCTATACATTTCTTTTTGATATAACAACTATTTTATCTATCAAATACAACAGGCTTATTTCAACGAATAGAACTCATCATATTGTTTTTCTTTTTTATTATACTTTAAAATGATATATAGATACTTTATTCTTTTAAATTATATTTCTTTACATATAATTTAAAACCTTTCTATTATTTTTGTGGTAAATATTCAATATGAGGACATTTTTGATATTTACCTGAAATGCTTTTCCTACTATCATATATTCTATTGCTGAGGAAGATTTTTTATTTTCTTATTTCAGGTCTTTCATAGGGATTTATGCCTTACCACTCTCATATTGATAATTTGATTTAGTAGTTTCCATTGGACTAAACCTCCTTATCTTTATTTAAAACTCCACATTCTTTTCATTCATTATTTTTTCCTTGGTACTTTATCATTACTTTCTGTTTATCTTGTATTCTCCGTACACTTAAAACTTTTATAATGATTTATCTTTTGTACCTTGTAGCCATCTTCAAAATTGATTTCTCGTCTCTAATTTTGAAATGGATATGAAATAATGTTTTGTAAAAGGTGTTTTGTTTTTTGTTGATTTTATAATACTACTTCCTCAGCAATTTGTCAATATCTTTTTTAATATTTTTTATCTTTTTTTATAACATTATTTTTTCTTCTTTTTAAACTGTAAATTGTATATTTATTTCAGAATTATATAGACAATTTATAATAATTAATCAGACAGCCTTGAAGCAAAATCGTGCGCTCATCCTGTGTCATCTCACCTAATCTTAAAGTAAAAGGTGAAAGTCCGTCTTTTACAACATAAGCTGTAAGCTCGCTCTTACCTTCTTTTACAGCTTCCTGTATATTTGGAATGTAAAGATAATCCCCCTTGGCAAAGGGCAGCTTCTCTTCTGTAAATAAAAACGGAAGCATACCCCAGTTTATCAGATTGGAACGATATCTTTTTGTGGCGTACTCTCTGGCAATATTCGCCCAGCCTCCCAATACCTTCTGGCAGGATGCTGCCTGCTCTCTGGCTGAGCCGTCTCCCGGCTTTTCTGCAAAAATCGTGCTTCCGATACCTGTGTTTTCCCAGCTCATTGCTGCAAACTCTGCCTGTATCTGCTCTTTTATCTGACAAAGCCCGGACACCTTCTCTTCCGGAATTTCTCCCTGCTCTCTGGCTGTTTCTCCTTTTTGAATAGCCTTTGCCAGCCCCACATAATCCGGCGCTTTTCTGGATAATGCGAATTCCGCCAGTCTTATAGGGTTGGAACGATAAGAAGAAGTCTCTCCCGAAGGAATTAACTCATCTGTGGTGGTAACCGGATCATGAATTTCCGCAGTCACCTGCAACAACAGGTTTTCAGGAAGCTTTGGCATCTTTGGCCAGTCTTTAATATTCGGTCCGAATTGAATTTCCACATCCGGCTCTGCCACACCCTTGCTGTCAAAAACTCTGTTCTCGTAAATAGAACCGTCAAAGAAATACGTTGGTTTTCTATACGTTCCTTCGTACTCGGTTGCCGCTGTCAGACATCCTTTATTAGCTGCCGTTGCTGCAATAGAACGGGCATCCATCAACGCCACAGAAGAAATTTGTCCTTCCTGTAATTTCGAGCCTTCACGATTTGGGAAATTTCTGGTAGAATGGCGGATACTTAGCGCATTATTCGCCGGTGTATCTCCTGCACCGAAGCAAGGTCCGCAAAATGCGGTTTTTACAATAGCACCTGTCTGCATCAAATCTGCCAATACGCCGTTCTTTGCCAATTCCATATAAATCGGCGTACTTGCCGGATAAATACTCAGTGAAAATTCATCTGCGCCAATGCTTTTTCCTTTCAGAATATCCGCCGCATCACAAATATTTTCAAATCCGCCTCCTGCACAACCTGCAATAATTCCCTGTTCTACATATAGTTTTCCGTTTCTTACTTTGTCCTTTAAGGTATAGGAAACATTTTCGCCGAGACTGACCTTTGCCTTTTTCTCCACTTCATCTAAAATATCCATCAGGTTTTTATTCAATTCCTCTATGGTATAAGTATTTGCCGGATGGAAAGGCATGGCAATCATAGGGCGGATTTCTGATAAGTTTACATAAACCATTCCGTCATAATAAGCCGTTGTCTTCGGCTGAAGCTCTTTGTAATCCTGTGCTCTGCCGTGTATCTCATAAAATTCCTTTACTTTGCTGTCTGTCTGCCAGATAGAGGATAAACAGGTGGTTTCCGTAGTCATAACATCAATGCCAATTCGATAGTCCACACTTAATTTTCCTACTCCCGGCCCTACAAATTCCATTACTTTATTTTTCACATAGCCGGAAGAAAAAACAGCTCCGATAATTGCTAATGCAATATCCTGAGGACCTACGCCGAATGCCGGCTCTCCGGTAAGATAAACGCCCACCACATCAGGATAGGGGATATCATAAGTTTTTCCTAAAAGCTGTTTTACAAGCTCCGGACCTCCCTCACCCATAGCCATAGTACCTAAAGCGCCGTATCTGGTATGGCTGTCAGAGCCTAATATCATTTTTCCGCTCTCTGCCAGCATTTCTCTTGCGTATTGGTGGATAACAGCCTGATGAGGCGGTACATAAACGCCCCCGTACTTCTTTGCGCAGCTTAATCCGAATACATGGTCATCCTCGTTAATGGTTCCGCCCACTGCACACAGAGAATTGTGACAATTTGTAAGTACATAAGGAACTGGAAATCTCTCCAGTCCGGAAGCTCTCGCTGTCTGTATGATACCTACAAAAGTAATATCATGAGATGTTAATTTATCAAATTTCAACTTCAGGAAATCCATATTTTCAGAAGTATTGTGATTTTTCAAAATGGAATAGGCAATTGTATTTTTCTTTGCTTCCTGTTTGCTCAAATGAAATTTTTGCTCCAGTCCCGTCTCGTCGCTTACAGGTTCCTGCCCTTCTGTCAGCCATGCGCCGTTTTTATATAATTTAATCATAGCAGCTCCTCCATTCTTTATGTCGTGAATTTCCTTCCATTATAAATTTTATCGTGGTAAATTGCAAGCACTTTATCATGCTAATTCAAAAAACACCCCAGCTATGAGATTTTTTATTCTCTCATTGCCGGAGTGTTTTCTTAAGCTAAGATTAATCTTGTTTTTTCATAAATTCCATATAACTGGAAACCATGAGTGCAATTTTAAAGGTCAGGGCATCATCAAACACACGGATATCAAGTCCTGTACTTTTCTGAATTTTTTCCAGTCGGTAAACCAGCGTATTTCTATGAAGGAAAAGCTGTCTTGATGTTTCTGAAATGTTCAAATTATTATCGAAAAACTTATTGATTGTATTAAGAGTTTCATCATCTAAGGACTCCGGAAGCTTTCCACCAAACACTTCTTTCATAAACATTTCGCAAAGCGGCATTGGAAGCTGATAAATCAAACGTCCAATTCCCAAATTGTTGTATCCTACAATATTTTTTTCCACATAAAAAATCTTGCCTACATCCAGCGCCATCTTCGCTTCTTTATAGGAACGGGACACATCTTTAATCTCATGAATAATATTGCCGTAAGATACACGTACCTGAGACATTGCTTCTGCGTTAAGCATATCTACAATCATTTTTGCAATGCCTTCGATTTCTTCGTACCCATCGTTTTCTTCCAGACTGCGAACAATAATAATATTTTTCTCATCAATAGCCGTAATGAAATCATTATTTCTGGAAATAAATAAGTTCTTCAGAATTTCCATGGAGTCCTGATCTTTTTCATTCTTTGTTTCAACTAAAAGTACAACACGCTTTGCCTCGACTGCAATATGAAGCTTTTTCGCTCTGTTATATACGTCAACCAAAAGTAAATTATCCAAAATTAAGTTCTGAATAAAATTGGATTTATCAAAACGTTCTTTATATGCCACAATTAAATTCTGGATTTGTGCTACTGCAACACGTCCAATCATATAAGCGTCTTCATTTCCGCCTTTTGCAACCAACACGTATTCTACCGTCTGATTATCATAAATTTTGAAAAAATGATAACCTTTCATTACCTGACTGTCAGCCATGGACTCAGCAAAGCTTCTTACATCTCCGAAATCCTCGTTTTCAATGGCAAATGTAGTAGAATTCACCTTTCCGTCTACGTCCATAACACACAAATCAATTCTGGTAATTGCTCTAAGCTCGTCTAATGTTTTTTGTATTATCTGACTTGATATCATAATCATTCTCCTTTTGATATTTACCCGAGATTTTCTACAACAATAATAACTGATTTTTTTTTAATTATCAATATAGATGTCAAGAATTCTTCGAAAGAAAAGAAATCCCGTCTGGAATACCAGACGGGAAATATAATTTTTATTCTTAGTTTGTGATAACCTGTTCTGTTCCTTTATCGAATACATGAACTTTTTCCATATCAAGAGCAAATTTAACAGTATCACCTGTTCTTGCTGTTGTACGTGGGTTAACTCTTGCTGTCATTGGGAAGCCTTCTGTATCAAAGTACAGATATACTTCAGCACCTAATAATTCGTATACTGTAATTTTACCTTCTACGATACTATTTGGGAATGCCTGAATACGAGCTTCATCATCGTATACGTGTTCCGGACGAATACCCATAACGACTGTTTTTCCATCGTATCCACCATCGATAAGAGCTTTTTTCTTAGAAGCCGGTACCTGAAGTACAGTATTTCCAATCTGTAAGTATACTTCATCGCCTTTTACTTTTACAGTTGCATCTAAGAAGTTCATCTGTGGAGAACCGATAAATCCTGCAACAAATAAGTTAGTTGGTGCATTGTATAATGTCTGAGGTGTATCTACCTGCTGTACAACACCGTCTTTCATAACAACAATTCTTGTACCTAATGTCATAGCTTCTGTCTGGTCATGTGTTACGTAGATGATTGTAGCGCCTAATCTTTCATGTAATTTAGAAATTTCAGTACGCATCTGAACACGAAGTTTTGCATCCAAGTTTGACAGAGGCTCGTCCATTAAGAATACTTTAGGTTCACGCACGATAGCACGTCCCATAGCAACACGCTGTCTCTGACCACCGGAAAGAGCTTTCGGTTTACGGTCTAATAATTTTTCAAGGTCAAGAATTTTAGCTGCTTCTTTAACCATTTTATCAATCTGATCTTTTGGAACTTTTCTTAATTTAAGACCAAAAGCCATGTTATCATAAACTGTCATGTGTGGGTACAGAGCGTAGTTCTGGAATACCATTGCAATATCTCTGTCTTTTGGTTCTACATCATTTACAACTTTATCGCCGATTTTTAATGTACCGCCGGAAATTTCTTCCAGACCTGCAATCATACGAAGTGTTGTAGATTTACCACAACCTGAAGGACCTACAAAGATGATAAATTCTTTATCTGCAATTTCAAGGTTAAAATCTTTTACTGCTTCAAATCCGTTTGGATAAGTTTTGTTAATATGCTGTAATGATAAACTTGCCATTTCTCATTTTCCTCCTAGACGATATGTAAATATCCGTTTTTTGCTTTTTGAACTGTGTTTAGTATACAGCTATCTTGTTTTTTTTTCCATAGTTCAAATGCCCAAATATTTTTCCAACTCTTTGTAAGCCTAGACAATGCCAATAGCATTACTGGCATTTTGACATATTTTTCTGAATTACATAAGCAATCTGCACAATTCCGCCCGTAACCCTCTTTACACAAGCCTTTCTCTTACTTATAATAATGGCTATATAAAACGAAAACAGAAAGGATACGCACATGTTTCGATTAATGGGAAGCATTTATAAAGATACACATATATTAAAAAGTACGGTTATATGCGATGATACCAAGGACAGCCGGACTCAAAAGGTCTTTCATTCTCTGGACAGCATCTGCCATAAATTCGATTTGCCGTCTCCTATATGGCTGGACGCCAATGTTAAGGATTTTCAGAAGTTTTCCAAAGTACGTTTTTCTCAGGATAACTTTATTGAAATTCTGGATTTTGATTATTTTGAAATTCAGATTATTGAAGAAGATTAAAAATGGGATTGTTGCTTTAAATTTTAAAGTAACAATCCCGTTTTCTCAATTATAATCTTTCTAATAATTCTTTTCTTCTTTCTTCATATCCCGGTTTTCCCAAGAGCGCAAACATATTCTTTTTATAGCTTTCTACACCCGGTTGGTCAAATGGATTTACTCCTGTCAAGTAACCGCTAATACCGCAGGCAAACTCAAAGAAATAGAAGAGCTGTCCTAAATAGAACTCATTCTGCTGTGGAATTTTCACCATAAGATTTGGTGTATTTCCGTCTGTATGTGCAAGAATTGTTCCGTTCATAGCGCTTTTATTAACAAAATCCATGCCTTTTCCTGCCAGATAGTTTAAGCCGTCCAAATCGCTTTCTGCTTCTTTAATAATCACGTCCTCTTTTGGTTCTGCGATTTCAAGAACTGTCTCAAACATAATTCTGGAGCCGTCCTGGATAAACTGTCCCAGAGAATGTAAATCAGTAGTAAAGTCTACGGATGCAGGGTAAATACCTTTCTGGTCCTTTCCTTCACTTTCTCCGTATAACTGCTTCCACCATTCAGCAACATAATGCAATGTTGGTTCATAATTTGCAAGGATTTCTACTGCTTTTCCTTTTCTATGAAGAATATTACGAACTGCCGCATATTTTAAAGCATCATTTTCTGCATAAGGAGTATTTAATGCCAATTCTCTTCCTGATGCAGCGCCTTCCATAAGTGCATCAATGGAAACACCGCTTACTGCGATTGGCAAAAGTCCTACTGCTGTAAGTACAGAGAAACGTCCTCCTACATCATCAGGTACTACAAATGTCTCGTATCCTTCTTCTGTTGCCAGAGTTTTCAGCGCTCCTCTTTCTTTATCGGTAGTTGCGTAAATTCTCTTTGCAGCTTCTTCTTTTCCGTACTTTTCTTCAATCATCTCTTTGAAAATACGGAAAGCAATCGCAGGCTCAGTCGTTGTTCCTGATTTTGAAATAACATTAATGGAGAAATCTCTGTCACCGATTACTTCGGCTAAGCCTTTTACATAAGCTCCGCTGATGTTATTTCCTACATAATAAATTTCAGGTGTTTTTCTGTCTTCTTTTCTCAGATTGTTATAAAATGGGTGTCCCAAAAAGTCAATGGCTGCTCTGGCTCCTAAATAAGAACCTCCAATACCGATTACAAGAAGTACGTCAGAGTCATTCTTAATTTTATCTGCCGCCTTTTTAATTCTATCAAATTCTTCTTTATCATAATTAACAGGAAGATCAATCCAGCCAAGGAAATCGTTTCCCAGACCTGTTCTGGACACAAGCACCTCTTTTGCTGTCTCTACCATTTTTTCCATTGCTGCTACTTCTTCTTCACGAACAACGTTTACTGCTTTTGAATAGTCAAATGTAATTTTATTTTCCATCTTTATTTTCTCCTTTGACTTTTATTTGCATGATACTTCTTTAGTTTAGCAAATCCCTCTTATTTTATCAAGTTCATCTCCAAGAATTTCTATACAGGATTTTCTGTCTCTTTTATTACAATTCCCAATCTTTTCGCCAAACTGACAGCCTGTGCCAAATGAACCTTTACTCCCTTTAACTCCTCCATGGTATCTGAAATGCTTATTTCTTCTATATCACATGTGGAAAAGTCTATATCTTTTAAGGAAGTTCTGAAAAAATTCACTTTACGAAAACACACGTTGTCCACCCAGAGATTTACAAACCGACATGTGTCAAATTCAGCTTCTGTAAAATCCGCATCCTGCATTTTTACAAAACTAATATGAGCCGTACCAAATCCCGTTTCTTTAAAGTTACATTCCGAAAAGGTAACATGATTTATTCTGCTGCCATAAAAATCAGCGCCTACTGCTTTACAATTCTGAAAGGAACAGCATTTAAAATAGGTATCGCTGAAATTTGAATTTGAAAAATCGCAGTCTACAAATTGCACATTTATAAAAGAAGCCTCTGAAAAATCACAGCCCGTAAATCTACATCCTTTAAAAACAGTCTGTTTAAACTCTAAATGTGACCCATGAATTTTCGTAAGAAATATATTTTCAAATAATCGATTTACTATTTCATACTCTTGCTCGGCACTTTCTTCTAAGATACTTTTCGCATCTCCTACAAGCACTAATTCTTTCGGTATTACCGATGGTTTTAGTTCTCTTTTGCTCATTACTTTTCTTGTCCTAATGTAATTGGACGTCCTTTCTTTCTATTTTTCCCTATGCTCCTGTTGATGTAAATATTTTTCTCTGGTAGCAAGTCCTCCTCGAATATGGCGCTCTGATTTATTTATATCAAGCACTTTTCTTGCCTTGTGTGCCAGAGCAGGATTAAGTTGCTGCAATCGTTCTGTTACATCTTTATGCACAGTGCTTTTACTTACTCCGAATTTCTTTGCTGTCTGCCTTACTGTTGCTCTTTCTTCAATAATAAAAGTCCCAATCTCCACTGCACGTTCTTCAATATAATCTTTCATGAAAAACCTCTGCATAGTCTGTTTGTTATAATCTATGCAGGAGGTTTCACTCCTAACACATTCATTGGTATCTTTAGTGATTAAAAATACTATAAATCTTATATTTCCGCTTGAACAATGCGCCCAAAATTTATCTCATCTTTAAAAAGATCATACACATATTCTGAGCTTTCCATATATAAACCGGTTTCTTTATCCTGAAGTTTTTCAAAGACTTTTGAGTTATAAAACTTATTCATAGCCTCATCATATTCTATGTCCTGATCTGAAGAGAACATATCAACAATATCCTGAACAATATATTCTATTAACTGTTCCTGCTTACCCATATTATTTTCCTGCCTTTCGCAAAAGTTTTATACTTTCTTCTGTTGTTTCTAAGCCAAAATCCTTATATGGTCTGCACATCGCCAAATTTATACTATCAATTACAATATTGCTCCCGTGATATAACCTCATAACACGCCTCCGTTTTTTTTTGCACAATATCCCCAAATCTTCTACTATTGTTTCAAAATCTAAGGTATGCTCAACTTCGTAATTTTCTTTTATAAATGCAATACCTTTAAATTGAAAAAGGTAACGAAAGGCTTCTTGTATACTAAGATTATAATGTTGTGCAAATTCGTTTACACACGCAACAGTAAAACCTATTTTCTTTTTCTTTTCACTCATATAAAACCTCCTATTCTTTACCAAACGATTATTTTATCTATCTCTAAATTTATAAAAATGGTTTATTAATAATACAGCAGAATATAAAATTGATTTAATTAACCCATTTCACACTGTACCCCACAACCCTTCTCCGCTTAATAATTTTATATATTCCCTATTAAACTTTTCACCCTTTATTTTCCCTACACACATTAAAATCCGGCTTTCCGCAGTTCATCCATCATAGCAGGTCTTCTTTTGTAATCTTGCTTCCAGCACTCTGCAATATCCCGTGCTATTTTTTCACCATCCGGATATTTTGTAATTTTTTTCAGATAAGACATTAAATATTTATACGCCTTTCTATCTGCTGTCTGAACTGCTTCATTTTTCACATATCGCACATACATATCTCTGACTTCATTTGGCAAATGTTTTTTCAACACTTTTTCATATTGATCCAATTCGTATACAGAATTATTCTTCTGAATTTCCCGGAACAGTCTTGCAAACAATTCTTCTTCCACTAAGAACTCATATCTAATCCAAGAAGATGTTTCATCTTTCAAAAATCTTTCTCTTTGCTCCTCCCATTCCGTTTCACTACACAGCTTTTTCAATTTCACAATATATTTCAAGTTATCCTGCATACATCCAAACACTTGATATTGAAGTTCTTCTACGTATTCTTTCTGCATATTTCTTTTTTCGTAAATTTGAATTAATTGCTGACTATATTCTGCTACCAATCCTGGTTGATTAGCATCCAGTTTTTTACTTTCTTTCAATACTGCAATAGCTTCTTCATACTTTTTATCAGTTAAATATTCCTGTATTTCCATCTTTCGTATTTCAGAAAAGTTCCTATATTTCTGCCGATAATCCCTTATTTCCTGTTTAGAATAATTCAGCTCCTCCATCAGACAAATCCGTGCAGTTATGTTATTGACCATACCATAATACGAAGAATACGAGTCACCACTGTAATTTTCTTTTTGAAACTTAGTGATTTTTTCATCTAACATATGAAGTTTCTTCCGAAGCATTTCTTCATCATGAAACTCATTCATCAAAAAGTCACTAATATAATCTTCCAAATAATCAACTACATAATTTTTTTCTTGATGATCTTGAAACCACTGAAACATCGTTTCTTTTTCTTCATCATTACATTCATGCAATATTGTTTGCCAATATTCATAACAATTATCCACTACAAAGGATATACTGCCATCCGAATCATCCATATCCCGATTTCCAATCTCATAAAAGACACAGTTGACTAATTCAAATGCTTCCATTCTGTAATTTTTCTCCAGTAACAGCGGAATATTTTCATTTAAAAGAGTATTCAACGCATCTGTATAATCTGTTGCATGATAATAATCTACAAATCCACCTCTGTCAGAATAATGATAACCAATATCATTCACCTGTTTTTTCAACCTAATCATATGACGCGGCGTTATCGGCGCATACTTTGTCATAATCCTGTTATATAGAAAATCATCAGAAGATGCCTGTGAAAAAACAATTTCCTGCAATTCTTCTATTGGAATTCCGGCAATAATATCCTGCAATTCTTTATTTTGTTCCTGCACCTTTTGAAGATAATTTCCCGGCATTTTTGTATCGGGCTCGCCCTCTTCTATTTTATACAAAACCGCCGCCATATGTTTACAATACTTTCCTTCTGTTGCATATGGACATGTACATGTCATATCATAAACTTGACCCGCACAAATTTCTATCCCTACTTCATAATCATCTGTTCCCTCCACTACTGCCGTATATCCTATTGAAGTCTGCTCCAGTGAAGTAACACAGCCTTCTTCATAATAATTCAGCCCTCGTTCCAATATATGTATACGAAACAAATCTTTCCATGGTTTCATTTCTTTTATCCTCCAATCATTCCCAGCACATGATTGTCAAATTCCCCAATATGTCCCTCTACTTTCTACACTTTATTTTAACTGATTTTTATCTGCAACTCAAGAAAATGAGCAAAAGAAAAAGACCGCATTTCTGCGGCCTTCTCCCGTCTTTACCTCACGCAAAGATTTCGTAGCAGTTTCAAAAAGAGCCCTTAAAAATCAAGGGTTCTGGTACTTTACTGCGGATAACAGGACTTGAACCTGCACGTCGTAGACACCAGAACCTAAATCTGGCGCGTCTGCCAATTCCGCCATATCCGCATATCTATATTGTTTTTAAAAAAAGAACCAAGGTTTTTGACCTTGGCTGTTTTAAACAGTGAAGCATCGGGGATTCGAACCCCGGACAACTTGATTAAAAGTCAAGTGCTCTACCGACTGAGCTAATGCTCCGTAATATTATTAAACTGGGCTAGCTGGATTCGAACCAGCGAGTGCAGGAGTCAAAGTCCTGTGCCTTACCGCTTGGCGATAGCCCAAGACCGCCTTACGGCTAGGGTGGATAAAGGGATTCGAACCCTTGGCCTCCAGAGCCACAATCTGGCGCGCTAACCAACTGCGCTATACCCACCATATTGCATTTTATGCAAACGTGCTTGGAGGGATTCGAACCCCCGACCCACGGCTTAGAAGGCCGTTGCTCTATCCAGCTGAGCTACAAACACATCACATTAAACCTTTTGGGCTTAACGTAAGCGGGTGATGGGAATCGAACCCACATATCCAGCTTGGAAGGCTGGTGTTCTACCACTGAACTACACCCGCATAAAATAAATAACATTTCTTTTTTAAGAAACAGTCGGGGTGACAGGATTCGAACCTGCGACCTCCTGGTCCCAAACCAGGCGCTCTAGCCAAGCTGAGCCACACCCCGAAAGTGTTTTTTCTTGTCTTCCGAACTCTCTTGCCCGGCGACAAGGTATACTATACCAGCACTCTAAAAAAAAGTCAACACTTTTTTTCAATTTTTTTTATTTTTTTTGCTTTAATCCTCAAACCCCTTATAAATCAAGGGGTTTGAGACTTTTCCTACAAATAATAAATCGTATACTTCGCCTTTCCTGCCTCATCTATTTCCATAATAATATAACTTGGTCTTCTTCCCATCTGTCTCGGATAAGAAAGACTGCCCGGATTTAAAATCGTAATTCCGTTCTTCTCCTCAATCTCCGGGCGATGGGTATGTCCATACATTGCCACTGTGGCATTTCGAAAGGCTGCTTCCTCACAAAGCCGGTCTGTTCCCACAGAAACCCCGTAATAATGTCCGTGGGTAATAAAAATATGATAATCTTTTATCCAAAACTCTTCTTCTCTCGGCAAATCTGAAAAAAAGTCATTGTTTCCTGCCACAATATGTACAGGACATCCTGCAATCACTTCAATATAGTCTTCCTGCCCTTCTACATCACCTAAATGAATTAAATGCTGAAAAGGTCCTTTTTCCTGCAAAACACGTTCCAGATTTTCTTCACGCCCATGGGTATCGCTGACAATCAATATTCTCATAGCAATGCCTCTTTCTCAAGAAGCTCTTTCATCTTACGCAGCGCATTTCCTCTGTGGCTGATATTGTTTTTTTCCTCCGGAGGCAGTTCTGCCGTACTTACTCCCCTTTCAGGAAGATAAAAAATGGGATCATAGCCAAATCCATTCTCACCACGTTCTTCATATCCTATCATGCCTTCTATTGTTCCACGAACCACAAAGCTTCTCCCGTCGGGAAATGCAGCCGCAATAGCGCATACAAAACGTGCCGTTCTCTTTTCGTCCGGTACGCCTGCCAAACGGTCGATAAGATTTTGATTTTTAATACGATAAGAGGTATCTTCTCCCATATATCTTGCAGAATAGATGCCCGGCTCACCGTTTAAATAATCAATTTCCAAGCCGGAGTCGTCTGCAAGAACCATTTCTCCTGCTAATTTACATACTTCTTTTGCTTTTATCAAAGCATTTTCCTCAAAAGTATTTCCGTTTTCCACAATATCGGCTTCAATTCCTGCTTCTTTCATGGAAAGAATTTCTACCGGCAGTTCTCCTAAAATTTCTCTGATTTCAATCATCTTATGTTCATTTCCGGTGGCAAAAATCAATCTTTTCATTTGACATATTCTCCTTTACTCAAGAGATTTTTTCTTTCTGGGTGGTTTTGGTCCTAAAAACTGATAAAAATAAGTTTTCATCATACCATTATAGATTTTGCGATTTTTATCTGCATTTCTTCCGATATAACGTTCCGCATCCTGATAAGCAGTAATGAGATACATCGACCAAGCATCCAGTCTTTGAAAGCTTTCTCCTATGGTGGTATAAAGCTGAGGTAAATTTGCTTTTTCCTCAATACGTTCTCCGTAAGGTGGATTTGTAACAATAAATCCGTATTTCTTCGGATGATTTAAGTCTTTTACATCTCTTTGCTGGAAATGGATAAGCTTGTCAACGCCTGCGCAGCGGGCATTTTCCCTTGCAGCCTTTACAATTTCACCGTCTAAGTCGTATCCCTGAATGTCCGTTTCTATATCAAGGCACATAATATCTCTGGCTTCATCATGAGCATTATACCAATGTTTTCTGGAAATTATGTTTTTCCAGTCCTCAGATAAAAAGCTTCTGTTCATTCCCGGTGCAATGTTGGCAGCTATCATTGCAGCCTCAATAGGAAATGTTCCGCTTCCGCAAAAAGGATCTACTAAAATTCTGTCTTTGTTCCACGGCGTAAGCATTAAAAGAGCTGCTGCCAGCGTTTCGGTAATGGGAGCTTTACTGGTAAGCTGACGGTAACCTCGTTTGTGCAAAGATAAGCCTGTTGTGTCAATACCAATAGTAGCCACATCTTTCATAAAAGAAACCCTTACCGGATAACTGGCGCCATCCTCCTCAAACCACTCCACATGATAAACCGACTTTAGTCGCTCTACCATTGCTTTTTTCATAATAGACTGTATGTCAGAAGGGCTAAACAGTTTACTTTTTACAGAGTTAGCCTTTGCCACCCAGAATTTCCCATTTGCAGGAATAAAATCTTCCCATGGCAAGGCCTTTGTTTTATCAAATAATTCTTCAAAGGTTGTAGCTTTTATTTTTGCCACCTTTAAAAGAATTCGCTCGGTTGTCCGCAGAAAGATATTCGCTCTTACAATAGCTTCTGCATCGCCGTAGAAAGTGACTTTTCCGTCCTCTACTTCGCTGATTTCATATCCTAAATCCTGTATTTCTCTTTTTAACACAGCTTCCAGCCCAAAATGGCAGGGCGCTATTAACTCAAACACTTTCATCAAAGCTTTAACTCCTTAACAATTTCCCCTTCAAATCCACGGATACTGAATACGCCGTCTTCCAAAACAGCATAAGTAGGAATATTTCCTTCTTTTGGAATGGAAACAGAACCCGGATTTAAAATTGTATAGTTTTCTTTCTTTTCTGCACGCAACACATGGGTATGTCCATGGATGAAAATATCTCCGTTTTTCATTGGTGGAAGGTTATTTTCATTATACACATGCCCATGGCTTGCATAAATGGTCCTTTCTCCATCCATAATAATGCAGTAATCTGCCATAACCGGAAATTCCAGAACCATCTGATCCACTTCTGCCTCGCAGTTTCCCCTTACTACATAAAGCTCATTTTTCTTTGCGTTAAGCATTGCAATGACTTCTTTTGGGGCATATTCTTTAGGCAAATCGTTTCTGGGGCCGTGATACAGAATATCTCCCAGCAAAATCAAACGATCTGCCTTTTCCTGCTCATAAGCTTCCAGCATTTTTCTGCAATAATATGCGGAACCGTGAATATCTGAAGCAAACATATATTTCATGTTATTTTTCTCCTTATCGTATACTGTAATATTCAATTATTTATTTTTTTATTTTACTATGCTCCTTAGAAAAATACAAGTTCGAACCTTGATAACATCGTATTCCTCCTACCACTGATTTCACCCTGTACCCCATTTTCATAAGCTCTCTGGCTGCAAAGAGGCTGCTGCTTCCACGACTGCAATATAAAACCAGCAATTTATCCTTTGAAAATCTTCTGCACCTTTGAATTTCCTCATAAGGGATATTTACCGCTGTTTTTAAATGACTTCTCTCATATTCTTCTGCATCCCTTAAATCTATAATAACGGCATCCTGTCTGCCTACATAAGCATCTAATTCCTCTGCTGAAATTGTATCAATACTCAGCATCATTCTCATTCCTTTTCTTTTATTATTAGTATATGCGGCAGAAAAAAAGGAAACTCCGGTAAAACCGAAGTTTCCTACAAGGGGGGCTCTTTTTTAATAACTATATTCTGATTTGGAGTTATTTTTGTCTGCTGCGTTTTTATCTGCTGCATTTCTGTTAGATGAGTTTGTTGAATTTTTGCTGTTGGATGCAGCGGATTTGTTTGCATTATTCATGTTGTTTGCGTTAAATGCCGCTTTGTTCTTATTTGTGTTGTTCATGTTTTTTGCCATGATGGAATACCTCCTAAATAAAAATTTTTGGTTACAGTCTTATTATCTCTGCAATCAAAAATAATATTCTCAGGAAAATATATTAAATTGGTATTTCTTAAATTTTAACAATTTTCTAACAAAAAAATAATATTATTGCTTTTTTTTTCCTTTTATATTATAATATGGGTTGTAAAAAGAATTTACCCTTCAAAAATTTTTTTTACATTATAACCCCTTATTTAATTATTTATACTCCCCTCGAAGTCCCTCATAGCTCCCCTATGAGGGATTTCTTTTTGTTTTTATCGTTTTCGTACAATGGAAATCACAACGAAAATCAAGATTATCGGTAATAAAATCGGCAGTAAAAAGGATAATAAAGTCGTAATAAGTGAAATAATTAAGAAAATAACAGCAATAGCAATTCCAATATATACATATTTCTTTGCTTTGCCGGATAATCCCTTTTTCTTTCCTTCACTTTGCACATCTTGTGTGGTCTCTTCATAAAAATAATTTTGATTTTCTCTGCTGTTGGGTGCAGTATCCAGAATGGTTCTGGCAATCAGACGGGGGTCTCCCAGCATATTCAAAACCTCTTCTTCACTGCTTCCACTTTGTTTTTGTTCTTCTATATAATTCATATAATACGATACATGCTCCACCACCTGATTTTGGGGAAGCTGTTCGCTTAATACTTCTTTTAATTCTTCCAAGAACTCCCTTTTCGTCATATTATACACCCGCTCCTTCTCTCATTTTGTATGAAATTCCTCAGCTAACTTTCTAAAGCTGTCTAAGGAATTCAAAATTGTCTCATAAGAGACACAGTAGGCAATTCTTACATATCCGGGGCAGGAAAACGAAGAACCCGGCACAATCAGAATATGATACTTCTTGGCAGCTTCACAAAATTTCTTTTCGTCTTCTATCGGAGATTTTACAAAAAGATAAAATGCGCCCTCCGGCTTAATACAATGAAAGCCCATTTCTGTAAGCGCATGATACAAGGCTTCACGATTTCGGTTATAATAAGGCACGTCCGCCTTTGCCTCCAAGCATTTGGCAACTACCTTCTGCATGAAAGAAGGTGCGTTCACATAGCCTAAAATTCTGGTTGCCACATTGGCTGCTGCCTGAATTTCTTCTGCATCTGCCGCTTCCTTTGGAATGACAAGATAGCCAATTCTTTCACCTGGCAGGGAAAGGGATTTACTGAAGGAATATCCTACAATGGTATTTTCATAATATTTTGTCAGATAAGGAACTTCTACGCCATCATAAACCAGCTCACGATAAGGCTCATCGGAAATCAGATAAATATCTGTTCCAAACTCCTGCTGCTTTCTTCTTAAAATATCTGCCAGCTTTTGAATGGTTGCTTCTGAATATACCACTCCCGTAGGATTGTTGGGAGAATTGACAATCACCGCTTTTGTCCGCTTTGTCAGCTTTTCTTCCAGTTCTTTTAAGTTCGGCTGAAAATCTCTTGTGTCAGGGCTTACTACTACGACAACCCCGTCATAATTAGACACATAGGCATTGTACTCTCCGAAATAAGGCGCAATAACCACAACCTCATCCTGTGGATTTAACAGGGTTTTTAAGATTACATTTAATCCCCCTGCCGCTCCCACTGTCATGATGATGTTTTCCTTCTCAAAAGAAGTATCAAATCTTTCATTTAAAGACTCTGCCACTGCCTGTCTTACATCCTCATATCCGCTGTTACTCATATAGCCGTGAAGCACAACAGGGTCTTCTTCCTTTACAATTTCGCACATTGCAGCCTGAACCTCAGGCGGTGCAGGCACATTGGGATTTCCCAGACTAAAATCATAAACGTTTTCTGCACCATATTCCTTCGCCAGTTTTTTTCCTTCTTCAAACATTGCACGAATTGCCGAGCTGTTGTTCACCAATGCCTTCATCTTATCTGCTATCATGTTCAACCATTCCTTTCCCTGCGTTTTTCTCATTGTATCATGAAAATGAAAGTTTATAAAGACTGCTGTAAATTCCTTCTTTTTCCATAAGCTCCTGATGTGTTCCTTCTTCTGCAATTCCATCCTCCGTCAGCACCAGAATTCTCTGAGCTTTTCTGATTGTGGAAAGTCTGTGGGCGATTACAAATGTGGTTCTGTCTGCGGAAAGCTTCTCCAAAGAGTCCTGTACAATCTTTTCACTCTCGTTATCAAGAGCAGAGGTCGCCTCGTCAAAAATCAAAATCGGCGGATTTTTCAGGAAAACTCTGGCAATGGAAAGTCTCTGCTTCTGTCCGCCGGAGAGCTTCACACCTCTTTGTCCAATATCTGTATTGTAACCGTTTTCCAACTCCATAATAAACTCATGAGCATTGGCTGCTTTTGCTGCCTCTATGACTTCCTCATCTGTGGCATCGGGCTTTCCATATCGAATGTTTTCCATAACCGTTCCGGCAAACAGATATACATCCTGCTGTACAATACCGATTTTACTTCGTAAACTGTGCAATTTAATCTTTCGAATGTCCTGTCCGTCCAACAACACTCGTCCCTCTGTTACATCATAGAAGCGTGGAATTAAACTGCAAAGAGTTGTCTTTCCTGCTCCCGAACCACCTACCAAAGCCACGTATTCTCCTGCATTTACCTTAAGATTTACATCTTTTAACACCTGCTCTTTATTTCCCTCATAAGAAAAAGAAACATTTTCAAAATCAATCGCTCCTTTTACATCGGTAAGCTCGCAGGCGTTCTCATCATCGGTAATATCCGGCTCTACCGCCATAATTTCACGGAAGCGTACATATCCGCTGTATCCGTTCTGAAACTGCTCTGTAAAGTTAATCAGCTTTTTCACCGGCTCGGTAAAGTTATTGATGTATAAAAGAACCGTCACCAAATCCTCTACGGGCATCTGTCCCTTTGTAAGAGAAAACGCTCCTACCAGAAGAACTACAATGGTAATCAGTATAGTAAATGCTCCCATTCCGGAATAGTAAGTACCCATATACTGATAACTCTGCTTTTTCGACTCTACAAAACGCTGATTTCCGATTTTAAATTTTCTCATTTCTTCCTGCTCGTTGGCAAAGGATTTTACCACACGAATGCCGGAAAGACTGTCTTCAATTTGAGTGTTAATATCTGCAATGCGGGCTCTGTTTCTCTGAAATGCCGTTTCCATTTTGCGGTTAAAGTAAAGGGCGTATAAAATCAAAAACGGAATAAAGAAAAATGCAGCCAAAGCCAAACGGATATTGATAAATGCCAGAATAATAAATGCTCCCACAAATTTAATAATGGAAATAATCAAATCCTCCGGCCCGTGATGCAAAAGCTCGCTGATTTCAAATAAATCGGAGGTTACTCTGGAAAGGAGCTGTCCCACCTTCTGATTGTCAAAAAATGAAAAGGACAGCTTTTGATAATGACTAAAAATTTCATTTCGCATGTCCCGCTCAATGCGAGCGCCCATCAAATGCCCATAGTAAGCAATATAGAAATTACAGAAAGCTTCCAAAAGCACCAGCGCAATCATAAAAATCCCCAGTTTTATAATTACGTTTACTGCTTTTTCTACCGGATAATACACCACATTACTTGTAATATAGCGTACAATCAAAGGGATTATCAAAGTAATCCCTGCTCCTAAAACTGCGAAAAACAGGTCTGAAAAGAAAAGTCCTTTATAGGGCTTGTAATAACCTGCCAACTGCTTTAATGTCTTTTTCATTTCCTATTCTCCTTTGTATTTTTTCCTTCTTTTTACGGGTTACAGCTCTTGCAGGCGCTGTATCCTGCGTCTAATAAAGTGTTGATGTCCCCTTTATAATAGCTTCTGTTCTCCTCCGACATCTTTTCTACGGAAGAACAGTCCTTTTTATGGATTTTCTTTGTATGTGCGTTTAAAACAAAGTCACATTCCTGCTCATTGCTGTTGTTAAATTCCTGTGTACCGTTCTCTTCCTCTGCCCCATTTCTGTCTCCCGGAGTGTAGTCATTACAGGGCTCTTTTTCAAAGGTCAGCTCCTGCCCGTCACTGTACAGGAGGATTGTCCCCTGCAAGTCTGTACGAAATACCGGCACCTCATACTTCTTTAAAAGCTCCATGGTATCTGCTCTGGGATGTCCGTATTTATTGTCTTTTCCACAACTAATTACACTGTAAGAGGGAGAAACTTTCTTAAAAAATTCTTCACTTACGTGTGAACCATGATGGTTCATCAGCATCACGTCTGCCTGAATATCCACACCGGAGTCCAAAATTTCTTTTTCACTTTCCAGCCCGATATCTCCGCCGATAAAGAATTTCTGTTCTCCGTTTTCTAAAATAATGCCTACGGAGTCTTGATTTTCATCCTCATGGCCGTAAGACACCGGAGAAATAATTCGAAATTTCGCACTTCCTAAAGAAAACTCCTGTCCTTGCTTGGGATGAACTGCCTGATATCCTTTTTCCTCTGCGATTTTCTTATAAGACTGGAAAATATTGGAGTCAGCCTCATAATCAGGAGTAATCAATGTACCTACGGGGAATTTATGTAAAGCACCCACAGCCCCTGACAGATGGTCCTCGTCAAAGTGGGAAATCAGCACATAATCCAGTTTTTCAATCTTTTGCTTTTCCAGATAACTTACTACAAAGGAAGAGCTCTTTCTTGCGCCTCCGTCTATCAGCATGGTTTGTCCTTCTGATTGAAGCAATATGGCGTTCCCCTGCCCCACATCCAAATAGTGAACCGTAAGTCCTCCTGCTGTCTGTGCCTTTTGTGCAATATCAGAATTTACGCTGCCCTGCATCTTCTCTTTCCCACAGCCCCAAAGAGGCACAACAAAAAGAAGCATTGCAAGTACAAGTCCTAATAGTCGTCTCATTTTTGTCTTCATCTCTTTTGTCTCCTTTTCCTGCCGCAGCACGCTCCTTACGGAGCATTTATTATGTAATAAAACCGCAGACACACATTTTAACTTTTGTGTTCATCTGCGGTTTCTATCCACTATTCCTGTGCAGCCTGTGTATCAGCTTCCGGCTCCTGCTCTGTTACCGTAGCAGTCTCTACAATCACATCACATGCCTTGTTCCAAAGTACACTGTCTTTTAATACATTTAAATCACCATAATACATTTTCATGGTCTCTACATCAGGAAATCCGTTTAATTCTGCGAATTTTGCCTCTTCTGCTGTATAGTCTTCTTCGCTCATTTCAATTCCTTCTGCGTTGAAAATAGCCTGTACGATTAAATTCTGCTGTAAATAAGTCTGTGCGGACTCTGTCAGTACCTGCTCTACTTCTTCCTCAGAAATTCCCTGCTGTTTTACATAATCGTCTAAAGTCATCTGGAACTGCGCCTGATACATCTGGTCAAGTCTTTTCCTTACGTCCTTTTTGCCCTGTTCTAAAAGAGCTTCCGGATATTCCTTAAACTCTGTTGCCTCTACGACCATAGAGAACAAATCAGATTTCACCTGACCTTCATATTCTAAATCAATGCTTTTCTGCATTGCCTCTTTTTCTGCCGCTCTGAATTCTTCCACAGTTTTATAATCTGTATTTGCCGCTGCCCATTCATCGGTAAGCTCCGGCTTCACAGAAATGCTGTTAATTTTCACCTTAAACTGCACTGCTTTTCCTTGCAGCTCTGTTGCTCTATAATCTACCGGAAAAGTCAGGTCTAAGGTCACTTCTTCTCCTTTTTTGTGTCCGACTAATCCATCCTCGAACCCCTCAATCATAGAACCGGAGCCAATAAGCAGGTCTTCACCCTGTGCTGAACCGCCTTCAAATTCCTCGCCGTCCATATAACCTGTGAAATCGATGTTTACGATATCATCCTGCTGAACCGCTCTGTCCTCTGTCACTTCCACCTTATACTGGCTCATAAGCTTATAGGAAATACTGTTTTCCACTTCTTCGTCTGTTACAGATGCCTTTGGCGCCTCTGTTACCTGAAGATTTTTATATTCTCCTAAAGTAATATAATCTTCTATCTTGTTAATGTCCGCCGCAACTACTTTTCCGTCTTTATTTGTCAGCTTAAAGTCCTCCTGCGCAGACTGCTCTGTTTTCGTTCCTTCTTTATCCTCCGTCTTGTCCTTCTTTTCGCCACAGCCCATTGCTGTACCCAGAATTCCCAATGTCAGCAGAAGGATTATCATTTTTTTCTTCATGCCTTTTATTTCCTCTCCATTTAAAATTAGTATACAAAAGCAGTTATACCATATTACCGCCGAAAAAGAAAGGGTTTCAGGGGATTTTTAGTTGCCTTTTCCATGAAAGGGTGCTAGAATATTCTAAGTATGAATTACTGAAATAATAGGAGGATTAACAGAAATGCTTACGAAAATACTTCTGGTTGTTTTGGTTCTTTTAATCATTGGTATTATTGTTCTCTTTTTCCTTGGAAAAAAGGCTCAGAAAAAACAGGAAGAACAACAGGTACAGCTGGATGCCATGAAACAGACAATGTCAATGCTTATCATTGATAAAAAACGTCTGCCTATTAAGCAATCCGGTCTGCCTCAGATGGTTATCGACCAGACTCCAAAGCTTATGCGTCGTTCTAAGCTGCCTATCGTAAAAGCCAAAATCGGTCCAAAGATTATGACTTTAGTAGCTGACGAAGCAATATTTGACTTAATTCCTGTAAAGAAAGAAATCAAAGCCGATGTAAGCGGTATTTACATTGTAGGAGTAAGAGGACTTCGTGGTTCCCTGACACCTCCGGCTAAAAAAAAGGGCTGGTTCAAACGCATGAAAGAAAAAGCTGCGTCTGCCCAGAAATAAACAGGATTATTACTTCAAAAAGAGTTGGCGTTTTAAGTATCATTCAGAAATATTCTGGAAATCACTTAATACTCCAACTCTTTTTTATCACTTCTTAAAATAATAATCCCTTTTTATATATTTAAGGAAAATTCACCGCTATTCTTTTCTTTGACACTCACCGCAATCTGGCAGTCTGCCGCATGCTCTCCGTTAATTTCCATCGCATAGTCAATACAAAGCTCCAGACTTTTCTCCTGTTCTTTTATATCAATATTAGTCGCTGCAATTCCCATTTGAAGATTTCCGAAGGGAGTGGCGTAATAACTGATATTTTTCTTTTGCTCCTCGAAAATCATCTGCATATTGGTAAGTCCTTTTTTCTTTACTTCCACGCTGTTTTCTGAGATTTTAATGCTGTTTCTGTTCTGCTCTGTAAATCCTTCAATGGTTTCATTATAAAAAATATAATGGTGACCGTTTTTATAATAGTATTCGCCTTTTGCCACCATTTCTACTTCTTCCGGCGGGCTGCCGTCTTCCATGCTTTGAAGTCCTTTTACTGTAACTAAAACGTCCTTTGTCATTTTTAAAACTCCTCAATATTAATCTGCTCTGTTCGCTTCACATTATAGGGAAGAATTGAATTTGCAAACTCCTGAAAACATTCCTCCTCATCACTGACGAAAAAGCGGTAGGGAAATTCTTCATCTGTATGTATCTCGTTTTCCATGCCCTGCTCTTTTAAAAGCCGCTGTAATTCCTTTGCCGTTTCATAAGCGGGATTTACCAGAGTCACCTCATCCCCTACCAAGGTCTTTAAGGTAGAGCGAAGAAGGGGGTAATGAGTGCAGCCCAAAATAAGGGTATCAATGTCTTTTTCCAGTAATGGCGCAAGATACCGCTTAGCAACCTCAATCGTCACCGGATCTTTCAGCCAGCCTTCCTCTACCAGAGGTACAAACAGCGGACAGGGCTGCCCGATTACTTCAATTTCCGGATTTTCTGCCTGAATGGTCCTGCGGTACAAGTCCGATTTTACCGTAGCTCTTGTTCCGATAAGCCCAATCTTTTTATTTCGAGTGGTCTGGGCTGCTACCTTTGCTCCCGGCTTTACCACACCGATAATGGGAATGTCAATTTCTTCACGGATTGTTTCAAGAGCCAGCGCACTTGCCGTATTGCAGGCTACTACAATGGCTTTTACCTCCTGTGTCTGTAAAAAGCGGACAATCTGTCTGGAATATCGCAAAATGGTTTCTTTTGATTTACTTCCGTAAGGAACTCTTGCCGTGTCACCGAAATACACGATTTTCTCATGAGGCAGATTTCGCATAATCTCTCTCGCAACTGTCAGACCTCCGACTCCGGAGTCAAAAACGCCAATGGGCGCTGTTTTTTTATATTTCATACAATAACCTCATAACTGTCATTTTATCGTCTGTTCTTCATTTTACCCTTAACAAAGGGATATTGCAAGGTTAAAACCAACGAAATCCAATCTTCACTTTTGGCTTTTCCTGTGGATTTTTTAAAATCTCGTCAAATTCCTCCTCTGTAAGTACGGACTTTAAATCTTCTTTCTTCTCCTCTGTCACAATGCCGTAGGTATCATCAATAAAACATAAGCTGGGATACAGCACGCACCACCAGTTATGCCCCTGCGCCTCCCCGATACGTACGTTTAATGCTTCGTATTCGCCTGCGGGAAAGGTACAATCTCCGTAAGTTTTGTCAGGAAAATAGGTGTTCTCCACTGCTGCCTGAACCTCATAAGTAAAGCCCGCTTCCTTCACGATTTTCTCCGCTTCTTCCTCTATTTCCTGCAAATGGGTAAGCACCAGCTCCTTTGTTTCTTCTAAGTCGGCATCCTGCTTTAATTTTTGCTGCAAATACTCCACAATTCTGTCTTTCACCTGTAATTTCAGCTTCTGGTCTGCCTCTTTATCACTATTTGCGATAACGTGGAGGCGGAACACCTCACTTGCAATCCCCTGTTGGATTTCCCTGTCAAGGCGTGCCTGTATTTCTCTGTTTTCTCGTTTTAAACGAACCGTATTTATTCCTGTTAAAAATAAAGTCAATGCCAACCCCAGAACTGCTGCTGCCAACCAGATTTTTCTGTCTTTCTGTTTTTCACTCAACTTTTATGTACCTCCTGATTTTGTTATCAGGAGTATTGACGGATTTGCGGTCTCTTATTCACCAATTCTGCCTCTAAAAGCTGTGGCAGCTGTTCCTTTCTGTGCCACCTATTGTATAAATCCTGAAGGGTTACTGCGTTCTTGGGCTTGCCTTCCAGATTATTTTCTAAAATTCCTGTAAGATAATCTCCCACAGACTCCCCTCCCTGTGTATCAAAGCTCATAAGAGCCTTCACATCTTCACAGGAAAACACATAAATATTTCCCGCCACGGAAGGCTTTTCCTCTAAATAATTTAAAAATTCAAACAAGGCATCCTCGTTTTCCAGCAAATCCTTGCCTAAAAGAATGATTTTCATGTGTCCCATATCCAGATAATTTTTCTGATTTCTGTTAAATGCCTCTTCCGCTTCCTTGGGAGTAACTCCCTGATAAGAAATTGCCTGAGGCTGCTCTTCCTGATTTTTCCCCTGTCCTGTAATTTCTCCCAAGCCCGGAATACCATAAATCAGTTCAAAGCTTCCGTCTTTATAATTTGCGCTCATGGACAACGGAAAGGCTCTGTTTTCCAGAGACACCCCACAGCCTGACAAAGGAAGCATACACAGTAAAATTGCCGCTCCTTTTACAAAAACAGATTTCTTTTTTCCTGCAAAGCCTGCATAGATAAGAAGGAGCAGGAACAATGGTCCGTAAAACCACCCTGTAATTTTCCAAAAAAGCTCCGGTGATACCTGTGCTTTCTCACATATTAAGGCTGCTGCCACCACTCCCGCTGCCAGAAAAGGCGCTCCTTTTTCCATATCTGTCCGCACCAAAAGCTCATGATTATAGAAAAACACACCTCCCAGCGCAAACAACATGCTGAACATTACCGCAGCCACCCAGAAAATATCCACACGCTCCAGAAAATCTCCCGGAATTCGGATGCCTGCCATAAATTCAACCATGGGATACCGACTGTGCTCATATCCTCCAATTCCAAAGCTTCCCTGAAGCAATAAAAGACACAACATCAAAATTCCTGTCACAAGAAATAATGCCCCCCTCATGACCTTTCCCGTTTCTCCCGGTTTTTTCACATTTCCCAGCGCCACAGGCAAAAATGTAAAAGGCAAAAACGCACAAAAAGCCTGATAGCTGCCTTTTAACCACCCCTGCAAGGTTAAATCCCCCAGCTCACCCAAATAATAGCTTTTCATCCGTAAAATTCCAAGGCACAACATTCCTGCCAGAATAAAGAGGAAAACAGGAAAACATACCTCTGCCATTCTTCCCCGCCTTTCCAGTCCCTGATGGCTGCCCAGATACGTAACTATGCCTGCCAGAACAATTACAATCCAGTACACACTGCCCTCTATCAGAAAGCGGTCTGTAATTCTGGCTGTCATCAAAAGAAGATACACTCCCATCAGCCACAGCCATGACATATACAAAAAAACAAAAACGCTGCCTAATATTTTCCCCATATATCTTCTGGGATTTTGCATAACTGTTTTTATTCGGATAAAATAAATACAGAAAAGGAGATAAACTGCCATTGCAGTAAGTAAACACAATATTCCCTGCCTTCCTGAAACCTCCGGAAACACAGGAATTGCCAATGTGTAAATCCCGATAAGTCCCAGAACAATTTGCCGAAACAGCTGTCTGTGAGAAATTCTGGCATTGTCTGCAAACATATCATGCCCCTCCTTTCTTCTTTGTTCGGAGTTTTACCTGTTCCTCACGCCTTGCATACAGAGGTCTTTTGGTAAGAAAGCGAAAAGGAGCACGAACCGTTCCGTCCTGCTCTCCTCTGTATCCCGCCTGATTTTGGGCTGCAAAAGGAGTCAAATAAGGAATTCCAAAGCTTTTTAATCCTGCCAGATGGCTGATAACCAGATAAAGTCCTAACAAAATGCCAAAGACTCCCAGCGTTCCTCCAAGAAAAATAAAGCCAAATTTTAACATTCGAAATGGCGCTGAAAATTCCTGATTTGGAATTGCCAGTGAGCAAAGCGCTGTCACAGCCACTACCACCACTACAATGGGGCTTACCAAATTGGCTTCCACCGCTGCCTGCCCGACAATCAGGCCTCCTACAATACCAATGGTTCCTCCAAGAGGTCCGGGCATACGCACCCCTGCTTCCCGAATGGTTTCAAAGGCAATTTCCATAAACAGCACCTCCAAAAGAGCCGGAAAAGGAACGCCCTGCCTTGCCTCGGAAAAGGATAAAATCAAATTGGTAGGCAAAACCTGCGTGTGAAAATTCGTAACAGCAAGATAAGTTCCGGAAAACAACAAGGTTAAAAACAAGGCAAAATAGCGAATAAGCCGCTGAAAGCTTACAATTTCAAAATGATTATAATTGTCCTCGCTCACCTGCAAGAAATCGTTTAAAACTGCCGGAAGCAAAATTCCTGTGGGAGAATGGTCACAGAGCAGTAAAATTCTGCCGTTTAAAATTTCCGCCGCACATTTATCCGGCCGCTCCGAAGTCTGAAACTGAGGAAAAGGAGACAGCCAATGCTTCTCCGTAAGCTGTTCAATGGCTCCGGTGTCCAAAATTCCGTCAATCACAAAAGAGTCCAAGCGGTTTTCAAGCTCTGATAAAAGCTCCGGCCGCACTAAATCTTCCATATATAAAAGCTGTACCAGAGTCTGGCTTCTCTCTCCCAATGTTTTCTGTTTTACCTTTAATCTTGTGTCCCGAATTCTCTTTCGAACCAGTGCAGCGTTGGTTTTTACTGCATCAGTGAAACCCTCCTTTGAGCCTCGAAGCACCTTTTCTCTGCTGGACTCCGAAACACTGAGATTGGGGTATCCTTTACTGCCGATTTTGATTGCCTTATTGTAACCATCTATAAAAAAAATTGCATTTCCTGCCAACATAGCTGCAAAGGCTTTATCCATGTCTTCCAAAGGCTGCACATCAGAAATCCCCATTCCATTGTCCTTGATAAATTCAATCAGCTCGTCTCCCGGCATCTCCCATATATGATTTACCAGCTTGCCGATTACAGAGTCCTCCAGCACCATGTTGCTTACGGCAACTTCAATGTAGACCACCATGCAGCGTATTTTTTTGCCCTCCCCTAAAAGCATGGGGCGAATGATACAGTCGTCACAGTTTTGCAGGCGTTTTCTCACGTATGCTTCGTTTTCATCAATATGTGGTGAGATTATATTATTCATGATTTTCTCCTCAAAATGATTTTAAAAAAAGGAGTTGCCACACAAGCTTCGTGCAACATCTCCTTTTATTATCTCACCTATATTTTCTTTTATTCTTGATTTAAGCTGCGAATAATCGCTTTTTGCTGATTATCAATATGAAGCTGAACATAATCTAAAGCCTTTTTTTCGTCTCTTGCTCTTAGCGCCTCGCAAATGGATTTGTGCTCTTCCGCCAATGTGCGGCGCACAGCAATGTCTTTTAAATATTCCATACGATAACGATACATCTGCTCTCTTAAATTATTCAAAAGCTGTACCAGACGTTTGTTGTTGGTTGCCTGATAAATGGTATCGTGAAATTCCACATCTACCTCTGCCAGTTCTGTAAGGTTGTCGGACTCAATGAGTGTCTGAAAATGTGCTTCGATTTCTTCCAGATGTTCCATTTCTTCCTTTGTAATTCTCTCACAGGCAAGGGAAATGGCTAAAACCTCCATTCCTTTTCTGACCTCCAGCACGTCATTTAAGTCTCTCTCTGTAATGGAAGCAACTTTTGCGCCTTTTCTTGGAGCCATCACAACAAGCCCTTCCAGCTCCAGCTTACGGATTGCTTCTCTGATAGGGGTACGGCTGACTCCCAGCTTGTCTGCCAAAGCAATTTCCATCAGACGTTCTCCCGGTTTTAGTTCGCCCTTCAAAATCGCCCTTCTCAATGTATTAAAAACTACATCCCTTAAAGGAAGATAGTCGTCCATATTCATTTCCAAATCCATTCCTGCTATTTTCTCCTTCCGCCATTGTTAAATACTGTTGTCAAAAAAACGGTTCTTGCCAGACGGCTTTCCCGCAGCGCTTCGCAGGCGTTCTCTGCCGTTGCTTTATCATCAAATAATCCGAATACCGTAGGGCCGCTGCCGCTCATCATAGCATTTAGCGCCCCATGTTCTTTCATATGGTCTTTAATTTTCTGAATAACCGGATAATGAGGAATTGTAACCGTTTCCAGTACATTTCCCATGCAGTCTGCAATCTTATTCAAATTATGCCACTGAATTGCATCCAGCATTTTATCAATTTCAGGATGATACTCTAATTCATTGGCATGAAGATTTTCATAGACAAACTTTGTAGACACGCTGATTGCCGACTTTCCGATAAGCACATAACAATCCGGACACGCAGGAAGGGCACGGAGCTTGTCTCCAATTCCCTCTGCCAACGCAGTTCCTCTTAAAAGACAATATGGCACGTCTGCACCGATTTTCACGCCTCTTTCCATCAGCTCTTTTACAGAAAGTCCCAATCCAAACAAACGATTTACTCCAATCATGGTTGCTGCCGCATCAGAGCTTCCGCCTGCCATGCCTGCCGCCACAGGAATAAATTTCTGCAAATCTACGGTAATTCCCTGCTCTACTTGAAATTCATCCATCAAAAGTTTCGCCGCTTTATATACCAGATTGCTTTCATTTACCGGTATGAAAGGCAGATTGGTAGTAATTTTAATTCCCGGTGTTTTACTGATTTCTATATCTAATTGGTCGTACATATTAATTGTCTGCATAATCATGCGCAATTCATGATATCCGTCTTCTCTTTTACGCAGAACATCTAAACCAAGATTGATTTTTGCCAACGCTCTTAATCTCATGGCTTCTCCTCCGACTTTTGTATATTGTATTCCTTTTAGTACATTCTATTCTATATGAAAACATATTTTTTTTCAACTGGCAAGATAGCCAAACAATTTCCCCTATTTTTAAAGGAGCCGTTTACACGAAACCGCTCCTTTTACTGAAAATATTTTATTTTTCTACTTTTTTCATAAGCACTAAGGTGTCATACGGTTTAATTGTTTCATTTTCCATTTCATTCAATTCTAAAATCGTATCAATGGTCGTGTAAAACCGCTTTGCAATATCCCAAAGGGTATCCTGCGGCTGTACCTGATATCCCACAATTCCCGGCATATTACGCAGCTTTTCCCTGTCCAGCTCTCTTTCTTCAATATTTTGGATAATTCCTGTTTCTCTTTGTTTCATTACCAGCGCATTTAAATTAATCACGATTTTTGCCTCGATTTCATCGCTGTCAATCATGGTCGTGGACAACTGCTCTAAGTCCGCTCGCATATAATATACACAATTTTCTGTAATATGCTCTGCCTCAATGACATGCTGGAAGGGTATCATGGTTTCCATAGAATAAAACGGCATATCATCATCTCCGATAATATATAAAATCCGAATTTGGACAACGCCCTCCACCTCAATTCCATCTTCTACAATTCTGCTGCTGTCTACTTTTACATTTCCGTCACTGTGACAAATCTGCAAAATTTTTCCGTGACTGTTTTCTATTTTAATCCTGTCATTCACCTTGCACTTTGAAAAGTTTTTCACCAGCAGACTTTCCAATACCTGATTTTCCCTGACTGCCTCACACTCTTTTAACGGCGTGTATACGTCCATGAGAAGAGATAATTCCTCTTCCTCATAAATTTTCAGCTCCAGCTCCAAAACAGCGTCCACCCCAATGACACGCTCTTCTCCGTCTTCATCCTGTTTCACCTTTAAATCGCCCTGGGGCATAGAAATTTCCACATTGGGTATCATTTCCTGTGTGCAGCCCACACACTCCAACTCCTGATAAAAAGGAACAGAATGCTCCAGCCATTGCAGGGAATTATTATCATCATTTCCGCTATAAAGAGCAAAGACAAACAGCTCTCCCTTTACTGCAATTTTATCGTTTTCCGCACGAATATCCAGCCCTCTTACCTCTACGGTATTCCAAAGCAGCTCATAAATATCCGGCTTGTTGGAGCTTAGAGAAATATCCTCTTTTACACGCATGGTGTCTTTTTTATGTATCACAGTACCGAGAATAGAAACATCCTCTTTTTTCTGGGAAATTTCATCATCCTCCACGGCAACGGGCAGCTCCAGCTCTTTACTTTCCTCCACGTAAGCTGTAAAAGTCACCAATGCCTTTATATTCAATTTTCTGGAATTTATAAGCTGAACGCTCAAATCCTCGATATCCCATTTTAACTGTACTTTATCTCCGCTTTCCAGCCCCTCTAAGTTTAAAGTCTCTCCGATACGCAAGGTTCCCATAAGGCTTTGAAGGCGTCTTTCTTCATTGTCGCTGACGTATAAAAGACTCACTACCAGCGCCCCTGTAATATATGCACGCCCCTCGCTTATCTGAATATCCTCTAACTGGATATCGCCCTTTTTCTGTATCATGCGCCCGATATCCGGCTTTACATCAGGAACGTTTAAATCCTCATCAAAAGTAATCTGATTAACTGCCTCGCACTTTTTTTGAAGCATATACATATTTTTTGTTACCAGCTCCACACCACTACCCCTTTTCTATTCAAAAATAACCGGCTCTTCCCGATATTTCATCTTAATCACCAGACAGGGATAAGATGCTTCCTCCTTCAGTTCTTCGCCCTCCTGAGGGCCAAGCAGCGTTGTCTGTAAATGAATTGCATTATCCCACAGGGATAAATCTTCAATTTGTATGCTGTACCCTCCTGTTTTCTGTTCTCCATATCCTTTCATGAGGTAAAGATATCCTGCATCCTGATAAGTCATCTGAAATTCCTTTGCCTTATTCTCACCTATCAATTCTTTTACTTTTTCAGGATAATCTTCCTCTTTCATAACGGTATACTCCGGTTTTACACCGTCCATTGCCCTTACTTTTTCAATGCTGCAGCCACATAAAAAGCAGGATATCACTGTCAAAAGCAGGATTATGGCTGTTCCTTTTTTCACATCTTACGCCACCTTCACTTTGCCAGTCTTATCCTAAATGTATGCGGATTTTTTCTGAAATATGCGTACTAATCCTTGCATATTAGAGATGATTTCATTATACTTTATTAGATAGGTTGGGCCTGCACAATTAATTATTCAAAAGAAAGAAAGGTTATTTATTATGTTTCGATTTCTTATTGTATGTATCTGCGTTATCGGATACTTAATTCTGTCTATTCCTATTCTTATTGTGGAATGGATTGTAGGGAAGTTCAACAAACGAGCAAAGGATATCAGCTCCCTGCGTATTATTCAAACAGTTTTCAAATTTGTTCTGAAGGTTACCGGTGCAAAAATCACTATTATCGGCCATGAAAATGTTCCTACCAATCAGGCTGTACTGTATATCGGAAACCACAGAAGTTTTTTTGATATTCTGCTGACTTACACTTTATGCCCTGATTTAACCGGCTATATTGCCAAAAAAGAAATGGAGCCAATCCCTCTGCTTTCTACATGGATGCGTTATCTTCATTGCCTGTTCTTAGACAGACAGGATATTAAAGCCGGAATGAAAACTATTTTAACTGCCATTGATAAAGTGAAAAGCGGAATTTCTATTTGTATTTTCCCTGAAGGTACAAGAAATAAGGGAGAAAACGAACTGGAAATGCTTCCTTTCCACGAAGGCAGCTTTAAAATCGCCACAAAGGCAGGATGCCCGATTATTCCCATTGCAATCAGCAACTCTGCTGAAATTTTTGAAGCACATTTTCCAAAAATCAAGCCTTGCAAGGTAGTAGTTGAATATGGCGCTCCCATTTATCCTGACCAATTAGAAAAGGAAGATAAAAAGCATTTAGGGGCGTATACACAGAAAGTTATTTTAGAAATGTTGGAAAAAAATCATGATTTAGTTTAAAAAATGAGGCTGTCGCATTTGATGTACCCCCTAATGCGCCAGCCCCATATACTTTCCGACAGTCAGACATACTTCTAAATTCAATTCCTTAAATTTGTTCATCTGCTTTACTGCCGTTATTTTCTCCTAATGCCGGATGCTGCATATAAAAAATTTCTTTTTGTCTTTCAATTTCAACTTTTAGCTGTTCTTTTGTCGGCAAATATGTTAAATATTTTGACATAAAAAGCCTGTTATTATCATGCAAAACTGAGTACCTTGCAATATCCTCATCTGTCTCTGAACACAGTAAAATTCCGATTGTAGGATTATCTCCCTTTTTGCATTTCAAGTCATCATACATACGCACATACATATCAATCTGACCTACATCTTGATGTGTAATCTTTCCCATTTTCAAATCAATAAGCACATAACATTTCAGCTCAATATTATAAAAAACAAGATCAATATAATAAGCTTCTGTTTCCGTTACAATATGCTGTTGTCTTGCTACAAATGCAAATCCCCTTCCCATTTCCATGAGAAAATCTCTAATATGTGAAATAATTGCCGTTTCAAGGTCACTTTCTAAATAAGTATCTTCATTCTTAAATCCAAGAAATTCTGCAATCACCGGACTTTTTACCAATTCAGATTGTGAACACATGTGTTCACAATCTCTTCATCTGGAAAATATAAATAAAATTTGCAAAGATAATGAAGATTGCGTTTTGAATAGCTCTTACCAAAATCTTTTGTTAATTCGTCAGCTAATTCCTCTATAAGGGAAATTCCATATTTTGCTCTCACATTTCCCTTTTGTTCCTGCTCAACGATGCGCTTGCCTACATTCCAATATGTCAATACCATAGCCTTACTGGCTGCATGATAGGCATTTTTCTGTCCAGCGGAAATAATCCCTTTAATGTCTGTAATAACATCATGATATATGCTTAATTCATTCCCCACATTCTTTCACCCCAATCTCTGTGGAAATCTTTACAGCTTTCCCACGCATCCTTTACTCTACCAGCACTCCGTGTTCTCTATTCCCGCATCTTTTGCTTTAAAAACAGGATTTTTTCCTTCTTTTTTCTGTTTTTCATAATCTTTTAATACTTTCATCGCCGTATTTCCCAGAACCAAAATAACCAGAATATTTACGGTTGCCATACATCCCATCGTAATATCCGCAATATTCCACATCATGGAGAAGTCTGCCTGTGCTCCGAAAAATACTGCTAAAAGACAGGTAATACGGAAAATAAATAACAATTTTTTATTATTTTTAATAAACAGAATGTTCGACTCCGCATAATAATAATTTCCAATCAAGCTGCTGAATGCAAAGGCAAAAATGGAAAGCGTGATAAAATGAATGCCCCAATTTCCTACGTTTGCAGAAATAGCCTTCTGCACAAAGGGAATACCGTCTAATACGCCGGACTCACCCTGCACACCGGAAAGTAACAGCATCATAGCTGTTGCAGAGCAGATTAACAGAGTATCAATAAACACAGATAAAACCTGTACCATTCCCTGTTTTGCCGGATGACTTACAGATGCGCTTGCAGAAGCATTGGGAGCGCTTCCCATACCTGCTTCATTGGAAAAAAGACCTCTTTTAATACCGATTACCACGGCGCTTCCTGCCATTCCTCCTGCAAATGCCTTGAAATCAAATGCCTGAGAAAAAATCATAGAAAACACTTTCGGAAGCTCTGTAATATTGGTAATAACTGTATAAAGTCCGATTAAGAGATAAGCACCTGCCATAATCGGTACTAATACAGATGTGATAAAACCAATTCTGTGTACTCCGCCAAAAATAACAAAGGCTGTTCCTACTGCTAAAATCAATCCTACAAGCATGGGATAAACCGTATCGCTATAACCCGGAATATAATATTCCAAAGAAGATGACATATTGAAGGATTGAAGCCCGTTAAAACCATAAGCAAAGCAAATAATCAAAAGAACTGAAAATAAAATCCCCAGCCAGCGTTTGCCAAGCGCTTTCTCCATGTAATAGGAAGGACCTCCTCGAAATTCCTCTTTGTCCTTCACTTTATAAACCTGTGCCAAGGTACTTTCAATAAAAGCAGATGCTCCGCCAATAACTGCCATAAGCCACATCCAGAAAACTGCTCCTGCTCCGCCTGCTGCAATCGCAGTGGCAATTCCTGCAATATTTCCTGTTCCGACTCTGGAAGCTGTGGAAATCATCAATGCCTGAAAAGAAGAAACCTGTTTTTTCCCGTTTTCTTCTCCTGCTTTTTCCTTTAATACATGAAACGACTCTTTTAATAATCTCAACTGTACGAAACGTGTTCTTATTGTAAAATATATTCCCGTTCCTACCAGCAGAAATAATAAAAGATACGTATACATCCAATCATTTACTGCACTTAAAATGTTGTTCAGCATGTGTCATTTCCTCCTTACGTTATAGTATTTTACATGATGTCTTAACCATGCACACTTTCGAAATTATAACAGAAAGTATACTGCTTCGCAAGGAATTACCGTATAGAGATAAGAGCACAATATAAAATCTTATAATACTTTTAATAGCTGGACGAGTGTATGTTTGTATTCTTCCCCTGTCTTTGTTTCACGAACATCAAATCTTCTAAATCCATTCTTCCCTTCATAAAAATTCATAAGCTTTTCATTATCTTCTGCTTCAAGAAAAACAACCATACCTCCTGCCATGTACTGAAGTTCTTTTATAGTTTCTATTGCAGCTTGAAGTAATTGTTCTCCCTCAATTTTTCTGTTCAATCCATTTTTATAGTTTTTACCTAATTGTGCAATGAGATATGCTGAAAGTGTATATGTACCATTTTCTTCATCCATTTCGCTTACCCTGGCAATTTTCCGTTTCATCGTATTACTAAAACTATCTGCTTTTATGGTAATTGGTTTCATTGTAAGTGTAAAGTAACCCACTAATGAAGCATCATCATTAGAAAATACTAAATACGTAACAGATTGATTTTTCTTTGTAAATTCAATGGACTGCTCTTTTAAAAATCTTTCTACATCTGAATTCTTATCACAAAAAAACTCGGAGAGAATTTGTCTTAACTCATCCTCTCCGAGACCTGTATCACCTTTGGCAGACAAGTATTCACGAATGTTAAAGACTGTTATATCATTAAACATTTGTTATCTTCCTTTTTGCCATAAATTTTTTAATTTCTTCTGCACCACGCAGATGCGTAATTTTTAAATCAGGCGTGTTTGTTCTGCAAAGAGACTCTTGATAAGACTCTTCAATTGCATCAGCAAACTTTTCTACCTGTTTTTCTCCCGAAACAACAAAATTTTTTGTAATACTTGAAGTTGCCATATCAAACACCTCCTTATTGAGTGCTGAACTTTCTCATCCCTCTATTTATATTATATTATTAACAAATATTTTTTTCAACTATTTCCTGCACAATCTCCCCAAATTCCATAAAATGAGATGCCTTTACCAGTACAGTATCACCTTTTTCCAGAATATTGGGAAGTTCCTGTATCAAAGCCTCTTTATTTACAAAATGTCTGACCTGCGTCTTAGAATTTACTTCCCCGGCCGCATCCGCCATATCTTTTGAAAGCTCTCCCACACATAAAAGAACATCAATCTCTTTTTCTGCCGCATGTTTTCCGACTTCTTTGTGCATCTTCCTTTCATCTGCACCCAATTCTCCCATATCGCCCAGAATGGCAACCTTTCTGCCCAGCGCATCGGTAAGCACATCTAAGGATGCTTTCATGGATATTGGATTTGCATTATAGCAGTCGTCAATAACTGTATAATTCGGTGCTTCTATAATATGAAATCTGCCGCTTACAGACTGAAGGCTTTCAATTCCTTTACGGATTTCCTCTATGGTAAGACCATAGGTCAAACCAACTGCTGTTGCTGCAAGTGCATTATAAACAGAATGTTTTCCCGGAACAGGAATAAGTACGGAAAATCTGTCTTCTCCTGCATGAATACGACAGGAAATTCCTTTTAAACCTTCCGGTTTAATCTCATCCGCCCAAATGCCCTGATGATTTTCCACACCAAAAAATACCGGTTTTATTCCTTTTGCTTCCTGAACAGTCACCAGCTTATCGTCATCACCGTTTAAAATAATATGACCATCCGGCTGAAGATAATCGAAAATCTCTGTTTTTGCCTTTAGTATTCCATCTCTTGATTTCAAAAATTCCAGATGACACAATCCGATATTCGTAATCACACAGGTATTCGGTCTGGCAATTTTGGCCAGTCTGTGCATTTCGCCAAAATCACTAATTCCCATCTCTAAAACTGCCATTTCATGCTCATCACGCAGGCGGAAGATTGTCAGGGGAAGACCTAATTCATTATTGAAGTTTCCCTGTGTTTTCAAGGTATTGTATTTCTGTGCCAATACAGATGCAATAACCTCTTTTGTACTTGTTTTCCCAACGCTTCCTGTAATTCCCACCACCGGTATCTGAAGCTGCTTTAAATAAAATTCTGCAATCTCCTTTACTGCAATAAGAGAGGACTCCACAAGGATATAAGGGAATGGTTTTTCTCCCAAATCTTTTTCTGATAAGGTAGCCAGTACCCCTTTCTCCATTACCTGTTCAATAAAATCATGAGCGTCTACCCTCGCACCTTTAATAGGAACAAATAAGCCGCCTGCCTCTGCTTTTCGGCTGTCTGTGAAAATACAGGTCACTTCCTTATCTTCCATTTCCTTGGGTCCTACATAAGTCCCGCTACAAGCCAATGCAAGATTTTTTAAGGTAAGATTTTTCATGGTGCCATTCCTCCTATTGGTACTTTTTCAATGAAACTTCAATGAGTTTTTCACAAAGCTGAGGGTAATCCATTCCGATTGCTTTTGCTTCCTGCGGAATTAAGCTGGTAGGTGTCATACCCGGCAAAGTATTTGCTTCCAGACAATACATATTCCCCTCATCATCCATTAAAAAGTCCAGACGGGCATAAGCCTGAAGATTTAAAGCTTTATAGCCCATTTCTGCATATTTCTGCATTTCTTTTGTCAGTGCAGAGGAAAGGTCTGCCGGACAGGTTTCCACACAGGAGCCTGCCTGATATTTATTTTTATAATCATAAAATCCCTGTAAAGGCGCAATTTCAATAACAGGATATGCTTTCCCATCTACAACAGCAACGGAAAATTCTCTTCCTGTAATAAACTGCTCCACTACAACTTCATTTTCATAGGAAAATGCTTCTAATAATGCCGCCTGATATTCGGTCTGATTATTTGCAATACAGACACCCACACTGGAGCCTCCGCAGCAAGGCTTCACAATAACCGGAAATCCCATTCCGTAATCTGCGAGCTGACTGCTGCATTTGCCTTTTTCCAGCGTAATTCCCTTTGGTGTAGGAACGCCTTTTGCTTCAAACACCATTTTTGTAATCCCTTTATCCATTGCCATTCCGCTGCTTAAAGGGCCTGAACCCGTATATTTAATTCCCATTAAGTCCAAAACAGACTGTACTTTTCCGTCTTCTCCGTTTGCTCCGTGAAGCGCCAGAAATACAATATCGGCTTCCTTGCAGATTTCCAGAACATTCGGTCCGAAAAATCCCTTGCGGGTTTTCATGGTCTCTTCTAATTTACTGCTCATTTCTCTCATGGCATCTGCTTCTTTATCCACGTCATATTCTGTCGGAAACAGATTTTCTTCTTTCTGGGAAGCTCCGAAATATGGGTCTAAGAGGACTGCTTTGTGATTACGCTCTCTTAAAGCCTTACATACACCCTGTCCTGACGCAATAGATACTTCTCTTTCTGTACTGTTTCCTCCGGCTAATACTATAATATTCATATTATAAACTCCTTTTATCGGTCAAATTTTCTTTCTTTAATATACCACCACCGGAACGCCTTTTTCAATGTTATTAAAGATCTTCTCTGCGTTTTCTGGCGGTGTGTTGACGCATCCGTGAGAACCATTGTTGATGTACTCATTTCCTCCAAAGGTGGTTCTCCAATCTGCATCATGAATACCTGTGTTGGCATAAAACGGCAGCCAGTAATCTACCGGTGCGCTGTAATCTTCCCCTTTCAGGGTTGCATTTCTTTCCTTATACATAATAGCGTAAACACCGGTATGCGTGTCGTAGCCCTTGTTGTGATTTCCTGTAACCACCGGCGTATCTACCAGCAGCTGTCCGTCCTTAAAGAACCACATACGCTGTTCCTTTAAGCTGATTTCCACATAAGTATCGCCAATATCATTGGTATCTCTGCAATATCCCCGGTAAGTATATTCCGGTTCAATGGTCTGAGACTGTCCGCTTTTAATTGCATCAATAATCTTGGCTGTGGTATCATTAGGCGCAATTACCCAACCGTAATCGCCGCCTTTTACCGTAATGGTATTGCCTGTTGCAGTTGTAAACTGTCTGGATGAGCCAAAGGTATCATACTCATATTTCAGCTGCTGTACATACTCTTTTACCTTAGCTTTATCCAAATCCAGATTACCGGACTCATCTGTTACCAGCCAGTCTTTCATAATCTCTGCGTTGACAACCTCCTGACGGTCTGAAAAATCAATGGTAACGGTCACACCTAAAAATACATTTCCCTGTTTCGCCTGTTTTGCAAGATTTTCATCGTCTGCAAATACGGACGGCTCAAGATAGCAGCCTTCCTTTTCTAAATCTACTTCAATTTCTCCGCCGTCAATGGCCTTTATTACTGCCTCTTTCACTTTCTCTTTATCAAGAGCTGTTCCCTGTACCTCAGGAACAACTTCATAACCGTTTGCGCCTACCTCCAGATGTGCGTCAACAGGCTGTACCACGTTTTCCTCCTGAAAACAGGCTAATCCGTCAATCGCCGCATAAACTGCTTCTTTATTATATGGCGTTGTAGCTGACATGGTATAATCCTTTTTATGCGTAAAGGATAAAAACCATGTGAAAGGATTTTGCTCCTTCTTAAGCTCCGCAATTTTGCCGTCATCTATGTATCTCATATCAATCTGAGAAGCGCTGATACTCTCTACCTTATCTCCTCGTTCCTTCATCACCAAAATATAGCCTGCAATCTGGCTTTTCATGGATTTTTCTGCTTCTTCCACGGTTTTTCCCGAACAATCCATTCCGTTGATTTTGGAACCGGGATAAAAATGCTTGGAATAATAAAATACACCTATGAAATATGCTCCCAGCAAAAGAACTGCATAACCAATCAAAACTCCTAACAGAATTTTCTTCATCTTCTTATATTTATTCTTCTTGGATTTTCTTTTTGCCATATCATTCACCCCTAACATAACTTTCTGTTGCGTTCCAGTATAACACAATTTTCTCAATTCACCAATTAAGAATTATTAACAATTTTATTAAACGCACAAAGAGGACACTGTTTCTGTTCAGCGCCCTCTCCCTTCTTCAATCTATTTTTCACTTAAAATTTTATCAATGCTTACCAGTTTTACACTGAGCACAAAGATTTCTGTTGCAAGTTTCAGTTCATCTACGGTTGGGAAGCTTGGTGCAATACGGATGTTGCTGTCCTTTGGGTCAATTCCGTAAGGATAAGTTGCACCTGCGTCTGTCATCTTCACGCCTGCCTCTGCTGCCTTTGCCACAATGGCTTTTGCACAGCCTTCCATAGCGTCAAAGGAAATAAAGTAACCTCCTCTTGGATTTTGCCATGTTCCGATTTCTGCTCCGCTTAATTCTTTTTCCAAAGTATCTTCTACGATTTCAAATTTCGGACGGAGAATTTCAGCGTGCTTCTTCATGTGCTTGTGCATTCCCACAATACCTCCGAAAAAGCGTACGTGACGAAGCTGGTTAATCTTATCATGTCCGATAGTCTGTACAGACATGTGTTTTCTGAAATCATCCAGATTTCGCTCAGATGCTGCCACTGCGGCAATACCGGAACCCGGAAAGCTTACTTTTGAAGTTGAAACAAATTTATAAACCAAATCCGGATTTCCCGCTTTTTCACACTGCTCTAAAATTTCCACAAGGAAATCCTGTTTGTCATCATATAAATGATGAATGCAGTAAGCATTATCCCAGAAAATACGGAAATCTTCTGCAGCGGGTTTTAAATTTGCAAATCTTTTTACAGTTTCAGGAGAATAAGTAATTCCTTGAGGATTAGAATATTTTGGCACGCACCAGATACCTTTAATTGCAGGATCTGTGCTGACAAGCTCCTCTACCATATCCATATCCGGTCCGGTAGGTGTCATTGGAATATTAATCATTTCGATACCAAAATATTCTGTAATGCGGAAATGTCTGTCATATCCCGGTACAGGACATAAGAATTTTACTTTATCCAGCTTGCACCACGGTGTACTTCCGCATACCCCGTGTGTCATGGAGCGGGAAACAGTATCAAACATAACATTCAAACTGGAATTTCCGAAAATCACGATATTTTCCGGTGATACCTCTGTCATTTCACCCAGAAGGCGTCTTGCCTCAGGAATACCGTCTAAAAGACCATAATTGCGGCAGTCTATTCCTGTTTCGCATTTCAGTTTGTCTGTGCTCTTTAATTCTTCCAGCATATCCATTGCCAGCTCTAACTGCTGTTTAGACGGCTTTCCTCTGGACATATCCAGATTTAATCCTTTTGCCTTTACTTCTTCAAACTGTTTTTCTAAATCAGCCTTCATGGCCTGTAACTGCTCTTTACTAAGTTCTTTATACGGTGTCATGGCTTTCCTCCTGATGTTTTCTTTTTATTTCTACATATTGTATGCTAATATATGACTTAGTGTCAAGTATTTCTTGCATTTCCATCTGTTTTTATGTGTTTTTACAGGTGTTCTTTGTTTTTATATGCAACTTTTTTTGTTTTTTCCTGCATTTTACTGTTTTTTTCCCATTCCCAAAAGCTTTCCGGGGATAAGCAGAAGCTCATGGGCAACAAGAGGAATTGCTGAAATTCCCAGAAGCAGACACCATTCCTGTAAGGAAAGACGGGCTGTTCCGAAAAGCTGCACAAAATATGGGATTTCTGTTACCATTGCCTGAAGTCCCAAGCCCAGAAAAAATGCTCCCAGCATAAACGGATTTTCCAGATGCTTCATCCGAAACACAGATTTATCCTTATCCCGCATACCAATGGCATGAAAAAGCTGAGATACCCCCAGCACCGTAAAGGCATACGTCTGCCCGCCCAGATAAAAAGCATATAAGGTAATTGCGGCAATTAAAACTCCATAGAAAACAGTAAAGCCCCAGCCGCCGTGTGCAAAAAGCCCTTCATGGGGATTTCGTGGCTTCTTCCTCATCAAAGCCTTTGCATCATTTTTATCAATGCCAAGCGCCAGCGCAGGAAGAGAGTCTGTGATTAAATTCACCCACAAAATATGACTTGCCTTTAAAGGTGTGGGAAGCTGAAAAAGCACAGCCGCAAACATGGTAATAATTTCACCGAAATTGGAGGACAGCAAAAACAGAATGGATTTCTTAATGTTGACATAAATCCCTCTGCCCTCCTCCATAGCTTTTTCAATAGTAGAAAAATTATCGTCGGAAAGCACCATGTCTGCTGCGTTTTTCGCTGCATCCGTACCATTTTGCCCCATAGCAATGCCGATATCCGCCTTTTGCAGGGAAGGTGCGTCATTGACGCCGTCACCGGTCATTGCCACAATTTGCCCATTATCCTGAAATCCTTTTACAATTCTCACCTTATGAGCCGGCGTCACCCTTGCAAACACACGGAGATTTTTCATTTTCTTTCGCAAAGCAGCTTCACTCATTTCATCCATTTCCTGTCCGGTAATACATTGCTCCGGACAATCTGCAATTCCGATTTTCTTTGCAATGGAAAACGCCGTATCTTTGTAATCACCTGTAATCATTGCCACCTGTACACCGGCTCGTTTTAAGGCTTTCACAGAAGTTGCGGCTTCCTTTCTGGGCGGGTCTATCATTCCTGCCATGCCTGCAAAAACCAGCCCTTCCGTTAAAGCTTTTTCTGTTTTGCTTATTGCTCTTTCCTTATATGCAAGAGCTAAAATCCGCAGTCCCTCCTTTGCCATATCCTCCATGGCTCTGCGGATTTTCATCTTCTCCATGGATGTCATGGGTTTGATTTTTCCGTGATTTTCCACGTAAGTACATTGGTTTAAAATATAGTCACAAGCACCCTTTATATAGGCTGTCTCATGATTTCCGTCTTTATGTACGCTTACCATATATTTTTTTTCGGAATTAAAGGGAATTTCGAAGGTTCTTGGGTACTGCTGCTGCAATCTCTTTTCATCATATCCCATGTTTCTTCCTGTGTGCAAAAGCGCCAGCTCCGTGGCATCTCCGATTTCCTGCTTTCCCAGAATACTGTTGTTACATAGAAGAAATCCTTCCATAAGCTTAGGAAATTCTCTTTTTCTCACTGCGGACACGGGAAGTATTTTCTCATCCGCATAGATTTTCGTCACTGTCATCTTATTCTCGGTTAAGGTTCCTGTTTTATCAGAACACACTACACCCACGGAGCCTAAGGTTTCTACTGCCGGAAGTCTGCGGATAATGGCATTGATTTTTACCATTCTTGCCACACCAAGTGCAAGGACAATGGTAACTACCGCCGGAAGCCCCTCCGGAATAGCAGCCACCGCCAGAGAAATTGCCAGAAGCAGCATCTGCAACAGATTTCTGTGCTGTATCACTCCGATAAAAAACAGCCCCGCACATAACGCCACTGCCACAATGCTTAAAATCTTCCCTAAATCTCCCAGACGCTTTTGCAGAGGTGTCATTTCCTGCTTTGTGTCTTCAATCATTCCTGCGATTTTTCCAAGCTCTGTATCCATTCCTGTGGCAACCACAATACCCTCGCCGCTGCCCTTTCTGATTTCCGTGGACATATATGCCGTATTTTTTCTCTCTGCTACGGGAAGCCCCTTTTTCAATACCTCGCAGGATTTCATCACAGGCAAAGACTCCCCTGTAAGGGCAGACTCATTGGCGGCAAGCTCTTGTACTTCCAGAAGGCGTATGTCTGCCGGAACCTGATTACCTGCTTTTAGCTTTACCACGTCTCCTTTTACCAGCTTATCTGCCGCTATCCTTTGATAAATCCCGTCACGCTTTACAACAGCTGACGGCGCTGTCATTTTTTTCAGCGCTTCCAAAGCTTTTCTGGCTTTCCCTTCCTGTATGACCCCTACGGTGGTGTTCAAAGCAATAACCAGAAGAATAATACCGGTATCGCTGTATTCCCGCAGTAGCATGGAAATGGATGCTGCCAGAAAAAGAATGAAAATCATCGGGTCATTTATCTGATTTTGTATCCTGTCCCAAACGGTTTGTTCTTTGGCTTTTTTTAAAGTGTTGCTTCCGTCACGAAGCAGGCGGTTCTGTGCCTCTTTTTCGGTAAGACCGTTTTTCTCATCTGTATGGAAAGCCTCACAAAGCTCTTTGCGGGTTAAATTTTCATACATGACAGCACCTCCTGTATCTTAACTCAGTGTATGCTGTCCTAAGAAAATATATTATTGTCTTTTCTTGTTGCAGTTGCATTTCCGGCATGGTAAACTATTGGAAAAGCATTATATTTCTTATAATTCTAAGGGCTCAGCCCGTCTTATTTCTAATCTTTTCTATTCAAACAGAAATCTCAATGCTTTTATTCCCAAAACAGCAGAGAGGTTTCTTTATTGAAGGATGCCTCCTGCATAATTTTTATTCAAGGAGGTATTTATATGGACAAAGGAAACAACGAACTTGCTGTAAACCGCACGTTTAAATCTCGTATTTTTGCTATGCTTTACAGGGATAAGAAGGAATTATTGGATTTATATAATGCTGTAACCGGAAAGCACTACAAAAATCCTGAAGAACTGGAAATCAATACATTGGAAAATGCTATTTATATGTCTATGCAAAATGATGTATCTTTCCTAATTGACTCCAGACTTTCTCTTTACGAGCATCAATCTACCTACAACCCTAATTTACCGCTGAGATTTTTATTTTATGTATCTGATATTTACTCAGCTTTAACAAAAGAAGCCCATTTATACGGCACGAAAATTATTCCCATTCCCACACCGAATTTCTTAATTTTTTATAATGGTGAGGAAGAAGTACCGGATCGGCAAATACTGAGATTATCAAACGCATATACCCATTTAGACGGTGCTCCCAAATTAGAGCTTGAAGCTGTTATGCTGAATATCAATCCGGGACATAACAAAGAACTTCTTTCTACGTGTAAGTCCCTGCACGATTACTCAGAATATACAGCCAGAGTCAGACGATATTCAAAAGAAATGGAGATTGAGGATGCGGTAGAACGTGCTATTTGTGAATGTATTGAGGAGGGAATTCTTTCAGAATTTTTAAGTCAAAATCGAATGGAGGCGAAAAGTATGAGTATTTATGAATATGATGCTGAAAAACATCTCCGTCAGGAGAGAGAAGATGCTTGGGAAGACGGTATTGAAGAAACCAGCACTTTAATTGCAAAGTTAGCAGAAAACGGAGATTTAGCCCAACTGGAAGAACTTGGAAAGACTCCGGATGGACTAAAAGCGCTTCTGAAAAAATATAATATTTCTCGTTAGTATGATAAGGAAATTGTTCAGGAAACAGCAATCCGAAATATTTATACACTTTTAGCGAATTTGTCGAGCACGTTTTGAGATTACAAGCTCAAAGTGAGCGCAGATTGAGCATAAAATGTATAAATATTCTCGGTGTGCGCTTAATGTAGCAACTCCTTCTGTCTATTTACAAAATAATACGCCACTGCTGTAACCATCAAAAATCCTGCCAGCAGATAATAGATCACTCTTATATTCCACACAGTAAGCATACCGCCTACCAGCAAAGAGCCTATCATTCTGGTAATCAAAATCGTAAATCTTGATGCAGTAAAAGTTCTCCCCACCAGATTGGTCTCACTTTGTATCTGCACCGCTGTTTTAAATCCCAGCGGGCAGAAGGTTGACGTCACTCCTACCAGCCCTGCTCCTAAAAGATACACTCCTATATTTCCGGCAGTTCCTATTACCCCGTAACTCATAGCCGCACTGAAAAGTCCCAGAAGAATAATGTTTTCCGGCTTTAATTTCTTAATAATTCCCAGAACAAAGCCTGATGCAAGCAGCATTCCAATACCCTCTACTGTATTCCCAATTCCGTACCATGAAGACGACATTCCCAAGGTATCCTCAATCATGCTGATTTCAAGAGGTGATGCAATTCCGATACAAAGCATAAAAAAGTTCCAAAAAAGAACCGTACATAAAATTCTTTTATTCTTTATGATGGAAGCATATCCCTTCTTTTCCTCTTTCTGTTTCTCTATATTGCCCAATATACCTGACGGCAGCAATAAATATAAAAATCCTGTTATTCCATACAGTATAATATCAATTATCAGATTAGCCTGAATACTGAAATTGGTTGCAATGACAGACGCACAGACAGGAGCAAGAATAAGAGACGCCGAGTCCAAAAGATTGATAACCGAAGCTGCTTTAAATAAATTACCTTTTGAAAAAAGGTTTGCCATAAGCGCCTGAGTGGTATTACTTTCAAACTCTAAAAGTAAATTCATGAAGAACGTTGCCACATAAATAAAAACTATATTTGCTTCAAATAAAAGTAAAAAGAAAACTGCTGCCTTTGCCAGATTTGACAGAAACATAAGCATTTTCTGATTATGGGTGTCAATAAGCTTTCCTGTAAACAAAATAATCAACGCCGGAAGAAACTGAGAGATAAAAAATCCCCCGATAACTGCTACGGATTTTGTTTGACTAAACAGGTAAATGACAATTCCGATGTCGTAAATATAACCTGCAAATCCTGACAAAAATTTTGCCAATGACAACAGGAAAAGATTTTGCTTCATGCTTTTTTCCTGCATATTCCCCCTCCTTAATTTTTATTACGCTAATCATATCATCCTAACCTGTACATTTCAATAAACCTGAACTAAATTCCGCTGTTGCCTGCTCTTTCTCATTCTGTTATACTAGGTGTGAATTACCTTATATATAATAGGAAGGATTAAAATATGTGGATTGCAAATCAATGGAAAGATTATGAAATCATAGATACCTCAAAAGGTGAAAAATTAGAAAGATGGGGAGACTACCTTTTAGTACGTCCCGACCCTCAGGTTATCTGGGACACACCCAAAACACACAAAGGCTGGAAACGCATGAACGGTCATTATCATAGAAGCAAAAAAGGCGGCGGAGAATGGGAATTCTTTGATTTGCCTGAGCAGTGGACCATTCAATATAAAAGCCTGACTTTTAACTTAAAGCCATTTAGTTTTAAGCACACAGGTCTTTTCCCTGAACAGGCAGCCAACTGGGACTGGTTTTCCGAGAAAATCAAAAACGCAGGTCGTCCTATTAAGGTTTTAAATCTTTTTGCTTATACAGGAGGCGCAACCTTAGCCGCTGCTGCTGCCGGCGCTTCTGTTACTCACGTAGACGCCTCTAAGGGAATGGTAGCATGGGCAAAGGAAAACGCCGTATCTTCCGGATTAAAGGATGCTCCTATTCGCTGGCTGGTAGATGACTGTGTAAAATTTGTTGAAAGAGAAATTCGCAGAGGGAACAAATACGATGCGATTATTATGGACCCGCCTTCTTACGGCAGAGGTCCGAAGGGCGAAATCTGGAAAATCGAGGATGCCATTCATCCTCTGATTAAGCTGTGTACCCAGATACTCTCTGACGAACCGCTGTTTTTCCTTGTAAATTCTTACACAACAGGGCTGGCTCCTGCTGTGCTTACCTATATGTTGGCAACAGAATTAAAGAAATTTAACGGTACCGTAGACTCACAGGAAATCGGACTTCCTGTTACCCAGACAAATCTGGTGCTTCCCTGCGGTGCTTCCGGACGCTGGGAGAGCAAAAAATAATGAAAAAGAAAATTTTGATTATTACCACGGGAGGTACACTTGCCTGTGTACAAAATGAAAAGGGACTGGTTCCCGGACTTTCCAGCAATGATATCTTATCTTATATTTCAGATATCACCAATTTATATGATGTAGATTTTTATGAGCTTTTCCAGTTGGACAGCGCAAATATACAGCCCTCCAACTGGCAGACTATGGCAGAAACCATTTATGAAAAGTATACGTCTTATGATGGAATTGTTATTTTTCACGGTACAGATACCATGGCTTACACAGCTTCTGCCCTGTCCTTTATGCTTTTAAATATTCCAATTCCAGTAGTGATTACCGGCAGCCAGCTTTCTATTTTAAATCCTCTGGCAGATGCCGTAGAAAACTGCCGCTGCGCCATTCACATGGCAGGAAGCGGAATGCCGGGCATTTTCCTTGCTTTTAACCGCAAGGTTATTCTGGGAACAAGAGCCTCCAAAGTGCGTACTACCAGCTTTCATGCTTTTGAAAGTATTAACTACCCTTATGTGGGAGAAATTAATTCCCGTGGACTGGATATTCAGCGTTCTTATATTCCCGGGCCAACAGGAAGCTGTGTGCTGGAACGCCGCTTAGAGGAAAAAGTCTTTCTCATTAAGCTGGTTCCCGGATTTGACGGAAAGATTTTTCAGTTCCTCTATGAACAGGGATATCGTGGGCTGATTATCGAAGCTTTTGGAATGGGAGGAATTCCTTCCCTTTCTTCTGAAGTCATGAATGATTTAAGGGACGTTATCCAAAAAGGAATGATTGTGGTTGTAAAAAGCCAGTGTCCTTATGAAGGAAGCAATCTCTCCCTCTATGAAACAGGAAAGGCCGCACTGGAAGCAGGTGTCTTTGAAGCTTATGACATGAGCACAGAAGCCGTTGTTACAAAGGTTATGTGGGTTTTGGGCAAACACTGGGAAAGAAAAAAAATCGAGGAAATGTTCTATAAAAATCTTGCAGGTGAAATCAATCTGACAAGCACAAAGGAGTAAAAAATTGATTGTTAAAAATATTATGATGTATTTGGTTGCTGTGAACATTCTGGCATTTATCTGCTTTGGTGTTGACAAACAAAAAGCCAAAACACATCAGTGGAGAATATCAGAAAACACACTTTTAGGCATTGCAATATGCGGCGGTTCTCTGGGTGCAATCTGTGGCATGCGTCTGTTTCGTCACAAGACAAAGCACCCGAAGTTTACCATAGGACTTCCGATTATCCTGCTGTTGCAGGCAATCGCTGCTGTTGCAGCTTACACTGTTTTTTAATTTAGGGGAGGGTTATTTATGTATGGTTCTACATTAGGAAATATATTCCGTGTCAGTACATGGGGAGAGTCTCACGGAAAGGGAATTGGGGTTGTCATTGACGGCTGCCCTGCCGGTCTTCCCCTTAGCGAAGAAGATATTCAGGAATATCTTAATCGCAGAAAGCCGGGACAATCCCGTTATACAACTAAACGCCAGGAAGATGATGCTGTAGAAATTTTGTCCGGTGTATTTGAAGGAAAAACTACCGGTACACCGATTTCTTTGATGGTTCATAACAAAGACCAGCGTTCCAAAGATTACAGTGAAATCGCACAGTATTACCGTCCCGGTCATGCAGACTTAAATTATGATATCAAATATGGTTTTCGTGATTATCGCGGAGGTGGTCGTTCCTCAGGCAGAGAAACCATTGGCAGAGTTGCTGCCGGTGCTGTGGCTTCAAAGCTTTTAAAAGAACTGGGGATTTTTATCTGTGCCTATACCAGCGCCATAGGCCCTGTGACAATTAATCCAAATAACTTTAACAAAGAAGAAATTCAAAAAAATCCTCTTTACATGCCGGACGCTCAGGCAGCCGAAAAAGCACAGAATTACCTTGAGCAATGTATGAAGGAATGTAACTCTTCAGGAGGTATGGTAGAGTGTATCATAAGCGGTGTTCCTGCCGGAATTGGTGAACCTGCTTTTGAAAAGCTGGATGCTGCTCTTGCAAAAGCAATCTTCTCGATTGGAGCTGTAAAAGGTTTTGAAATCGGAGATGGTATGAATGTTGCAGACTCTACAGGTTTACAGAATAATGACGGCTACTATGTAGATGAAAAGGGCTGCCGCCAAAAATACAGCAACCATTCCGGTGGTATTACAGGGGGAATGAGCGATGGCTGCGACATTGTATTTCGCGCTGCCTTTAAACCAACTCCTTCTATTGCAGCCCCACAAAAGACTGTAAATCGTCAGGGAGAAAATATTGAAATTGAAATTCACGGAAGACACGATCCGATTATTGTTCCAAGAGCCGTTGTGGTAGTAGAATCCATGGCAGCGCTGGTAATCTTAGATTTTATGTTGGCAAGTATGACTACTCGGTTGGACAAAATCAAAGAATTCTTTCAGAAATAATATTTAAGGCCTTCGCATTTTGTACTATATAATTTGCGAAGGTTTTCTTTAGAAATTCTTATATTTTTTCACACATCACTTTTTATATTTATATTTTAATATCTGTTATAGACAGAGGAACAGGAGAAAACATCATGGAAATGAACCATATTTTAATTGTAGAAGATGACAAGGATATTCGTGAAGGCGTTGCTATCTACCTGAAAAGTCAGGGCTATGAGGTTTTCATGGCTGCTGACGGAATAGAAGGGCTGGAGGTTTTGGAAAAGGAGGAAATTCATCTTGCCATTGTAGATATTATGATGCCTCGCATGGACGGTATTACCATGACCATCAAATTAAGAGAAAAACACGATTTCCCTGTAATTATGCTCTCTGCAAAATCTGAAGAAGTCGACAAAATCATGGGGCTGAATATCGGTGCAGATGATTACGTTACAAAACCGTTTACTCCTATGGAGCTTATGGCAAGGGTAAATTCTCAGATGCGCAGATATCGAAAATTTATGGAAAAGCTTCAGGCAAAGGAAAGCGAACGTACAGACACCATTTATACCATAGGCGGTCTGGAAGTCAATGAAAATACCTTTGAAGTGCGGGTAGATGATACACCTGTAAAAATGACACCTATGGAATTCAAAATTCTTCTGTTACTTATTAAAAATCCCGGAAGAGTATTCTCGGCTGACGAAATTTATGAACGTGTATGGAATGAACGGGCAATCAATACAGAAACCGTCATGGTTCACGTAAGAAATATTCGTGAGAAAATCGAGATTAATCCGAAGGAACCCAAATATTTAAAGGTGGTGTGGGGAGTTGGATACAAAATCGAAAAATTATCATAAAATAACTCTTATTATTATCGCTCTTGTAATACTCTTGCCTTCTCTGGCAATGATGGTTATAAGACCGCATTACATCAAGCAGCAAAGAGGTGCTGACGGATACAATTTTCCGTTTTCAGCATCTAACCTGCCGGATCTTCTGGTGGAAAGCAGCTATGTGCTTCACGCAGAGGAAATACAGGGTGAAAATCAGACAACAATGATGCCCTTTGACATCTTTTTCCCTTATGAAGACCATGGGGATGGGGATGTTGATGAAGATGATTATTCTTATGACGAGCCTTGGCAATGGGCTGCTGACGTAACAAATGATATGTACGACGACTGGTCTTCTCGTTTTACATTCCTTCGTCCTTATATTGAATACGAAGTTATAGATGCGCAAAGCAAAGAAATCATAGACAGCAACCGTGGTTCAGATAAAACAGAAAATTCTTTATCTGCCCTTTTATCTGATTACCAAAAAAATGGCGTCTTAGATGCAGATGATGACTATGCTTTTCTTGGTGCAATCGGCTATGGAGAAAACGGAAATATTAACTTTACCAGTTTCATTTCCCATGAACAGACAAACACCTCACAAGTTTTAAATAAAAGCGCAAAGTCCAACCCGGCTTCTAATTATGATGAAGATTATGGTTATAATAAAGAATTTCAAAAACCACAGAACCGGATTTACTATTTTGCCATGACAACAGAAAATTTAAAAGCGTTAAAAAGCGCAAATTCTAGTTTTATCCATCAAGTTAACTATTATACGGGAAATCACGAGGGTGATTTAGTTACTGTTCTGGCAACCCTGATGGGAATTGTAGCAATCGTTGCTTTGCTTCTTCCGTCTTTTAAATTTTTCACATGGAAAAAAGAGAAAATCTTTGCAGTTCCTTTTGAAATTGTATTTGCCGTGTCCTGTACGGTGCTTGTTCTGGCGCTGGCTGTGGCATATAACTCCGATAATCTCAGTCAGCAAGCAATCTACAATGTATTGACCAGTATCGGTTCTCCTGAGCTTCTTGCCAATACTTTGCAATATTTATGGGGATTATTTGGTTGGATTGGCGTGTTTACTGTCTGCTACTGGACTGCCGGATGTGCCCGAAGAATTTTCGTTCTCGGACCGAAAACATATATAAAAGAAAGCGTTCTCGTTTATCGTATATATCCGTGGATGAAAAAACAAATAGAGAGAATAATTCAATCTCTCCTTCACGTTGACCTTCGCAGCGATACAAACAAAATTTTAATCAAAGTTATTTTAATCAACTTTATTATTTTAGGTTTCATCAGTTTATTCTGGCTCTGGGGAATTGGCGTATTGATTGTTTACTCTGTTGTATTATTCTTCCTGCTGAGAAAATATTTAAGAAAAATCCAAGATCAGTACCGGCTTCTCTTAGAGGCAACCAATGAACTGGCAAAAGGCAACTTAAACGGTACAATTCCGGAAGATTTAGGTATCTTTGAACCATTCCGTGACGAAATCGGAAAAATTCAGACCGGATTTAAAAAAGCCGTAGATGAGGAAGTAAAGAGTACAAAAATGAAAACAGATTTAATTACCAATGTTTCTCATGACTTAAAAACTCCGCTTACTGCAATCATCACTTACGTTGACCTTTTGAAAAAAGAAGATTTATCAGAAGAAGACAGACGCAAATATACGGAAATACTGGATACAAAAGCAAACCGCTTAAAAATCTTAATTGAAGATTTATTTGAAGTCAGCAAGGCAACAAGCAAGACTGTCACCTTAAACATTATGGATGTGGATATTGTCAGTCTTATGCGTCAGGTGAAACTGGAGCTTCAAGATAAAATTGACGCAACAGACTTACTTTTCCGCTGGCAGCTTCCGGAAGAAAAGGTTATCCTGCCTCTGGATAGCCAAAGAACCTATCGTGTATTTGAAAACCTGATTGTAAACATTACAAAATACGCAATGCCTCGCACCAGAGTATATATTACTATGGAAAATACAGAAAATCATGTAAAAATCATTATGAAAAACATCTCTGCCACAGAGCTGAATTTCAATCCAAATGAAATTACAGAGCGATTTGTACGAGGAGATGCGTCCAGAAATACAGAAGGAAGCGGACTGGGGCTTGCCATTGCAAAGAGCTTTACAGAATTGCAGGGCGGACGGCTGGATATTTCCACAGACGCTGACTTATTCACTGCTGAGATAACTTTTCTAAAACAATAGAAAGAGTTCTATTTGTAGAATTCTTTGCTTGCGGCGGATTGCTTCTATAATTATAACAATGCTCCGCCGCAGTGCAACCCTAAAAATCTTTAATTTAATCATTACTAACAGTTGAAAAATCTTTCCTTCCGGCTTATAATAAAGAAAAAAGAACAACCGCCCACAAGGGGTTGACCTTTTAATCTATGGATTACCACCCAAGAGACTCGGCCAAAGTTCAGCGGGTGGTTTTTCTATGCTTAAAACACTACTTACAAAACGTAAAAACGAATGTCAGTAATGCTAAAATAAACATTCCGAAAGCCATAAGGTCTTTAAAATCAAAATGTTTCATCAGCACCACCCCCATTCTATGTATCATAAAATGAAGGTCAGCCACCCTGCAACACGATTGTTCTTATACGATATTCTATCATTCTTTACATGAGTTTACAATTAGTTCTACAATATTTCTATCTGGCACATTTTCATTGCCTCTAAAGCATTTCTGTGGCTTTCCGGTGATACCCCCGCACAGCAATTTGCATCTACAAAAATCTCAGCCTCAGGAAGTGAAGATTTCAATATCATAGCATTGGAAATCACACAAATGTCTGTGCACAGTCCAACCAGCTCAATTCTTTCATACTGCCCTCTGGCGGCAATATGTGCCAGCTGTGTGCTTCCAAAAGAAGGTTTTTCCAAAATCATACAATCCTGTGTCAATTCCCGAAGCTGCGGAATAATCTCCCACCCCTTGCTTCCTTTTATGCAGTGAGCAATCGGAAGCTTCTTTCCTTCCTGAGTTTCCGAATAATTTTCCTGATGCGTATCCATGGTAAAAATAATATCTTTTCCACATTCCTTAGCAGATTTTACCTTAGAAACCACATTTTCCACAATATTTTGAGCTTCCTTTGTGCCTAAAGCTCCATCTACAAAATCTGTCTGCATATCCACAACTACTAATAATTCTCTCATTGCAAAGCCTCCTTAATATTTCTTCAAAATATGCTCTTCATCTGCTCCATAAAATAATTCGCTGATTTCTTCGGAATAAAACAATTCTAAATTATTCTCGAAATCATTTGCCAGCGGATATTCTGAAATTTTATCTGCCTATAGTGATAGGTAAGGTTTTGATATTATCTCCACCTTTTCCCCCACTTCACACCGGACATGCGACTTTCACCGCATCCGGCGCTCCATCGATTGTCTTCACAAGACATTTAATCAGTCACCAAATTTAAGTTTTATATTATTGCTGACAGGTTCGCCTGCTCTCGCAGACTATTGATTTTCACGAGCATCTTTTTTGTGATATTGAGTGTTTTTATCAGGTCTTTTATTGCTGCTTGGGGCAGTTCTTGTAACAGAATCAGATATTTTTTGTGAATCAGAACCATGTTTTTATATCTTTCAAATCCACCAAGTGATCCTGGTACTTTGAGCCATACAGCTACATGTTCCGCATCTGCGAATTCTTCTCCACTGATTGCACATTTTCCCTTTTGAGCAGAAAATAAAGATATTTTACTGTCATGGTATTCTGTGCTATGACCAACGGATATTTTTTCTCTCAGTCCTTTCAGAACATACTGATTAAGGTTAAGTTCTGTATGAATCAGAGCACGACCTTCTTTTGTATAACTACAAACGATTGATCGCTTCGCCATCGGTATTTTATTTTTGATGAATGCAATCGGATAGATCATCTGGTCAATTCCTGAAACATATCGAATCATTTTTGACTGTCCGAATCTTTCCTTTTCTGCTTGGGTGATAGTTCCACCCTCACGTTTTAGCATACTTCCTGTTTCTGTATTTAACCTGTTCGTCAAAACTGTCATTACTCGCCTATGGAATTCTCTGCAATCAATACTGATACAGGTGGCAAGCTGATAGTAATTCTGTATGCCTAACACCATGGAGTTATATAGCTGAATTTCTGATAAACAACTTTTTTTCTCTCTGGGTTTTGCGATGTTTTTCGCTTGTTCCACTAGCTTTGCTCTTTCAATTTCAACCTTTTTGTCACAGATTGCCGACTGCACCACATATTTATGATGCTTCAACCTTACCCTTATTTTGAATCCAAGAAACTCTGACCACCGTTTTCTGGTGTTCACAATCCTTGTTTTCTCAGGAGACACCTCTAATTTCAACCTCTCTTCAATCCACTCCGTAACCGCTTCTTTTGTCCTGACTGCGTCCTCTTTCGTTCTACAGAAAATCCTAAAATCGTCCGCATACCGAATGATATGCATTTCTTTCATTTCTGTGTTTTTCATAATCCTATAACCATGGCTTTTATCAAAAACCTTAGTTTTTCCGATTATTCTTTCTCGCCCTCTGCTTATAGCAATTGGATTTTCCTCCCATTGACTGGCTATCCACCAATCCAATTCATTTAGAACGATGTTTGCCAGTAGTGGTGAGATAATTCCTCCCTGTGGTGTACCCTTGTCGGGCAATACCGTTGTATTATCGGGCATTTTAATTGGAGCTGTTAGTATTCGCTTGATAATAAAAATCAGCGTTTTATCATGGATACCCAGCGACCATATCTGTCTGATTAACTTGCTATGATTTACGTTATCGAAAAATCCTTTAATATCAAACTCAATAACATAATGAAGGTTCATCATTTGAAGCATGGTGTAGGTTCTGTTAATGGCATGTTCAACGGATCTGTTCGGACGAAATCCATAACTATTATTGCTGAACTTTGCTTCGCAGATTGGTTCCATGATCTGCTTGATACATTGCTGTATCAGCCTATCCCATATGCATGGGATTCCCAGCGGACGTGTTTTTCCGTTTGGTTTCGGGATATCTTTCCGTCTTACAGGCTTTGGTCTGTAGCCGTGTTCGCTTCCCGTAACAATAAATCTCACTCTTTTTACCACATCATCAGGAGTTCGACTCCCAATATCTGTGATGTTCTTTTTATCTGTTCCTGCCGTGTAGCTGCCTTTGTTCGCTTTGATGTTTCGGTACGCAAGTAAAATGTTATCCCTGCTCACTATCAAATCCATAAGATTCTCAAATACTTCACCGTTCTGACTTTTTTGATATAGTTCATCAAAAGTATCTTGCATTCCATAGTACTCCGCATGACGCAGGTCATCTACACATAATGTTTTACTTTTCTTTGGCATAAGGCATCACCTCCTCTCGAAAGTGACCCTTTTGGTCTTACTCGTAATCCTTATCATAAGACTGAATAATGCCTGTTTATTTCAACCGACTTGTGACCATTCCTCCGAGTTCCTCTTTTTCGCAGAACTCATCATAAGTTCGATCACGGCTTTTCAGCACCAGTTCACCTGCTTATTTTCTTCGTCAGGCTATCCCATAATGGAATCTGATGCCTTTCCACGTTCCGATAATCCTATCTGTACATATATCCTTAGGTCTCTGCTATAGTCCTGTCAGCTTGGATGTGCCTGTAACACAACATGGTCGTTCGTAGGGTCAATTTCTACTGAACCACACTGACTGCGCTTTAACGCACCCATACATTTCTATATGGTCTTCTTTTAGAACCGTACATTCGCAGTTTTCGTCAGTTTACTCGCCAAAGTAAACATTCTAACCATAGATATTTTATAGATCCTAGACCTATAGGTAGCGCACCCCACCTCTGGGGCGTTTTCGAGAATCTTTTGGCAGATTCCTACGACTACTCTCGGTCGTTGTCACGGAGCTTCTCACCCCAGCCATTACAGCTGACGCAAGTCCGTCAAGGATAGACGTTTCAGGGCGTTACCCCATCATTCCACCTATCGGATTACCAGTTCACAGACTGGTTATTATTTAATAAACCAACACTGTGCGCAGACTTTTTACCGCCTGCGAACGTGTCGCACTAGCCCAGAAAACCTCGCCTTCCTCAGAGGACTGCAATGTTCCTGAAAAACAATTTGTCTTGTAAAAGAACACCATACAGCGCACACCATCTTTAAACCATTCTTTCACTCCGCAAAGCTTTACATTCTTAATATCCAGCCCCGTTTCTTCTTTGATTTCCCGAATAACAGAAGGAACTAAAGCTTCTCCCTTTTCTACGTGTCCACCGGGAAATGCTACTCCCGCCCAGTTTTTCTTTCTTCTATTCTGCAATAATACATTTCCATGATTGTCATAAATCATACAGATATTCATAAGCTCTGTCATTTCATTGGCGTACATTTCTTATCTTCCTCTCTTTGCGTTGGGATAAATCCTATCCATTCTCTCATCATCAAAACGCTCGTCCAAAATCTTTTCCAGATTATTTTTCGGAACAGGATTTTCTATTCTGTCATTATAGCGATAAAGGGCAAGAGCTGAAATCAACATATTGATTATCATAAATACAATCGCTGCCCACATAATAATTTTACCGCCTTTTTTCGGAAGCTTTTCAATCCAGCCGGAGAAAACAGGATACAAAATTTTCAGCCATACCACTGCTGCAATTCCCCAGAAGAAACAAAATAACAAGTTAATACGTCCGCCCAAATTGAAAGGAATTTTGCTGTAATCCCAGAATACTGTTCCAAACACCAGCTCTGTATACACACTGCAAATATATTCATAAGCGCCGCCTAAAACTGTTCCGTACAAGAAAATATAACGGTCGCTTTTATCTTTATACTTATACAAAAATGCAGTGAGGCAAGCACAGCCAAGTCCCCATACAATACTGAAAGGTCCATATACTACACTGCTTCGGCTCATCCATCTTCCGGCTGTAATGCGACAAAAAATCGTCTCTGTAATATCTCCCAGAAATGCTCCGATAAAAAACAGTCCTACAATTTTATAAAAACAACAGCCCTCTGCAAAGACCTTCGACTCTTTCTTATGTTCCTCAGTCTCAATAATGCGTTCCTTCTCAATATTCGGATATGCCTTTTCCATTCTGTGCTGCACTTTCTTCGTCAGTACATTCCCAAAATTCTCTGTAACGCCCTGCACATAGTCCACAAATTTATGCGTTTTAATCGTATGCTTAATCTGAAGCACTGTTGTTACACAGCAAACAGTATCGACCAGCAAAATAACTCCGAAAACAATCTCTAAAATCAACAATATCTGTCCGGGAATAAAGCTCATCAATTTTACCAGCAGGGGATTGATAAAACGCATACATATTACAGCGCTGACGCCAAAGAATATTAAATGAATAAAATTCAAATATCCTTGAAACTGAAAACGTCTCTTGCTGTAATCCCACCATTTCCTGTTAAAAGCTTTTTCCAAAACAGCGCCGGTCACTACAATAACGATAAACGCAATGACACAGCCTCCCAAAAACAGGAAGAAAATCTTATTTGTCAGCTCAGGCAAAAAGATACAATAAGCAACTCCCATAATTCCGTAAATCGGACAAAACGGAATATTTAGAAATCCCGTATTTACAAACCTTCTTCTGCGAAGGGCATTGGCAATGACGCCTGCACACCATCCGATAAAGGAATAGATATAAAAAATCCAAAATAATTCACTCCACGTATAAACCATAAGCTCTCCTCTTTTGTGTTTATTTTATGGAACATACTATACCGAAATTATGGGGTAAATGCAAGTTTTCTGTCACAGTTGGCATAAACAGCATACCATTGCTTCGTATCTCTCCGTCTTCTGTTCAATATCTTTCTCTGTGACACCATAATATCTATAAATACTGTTTGCTATTTTTTGAAGTCTCCTCATGTATCTACCTACTCCGGTATATCGAATAGTTAAATCTTTATTTACCTTTTCTATGTTTATCTGCACGTAAGCATTTTCTGCATATCTTATTTTATATATATGAAAATCCATTGGAAATTCCTCCTCCGGAATTTCATTTACTCGCTCCGTCCATTCCTCATATTTGGCATGAAATTCTCTCCACTGATTTTCCTCTGCCTCTTTAGGATATTCCGGTTTCGGCAGTTCTTTTAAAAGCTCCGGTTTATACTTTTCAATCAAAGACTGCTTCAAATATTTTCGCTGTTCTAAATAGTCAAAATCATCGTTCTCGATTTCTTTTGCATGATATTTCTTTGTTATAAATACAATCATCTGCTCAATTGTATGAGGATTAGCCTGAATACGATTTTCCAACCTCATCCGACGTATTGTATAAATAAGATGCTTCACACCCCTGACAAAACTTTTCCTTCCTTGGAAGCCTGCCACAAAAATACTTACAGGTCCTTCATCTCCTCCTATGATTGTTGCACTTTTTCTTCTACTCTTCATAAAATACCCTCCTGCTTTGTCTCGGCTCAATTTCTTATATTTTATGTGTAAAAAAGAAGGCATCTAAACCATCGTTTAAGTGATTTTCTAATGCCCTCTTGTCAATGAAATATTTAATTTATTGATGCCTCAGTTTTTTTCATATCTTGAATTCCTTTTAAAAGCTTTGCAGCGTAATCTGCATCTCCTGCCCATCCTGTTCCGTTAGGATTGTTTGGAATACTCAGCCACTCCACATAAGGCGCTTTTCCTCTGAGCCATTCTCCCCATCTAGGGTCAACACATTCATTTTTCAACGGCTCATCATTTGCATAGCATTTTAAATGCTGAACATGCGCCCGAATACCAATTCTTACATTTTCAAAAGAATTGCCGCTGACACCGTTTCCGGTAGCTCCTAAGCCTGCAAAATTAAACTGCTCGATTTTTACACTTCCGCCAAATTGCAGAAATCCTGTTTCAATCATAGATTGTACAAATGCCACTTCCGCCTTAATTCCCTCGGTTTCACATTCTTCATAATAAATTTGGCAGAATTCTTCAATTGTGGCTGCTCCACCTGCCTTTAACGCTTCAGCAGGATAAGGTTTTCCGCTCTTTTTATAATAGCTCACCATCTGTCCTACTGTAACAGAGCTGTCTCCCGCTATTTCGTAATACACCTGAATGGCGTCATTTACCGGCGGCTTTGAAGACGGCTGATTATTCAATTCACCTGAATTTTCAAAATAATACCATACGTTATCGATAAGCTGCCAACCCGTTACCATTGCTCCGCTTCCGTCGAAATAATATTTTTGATTTCCGATAGTCTGCCAGCCGGTCTGCATCACTCCGTTTTTGTCCATATAATACCACGTTTCGCCTATCTTCTGCCAACCGATTTGCTTCAAGCCCTCACTTGTATGATAATACCATTTACCATCTGTAAAATGCCAACCCGTATATAATGCTCCTGTGTTTGCATCAAGATACCATTTTTGTCCTCCTATCGTCTGCTCACCCTTTAGCAGGTAACCGGAAGTATTAAAATAGTACCACACATTATCAATAAACTGCCAGCCTGTTTGCATCTCCCCACTGGCATTAAAATAGAACTTTTCATTTCCAATGGACTGAAATCCTGTGAGCATTGCTCCGCTTCCGTTCATATAGTACCAATGATTTCCTAAAAGCTTCCAACCCGTCTGCATCGCTCCGCTTCCGTCCATATAATACCATGTTCCGCCGATTTGCTGCCAGCCCGTCGTCATGACTCCGCTTTCGTCCATATAATACCACGTTCCACTTATAAGCTGCCAACCCGTCTGCATCGCTCCGCTTCCATTCATATAATACCAATGATTTCCTAAAAGCTTCCAACCCGGCTGCATCGCTCCGCTTCCGTCCATATAATACCATGTTCCGCCAACTTGCTGCCATCCTGTTGTCATGGCTCCGCTTTCGTCCATATAGTACCACGTTCCGCCGATTTGCTGCCAACCCGTTGTCATCACTCCGTCAACGTTCATATAATACCATGTTCCACCGATAAACTGCCAACCTGTTTGTTTCAATCCCTCACTTGTATGATAATACCATTTATCATCTGTAAAATGCCAACCCGTATATAATGCTCCTGTGTTTGCATCAAGATACCATTTTTGTCCTCCTATTGTCTGCTCACTCTTTAACAAATAACCTGAGCCGTTAAAATAGTACCATACATTCTCAACAAGCTTCCAGCCGGTTGCCATAGCTCCGCCTTCATTTAAGTAGTATGTCTGATTTCCAATAGTCTGCCAGCCGGTCTGCATGGCTCCGCTTCCATTCATATAGTACCATGTTCCGCCAATTTGCTGCCAACCTGTCTGCATGGCTCCGCTGCTGTTCATATAGTACCATGTTCCGCCGATTTGCTGCCAACCTGTCTGCATGGCTCCACTGCTATTCATATAGTACCATATTCCGCCAATCTTCTGCCATCCTGTTGTCATGTTGCTGTTTGCATCAAAATAATACCATACGCCGTCTATGGATTTCCATGTGCTTGTTGCATATTTTCCGTTTCCTTCCTTCCATTTCCAATGCTCACCTGTAAACTCCCACTTACCTTTATCTTTTGTAAGACCATAATACTTGATAATTCCTGCGGCGTCTGCTTCACCTAATTTTTTAAGATTTTCCTCTGTTTGAAACCATTTTGCATCTGATACATTTGAAACAAACGCATGCTCAATAATCAATCCCGGAAAACCGTTTCGTTTTGAATGTCTGATTACTGCATAGCTGTCATCACCTTTGTCTCCACGATTTTTAAGTCCTAATTTTGCAAGCTCACCTACAATATCCTTCGCAAGCTCCTGGGCATTTTCCTCTCCCTGCGGATAATATACTTCTGCTCCCTGCGCTGCACCGGAAACCGAAGAATTGATATGAAAGCTGATAAATACATCAGCATCCTTTGTTTTTGCCCACTCTACACGTTTCAGAATATCATCGATGCTGTTCGTATCAGGATATGGACAATTTCCGTCTGTTCTTGTCATATACACAGATACGCCTGAATACTGCTCCAACACTTCCTTACAATACTCTGCAATTTTTAAGGTTACAACTTCCTCTCTGACACCATTGGCAGTTGCTCCTGAATGTTTGCTGGCATCATGTCCGGGATCAAGCACAATAACTAAATTTGAATTGCTTCTTTCCTTTTTATTCTTATCAAACGGTACTGCCTGCTCAGAAAGTGCATCTGCAACATTTTTCTCAACCGTTGCTGCATTCGCTGTTTCGATTGTAACAACTGCTTCTTCCTCGGATTGACTTTCCATTTCTATGTAATCACTTTTAACACTATCATTGACCTTCTCACCCACTCCAAAGTAAGCGTTGATTTCAAGGTCTTCTGCTGTAAAAGTTTTTGTACCCAAATCTGTTGTAACGCTCAACTCTGCTACATGATAAGCTCCTTGTTCAAAGCTATGCTCGTATAAGAAGAGGTTGTCCACTCTCATTTGGGAAGTTAAAACAGTTTGTGAACCATCTTCATTCTCCACTACTAAATCTATACTCCGAATATCCGATGTGCTTTCTCCCCACGAAAGAACAATACTTTGCACAGCTCCCACGTCTAATTCTGCTTCATCGATATAAATATAATTCAGTTCATTTTCAATCGTTTTTGTTTCTTCTTGAACCTGAGATTTGGCTTCACCTGATGCACTTACTGTAGATCCGTATGTGTCCGTCGTGATTTTCTCTTATGTTCCGGAACAGTGATGTCATCAGGAAGTTCCTGTTTCCATGTCAGATCTGCCTCCTGCTCGGCTTCATCAAAAAGATTCAGCTGACCATCGATATCTTTCCGTTTTTCACTGGAAGTACCAAAGAGTTTCTTCGTGAGATATTCAATCTGCTGACGAAGGTTTTCTTTTTCCAGACGGTCTGCTTCCAATGTTTTTTGTAAAGACTGGATCAGTTCTGTCTGTGCGGAAATCGTCTTATTCAGTTGGTTGATCATGTCCTTGTACGCAAGGATTTTTGAATCTTTTGAATTATCGGCCATATGTCTTCTGCTCCTTTTTCATTGCTCTTATTATACCATAAAAAGCAATGAAAAAGAAGCAGAAAACCCAGTATTTACAAGGGATTGCAGACATGATACAGGGTGTGGAAAGCTCTCCATTTTTGTTGGTTGGCATAGATGTTTTACGCGATCATTCCGTAGGTTTGAATGCCTTTGGCTGTTCGATTTCAAGCCCGGACATGAGCCAGTCGAATTGCTGCCAGGTCAGTTGCTTTACTTCCAGCTGATTTCTGGGCCAGCGGAACCTGCCCTGGACTTCCATGCGTTTATACAGCAGCACAAATCCGTCAGACTCCCAGAGCAAAGCTTTGATCCTGTCACAACGTTTTCCACAGAAAAGATACAGGGCACTTCGCCTTGGATCCATATGGAGTTGATCCTCTACAATAGCACACAGCCCGTCAATGGATTTCCGCATATCCGTTCTGCCTGTTACGATATAGATTTCATCGGCGGCTGTGATATCCCCTAACATTCCAACTCCTTCACAATGCGGAGCGTTTGAGCCAGAAGCTGAGGATCTGTTCCATTTGGTATTGTTAGATGGAAACTTCCTACAGACAGCTTCATTGGCCCTGCTACGGAAAGGTTATTTCTTTCCGTAGCTACCGGAATCACATTGAATGGCTGTTCATATGGGGGCGGGTCAGTATCATGAAAATCCACTCTGACAACTTCCTGGCTTTCCGGTGCACGATAGCTGCGTCCGGTTGACGCTGGCAAATCCACACAACCTTTCTGACGCAGCCTTTTTACCCAGTTGTAAAAAGTCCCCGGTTTGATATCGTGTTCCACACACCATTGATGATCTGTCAATCCACTTTGACGGCATTCCATGATGAGACGGTATTGTTCTTCGGCAGGTATTCTTTTGCTTCTCATGAGCACACCTCCATAAATCGGATAGAGTAAAATGCTCGCATCTATCATTTCTGGCAAGAGAAGATGAAGTGAAATGCTTGCATTTTCTAATGATTATTATGGATTCATTTTTAGGGCAACACAATCCGTCGAATTATTTTGCGCTTACTTTCAATTCACCTTTTTGCTTTTTTATTAATATTTATATTTTGAGTTATTTATAACACGGGAATAAAGAAATGATTAAAAAAGCACTGATTTTTCTTAAAACAAAAAATTCAGTGCTTTTTACAGATAGAGTAAATTACAAATGACAAACCATCCAACCCCTAATATCTTCATAAATATCTTCTTTGTCTGTCTCATTAATCAACTCATGTCTGTCATCTTTATAAAGTTTTATCGAAATATCCTCAATCCCTGCTTGTTCGTAAATTTCATAAACATTTTTAACTGCTTTTCCATAATTACCAACCGGATCTTCCTCTCCTGCAATCAAAAAAACCGGAAGATTTTTTGGTATTTTTTCAATATTATTTTCATTCTGTATGAACGACAGCACCTCCAATAAGGTACGGTATCCATTTACCGTAAAGGAATATGTACAATACTTATCTGCGTTATATTTATCCACAATAGCTTCATCCTTTGTCAGCCAATCATTTGATGTCCTGACGTTTGGAATACGAGCATTAAATTTGCTGAAAAACATATTTTTCAACATTCTGGATCTATAGCGATCTCCTTTAAATAATTTGGTCAGCGATACCATTATTTTACCAGCTTTCAGCACACTTCCGGACTGATTACCTGTTCCAGAAATAATCACTCCATCCAATTCATTTCCATATGTCATGATATAACGTCTTGCCATAAATGATCCCATACTGTGTCCAAACAAAAAGTAAGGGACATCCGGATAATTTTTCTTTGCAAAACAGGTTATTTTATATAAATCTTCAACCACTGTTTCGCTCATATTATCTGAACAAAAATACCCCCAATCGTCATCTGTTTTTGCCGTTTCTCCATGGCCGAGATGGTCATTCCCAACCACAAGAATGCCATATTGATTTAAATACCTTGCAAATTCATCATAGCGTTTTATATATTCAACCATTCCGTGAGAAATTTGAACTACTCCTATGACTTGAATATTCGGTTCCCAAATGACAACATGCAGCTTATTTTTTCCGTCTGTGGATGGTATATATACTTCCTTCATTATACTTACTCCTCATTTTTTCCGAGAGTCATCCATTTTATTCAAAACACAAGCGCATTCTTTAAATCTGTAAATATCACACCAAGCGCATATGCTCCTGCATCCGGATATCCGATACTTCTATCACCAACCGTACCTGCGCGTCCCATTCTTGCAGCAATTGCTTCTGTATCTTTCGCACCTTGCACCGCTGCCTGTGCTGCCTTTGTAAAAGCATGTTCGAAGGTTTCTTTTTTATCGGCGCAAGCCGTCCAGGTATCTGCACACGGAACCAATGCATCAATCAGTGTTTTATCTCCCACTACTGCACCTCTGCCAAAAGAATATTCTCCTGTTTTCTGGATTCCCGTTACTGCTTCCTGCATCATATCTGCAAATTCAAAAATCGTAAGCTCCGTTTTTCCATCTGCCTTTTTTCCTGCTGCCCGGAATGCAGATCCCCAGATTGGTCCAGATGCCCCGCCGCAATGTTCCATGATCACCATAGAACATGCCTGGAGAAATTCTCCTATACTGGATGTATGCTCTTTTGTAAGTTCTTTCCATTCTTTTTTAAGCTGGCGAAATCCTTTTGCCACACTCATTCCAAAATCGCCATCACCGGCGTGAGAATCCAGTTCACAGAATGGAATCTCGTTTTTGATAATGCAGTGGCTCATGGTTTCTACCATATAAACGATATTTTCCAGCGTGATTTTTTCATTTCTTACTTCTGCACAAGCTTTATATGATTCTTCTGTCAAATCCTCTTCTTTACATTCACGTATTTCTTCCTCAAGTACAATTTCCGGAACATGACCCTTTACAGAAAATGCTGGTGCTTCCGATTCCTGATCTAAAAGCTCTTTTAATTCTGCATTCATTTTCATAAAAGTTAAAGAGGCTCCAAGCATATCAATGCTTGTCATATAATTTCCTGCAAAGCTTCTGTAAATGCGTATATTTTTTTCATGAAGAACCTTTGCGACTGCATAATTGAAAAGATACAATTCCTGAAGAGGTGTGCTTCCGAACCCGTTTACCAGAACCGTCACTTCTTCTCCTTGCGTCACATTTAATTCTTCCGCCAATGCATCTGTCATTCTTTTCGCCAGCTCATCTGCCGAAGGAATATTTTCTCTCTGAATTCCCGGTTCCCCGTGAATGCCAACACCATACTCCATCTCATTTTCTTTTAATTCAAACGTAGGAGTTCCTTTTGCCGGAACCGTACAAGAACTCAAAGCAAATCCTATGCTGCGCACATTACTTATTGCATTTTCCGCAGCAGCTTTTACCTCTTTCAAAGAACCGCCTTTTTCTGCTGCAGCGCCTGCAATTTTATGTACCAGAACTGTACCCGCAACGCCTCGTCTGCCAACAGTATAAAGGCTGTCCTTTACAGCAATGTCGTCATCTACTTTTACATAGTCCACTTGAATTCCATCTTCTTCTGCAAGATGCGCTGCATTTTTGAAGTTCATCATATCGCCACTGTAGTTCTTTATAATCAGAAGTGTACCCTTATCACCTGCAGTTTCCTTAATTGCCTGATACACCTGAATCTGAGATGGTGATGCAAAAACATCTCCGCAAACAGCCGCATCCAGCATTCCCTTTCCCACAAATCCCGCGTGTGCCGGTTCGTGCCCGCTTCCTCCGCCGCTTATCAGGCTGACCTTATTCTTATCAAGATTTTTTTTTCGAATGACCTTGTATTTTTTTACAAATTCCAAATCAGGGTTTGTCAGGACAAGTCCTTTACACATTTCTGTCACAACGGTTTCCGGACGGTTAATGATTTTTTTCATACTTCATGCCTCCCACCCTTAACATTTGAACGTTTTGTATTCTTTTCCAATAGAATCTGCAAGTGTAATCGCTGCAGCAACCTTTTCCACAGTAATCGGGAACGGCATTGCATAGATAGATTCCTCTGGAATACAAGCCTTTTCTGCCACCTGATACAGTTCTTCTTCTGTGATGTGATCCACGCCAATATCCTCCAGACAGACCGGAAGTCCAATGGATAAGCAGAAATCAAGAACTTCTTCTATCTCCTCCATAGGAGCATTTTCAAGTGTAAGCTGCGCAATGGTACCAAAGGCTACTTTTTCGCCATGAAAATATTTATGCGTTCCCTCCAAAATGGTAAGCCCATCATGGATGGCGTGCGCTGCTGCCAGGCCGCCGCTTTCAAATCCAAGCCCGGAAAGTAAAATATTAGTCTCAATTATCTTTTCCAATGATTCTGTCACTACATGATTTTCACATGCAATCTTTGCTTTCCATCCATCTTCTAAAAGAGATTCATAACAAAGAGATGCTAAGGCAAATGCCGCCTTTGTTCCCCTCGCTTCACCACATACACCTTCTCGGAATCCACATGGAAGTCCTGCATTGACTTTTGAATAAGACTGTACATTTGCACGCGCTTCGAAAAATGTAGATAACGCATCTCCCATTCCTGATACCAGAAAACGAACAGGCGCATGGGCAATTACTGTAGTATCAATCAAAATCACACTTGGACTCTGTTTAAAATATGCATAATCATCAAAAGCACCTTCCGGCGTATATAAAACTGCTGAATGACTGGTTGGTGCATCTGTAGCCGCAATGGTAGGCACTACGATCAGATTTTCTCCTTCTGCTACACACTTTGCTGTATCAATAGCTTTTCCACCACCAAGACCGATGGTACATTTACATTTACTTTCTTTTGCCAGTTCCTGTAATCTAGCAACTTCTCTTCTTGAACATTCTCCACAGAATCCACTTTCCACAAAACGAATATTAAATTTTTCTGCAGTACGTTTTAATTTTTCCTGTACCCTTTTTACATCATCCGGGTGAGCAATCAAAAGTGCTGAATCTCCAAATGTTTTCACAAAATAACCAAGATTTAAAATCTCATCTTCTCCCTGTACATATTTTGTTGGACAGATAAATGCCTTTCTCATAACGATTCCTCCATTCTTTCTCCGTTTATTTGATGGCATTATCTTATTATATATTTACACTAATTTCTGTGTGATTACAAATCTTGTTTTTGTATATTTTGCTGTTACTTTTTTGATTTATCATTTTTAAATTGCACTTTTATGATGAATTGTATTAATTTCACATTTTTTACTGCATATTTTTTCTATGTTTGCGATAGATTCCCGGTGTCATTCCCACTTTTTTCTTAAATGCCCGTATAAAGTATCCCGTCTCATTAAATCCCAACCGGTAACCAATATCGCTCACAGACCAGTCTTCTGTTTCCAGCCATTCCTTTGCTTTTTCTATTTTTGCATTAGATACAAATACCGAAAATCCTTCTCCTGTCTCTTTTATAAATAACCTGCTTAAATGACTTGCACTTACATGACAGATGTTTGCTGTTTCTGAAAGGGTAACATTATTTTCTAAATTTTCCACAATATATTTCTGTGCCATTTCCACAATTCTATTTTTTTTCACCATTTCTTCATTCTCTTTATGAAAAACGAAACCTTCCTCGTGTACACCCGTGACATTTTGATTTTCCCTCTCTACAATATAGTTGCAAATATCATATAACATATATGAAACTGTCTTTATCTTATCAAAATCTAATTTTCGAACCTGCTCATATTCATCTTTTAAAGCTTCTAATTTTTCTTTGATTATTTTATTTTCCGGGACAGAAGCAATCCGCTCTAAATCATTATAATCGGTCCTTACCTGACCAATCATCACAGCACCTAAATATGTCTCTTGAAACACGATAGGAATCGCCACATCCACCATTCCAAAGCAACACTTATAGATATATGGTTTATTTTCTCTCACTGCTTCCGCTCCGCCTCGGGAATCACATTTTTCACAGTATTTTTTCAAAACCTCGTCTGATCTTACTTTTTTACAAAACTCACAGCAGCCACTATGCTTTGCAATCGGTCTCCCCTTATAATCCACCATCAAAATTGCCATACCCGTTGTTTTTGCCAAAGAATCCTGTACTGTTTCCCATTTTCTTATTGAAAAAACTTTCTCTATTTTAATCATTGATGCCCCCAATTATCTTTTATATCCATCATTTTATCAGAAACTATTTTATATATTATAACAAAGGTCATAAAGACTTAACAGACAAGAAAGAAAACAATTTATTCTATCATTTCCATAATCGCATTTAGGATTAAAATGTCTAATCTATCTTTATATTTCCGACAGGATGTAAAAGTATATGAATATCGCTTGACATATCGCATTCTTTGCAATAGGCGATTTATTAATTTCTAAAAGCAGCAGCGCCTGATGAAAGGAGTACATACTTATGACAAAATGGTTCAGCAAGTTTATCAGAAGCCAGTGAGGTTCAGTCCTTTTTACTAAATGAGCCTATGAGAAACACACTGTTCCAATCCATAAATATTGACTGTCAAGCAATCGAGTAGGAGGGAAATTTAAATAAATTTCCCGACCTCTCACACCACCGTGCGTCAGACTGTCTAACAATTCGAAAATTCAGTCTGATGTACGGTATTTTTATCTTCGATTTTTTTAATACCATTTTTATCTTTGTTTTTCACATGAATTACATGTGTTCCTCTCCCTGCTACATCACACTTCCTTCAAACTTCGTTACTAATTCTTCTGTTGAAAACATGCTTAATAATCGCTTAAAGTTATAAGCGATAAACATAGATGCAGCTTCTGCGTCAACATTCTCTTGTCTGCACCGAAGAAAGAAACTATATCCGAGACTTCTTTTTATAGTCCCAAATGGATGCTCCACGATACATCTTCTCTGTTTATAAACCTCGTTATTATTTAGTGTTTCATTATACACAATTTCAAGAACATCTTCATGTACCCAACGCTGTATCGTTCTTCCAGATGAAGAAGTAGTGCAGTCTTTTTTATATTTGCATGAATTGCAGTCTGTACACTTATATTTGCGATACTTCATGCCATTCTTCGAAGTATTTTCAAAAAATCGTAATCTATTTCCTGCCGGGCATGTATATTCATCAGTTTCACCATTATATATAAACTTTTCTTTGCGAAATTCATTATCCTTTGTAGCATTATTCGCTTTAGCTTTTTTTATAAAGATATTCATCCCGGCATCAACACAGTTTTTTATCTCCGTTCCGTTATAATAACCTGTATCTGCAAGAACTGTAGAAGACTCTTTTTCTAAAAGTTCGGATGCTTTTTGTGCCATAGTGTAAAAGCAATTGTAAAAGCCAGTACCGTTTTTTTATTCGGAACATAATTGACGTCTTTCCGGATTTTTGAAAAATGCCGACGATCCACATACGCCTTTGTATATGCTTCTGAATCTGTCATACCTCGCTCATCAATCATGCGAAGTAATCTCTGTGAAAATGTTTCTTCCAGCTGATTCATCAGATTATCAATGTTTCTGTTTACCGACATTGTAGAAGACATTCCTTTTTTGAGTTTCGTCTTCTGCATCGTCGAAACATCAAATTCTTCCGGTGCCGATTCTTCTGTCTGACTGTTCTCCAAAATCTGCTGATCCTGCAATGCTTTTTTCTCAGCTCTCTTTTTCCTGAAGCTTGTGATTCTATCAAAAATGGATTTCATTTCCTTATCCATCTTGATATCATCCTTCGCTGGTTCATAATATTTGTCTATGTATTTTCCCACTTCATCTATCAACTTTTGATCTGCCATATCTATACCGCCTTTTATCTTTCTTAATCGTCATAATGATTGAATCCACCAAAAAAGCCGGGATTGCTATGTCCCTTCTTTGGTTCCTGCGATAGACAAGGCCAGAGAGATATTTTCGTAGGCTGTCAGAGTATCCAGTAGATTGAAGTCCTGAAAGATAAAGCCCAGCTTTTTTCCGCGAAAGTCTGCAAGCTGTGATCCGTGAAGCGTCGTAATGTCCTTTCCCTCAAGCCTGTGAGGGGAGCTGCTTCGCCCCAGCCGTTTGGATAACGCCGTACATTGCTGCGGATTTTCTGCGCCAGATCAAAGGTCTGCTGGTCGATAATGGCTTCATGGGTATTCTCAAAGATCGTCCATTCGTCCTCAGAAACATAGTGGCTTTTCTTGTCCTTAAAGTGCTTGCGGGTCTTGAAATTGATGGTGTGCCCTAAATACTCTCGTTTTTTCAAAATATTCACGATGGTAGATGATCCCCATCCATAGGGGTCTTTGACCGGCTTTGAACGATTCACACCCTCGTTGAAACGGGCAAGGTGTACGACAGGAATTTCAATCCGGTCTGCGGATAATTTGCAGGCGATCTGATAAGGCCCATATCCCTCCAGCGTGAGGGAGAAGATACGGCGTACCACTTCGGCGGCTTCCTCATCTACCAGCCAATGCTCCCGTTTTTCGTCCCATAAGTAGCCGTAAATCACAGTGCCGGTCAGGTGCTTGCCGCTCATGCCTTTTGACTTAAACACAGAGCGGATTTTCCGGCTGGTATCACGGGCGTAAAATTCATTCATAATGTTGCGGAACGGGGTAAAATCGTCATCGCCTAAATACATAAGAAAAAAAAGTATTGTAATGATTCCAGCATGAGTAGCAATAAAAATTCCTAGAATACATTTCATAATTCCCTCAAAAAGCGAATATCTTATATAAAAATCTGTCCAAATCTTTATGTCATAAAACAAATCAAAAATGCCGTTTACGAAAATTATAATACCTGCAATAATTGCTACACTTTCTAGTGAATTCTGTGGACGAACAATGAATAATACCCCAATCAGAAACATCATTATTACATTAATCCACATATCCGTCTCAATTTTTTTCAATACTTTCATTTTTTCTCCTCCCAACTCGTTTTGGATGCCAACTACGGAATTTACCGGTAATGAGCTTTTTCAATTTATGCCCTTTCCTAATGCCATAATGCATCAATAATTTATCCAATCTGAAATGATTCAGCAATAAACAAAGCTAATATATGAGCTGTAAAATTATCCTTTCATTTTTTCTTTTTATTTAATTGATAATTAATTACGACTGCACTAATCGAAACTGCGATTCTACATAAAAGCACTATCAAAAACTCGATTGAAAAAGGATCACTTATTTTTTCACCAAGCAATGTAGTCGTAACAATACTTAATAATGATCCAGCTATGCCTGCCAGAAGAAACATCGAATATGCGGTGCCACACGCTCCAAAATACACACTTACAATATCGCATGGAAGAAATCCCACAATTCTTGTTATGAAACAGGCGAATGATACATTCTGTTCCTGATATTCAGCAACCTGTCCTGCTTTCGGATATTTTTTGCATATTTCCTGAATAGTCCGTTTTCCTGAATATCTGCCGATCCAATAAGGAATAGTAATTGTAATTACAAATCCAGCTGTACTAACTAAAACAGCTATTATCGGTTGAAATAAGATTCCACTTGCAATATATAAAATAGAAAGTGGAAAAACCACCGTCAAACTTTTCAAAGCAAAAAAAACAAGCAATATTCCCACTGCACATATTTTATTTTGTGGAGTGTATCGCAAAATAGTGTCTACCGATAATGGTTCGCCTGATTTTCTTACAATGATAGCAAATACAATACACATAATTACCATTGCTACAATCGGAACAATTCTTTTTTTGTTTTTCATTTTCTTCATCTTCTTCAACAACATTAATACTAGCAAATTTAATAATATAAAAGGAAAGAAACACAATCTATTTAATTCAACAAATTATATTCCTTTCCCCTCTTTTACAGAAACCTTTCCGTTGTAAATGAAATGCTGTAATTATTTCTTATGCTCACGTTTAGCTCTATTCTCTTTCCAGAGTTTATCTGCAACTGGCTGCCAGTTTCTTGCATACTGATCACATTTTGAGCATAGATGATCTGCAGTTTCTGGAGATTGCAAGTCGGTGGAATGTGCCCCTGCTTTTTCAACCATAGCACGAAGTTTTTCCGGATTTTCCAGCATTGGGCATGGACGAAGCATATTGTCATTGAATGGCTGATTATCATGATAAGCCATCATCATTGGAGAACGAAGTGTTTCCAGCAATGACTTTTCTCTGATATTTGAATCAGAATAGTGGATAAATACACATGGGTCGATATCTCCATTTGCATTGATATGTAAGTAACGATGACCGCCTGCGATACATCCTCCGACATATTCCGCATCGTTCTGGAAATCCATTGCGAACAAGGGTTTTGTCGCACGATACTTACGGATTTTTTCGTAAACTCCCATACGCTGTTCTGGTGTTGGAAGCAATTCAGGCGCCGCATCATTTCCAACCGGCATATAATGAAAATACCATACGAAATATGCCCCCATTTCAATCAAAGAATCATAAAATTCTTCTGAGGCAATAGAATCATAATTCATACTGGTGTAACAGCATGAAATACCATATACCAATTTTTTGCTTCGAAGAAGTTCCATGGCCTTGCGTACTTTCTTGTAAACCCCATCGCCACGTCGTCCATCCGTAGCTTCTTCAAATCCTTCCAAAGAAATGGCTGGAACAAAGTTTCCAACTCTAAGCATCTCATCTGCAAATTCTTCATCGATCAGTGTTGCATTAGTGAAGCAGAGGAATACACAATCTGAATGCTTTTCGCAGAGACGGATCAGGTCTTTCTTACGTACTAATGGTTCTCCACCTGTATAGATATATAAATATACACCCAGTTCTTTACCTTGGCGAATAATGTCATCAATTTCATCATAAGTCAGATTTAATTTATGACCATACTCTGCGGCCCAGCACCCGGTACAGTGAAGATTGCAGGCAGATGTCGGATCCAGAAGGATTGCCCATGGAATATTGCAGTTATATTTTGCCCTCAATTCTTCTTCTTTTTTCCATCCAACCAGTGCCGAATTAATAAAGAAGTTTACTGCCAGCGTCTTTGTTACATTGGGATCAACTTCCTTGAAAAGACGGCGAATATATTCGTAATATGGATGTTCTGGATTCGTGATTGCTTCACGGATCATCCGTCTCTGTGTAACGAATTCTCCATCTGCAAACTTATCTGCCCAGTCCATCATCTTCGGCATATGCTTGTCTGGATCTTTATAAATATAATCAAAAGTCTTTTCAATCCCCAGTTTCTTTAATGTGTTTCCTGCATT